>Ga0315277_10011102_pt1 | contig 11359 bp, 21 predicted proteins | sample YL17G05_15_MG_FD_203695 | JGI IMG/M metagenome (GOLD analysis project Ga0315277, IMG submission 203695) | Sediment microbial communities from Yellowstone Lake, YNP, Wyoming, USA - YL17G05_15 | ecosystem: Environmental > Aquatic > Freshwater > Lake > Sediment | place: USA: Wyoming | collected...
CCCACTAACTTTAAATTAAATTGTGTTATACTTTACATCTTTTTTTATATTCTGTCAAATCTTTTTTGTCTTAACTTTTCCAAATAAAAAACCCACTTTCCTTTCGGAGAGTGGGCCTTAAAAAAAATTCTATTTATATAGTTTTTTTAAAGCCCGCCTCCTGTCACTCTCGATTGGGGCTTGGATATATTACTATCATATCCAGCTTTTGAGAGCGTAACAATACGGAACCAAAACTGGTTGCTTTTGGGAGTATTGTTGGAGGTTCTTAAATTCATAAAAGTGTGTTAAATGTTATTGTTTATATATATCACGGATTCTTTATTTCGTCGATCTTTTTTTGATATTTTTTGTTTTTCTTAAATCGGGTATTTCCTACTGTTTTAATACTATACCAGAGTTTTATATTTTTGGCAACTTCTTTTTAATCTTTTTATTGGTCTCGATAAACTCTGTTCTTTTTCTTATTCTTTTAATACTATACCATAAAATCATATTTTGTCAATCCCCATTTTCACTGCAGATTATGGTTCATCGTTGCCATCATATTCAAATGGACTTTCTGTTTCTGGAAAAACGAATACATCCTTTAGGTGTTCCTTCATTTTTTCGTATTCCATCCACCCATCAAAACCTTCCCCAACCTTTTCTTGAAACATATTGTATACATCCCATGTACCATCGGCTTTTTGCCTCTTCCACATTTCAGATTCGGTCTTTCCCATTCCTGCTCTTAAATGAGCACAACGATAACGAATGTAAACATATTCTCCTTTATCTGTCGTGCCTTCCCATTGTGTAGGACAAGCATCACAAGTTTTTATGATTTTTACAATGATGGGTTTTTCGCTCATAATCTGTTTGGAAAATTAAATTGACTTTCAAATGCTCTCAAAAGATTCTCTTCATATTTCGTAAAATTGGGAAGAAATCTTTTGAGAATATTGTTTATTTCAAAATTACAATATGGACTCGAAAATGGATCTTCCGGATACAATCCCTTTAGGATATACAATTTTCCTACCCAGTACGGTTCATCCATATCCCGATCCCAGTACCAAGAAAATCCCAAATACGTTGACTCTTTTATTTTTTTTCTAGATCGTATGATTCTTCCGTTCTCCAAAGTATGATTCAATTCTAAACAATACGAATCTTCAAATCGATCATCATATCCATGATCTATCAAAAATTTCTTCAACTCTATATTTTCTGTTTCAATGTCCATATTACCACATTCCAAGTCTGATTTTAATCAATCGAATCAAGTGGTCTTCAACATCTTTGTGAAAGTCGTTTTCCATTGCGACGTATTTATCGCACCATTCCTTACCTTTTGTCCCATAAACTTTATCCAAGTCTTCCAAGTTTTTATCATGCTCTTCTTCTCGTGCGTCTCTTTTCTGCCACCAATCATAAAGATATTCCGCCTCTTTCCAGTGTTCTATCCACAACGAATCTATAGCAGGATCATATCCATCAATATGATTTCCAGGATTATTGTCCATGTATTGAGAAAGAATTTCAAAATTTGCATGTAGCAGTTTTTCTCGTTCATCCGTATACGTTCTCTTCAATGTTCGAATCTTCAAAACGTTATGAGGCCATATTCTACACTTGACGTTATCGATCCACCAATATCTCATTGGTCTATAAATATTTCTATCAAAATCGCACCAATTTCCCAAAAATTCATGACGAAACCAAAACTGGATGGGGCATAATTTCTTCAATCTGTTCTCCCATATTTCCCAAGTGAGTTGGTACTTTCCTTCGGGATGCGGGAACATACTAGATCCTAGTGCATCGGGCGATCTATATAAATGGATATTGAATGGTCCAAATTTCCACTGTCTTCTTTTATCTATTCTAGGTCTCATATTTTAATCAGCCATTGCCTTATCCTTCCAATAAACAAAAGACTTCTTCAATTCATTGACAAATTCTGAATCTGTCATTTTTGTGGATGTTCCGCCGTTCAACTGAAAATGGTTGTAAATCAAAGTATCGGGAGGCATCGGCTGTTCCTCGTGTAATTTCGGAAGAACTGTAATAATTTCCCAATCGAAGTCTCCAGAATTTTCATGTGTTTCATCCAAAACATCCTTTCGATACAAAACCACATCCACAAAATTTGCAGGAGAACCCTTTATATTGGGGACAGATACTTTCTTTCTTGGTTCTTCTCCAGGAACTCTCGGAGAAAACTTTCCTGTCAAAACCATCCCATCTTTCAATTCAACAACAGGACAAGTGATCGGGCAAGTAAAAGATTGAGATTTTGGATCAATCGGAACTAAAACTACGCCATCACGATATCCACTCTTTCTATTATCCCATTTGAGAAGAACATCCTGTTTGATAAGTTCTCCCAACATATCTATGGCCATTTGCGGAGCAAAATACATTCCATAATGATTAGGAGCTTCCTTCTCAAGAAAGTTCTTTTGACAATATAGACTGATTCCTATGTTTGTGGGTTTATTTTCCATTGTTTTCTCTTATTTTCTTTGCAATATCCACTATCAAATCGGTTTCTTTTAGCTTAAATCCAAAATGTTTTTCTAATTTTTTAGTCGAAATTTTTTCTACAGGAAGATGTCCCAATACACTTTCATCGGAAATCCATGCATTTGTTATTCCAAATAATCCCAAGAGTTCAAAGACTTCCTTTTCATATCTCAAAATCTTTTTTTGAGAAGCGTAATCGATTCTTGTGATCTTTCTGGCTTTCATAGAAGACTTTGATTTTCTTTGGTTTCTACTTCTATAAGAAAAATGTCATCGAAAATTTTTGGAGTTTCTGTAAATCTGTCTTTAGTCTTAAAGGTTTTAATTCTCTCTCTAATTATGTCTATTTGTTTTCTTGTAGGTTGTTTATAGAAAAAAATTACGATGTCGTTTGAATTTTTTCCAAGATCCACTGGTCTAAAATGTCCATTTTCGTCTGGTTTTTGTTCAATACAATCCTCAAATTCTTCGTATATTTTTTCATTAACATATTCTTTTCCTACTTCACATTCCCCAATATGTCCTGTAAGGTGAGCGCACAGTTGTCTTTCAAAATTTCCAGCATACGAATCGGTCTTGATTAAAATTTTGTAACTTTTCATACTACTTTTTGAGTTTATACTTTTTGATCAACTTTAAACCCCATTCAATATCTTCTTTTGTGGGAGGCGATATACTCAAAAGAGTAACGCCGTAAGGAACTTGTTCTCCATTTTTCAATGCCTCTCTACACATCTTTCTAAATTTTGGATGAACCTTGTGCAAGGTTTTGAATGTCAAATATTTTTTCATAAATTAAGAATCTCCGAGATCCACATCAACAATGCGATATTCGACTCCAGTATAATCGACTTGCATTATTGGATCAAATTCGTTGTTACCACGAGGAATCTTGCTCCATCCATATTCCTGTATCAATTCAGTTGAACGTCTTCCTGCCTTTATAACGTGTTCCTTAGCCTTCGTTTCGTCAAAATATGCAATCACTGGCCACTCACATTGATCAGCATATTCTCCTGTTGTACCAAGGACTATGTATATTTTCTTCATACGTGAACTATACCACTTCATTTATATAAAGTCAATACCCAATCTTTTTGTAAGGTTTTTCGTAAGTAGATACTATTCTGCCGATCTTATATTACGAGGAAAGATTAAACGTGGGTGGAAACTTTATTTGTCACCTTCGAAACAATTTTCTGGATCAATTCTTGCATAATTTGGTTTGAATGGTGCCTTGCCCGTTAGACCATTATACAAGAAAGTGACTTCGGTTCCAATCCAAGGTTTCGGATTAGCGAGACGTTCTGCGCCAAGTTCCCAACTGCCCTTGAAAGTAGCATCAAACTCCATATTCTTCCATCTAACAGTTGCTGTCTTAGCTGTTCCTGCCCAGTTTCCTGTTCCTTCATGAACACTTAGAATAATACACTCATCAGAATCAACAGGTTTATATTTCAACAAATTGGCTGATCGAGAATGTTCGTATGGAGAATTCGGAATTCGAATGATGGCTCCTTCCTGTTCATCTTTGAGATAGGCAAAATAAATCTTGTCAACTTCTTCCATAGAATGAGCCAAATCGGTTTTGACCACATGGCAATACTTGGTGTATTTCGGCAAATTCTTGTCGATACATTCCTTACGAAGAATATAATCTGAATCCTCTCCAAGATCGTCGTTGAAACCGTAACCATCGTAAATATAGAATCGAATAAGTTCTTCACTCTTTTTTAGTTCTTCGACAGTAACATCTTCTTGTTGTCGAAGAAGACTTGAAATCTCGTTCAATTTTGTTCGTAATTCATTGTTAAACAATTCTCCATCGACCACCGCATCTGGAAAAACTTTAAAAAACTTTTCCAAATCCTTGTTGATATGAACAACAGAGTAGTAGAGTTTTCCGGTACGCGTCCTAAGAACAACCTTACCCGATTCCAATCTTGCGGTGCAACGATGACCATTGAATTTATTCTGCACAAGAACACCCTTCTTAAAATCAATCTTCTTGACACGATCAACGAGTTTCTTGGCCGTCATGGGTTCAACATAGACCATACAAGAATCAATTTTCTTGACATCGGCAGTATAACCCATTCTTGACTTTTTATCCCATTTGCTTTTTGCTTCGGATTCTGCTTGTTTGGAAGGACTGGTTTCATTAGTCTTTCCGAGATTCTTTCCTTCACAGACTGTCCACTCATTGACTACCAATTTTCCATCGACTTGACCGGAAGTGACTCTGAATTTGTTTCCATCTGTCTCAATGCTCCACTGTTGGATGGCTCCGGTTGATGTTCGACTGAATAGTGTTGGTAGTTGTTTCATAGTCTTATAATACAAGAATTTTATAAAAAGTCGAGATTAATCTTCGTCCGGAAATATAGATTTCCAGTCTTCGGGAATGTATCCTGTAATGAGAAATTCACGATCATCCGCATTTAAATTTGGAACAACGTCTTGGATACAACGTTGGCGAGATTGAACTTCCATCAATTTTTCGGGAGTGATGTTAATCTCTCGTGTATTTGACTTTCCAGTGAGAGGCGAAACCTTTGTAATTTTCATAAGATATTATCTTACATTAAATTTATAAAAAGTCAATCCTCTTCTTTGTTCATTTTCACCGCATCCCAAAATGTCCTCTGATATTCTTCGGAACTGTTTATGAATTCTATGAGGCGTTCATTTCCGACTTCTCCGTGCTCAGTCAAAAATCCTTCAATGTGGAAAAAATCAGGAACGTCATCATCGCTTAAATTTTCATCGTCAATCATGATCTTTTTCCATTGATTCGGATACATTTTTTTGCACCATTCAATCATGGGATTTATATCCAAACTATCAAAACTACTTGCGTCTCCCAATGATTCACCCACATCATACCAAAATTTATCCAAATCTTTTTCGGTAACAATTTTTGTGGATGATGGATGCAATTCGTTCCAATCACAAACCACGAAATTAGGAGACTTTACTGTTTTTTCATATTTTTGAATATTTTCCATTTTATACTCACAAACGGAATAAAATTCTTTATATGCTTGTAGTCCATCATTCCTAGAAATCTTTGCCATAGGAACCAACCACGCAAGATTAGGAATAATCAGAGGATTTCCAGGACAAATGAGATCAACATCAAAAATTTTAACCTTTTCATCTGTCAATGATTCATAACTTTCCAATATGTATGGAGAAATAAAAGCGGCGTAACAATTCATGATCCAACCATCTCCACCGAAATTACAAAAATGGATCAAATCTATTGGATCAAGAGTCAATCCACATTCTTCTGCAATTTCTCGAACTGCTCCATCGATAGGAAACTCATTATCTTCGACTTTTCCTCCTATCCCATTAAGATGACCTTTCTGCCACGCGGGTTTATTCTTTTCAATGAGTAATACTTTATTAGCATATTTGGAAAAGATAAATGTATTTGTATATTGATGCATCATATTATTTTTCCTCAATTACGTATTGAGAATTAAGAGTGACAGCAACCGTTCCATTCTTTATCGTTATGACGGGGCTTGTTTGGAAGATTCCTTCCATCTTAATTCCGTTCCTAATTTTCCTGTGCATTTGGATCGGTTCTCCCTCCCTAATATCATTAATCAAAGTTCCCTCAACCCAATAATCTACAGGAAGAGAAACACCAAAATTTTCTTCTCCGTGTTTATATTTCGATGGATCGGCTGATTCGAGCAACGGTGCTAAGCATTGTGAATATTTCGTGATTTTTACGTATGTGTCTTTTTTCATAAATTAAAGTCTTCATTTTCTAATTTTAGAGATTTTAGAGATTCGTCCAAACTCAGTTTTATGTTATCAAATTCTTCTTCTATAGTTTCTGGATTAAATCCGTAAAAAGTAATATCGTATAAAAGATAGGCAAGAGTTTCAATATTGCCATACTGTGTCTCTACTGGCTGATCGATTAATTCCGACCATTTGACAAAATCACTAGAAAAAATTTTATCTTTGTTATCCATCAAAGTAATATCTCCATGAAATGATCCGGTGTCGCATGTCGGGTCGAGTTCTGATTTAACTATAATTTTTACAAATTCATTTTCTGTCGATTGTAGTTGTTTCAGATGATCGAATACCAAGATATACCCCTCGTTAAATTTGTCAACATTATTGACTTCATAAGTAATGGATTTTAAAAATTCCAAAACTTTTTGAAAATCACATTTGACCAATAATTCTCTAAAGGTTTTCACAAAGAAGAATCGTCTTTATTTTTATGGTGATCCACAGATTCAAATACTCGTTTTACCATGAATTCCTTAACTTCTTCCCATGAAATAGGTCTCTTTGATCGATCCCATCCAACATCCATTCTATAGCCGTCAATTTGCTTTAGATTCATGTGGCAATGACCATGCAGATTCCATGAAGGATGTGATAGACCATTCCACGAAGCAATTGGATAGTGAGATAGGACAATTGGTTGTCCATCAATAAAAATCTCAGCATAGTGTCCGATAAATACAAAACGATCCCCATATTTCAATGGATAGATTTCTACATTATCTAAATTATACTTGTTCTTTATTTCATCTCTATAGATGGTTTTTACACCAGAATTATGATTTCCCCAAATAAAATAATGTGCCTTACACTTCAAAGATTCTATGAGAAATTTTGATCTTTCTCCATTTCCGTCGCCAAAGCAAAGGTCTCCCAAATTAAATACGATGTCATTTTCTCCAACCGTTTCATCCCATGAAGAGATTATGTGCAAATTAGATTCCTCTATATTTGCATATCCTCTTGGATTTAATATGAATGGTTTATCGTGAAAAAAATGTAAATCCGATATGAACCATATCTTGTATTCCGACGATCTAAATTTGAGTGGGTTGTTCATCTTCTATAAAAATTTGATGTGAATAATCTATTCCTATAGTTTACACTATAATTGCCATCCTTGTCAAGTTTGTTTTTATAACAGAATATGTATAGACCAATTTGAACGGCGACAAGAATGATGATGAACCACACAAAATATGACTGTTTCGGTTCAACAGAGATATAATCGAATTTCTTCCAATCCTTGATCAAATAATTTTTCTTGACTTCCTCTTCGATTAACGGAAGAAGATCATTGTTGATTGGTGAAGAAATAAACATCGTTTGAATATCGGATTTAACGAGTTCTTTCTCTGTCCATCCAAATACCTTCGCCCATCCATTTCCATAACAAATCACTACATCATTTTTCTTTCCTCCAACAAATTTTGCTCTCTGATATTCTCCCAACATTGAGTCGGAAGAATCAAATCCCACAATAATCAGATTCACTCTTTTTGCAGGCCCAAGACGTGCATTTAATTGATCAAATTTCAATTGATCAAAATCTTTTCTTGCTTTTCCTAAAAGTCGATCAGATACATAAGGATTTGGATTTTCAGGATAATTGAAAACCTTTATAGTTTCAGGCACCTTGATAAATGAAAATACAGATGGAGCAGCCTTAATTCTATTTTCGAAGGTCATCGATTTTGTGACCGGCTGAATCCACCCTGTTTTATTATCCGATACATAATCATTTGGATCACCAGCAATCATTCTCGAATTGTGTTCTCCGGTAGTTCTACGGCCATGAACAGGATGCACATCCTTAAATTTACGACAAATATCTTGAAATGTTGATTTATCAATAGAATAAGATGTCTGTATATTAGAGTACCATTCAAAATTCTCATTGTGCCATCTCGAAGTAGGTTCCCAATGATCAAATACTTGACGACTTCTTTGAACAGTCCGTGTATGACTTCTTCCCTTACTATCAGTATAAGATTCCGTGGTTGTATAATGCTCGGTTCGATATACGGCATATTCGTAGTATTCCTGCCATGCAGAAAATTGTCTAGCTTCTGTTATTTGTCCGCTCCATGTTTCTGTATCGTTCGTCATTCCGTGAATTGCTACAACGTGCATAATTCCGGCCAAGGCAAATCCTAATACTGAACATCCAGCCCACTCAAACCATGCAATTTTCTTACTAAACAACCAAAGAAAATAACCGATGCACAGAGGAAACAAAGCGATAATATAGAACCAGTACATATTATGATTGTTTTAAGAGTTTTCTAAAGTTGTCTCCGAGTTCTCCACTTTCACCAACCTTGGTCACAGGATCAAATTCTGGCCATTTCCCACCCAACACATTATCGAAAAAATTGATTCCGTGAGCTGTGCTAAAGATTAATCCCTTGAAGTATTCTCTACAAAATTTCAATTTGAAATTCACGTACTTTTCTGCCCAATCTTCTATTGAACAATGGTTTAGTTCCTCCACCACGTTCTCACAGAATTCCTTCATGGAAGGTTTCACTGGTTATTTACTTGTTAAAGACCTTAGTTTCGTCATCCTTACCAGTCTCAAACGCCTTCTCTGTAGAAGTGGATGTGACCACATTAGGAACAATCTTCTCGAATCCCAAGAACTTCAAGATGAAGTTTGATGGAAACGTAACTAATCGTTGATTGTATTCACGAGCGACATCGACTAGTTCTGTTTGTCTCATGGTCCACGCATCTCGACTTGACGTAATGATATTCTGGAGATTCAAGAATGTTTTCTGATCCACATTTGGAACAGTTTCCTTAATCCATGTCATCAGTTGATTTTCACTCTTACTGGTTCGTGCTGTAGCATAACCCGTAAAGAGTCTTTCGAGACTTTTCATTTGTTCATCTGTCACTTCGGCCACCTGACCAATCTTCTTCTTCACATTATCAAGTTCCGCATGATTTGCCATCAATTTGGCATCATATTGATTCTTGAGTTTTGCAGCGTCATTATACATTCCTACTCCTACACCGAAGAGTACGACTGCAACGATAACTACCACTGCAACCAATCCTAATCCACCTGCGAGTAACCACTTCATTTTATTTCCTTTTTTTATTTTTTAGTTTTTATTCACCAAATTTCTTCAATCCATCGTCTCCAAATCGATCAAATACTTTCTTCAAATAGGCCTGTGTCTTGATTTTACACATCCATACATTTCCTCGGAAGGCTCCACTTCGGGAATGACCTTTACAGACTACACCTTCATCTACTTCATATTTTCCTTCCTTAACATCCTTGATCAATTCATCGGACATATTTCCCTCATAAATCACCCTTGGAATTCTGATCTTGTTATTAAACATCTTTACAAATTCTTGAGGAAGTAGAAATTTACGATTTTTATGACCGACCAACACATCGAATATGACAAGTTCCTTTGGATCACCTGCAACGTGTATTCCTGCGAAAGATTGTTTCCCAAAGAATTCTCCGTAGAAAATCAATTCTCTTTCATTTGGCCAATTTTTCTTGACCATATCTGTCAAAATCGAATCAAAGTTCTTCTTAAAGATTCCAACGACTTCTCCCAAGTGAGGATGGGTTTCATCAATCAATTGTGTCCGACTTCCAAAAAGACAAAATCCTTGTTTATCGGTATATTTCACCCTGATATTACTTCCATCGAGTTTTTCAAAAGCGATACAATGATCCCTTGGTGCCTTTGAACTGTTGATAATTGAAGGGTATTCGATCATATCAATAATTTCTTTCAGACGATTTACGACAGCTTCCGGATGTTTGACATACGGAGTCTTTCCATCATTTCTAAACTGTCCCAAGTGCGCCTTCGTAGCTACTTCTTGGGCTAACTTCTCATACTTTCCTTGTTCATTCATAAGACTATATTACCTATTTTTTATAAAAACACAAGACAAATTTTATATTTTCGTCTTGTCGATTTCTTGTAATTCTACAGGAATACCCATTGTCATAAAAAATTCAACGGCTTCTTGACATTTTTTCTTGCTGGACATCATCATAGGCCACTTACCATCTTGTTCTGCTGACTTCATGATTTTGGATATTTGTTCATCTGTGAGCAGTGTCAAAAAATATAATTGCATAGAGTAAAATACTGTTTCCCCATTCAATTTATTATCATTGAAAAGCGTAACTTGGTGTGTTACCAACTTACTCTGATCCTCTGTTAATCCTTTTATCATAATTTATTAAGATATTCTGCAATGACATCGCAATGACAGGATTGGGGTTTACACCAACAACCAAGAGTTTTATCTTTCAAAGACAAAACAAGATCTCTAAAATCATCATCGGCATACATCTTTTCTCGAAAGTGATTTCTGAACATTTCAATAACTTCTTCTCTTGTTCCATCATATCCTTCATGGAAAGGATTGCCTAGAGGGGAACCGGCAAACTCAGCAAATTTACGACCACAATAATAATCGAACTTTGCTTTTCTACAATGAACAACTTTTGTCATTTTTCCAATCTGTCGAATAAAATTTTTTCAAGACATCGCTTTTAGAAATTAATTCATTAGCATGTTTGTTTATTCTTATTTTTTGTTCTTTCAATAAAATTCGAAGTTCTACATCTTTTGGAGTAAAAGATTCACAATGAACAAGTTCCTCGATAAAAAGTTTTTTGTCTCTCCACACTTTAAATTTTCCGCCTCCATCACCGTCACAATCAAATTGTGAAACAGACCATGTATAATGTGTACCACCAACTACAATTTTCCTCAATCTCCTTTTCATTTCATTTTTTATTTCACAAAATGGACTTCATCCACTTCTGGAGTTTCTGGTTTCTGATAAGAAGCAAGAGCCTTGTCGATCACAAAATCGGGGACGGTTCTCGATCTTGCCTTATTCCGTCTCTTCAATTCCGCTTCGGGGACTTCAAAGACATAGGCAACAATGTGAGCCTTCAATTTCCTTCCAATTTCAACGAAATCTTTTCGTGCCTTCTTGCTCATGTTCATGGCATCAATCATGACATCACTTCCAC
>Ga0315277_10011105_pt1 | contig 11358 bp, 6 predicted proteins | sample YL17G05_15_MG_FD_203695 | JGI IMG/M metagenome (GOLD analysis project Ga0315277, IMG submission 203695) | Sediment microbial communities from Yellowstone Lake, YNP, Wyoming, USA - YL17G05_15 | ecosystem: Environmental > Aquatic > Freshwater > Lake > Sediment | place: USA: Wyoming | collected...
ATGGCGATATGATGAAATAGCTGATTCCGTTGACAATATAGCTTTCGCCAATATTCGGTGTCCTTTTCGCTATGAGTTCAGCTTTCGATTCTGACGGGTTTATCGATAGTTCGTAAGCTCCCATCAGGCCGATAGCGTTCAAGCTATCATCTGAGCCTGATAAACCGATAATAGGAAGCTGATCGATCGCGATGGATTTTTCGTCCGGTTTAAGCGGACTGTCTCCACCGCCGGAACATCCAGCGATAATCAGGATAATTATTAGCAGAATATATGAATATCGCATATGAACCTCCATGAGAAAACACGAGAATTGAGATAAAAGAAATATTACTGCAATAATTATAGCAGTTATCAGCCGATATTATTCTTTTTTCTCCTCAGGGAATGTCTCCCTATACCAGTTGTTGTACCATTCATCGGGATTTTGGTAATCGAAGGTGATAAGAGTTTGGAAGGTTGGTGTTATATATTTAGTGTGTATCTGGCAGACAACCCTCTTCCGCAGAATAGGTGGGAGAACCTTAGATGGAGAGATGTTTAATTTTAACCCTTTACCAGATGTTTTATCCACCTGATCTAATATAATGCTAATCACATAGGCGATATCTAAATCACTTTCGCTGGTTTCATCGGGTATCTCGCTCATCAATTTTATCTCGTCTGTTTTATTAATTGCTACTGCGACTGCTCTTTCGAGAAGAGAATCTTTTTCCTTCTTTGCATGGATCATTGCTTTGCTTAGACAAAATCTTACAAGACCATTTGCGACTAGATGATTGATGTGTTCGTTCCGTTCTCCCATGCCGATAACACATGCGGCACGATTAAGTATGTTAAAAGTTTCACGCCAATCACTCTTAGAAATCACATCTGCAATAAACCCCTTATACATATTCCTGATTAGGTTGTAATTCGGTAGAGAATCAGCATTATTATAAAAATTTGTAAAAAGATGCCATTTAGCACCGGGAGGCATGAAGAAAAACGGAATTTTTCCTGATTCGTATTGGTTAATGTGGCTAAGTGCATAAGTGGAAGGGAAAATTCTTGGAAAGGAGAAGTATTCGCAAGCCCCAGCTCGTTTAAGAGCATCTAATGCCATTTCTTGATGACTAAGATGATACTCATAGGCAGCCTCATATAGTGGGTAGAAGGCATTATTAGGCTCAGCTGCAGTAGCTTTAGCAGTTATTTCCAACATGAGCATGCAATAATTTTTAGTCTCAACAGCTTTAGCTGGATCATCCCATTTAATTCTCTCAGGGATTTGGTTTTTTATTTGACTTATACCTATATACCATTGATCTGATCCTCTTGTGGGATCGATGTCGAGAGCTTTTTGCAGCATCACGGGATTACATTGAGAATTACCGGGGTGGTTCGAGAAAGTCTCATCGCCAGCTTGGGTATCACTAAGTTTCCAATCCGGTCTTGGTTGAATGTCGAGATGAGCACGAAGTTCCCAATACTCAGGGAGATTGCCAAAGGTTTTTTCAGCAGCGATTAAGTCGTTAGTAAAAGATTCAAACACATCAGCTAAATTGGATTTTTGTGCTAAATCAGAATGAAATGGTTCTTTAATAAAATCATCTTCGCTTGCACTGATATTAAGCTTGTTCGCCCAGTTGTCTAATAGGAATTTGAATAAATCGTCAACTGTAGCTGCTTTCTCGATCGTCTCAGCCCATGCGGGGAAAGTAAGAAATATTAAGAAACAAGCAGCCAAACAGATTCTAAAATTTCGAGTCATCTTATTGCATTTCATATGTCAAACCTCCAACTAATCTTGAAAAGTGAAGATAGTCCACAAGGATTCAGAAGATAATTATAGCAGCAGTGAAGTTAGGTTGCTTTTGAGCCATGATTTTCGATACAATATATCCGGCCTTCAAACCATAGAGTCTGACTTTTTAGTTTCGCGTTGAATCTGATGATTTAAAAATTAAGCATGCCATTAGTTCAGGAGGCTTGTCATGAAGAAGCATTATCTGTCATTCTCAGCCTTCATTTTCGCGATTCTTATCATAACCGGCTGTTCCAGTGGGAGTTCCAACTCCATCGATGTTTCAATGCCTTTTTGTAATGATGATGCACTAATCGCAAATTCCGATTATGAAAGCTGTGAATTTCCCGCCCTTTTCGGAGCTTACAGCTTGAACATCTCGCCTGATTTACAAAATGTTGAACTTATTCCATTAAGGTTGTCAGCGATAGGTGAATCATGGCTCGTGAACGGCATGATGTATTTTACCGTGACTCCATGCTCGACATGCTTGAAAATCGAGAGCATAGCTCTGGATTCGGGCAATGTGAAACTTACATTCAGTATTACACATCCGTTTAAGCCGGGAAATACATCAGAGCCTCCATCAGGGATAAACCGTCTGGATTTAAACATCTTTGACGTGGCGATGATAATCGTTCCATCGGATATAATACCGACTACGTATTCCCTCGGACAAATCTACACTACCGCATGCGCGAACCAGGCTGGTTTCACTCGCGAGCTCGCTAACCTTATAGGGAATCCCGCAGCTTGCCCATGTTTCCTTGTTGTCGATGATTCAATGACCGGCACATCGACATATAACAAATTCGCAATGGGCACAACCAATAAGTTATTCGATGTCTGGTTCTCTGATATCGGGACATACAAGCTTTATCTCACAATGGGCTATGGTGCAAGCGCGAAGAAAGCGCAGCGACTGAATCCGAAATATTACAATCCGGAATTCAATCGGAAATCCGCATGGAGAGTGGATGTAACTCCTCCTGAAGGAGTTGATCCTCCAGCTCTTGGTAACACATGGGATGATGCTGACACAACTACTGAATATTTTGTCACAGTTGATGTTTATGATTGGCAGATTGGCGCAACCGTGAATACATCAATGTTAAATACAACCGATATTTATGCGGCATCGGATGTTGCATCTGTTTCCGTGGAAATTCCCGGAATGACCGCATCGCCTGTAATAGTCACGTCTTCCGTGAGCGGGACAGGCAAACCGAATGATCCGCTTGTGTTCAGTGTTCCGGTCGCGAATGCAAATGGACTTCCACCCGGTGAATACACCGCACTCGTAAAGGTTCTTGATGAGAGAATCCCACCGAATCCATACACGGACAGGGATTATCTTATCGATTTTGTGCTTCCCACTGAGCTGGTAAACGTAGCACCGCCATCATGGACATTTGCCGCTGATGATGTCAGCGCGAAGAGCCCTTATGCCTATGCGACTGCTGAATCCGGTGGATTCAGAATTATCAACATAAGCAATCCCCTGGCGGCATATGAGGTCTCTTCGCTGAGCATGACAGGACCGACCTGCGTTGACGCATCCGGTAACTACGCTTATGTGTGCGATGCAAGCAGTCTTTCGATAATTGATGTCAGCACGCCTTCTTCGCCTTTGATAATTAAGCAGGTTCCGAGCCTTAACTCACCGAGGGATATTTCTGTGGTTAATGGTTATGCGTACGTGGCGACTCAGGGGGGAGTTGTGATAATAGATATAGATCTACCAGCATCGGCAAGTGTAATTAAGGGAGTATCGACAAATGGAACACCGATAAGACTATCCGTGGCGAACGGATATGTATACATGACTACCGGAATGGGAAGCTCCGCATTTTTGGAAATCGTTTGTGTTGATCCGCCCCTGGATGCTTATTGGGTTTCGGTGACTAACCTGATGTTACCGTCCGGCCATGCAACTGGAATATGTGTCGCAAACTATTATGCTTATATAACTGTGCGCAGGAGCCTTGTCGGTGATCAGGATTTTCTATTAATCGTGGATATAGACCCGCCGGAAACGCCTTATACAATGAAAATGGTCGACCTGTATGAATTAGGTGAATGCGTGGATGTCGTTGGAGGATTGGCTTATGTCGGGAGCTATCATCTGATTCATATTGTTGATGTTTCCAAGGTTTCATCAGCACATCTGATAGCTACAATCAGCACTCCCGGTTTCAACAACGATATTGACGCGGAAAGTGGCTATTTGTATGTCGCCAATGATACTAAGGGTCTTATGATTTACCCGCAGTATATTCCTCCTTCGGGCGGATTGATGAATTATGTCATTCCGGAATACGCCACTTATCAGATTTTCACCGCTACAGTGGTGGATGGGTAAACAGATTGAGCGATTGGTATTTTATATCAAATCTTCTTTATTTATAAGCAATTCGTCGGGAAAAGAATATGTGTTAAAATCACCTGAGTTAAAAAAGCTTTTTGTGTTTGTTCCCACAGGAGGACAATCAACCAATGTCTGAAGCACGTATATATGATTCGGTAAGGGTTCATCATTCAGGATAGCCTTGACGCACTTTTGAAAGTGTTGAGATTGGCTTGTATTCAAATCAAGCGTTTCAAGATCATAGTAAAAGTGCATTCCATCTCCAGCATCACCTATATCGAACGCAACTTTATTGTTATTAATGCCATTTTTAAGCATTTCTATTCCATCTCTAAAAACATAGCAACCGTTATTTACTAAAAAATCCGAAAAAGAATTTTCCAGGTTACCATCCCTCTCCAGGGAACGGTATATTACCATTGAAAACATCGGATAAAGACATCTTCGATAACCAAACCACATCCTGTCCTCAGGATTCATATTTGATAATACAGTTGAGTCGGTTAGTGTGCCATCAGAATTGAATCGTTTGACGGGAAGCTCTATTTCTTGTTTTACTGTTACCCAGGATGATTGCCCTTGTTCAAAAGCTTCGATGTTCATTTGTAGATAGTAAATATTACCGTGGAAATTATCAATTTTCTCATAATAGACTTTCCCAACATGGTCAGGATTATTAGGATCCGGCATTTGATTAATGACTTTAATCGGTTCATTTTTAAAAGTGCATTTAGGCCACAGAAGCATGAAACCGTTCATCAGATCTTCTAGCTTATCTGGTAATGAGCCATAGGCAGTCTGATAATGCCCGCACGCAGATGATATAAATATATAATCATTCAAACTTCTAAAAGCAATGTCTATTAATTCAGCCTTGGATTCATCATTGCTTAATCCCCTTTCAGTCATATTTTCATCCGCTCTACTATTGGAATGGTAGGAAGAGCCAAGGATTAAACTAATAACCATAATGAATAGAAGAAAATTCAATTTCCTTCTCATTAGAACACCTCCCGGAATTCATTTCAAATTATCGACATGATAGAAAAAAAAAAAAGACTTGTCAAGAAATATCACAAAATTTCTTTAAATATTTTTTATATGAGCTATAAATAATTTTTTAGCTTGACATGCGTTTTTACCTGCGATATTTTCGATTCTGTTAAAAATATCTCAAGGATGGGATGATGCGGGAAGACGGTGAGAATCCGTCGCTGACCGGCAACTGTAAATGGGTATTCTCGATGCATTATGCCATCGGATTTGTTGTAGCATAGGCTTCAAGCCTGTAACACAATAATCAAAAACAAATCCGAGAAGGCGCATCGAGGAGACAATCCGAAGCCAGGATACCGCACCCTATCCGAGGGCGGGTGACTTCCAGGTATGAGTCGCGCTCCAATGCGAACCAACATCATCCGCCTCCCGTTATCCGGGAGGTTTGTTTTAAATAGTAAACCGATTTTTATAATCATCATTTTTGTTTTGTTTTTTTTGTCGCGATTAACATGGGCGGATGAGGAAAAAACCGAAACCGAACCAATCGGTGAAATCATTGTCAGCGCTGAAACTATCCCATCAGACACTTTGCCCGACAAACCAACATCCTTTTGCGAGATAATCGATATCAGAGAAATAAATCATCGATTCATTGAATTAAAAGAAATTCTCAGCGGTAAGGTTGGAATTCATGTTAGACGATTCGGTGGCTTTGAAGCGTCATCATCGGTTAGCATTCGAGGGGTATCGTCAAAGGGAGTACTTGTCCTCATTGATGATGTTCCGCTCAATGGACTCGGTTCAACAGGTGTTGACCTTTCAACACTCCCACTTGCCGGCTTTGATAAAATCGAGATATTCAGAGGTGGAGGAGGAGCTTTTTATGGCGATTCCGCTCTTGGAGGCGCGATTAACCTGACTACATCCGGTGCTGATAAAAAAATCAACCACTCATCTATATCATTGGGTTCATTCGGACTCATCAGCGCCAAATCGCTTTTTTCATCAAGGAATGGAAAAGATGATATCCTCCTCGCATTAGAGAGCACAGGTTCACGAGGCAATTTCTCTTTTCTGAACGATAACGGGACATCGCTCGATAAATCCGATGATTTCCCCGACAAGCGCGAGAATAATGAGTCGGAATCGACAGGAGGACTTTTCAAAGTCAGCACCGAATCGGATAATCATGTAAAGACATCGGTTGTCGGTGAGTTTTATCATTCGCGAAAGGGGATTCCGGGTCTTGTTACATTCCCGACTCCCGATGCGCGTCAGGTGGATAAAAGAGCTTTTGTTCAAGCGTTAATTGAGAAAGAGAATGTGGCTCCTTTGATAAATGGAATTTTCAGGGTGTTTTTTCGTCACGATGGTCTTGACTATGAGGACAAACTCGGACAGGGAACAGGCTCACCGATTGATACCCATAGAGCGGATAATCTGTTCGGAGTCGCGACAAAACTGATGCGAATCGATCCCGATGGTTTCGGCTCGCTTCAAATGGAATTGGAACTCGCGGATGACCGTTATCAAATAAAAGATGGCATTAATCGAGGACGATCCAGATGTTCTCTCTCTCTAAGCAAAGATAGAACATCAAAGGATAACCGCTTGACTTTTCAAGGAGCGGGAAGAATCGATGCGATCGAGGGATTCAGTCCGCGAGCCACTTTTCGCATGGGAGCATCGTTACAGTCAAGTCAGAATATCGAATTTCGCGCGAATATCGGTAATTCGTTCAGGACTCCCGGATTCGATGAGCTCTTCGATAATCGCGGATTCATAATCGGAAATCATAATCTCGTCCCGGAAAAAGGATATGATGTCGATTGCGGAATGATTTATCGCGATAAAAATTCGCATCTCGGATTTTCTTTATTTCACAATCGCCTTAAAGATCAGATTGTTTACGAGCTCACAAGCGGACATCGTTTCAAACCGTTCAATGTAGGTAAAAGCAATTTATCGGGGATTGAGATTTCTGCGGAAAGAAATTTTGGTAATTTTTCAATGAGAGGAGACTATACATTTCTCGATGCGCGCAATAAATGCGATGATCCGTTGATTCACAACAAACAGCTTCCGTCAAGACCCAAACATGAATTGTTCGTCAGTGCCGCATATGACAAATATCCGTTTGTGATTGCATCGGATTTGAATTATTCATCCGGAAATTATGTTACATTCGCTAACACGACGCGCCTTAAAAGTCGATTCTGTGCGGATTTAAGAACGATTTATTCGAATAATAACTGGTCATTCACGGCGGAGGTCAGGAATTTGTTTGACAATAACCTTGTTGATATTCGCGGATTCCCTCTTCCCGGACGATTTTATATATTCACCATTTCAAAGGATTTTTGAAAAAATGGGGACTGTCCCAATTAGCATATCTAACGAACAGAGAATATAGATAAAATGCGACTTGTAGAACGGACAAAGAACTTAATGTTTGTGGACTGTCCCCATTTTTTTCTTTACAATTGTTGTCATGATTCCAAACAGCATGCATTTCAATATGATCGACTTCATAGAGGAGAAAAAACTCGGCAGGAAAAATCATCCTCAGAAAATAAACGAGTTTGTTGAATTTTTAGTGAACGACAAAATTCCCGACTATCAAGTATCTGCATGGCTCATGGCTGTTCGATTAAATGGTATGGATATCGATGAAATAACGGCTCTCACAAATGCAATGGCTCAAAGCGGAGCGATTTTTGACCTTAGTGAATTTAAAAACACCGCAGACAAACACTCAACAGGCGGAGTGGGAGATACCACAACGCTTATCGTTGCTCCTCTTGTCAGCGCGGCTGGAGTCACCGTTGTTAAATTCAGCGGACGATCTCTCGATTTTACGGGTGGCACACTTGATAAACTCGAAAGCATCCCCCGATTCCGTACGGATTTAAAACCTGAGGAAATTATCAAACAAGCGCGAAAAATCGGTCTTGTAATAGCCGGGACATCATCGGATATGGTCCCTGCTGATAAAATCCTTTATTCATTAAGAGATGCAACATGCACGGTCGATTCAGTTCCTCTTATCGCGTCAAGTGTGATGTCGAAAAAAATCGCCGGAGGAGCGAAAAATATAGTTCTAGATGTCAAATTCGGCGATGGCGCGTTCATGTGCAATTTCGATGATGCGCGTGAACTCGCTCGCATCATGGTTTCTATCGCGAATAATCTTGGACGAAACGCGCGCGCTGTTTTGAGCTCAATGGATTCCCCCCTCGGAAAAAGCGTCGGCAATGCTCTTGAGGTTATGGAGGCGATCAATGCGCTAAAGGGAAATTGCGCGGATGATCTAATGGAACTGTCATTGATTCTTGCATCGGAAATGGTCTCTCTTGCGCGAGGTCATTCGGATATATCATCTATAAAAAAAGAATTGGAGATATTATTAAAAACCGGAAAGGCGCTTGAGAAATTCGAAGCCATGATTAAGGAACAAGGCGGTGATGTCCGAGTCATCGATGATTATGGCGTACTCCCTCACGCATCTTTCAGGTTCAGTTTTAACGCTTCGATGATGGGATTTATTCGAAAAATAAAAGCACGTGAAATCGGCAATCTGGTGAGAAAGCTTGGAGGAGGTCGATTTAAAAAAGATGGTGTGATAGATCCATCGGTTGGCGTATCCTTTTTTAAAAAGCCGGGTGATGAAGTGAGCGAAGGCGATAGAATCGTTGATGTCCATTACAATAAGGCAAACGAAAAGGATATGATTGAGTCAGCTCTAATGAGTGCGATTGAAATTGGTGGAACTAAACCGGAACGTGTCGAACTGGTTAGAGAAATTATTTGAACTTTTTGCATATTCAGAACGTTTTACAAATTGAGTAACAATAACTGTTTGAAATAGGAGACAGAAATGGTCGCAATAAAAAAGCTTTATCTTCATGTATTTATTATTCTTGTTTTTTCAATCCTGCTGGGTTCATCGCTATCCAGACCAGCACATGCCAATGGACGGCTGATTATCGAAAATCCGCCGATGCCATGGCCTCAGTTCCAACCTCTGATTCTTGAAAAAGAGGAAATCCGCACGGAGATTGATAATCAAGTTGCTAAGACACATATCCGACAGGTCTGGCGCAATAATAATCCAATGCAGCTCGAAGGCATATTCCTGTTCCCGCTTCCATCGGATAGAGCCACGATGAGCGATTTCGTCCTGTGGATGGATGGCAAGAAGCTTAATTTCGAGACTATGGAAGCTGGCAAAGCACGCCAGATTTATGAGGATATTGTACGACGAGTACGCGACCCGGGCTTGCTCGAACATGCAGGCGATGGGCTTCTCAGATGCAGAATTTTTCCTATTCCAGCTAATGGAATTAAAGAGATTGAACTCGAATATAAAGAGGTCTGCACCAAAGAAGGTACGCTTTCTCGATACGCATTTCCGATGGCTGTTCAGGGTCTTCCGCGCCCGATTGGAACTGTTCTAATCGATGTCGATATAACATCAAAAACGGCGATGGGACGAGTATATTCACCCACTCATGATGTCCATGTGGAAATGAGAGATTCGAAACACGCGCGTGTATCGTTCGAGAAATCCAACTTCACTCCATCATCGGAGTTTGTGCTTCTAATAAGCAATCCCGATAGAGAATTCGGACTCGATCTCGTTACAAACAAACCATCGAGCGAGGATGGCTATTTCCTCGGACTTATAAGTCCTCGATTCGATTATGATGTCACAACGAAAAAGGCTATCCCGAAGGATTTTCTATTCATACTCGATACATCAGGGTCAATGGAAGGCGAGAAGATTCAACAGGCAAAAGATGCCCTGAGATATATCCTTCGAAATCTCAATTCCGATGACCGATTCGGGATTATAGCCTTCTCAACCGATATAAAGAAATTCAAGGATAACCTTGCGCCTCAATCAGATTCGAAAAAAGCTCTTGAATTTGTCGATACCCTCGCAGCAGCAGGTGGTACATTCATTGATGGCGCGTTGAAAGACGGATTGTCATTCGCTGTAGGAAGCAAGGAACGACCTTATTACATAGTTTTCCTGACCGATGGTCTCCCGACCGTGGGCGAGCAGAATATCGATAATATCCTGACTAATGTAACAAAAGCCAATGAACGGGATGCCCGGATTTTCTCGTTCGGTGTCGGTGATGATGTGAATATCCCGTTTATAGACCGTCTCGCGCGCGAAAATGGAGGAGTGGCATCGAATGTCGCTCCCGGACAGGACCTTGAAATACCTGTTTCAACGCTTTATGAAAAAATCAAATCGCCGGTCCTTACTGATATTGAAGTTTCTGTGAGCGGCATAAACGCTTATGATATTTATCCAAAAGATTTGCCCGACCTGTTTAAGGGAAGCCAGCTTATAGTCACTGGACGATTCACCGGTAGCGGGAATGCGAAGATTACACTTTCAGGAAAACTCGCTGGCTCCGATAAGAAGACATTTACCTATCAGGAGGATTTCAACGCGAAAGATGAGAATACATTTATTCCTCCCTTATGGGCAAATCGAAAAGTTGGATATCTCTTGAACCAAATCAGGCTCTATGGTGAAAATCAGGAGATGATCGACCAGGTTGTGAAACTCGCCAAGAGATACGGAATTATCACGCCATATACGAGTTATCTTGTGCTGGAGGATCAGCCGCTCCCACCGGGAGGTCCAGTGCCAATGCCATTTTTGCGTGAGGGCGGCGCTGGCGGCGTTGCGATGAATATGGCGGCTCCGGAAATGCAAAGAGCGGTTTCTTCAGAATTGAAAGCGAAGGAGGAGGCTGAGAGTCTTGATAAAGCAGGCGGCGAGGGAGCATACGGCGAAAGTGTCAAGCATGTCGAGGATAAGACCTTCATACTCAAGGATAATTATTGGACCGACAGCACTTATGATCCGGAAAAGAAGCTTCCTGAAATCAAAATCGAATTCATGGGCGATGAATATTTCAAACTTCTCGATAAGTATCCGGAAATCGGTAAATATCTGGCTGTAGGTGAAAATGTCAAATTGGCATGGAAGGATAAGGTGTATATAATCACGGGAGAGTAGCTCTGAATGGAATTGGCAAAATCATTTTATGAATCCCGTCGCATTGGCGGGATTTTTTTCAAAATGTGCTAAAATGAAATGCGATTCCTTTGCTTGCTTGATTCGCGAGTAATATTGGGATTTAAACTCAATCATTTATCATCTATTCAAGATGAAACATTT
>Ga0315277_10011106_pt1 | contig 11358 bp, 11 predicted proteins | sample YL17G05_15_MG_FD_203695 | JGI IMG/M metagenome (GOLD analysis project Ga0315277, IMG submission 203695) | Sediment microbial communities from Yellowstone Lake, YNP, Wyoming, USA - YL17G05_15 | ecosystem: Environmental > Aquatic > Freshwater > Lake > Sediment | place: USA: Wyoming | collected...
GAATTCCCGTGGGCATAGGCGCGATAGGTCACAGCGCCCATTGTACCCACCACCAGGAGGGCAATACCAGCCAGGGCAACAAAACGATTGAGCTTCATAGTGTTTTTCTCCTTTTCTCTTGTAGTCTTGAGCAGCTTTGTCTGCTCATTACACCCCCCATATTGACAAGTTGAAATGAAGACCTCATGAAGCGAAACGATAAGAACTTTCATACGGGCAGACGGATGGTGAATGTGCTTCCTGCTCCCGGAGCGCTGCGAACCTCGAGCCCGCCACCGTGCAGCTGGGCAATCTGATGGGCGATCGCCAGCCCCAGTCCGGCCCCGCCCGAGGAGCGCGCCGGGTCGACGCGGTAGAAGCGGTCAAAAATGTGTACCAGGTGCTCTGACGGGATACCGATGCCGGTGTCGGTCACATCTACGGCTATTTCATTGTTTGTGGCGCGGGCAATAACCGCTATTTCGCCGCGTTCGGTGTATTTGATGGCATTATCGAGCAGATTCACAAACAGGCGGATAAGAGCGTCCATGTCACCGTTCAGCGCGAGGCCTTCGGGAACCTCGACGCGCAGCGCCAGTCCCTTGGCCTCCGCCAGCGGACGAAGGGAATCGGCCACATCGGTCAACAAACCCGAGAGTGCCACGGGTTCGCGGGTGATCGTCGTCTTATCCTCTCCACGTGACAGACGCAACAGGTCCTCGGTCAGGCCGCGCAGGCGTTTGGTCTCTTCGGCCAGGTCATCCAGCGCCTGGCGGTATTCGCCGACCGGGCGTTGCCTTTCCTGGATGACGTCCAGGATGGCCTGCATGGCTGCAAGCGGGGTGCGCAGTTCGTGCGAGGCATCCGCGGTGAACTGCCGTTCACGGCGGAAGGAGTCCTGAAGACGGGCGAGCATGGCATCGAAGGTGGCTGCCAGGCGGCTGACTTCGTCGCCGGTATCGGGCAGGTTCAGTCGGGCGGAAAGATCATCGCCGCCGGCTATCTTTTGAGCGGTCTGGGTGATCCGATCAATAGGCTTCAAGGCGCGAGCAGAAAGAATATAGCCACCCAACGCAGCAAAGAGCAACAGTGTTGTGCCGCCGATCAGCAGGGCAGTCAACAGGCGGTTGAGGGCATCTTGCACTGGGCCCAGACTTTGGATGACCTGCACCCAGCCTGCCACCTGTCCATTATCCAGAACCGGCAGGATGTAAGCGCGCAAGGGGTCGTTCTGTTCCACACGGTCGGCTAGAGTGACATATGTCCCCTTCGAATTGCCGAATAGCGTTCTATTGATGGGAATTGTGATGTCGCGATAGGGTCCACCTGCTTGGAGCACGCGGCCATCCTGCCCGAGCACAATAACAGTCAGACCGCGCTCACTCAGAACTTGGATCCCGCTTTCGTCCGCGCCGATGGGTTCGGGGATCGTAACGTATCCGTTCTGAATGTTCAGTCCGGCAGCAGCTTGGGCGGCGCTGACAGCAAGGGATGTGTCCACTTCCGCGTTCAAGCTTTTGGACAGGTTGAAGTAGACGAACGCGCTGAAAGCAGCCAGCAAGGCCAGGATCAGCGCTGTTGTCCAGAGCGCAAAGCGCACGCGAATGGTTCTAATCGGCTTCATCATCTGCGATCGAATATCCCGCCCCGCGCAGGGTGCGGATGAGTTTCTTGCCAAAGGGGTCGTCAATCTTGCGCCGCAGATTGCGAACGTAAACGTCCACCACGTTGGACTGGTTGAAGGTATCGTAGTTCCAGACGTGTTCAGCGATCATCGTGCGGGTCAGGACGCGCCCCGGTTCGCGCATCAGACATTCCAGGACGGCGTACTCCTTGGCAGCCAGTTCAATGCGTTTGCTGCCACGCCGCACCTGGCGAGTGCGCGTGTCCAAGCTCAGGTCTGCGACTTGCAGGATGGGCGACTTTGGCTGATCCGTCGAGCGGCGGGTGAGGGCGCGCAGGCGGGCCAGCAGTTCCTTTATGGCGAAGGGCTTGACCAGGTAATCATCCGCTCCGGCATCCAGACCGGCGACGCGGTCGTCAACCGTATCGCGGGCTGTGAGCATCAGCACGGGGGTGCGATCCCCGCGCTGGCGCAGTCTGCGGCAGGCGGATAGGCCGTCTAGTTTGGGCAGGAGAATGTCGAGGACGATGAGATCGAATGTGGCAGCCTCGGCCCAGTCCAGCGCCTCCTGGCCGTCATAAACGGCATCCACCGCGTAGCCTTCTTCTTCCAGGCCGCGCTTGACGTAGGCGGATATACGATGTTCGTCTTCCACAAGCAATACGCGCATGTCAGTCTTTCCGCTTCCATGGTAACGGAAAGAGATGAAGGGGAGATGAATCTGGTGTGAAATAGAAAACCCGCCATGATGTACTGATGCGCTAGGCGAAAACCTCGTCCGAGGTTGGTTGGGGAGGGGCTCATGCAGGAAACCGGTAGTCGTGGTGCAATCATGTGAGGACGGGAACTGCGATGAGCCCTCCTTGTCTCGGCCAGGCCGCCTGGGGCGCGATCTCCTGATTTGGCGGATCTGCATCGCTTGGCCTGATGCAAGAGGATGAAGTCATGATGGGCGATGAGACTCGGGGTGAGCGAGAGGGCCAGAGCGTGTCCTCTGACCGGGCGAATAAAGGATGCACTCTTGATGTTGGCCTTCTAGTTGGAGGCCGGGCGGCCGTGCATTCGGCTTCGAAAGCGGGCGACGGGATTCGAACCCGCGAATGCTTGCTTGGACAGAGCGGGCGGTGTCGGGCGCGGTTATGCCAAGTGGGGCATGCGCAGTTCCCGAATAAAGTGACCTTCGTGCATGATTCTCCCTCTGCCGAGGGGCATCATGCGCCAGATCCGGGCCGAGACAAGCAAAAAGGCAGTGTGAAGGGATTGGATCCCGAGTGTTCTTGACTAGACGGCAAGTGACTTTCAAGACTTCCGGCCTCAAAGCATAGGCCGGAAGTGCTTGTCTTTGGCTGTTAGAGCGGGTGACGGGATTCGAACCCGCGAATGCTTGCTTGGGAATAGGGCGACTCTCAGATCACCCGTGCCCCTTGCTTTTCCCTGGATTCTCGCGATGACGCCGTCGCTGATTCGACGAATAAAGTGACTCACTTGTGCTCGAGTTGCACGGCATGCGCTTACCGAGCAGATCTCTGCCGCGTCACGTTGTCTACTGGTCATCTACTGTCTGCGGCACTCGCGTGCCCGGATGTCTTCCATGGCAAGATCGAATCACAGAATAGTCAATCGGGGTCATGATGTCAATGGGGGGTTCGAATCGAGGTCTGACTCTGTCTTGACCGACGCAATACGTCACACCCGAGATTCACCTTGCTCTTGCCACAATCGGTGGTCGAGAGAATGTTGCCGGGTTTGAAATCGGGCGGATGGGGTTTTCGGCCAAGACAGGCGTGCTCCAAAGACACCAATGCAGAGCGTATGCGTCGAATAAGCCGGTGGACTAGAGAAGACATGCAGAAGAAGCCCTCGACGGACAATCAAAACCCATCAATGGAGTATATTGCAGGTCCGATCGAGGTCCGTTGTCGGGCGGACGGGGTTTTCGGCCAGGACAGGGGCGGACGAGGTCAGCGGCAGTATCACGGAACGGAACGTGACACTGACGCAGAGCGGCATAACACCCCTCAGTGGTGGGTAATTGCCGCGGATATGCGTCATAGCAGGGCGCCGGCCAGGACGGCTAGAGTTCATGGCCGAAATCAAGCGAGCTAAGGGGATGTCTCTGTATAATAGGAGTTGGCGCCCGGTTACGCCCCTCAAGGAGCTATATGTGCCTACAGACGAAATGAAGAGAATCGAAAGATCCGCTGCCGAACTCTTTCTTTCTCTCTACAACCCAATGCTTGGCACAGCCTACGCAGTAGTTGACCAGGGCGAAACCCCCGATGTCACTTGTTCGGATCCAACTACATCACGGGAACTCTTCCTCGAAGTCAGCCTCCTTGAGAACATTCCCGGCGAAATAGCACACGAGCTGGGCCGCCGCCTTAAGCCCATATCTGAGACGACTGGTACCACCGCTGTCTCGCTGCGCGACGACGTCTACCCAACATTCAGACGAACCATAGCCAAGAAGCTCCTATCCTCATACGGACCTAACACTGCGCTCGTATTGCGACAAGTCAGCATCTTGTGGGAGCCCTGCGAGTGGGAACTGATGGCCACGGAGTTCCGCAACGAGGTGCTCCAAGGCAAAGAGAACAACTTCGGAGCCGGGGCCTGGGTCTAATGCACAGACAATTCAACTTGGCCTGCCTCTGAGGCACTCTTTTGCCTGAGCAGCCCCACAGGACTCCACCATGAACACTTCCAACCAGAGCCCTGACCACTCACCGGTGTCGACGCGGTGTCGCCGCTACTTGGAACGCGGACATGCCCGCCATCTCATTGGTCATAGAATAGAAACCGTGCCCACCACGCGGCGCGGCACACCTCGAAATCATTAGGCTGGCGCTTCTTGGTCGCAGTCAAGAGGACACCATGATCATCAACTGGTCCGACCTCCCAGTCTGGCTCTTCACATCCTTTGTCGGCGCAGCAATGGTCAAGGTATTGGACCTCGTCGTCTTTCGATACCAAGAAGCCCGCAGGCTTCACCAAGAGAAGGCGCGCACCATACTCGCCCACATCACCCAATTTGGTGAGCTCGCCCAGCTCTATCGCTTTATGGCTTACGCTTCCGCCGAGGTAGTTAGAGCAGAAGACGGCACTCTCAAGACGGATGACCAAGGCGGAGTCGTCATGCAGAAGAAGCTGCTTGAGCCCGAGCCCCGCTTTGAGCAAGCCGTGCAATCCCTAAAGGGCACCGACATTAGTTCAGCAATCTCCCAAAAGATCGCCTCCATTCGCTTGGCCTCGGCCGACGCCATCGACTGCGCCGTTGAACTAGATCCCTCTGGCAGTCTCCGCAACAGCTTAAACGATCTCTACATCAAGACAGTGTCCGGCATTGAACTTGTCCTGCGCACGAAAGACCACCGAGAATGGGGGAAATCAGTCAACAGCATGGTCACGGCGCTGGCTGAGGCGGATGAGACGCGACGCAGGACTCGCGCTATCCTGGCCAAGCACTTGCGCTGAGGCTCGCGTCGCTGCGCCAGCCTAACCCCTCACCGGTGCCGACGCGGTTCCGCCGCAGGGGGAACGCGCACTTGCCAGCCGTCTCATAGGTCATAGAATAGATGTTGCGCCTGCAACGCCGCGCGGGCACCCCCGCCTGCCGGCCCAAGCAGGCAGTTCGAGGCCGTTGGGCCGCTTCCGCCGGGTGATGTCTCGGGAGACTCATGAATACGACAGTCGGCATCTGTATCCTGGCAGTCGGTGGGTTTCTTGTCTGGAGGGCGTTGCACAGGGTCGACCTTCCTCGGACTGTCAGTTTTGAGGGAATCGAAGATCCCCAAGTCTCTCAAGCCTATGACCGGATCAGCAAGTGGCCGCAGTTCCGTTTGTTGCGGCGCATGATCGCCGGGAAGTTAGCTGGCCATCGACCCTCCGGAACCCTGGCCGATATCGGCTGTGGACCGGGCTACCTAGCCATCCTGATCGCGGAGAGGCACCCCCATCTTCAGGTTCTCGGAATAGATAGTGCTGATGAAATGATCAAGGCGGCTCAGTCGAACGCGTTAAGACTCGGGCTCCCTGATCGTATCAGGTTTCGTCGAGGAGCCGTCGGCAATTTGCCGTTGCAGGACGGCACGCTCGACTTCGCGGTCAGCACATTCTCTCTGCACCATTGGTCCGACCCAAGCAGTGGCTTGGCCGAGATCCACCGGGTTCTCAGGCCAGAAGGGCAACTCCTTCTGTTCGACCTTAGAAGGGACTCTCGGGGGTTATTCCTGTGGTTACTTCGTTTCGCGCAAGGCATTGTCGTACCGGCAGCGCTACGACGCGCGAATGAGCCCATCGGGTCACATCATTCGAGCTACACGGTCGCAGAGGTCGAAGGTCTGCTCGCGAAATCCCCGTTCAAGCAACACAGGATAGACGGCGGGGCCGTGTGGTTCTTCGCTTGGGCGAGGAAGGGACCTCTGGAAGCGGCCTAACATTTCGCTCGAGCTGACGCCGTCAGTGGGGGCTTTGCAGTGTTTGGTGACTTCCGTGGGGATCTGGTCTTGCCTTGAGTCGGCCTGGGAGCGCAGCTCAGCTCCCAGCCGTTGGGCGGGGTCGCTGGGCCGAGCCCGTCCAAGTGCGCACACCAGTTGTGCTTGATGTGATTGAAGTGACTATCAAGGCCGCCAATCTGGAAAGGACCTTCTATGTTACAAGCGCTGGCCCGCGTTCTCCTCGCCTTGCTCCTCGTGATAGTAGCCCTCCACACGCTTGTCCGAGTCATTCGCTATTTCTACAAGTTCCCTATGCCGGAGTTCCTGGCGAATGTGATCGACAACCCGCTGCGGCGCAAGATTCAGCCTCCGAGCGAAATGCCCATTCGGCACAGCATCGAGCCGGGCATGACAGTTCTGGAAGTCGGCCCTGGCAATGGCAGATATACGGTCGAGACGGCCCGGCGAGTGGGTGACACAGGCAAAGTCACCGCTATTGACATCGAACCCAAGATGATCGAGCGCCTCGCTCAGAGAGCGCAGGCCGAAGGAGTCAGGAACCTTGAAGCGAAAGTTGCTGATGTGCACAACCTGCCCTTTGAAAAAGGTACCTTTGATGCGGTCTCCATGATCGCGGTCATCAGCGAGATTCCCCAGCCAGAGCGCGCGCTGAGCGAGTTCTATCGTGTGCTGAGACCCGGAGGAATACTTGCCTTCAGCGAGTTGCTCACTGATCCTGACTATCCCCTTGCCCGGACCTTGATACGCAGGGCAGCCAAAGCGAACTTCCGGCTCAAGAAGAGAGTAGGCAACTTCATCGCGTACACGCTGGTCTTTGAGAAGCAGTAGGAGAGGGCGCCTTCCCATGCCTGCCCCCGAGGCCTTGAGGGGATAGGAATGAACGCCACAGACTCGCCGCCCAACAACCCGCTGATACTGACCCGGCTGGCGGGCGAAAACGTAGTGGTTCCTTGCCTGCGGAGTTCCCTAGGATGAAGGGAGCAGGCCTGAGCCGCCGGGCAGCATGGCTCGAGGCAGTTGGGCGGGTCCTCAACGGGACCCCGGCACAAGTCTCCGGTCGCGGGCGCGCCACGAGCGCCGGGATGGATGCGCATGACTGAGATAGCTATTACCCTTCGCCAGCTTGGACCTCAGGACGGATCCACGTTCGCGAGGGTCCTGGCAGCCAGCCCTGATACGGGCACAATCAGATCCACGGTCCACTACAAGATCGATCCGTACTGGGCATTAATGTCGCCCCCTTCGGAAAGTGTGGGTGTTGTCGCTGAGACGCCCGCCCACGATGGCATCATCGGGGGTGCCCTGATCCGATTTGGACACATTCAGCTGAAGGGGGAGCTCCGGTCGTCGGCCTTGCTTCACACGCTCGTTGTGCATCCCGACTTCCGACGCCGAGGCGTGGCTTCTCAGGTCTCCACGTGGCTTTGGAAGTCCGCCCGCCGCCGACAGGGCGAAGATATCGTGTTCTGGGCACTCATCCAACGCAACAACACCGGATCAGAGCGGACAGCCTTGAAATGGGCAACCCAATTCCTTGGTGGCTGCATCGCCGTAGTGCCCTTGAAAGTCAGGTCAGCACCTCCGTCGCGCTCTCGCTACTTTGAAGTCCGACCCCCTCGGCTGGAGGAGCTTGGCGAAGTGGTGGAGGGATTGAACCGCTTCTATCTCGACTACAACTTCTTTAGCCCCGAATCTGAGACCAGCCTTGCTGACTGGCTCAATGTTACGCCGTTTGACTCACCCTTCCGACACTACAGAGTTGTCACCGATAGGGCCGGTTCGCTCCTTGCCGGGGTAGCGCTCGCCGAGAGCTACCGACTGCGAACTACCCTCATCACGCATCTGCCGCTTGCACTGCGACTCCCAAACCTGGTCTTCAGAGTGGTCCCCCCCACTGGCGAGCTGCGGGAGATAGCCGTCAGCCGCTTCTGGTACGCCCCCGGCCAAGAGCGAGCCGCCCGACACCTCCTGGAGACCATGCGCTGGGAGTGGCGCGAACGAGCCACAGCGCTCATGCTGACGACAGATGTTCGCGGTCACCTCATGCCCCTAATTGGCCTGCACGACCGGTTGGGAAAGGCGGTACTTAGCGTCGCCGTGTGTGCGCCGGTAATGTGCTCCGAAGGCAAGCTGTGCTATTGTGCCTGAGACTCAACCCCTTGCGGATCGTGCGCACCTTCTACAGCTGCTTCGCGGCAACGCGTGGAGCCACCTAACAACTCACAAGTGCCGACGCGGCTTCCGCCTTAGGGGGAGCGCGCACTTGCCAGGCATCTCTTTGATCATAGAATAAGAGTCATGCCCGCCGCGCTGCGGGGCACCCTGACCCCCCGCCTGGCGGACCAGGGCAGGCAGTTCGAGGCCGTTATGCAGCATCCCCGGTGTTTCGATGCTCGCACACGAATTTGTGAAGCGGCTGCAGATGAGCCGAAGACTCACCGGTGCCGAATCAAAGCCAGATCCTCATCCTCAAACACAAAGCATGCTTTGACCATAGAGGCGTCTTCTTTCTTCCTTTCGAGTCCTTAGCGCCCCCTTTCTGGCCACTAGTCGGGCGGGGCGTGACAGTCTTCGTCGTGAGATCCCGACGCCTTTCAAGAGAGGTGCTACATGCCTATTTCGCCGGTCTTTGGATATGCTGCGAGAGCTTTAGGACAACCGTGCGAGCCGTTCACGTACGAGCCGCCCAAACTAGGCGAGCACGACGTCAGGATATCGGTCACCCACTGCGGAGTCTGCCATACCGACATCCAGGCCATCGATAACTACTACGGGATCACGACCTTCCCCTTTGTGCCTGGCCACGAGATTGTTGGGACCGTGTTAGAAGGAGGTCCTGGGGTAATCGGCCTGAAAGAAGGCGACCGCGTTGGCGTCGGGTGGCAGGGTCGCTCATGCGGCAGATGCGACTGGTGTATCAAAGGAGAGACGCAGCTCTGCATGGAGATCGAAAGAACGACAGTAATGGTTCCCTACGGAGGATTCTCATCGTCTGTCGTCGCGGATTACCGCTTTGTCTACCCACTCCCCCCAGCCATGCCCTCTCAGGTTGCCGCGGTGCTCATGTGCGCAGGTGTCACGGTCTATTCGGCACTTTGGACGTACGCGACGAGTCGCGAACTGAAGGTGGCCATCCTCGGAGTGGGAGGACTCGGTCACCTGGCTATCCAATTTGCCCACGCCTTTGGCTGCGAGGTCACGGCAATCTCATCCTCGCCTGCAAAGGCGGAGCAGGCTCTTGGATTTGGTGCAGACCGCTTCGTTGACTCCAATGACAAGGCCGGCATGCGGAAGCTTGATTATGGTCACGACCTGCTGATCTGTACGGCAAACGATGGGGTTAACTGGGAGGGGCTGTTGATGGCCCTGAAGAAGCGAGGAAGGATCGTCCTCGTTGGCTTCCCGGATGTAGCCTTCAATTCGACTGATCTTGTGGCTCACGAGCTTTCGCTCACCGGCTCGCTTATCGGTAATCCCACATTGATGCGCGCGATGCTCTCATTCGCACAGGAACATAGCATCACGCCCGCGGTTGAACTGATGTCAATGTCCCAGGTCAACAAGGCAATTGAGAGAGTGAAAGAGAACAAGGCACGTTACCGAATCGTCTTGGTCAACGATACGGCTGGCGCGGCAGGCCAGACAGGCTAACTCCTGTGCCGCTTGCGACCAGCATCGCAGCGCATGATGCTGCCTAACCACTCACTTGTGGGGGCGGATAACGGCTAGCGTTTGAGAGCCACCGAAAAGTCGACAATGGCGATTGCGTCCCTCGTCCCTGCCGACGCGGCTTCCGCCGCTGCGGGAACGCGCACTTGCCAGCCATCTTGTTGGTCATAGAATAGAAGCTGTGCCGGCCACGCCGCGCGGCACAGTTCGAGGCCGTTAGGCGGGCATCGTTACTGACCATGCAACCTAGACCTGTACGAGCAGCATTCCTAGCAGCCACCGCCGGTACAAGGGTCCTGTGCTAGCCGAAAACCCCGTCCGAGGATGTTCGGACGGCTGCAGACTCACGTAGCGCGCCTGTAGTCGTGGTGCAATCCATTCAGGACCGGAACCGTGATGAGCCTTCCTCGCCTCGGCCAGGCTGGTTGGGGCACGATCCCCTCAGGAATCCTCTGCGCAATCCCCTGGTGTGGCCGTGCGCGGTTGAAGTATTCGACGTATTCCTTGATTACCCGATGAAGGTGCCTGTCCCCGACAACCAGCAGGTGATCGAGGCATTCTCTCCTCACGCTCCCCATGAACCGTTCGCAGACCGCGTTGGCCTTTGGAGCGCGGTAGGGGGTCTTTAGGACTTCAATGGAGCTTGCCTTAGCGACTCGGGTGAAATCGTCGCCATACTTGCTGTCCCGGTCGCGGATCAGGAAACGCGGGGTTAGGCCATAAGGGGTCGCTTCCCGAAGTTGTTGCGCAACCCAGGCGTCGGTCGGGTGAGAGGTAACGCCACAATGAACAACTCGGCGCGAACCGAGTTCTATAATGAAGAAGGCGTAGATCTGCCGGAAGAACAGGTCGATGACTGGGAGAAAGTCACAGGCCCACACCAGCTGGGCGTGATTCTTGAGGAAAGTTGACCAATTCTGACCATGGGCGGGGTGGGGGCGTGCCAGGCGGATGTACTTATGGACCGTCGCCCTTGCGAGGTGGATACCGAGCTTCAAAAGTTCGCCACGGATGCGCTCCACGCCCCAGAGGCTGTTCTCCCTGGCCATCTGCTGGATCAAAGCGATGGTTTCGGATGCTACCCTGGGGCGCCCACCCCGGTTGCGGGACTTGAACCTCCAGAACAGCCGGAAGCCTCGGCGATGCCAGCGCAGGAGCGTATCGGGCTTGAGGATGAGGAGGGCTTCCTTCCACCTCCGGACCCTACTGACGAGGAGGACGAGCCAGAGGCGATCGGCTGGGGTGAATCGTGGCTTGTTGACCTGGCGGTGGAGGATGACGAGTTGCTGGCGGAGGAGGGCGTTCTCGGCAACGAGTTGGGCATAGCTGCGAGTGAAATCGAGGGCAGAGCCGAGGAGGACGGAATAGCGAGAAGGACGGGGGAGCTGGAGGGAAGCGCGTTCCAGCGACAACAATGCGGAGACAATCCGTCGGACTAACCGGTCGACTAGGGAAGACATGCGGAGAAGGACCTCGACGAACAATCAAAACCCATCAATGAAGTATATTGCGGATCCGATCGAGGTCTATTATCGGGCGGATGGGGTTTTCGGCCAGGACAGCGGCTACGCCAAATGGGGCCTGGGAAGTTCCCGAATAAAGTGACCTTCGCGCATGATTCTCCTTCCC
>Ga0315277_10011107_pt1 | contig 11356 bp, 9 predicted proteins | sample YL17G05_15_MG_FD_203695 | JGI IMG/M metagenome (GOLD analysis project Ga0315277, IMG submission 203695) | Sediment microbial communities from Yellowstone Lake, YNP, Wyoming, USA - YL17G05_15 | ecosystem: Environmental > Aquatic > Freshwater > Lake > Sediment | place: USA: Wyoming | collected...
GTTGACGAGAAAGAAACCTTGCAGGTTGCCCTTGAACTCGGAGGGGGGCCAGCGCTGGCAGTTCCCGAAGATGACGACCGGCGGGCCGGAGGTGTTGTAGGCCCCCCCGAGCACACCCGCAATGAAGCCAAAGCCGTAGGCCCAGGCCGGATGCTCCAACCTGGGTAGCCGTGGGCTGAGCAGCGCGTACAGCGCGTACCCGGCGATCACCACGCCCAGAATGGCCAGGACGAACCGCTCTTCCACCCGCCGCAGGACCAGGATGCCCAGGGGCACGCCCAGGACCAGGGCAGCCACCAGCCGCCAGATGGCCCGCAGGTTGAGCGCCTGCCGGTAACGGGCCAGCAATACGACGTCAATCGTCACGGTTATCAGGGTCACCAGTGGTGCGGCGGTGCGAATGCCGATCAGCCCCGGGAGCACCGCCATAGACACGAGGGCGGAGCCAAAGCCCGTCAGGCTCTGCGTGAACGCGGCAAGAAGGGCTACGAGGAACAGCAGCAATGGTTCCACACGGAATCAGAGATTACGGATTACGAATTACGAATTACGAATTACGAATTACGAATTACGGATTACGGATTACAGCCTCCCACCCATCCCCTACTGCGTTCTACCGCCTTCTTCCATCCGGCGTAGCCCTCTGCGCGCTGGCCGTCGCTCCACTGCGGCTCGAAGACCCGGTCCACGCCCCAATTGGCGCGCAGTTCATCCAGGTTCGACCACAGCCCGGTAGCCAGCCCGGCGGCGTAGGCCGCGCCCAGTGCCGTTGTCTCGTGCACGATCGGGCGCACGACTGGCACACCCAGGACGTCGGCCTGCAACTGCATCAGGAAGTTGTTGACGGTCGCGCCGCCATCCACCTTGAGCGCGGCCAGTTGGACGCCGGAATCGGTGCGCATGGCCTCCAGCACGTCCCGCGTCTGGTAGCAGATAGATTCCAGCGTGGCGCGCACGACGTGGGCGCGGGTCACGTAGCGGGTCAGGCCGACGATGACGCCCCGCGCGTCCATGTCCCAATAAGGGGCAAAGAGGCCGGAGAAGGCGGGGACGAAGTAGATGCCGCCCGCGTCGTCCACGCTCTGCGCGATTTGCTCCGTCTCGGCGGCGTTCCGGATCAGGCCCAGGTTGTCGCGCAGCCATTGCACGGCTGCGCCGGTGACGGCGATCGAGCCCTCGAGGGCGTAGGTCGTGCCCTCCGGCAGGCCGTAGGCCACGGTGGTCAGCAGGCCGCTTTGCGACGGGATCGGCTTGTCGCCGGTGTTCAGCAGCATAAAGCAGCCCGTGCCGTAGGTGTTCTTGGCCTCGCCCACGGCGTAGCCGGCCTGGCCAAAAAGGGCCGCCTGCTGATCCCCCAGGTCGCCGCACACCGGCACCGCGCCGCCCACCGGCCCGTCGGCGCGCGTCGTGCCGTAGAAGGCCGGGTCGGACGAGGGGCGGATGGCCGGCAGCATCTGGCGCGGGATGGAGAGGATCTCGAGCAGTTCGTCGTCCCAGTCGAGCGTGGACAGGTCCATCAGCAGGGTGCGGGAAGCGTTGGTCACGTCGGTGACGTGCGCCCCACCCTGCGGCCCGCCGGTCAGGTTCCACAGGACCCAGGTGTCCACGTTGCCGAAGACCGCTTTGCCGGCCGCCGCTTTCTCCCGTAGCCCCGGCACACCATCGAGCAGCCACTTGAGTTTGGGGCCGGAGAAGTAGGTGGCAATAGGCAGACCAGTCTTGCGGCGGAAGGTCGGCTCCAGTCCATCGGCAATCATTTGCTGGCACAGTTCGCGGGTGCGGGTGTCCTGCCACACGATGGCATTGCAGAGCGGCTCGCCGGTGGTGGGGTCCCACACGATCGCCGTCTCCCGCTGGTTGGTGATGCCGATGCCGGCGATCTCTGTGGGCCGGATGCGCCCTTCGGCCAAAGTGCCGCCGATGACACGGCGCGTCTTGGCCCAGATTTCCCCCGCGTCGTGCTCGACCCAGCCGGGCTGGGGGTAAATCTGGGTATGCTCCTCGTACAGCGAGGCGACCACCCGTCCCTGGCGGTCGAAGACCATAAAGCGGGTGCCGGTGGTGCCCTGGTCTACTGCGGCTGCGTAGTGGGCCATGGGATTCCTCCATCCAACAATGATTCCGGATGCACCCGACTATACCGCTTTTGCACGAAGTTGGCAAGCGGAACCAATACGTAATGCGTGATGCGTAATACGTAAGACGCAACTCCTGGAGCAAAATTACGGATTACGCATTACGAATTACGCATTGCGTTTTCCATCCCCTGTGCTATACTCGCATTCACTACAAATTGGAGGCTCGAATCTCTATGCGCGTGTTGCAACGCCTCTTTGGCTACGTGCGACCGTATTGGAAGACACTGGCGATCACGGGCGTCTTGCTCCTGCTCAACACCGGGCTGAGCCTGCTCCCGCCCCTGTTCCAACGGGGGATCGTGGACCAGGTCATTGGCGCCCGCAACATTTCCCGCCTTGGCGGTATGATTGCCGCACTGGCCGGCGTCCACCTGCTGCTGTGGCTCACGGACACGGGCGAACAGTACATCCGTCACGCACTGGGCGCGCGTTTCATCTTCGACCTGCGGGTGCGCATCTATGCCTACCTGCAGCGGCTGTCCCTTTCCTTCTTCGAGCGCACCTCCACCGGCGAACTGATGTCGCGGGTCGCCAACGACGTGGACGCAGTGGAGCAGTTCGTCACGCACGGCGTCATCCTCACGCTGATTGACCTGCTGCGCCTGCTGGGGGCATCGGCGGTGTTGCTGGTGCTCGAATGGCGGCTGGCGCTGATCGTGCTGGCGCTGCTGCCGGTGATGGCGGTGGTTCTGCGGCGCTTTAACCGGCTGGTACGCCCCACCTACCGCCAGATGCGCGACCGCCTGGGCGACATCAACGCCCGGCTGCAGGACAACCTGGCCGGCATCCGCGTCATTCAGGCCTTTGGACAGGAGGAGTCGGAACTGGAGCGCTTTCGCGACGTCAGCGGCGACTATTACCAGGCGCGTGTGCGCACCATTCGCATCTGGACAACCTTTTTTCCCGCCCTGTCGTTCGTGACCGCGTTGGGGGGGGCGGCCGTGCTTGGCATCGGTGCCTGGATGGTCATTGGTGGGCAACTCTCGTTGGGCACGCTGATGGCCTTCATGTCTTACATCGTTTCCTTCTACGACCCTGTGCGGCGGCTGACAGAAGTGGACAACATGTTCCAGCAGGCCATCGCCGCCGGGGAGCGTATCTTTGAACTGCTGGACGAGGTGCCGGAGATCCAGGACGCGCCCGAGGCGGTCGCACTGGACGGGATCACAGGAGACGTGGCGTTCGAGGACGTGCACTTTCGCTACGGCAGCGGCGACGAGGTGCTGCACGACGTCGAGTTCCGCATGGCCCCCGGCGAGGTGGTCGCCCTGGTCGGCCCCAGCGGCGCGGGCAAGACGAGCATCGCCAACCTCTTGTGCCGCTTCTACGATCCCATCCACGGCCACGTCCTGGTGGACAGCCACGACCTGCGCACGGTGCAGGTCAAATCACTGCGCCGCCACATTGCGGTCGTGCTGCAAGACACGTTCCTGTTCAATACGTCTGTGCGCGAGAACCTGCGCTACGGCAAGCCCGACGCCACCCCAGAGGAGATGGTCGCTGCGGCGCAGGCGGCCTACGCGCACGAGTTCATCGAGGAACTGCCCCAGGGCTACGACACCGAGATCGGGGAGCGGGGGGTGAAACTGAGCGGCGGGCAGAAGCAGCGGCTGGCGTTGGCGCGCGCCATCCTGGCCAACCCGCGCATCCTGATCCTGGACGAGGCCACCTCGTCGGTGGACGCCGAGGCGGAATACCTGATCCAGCAGGCGCTGGAGGAGGTGATGAAGGGGCGCACGTCGCTCGTCATCGCCCACCGTCTGAGCACGATCCGCAACGCCGACAAGATCATCGCGCTGGAAGAGGGCTGCATCCGCGAAGTGGGCGACCACCAGGAACTATTGGCGCGGGGCGGGCTATATAGCCAACTCTACCAGCGGCAATTGGAGTTGGCGGTGAGCGGGGCAGAGGAGACGAGATAAATGGTGTCTAACCCTCGCAAGCCGTCAGTAGCCCAGGAGCGCCTGCCGTTGCAGGAACTTGGCGCACTTCTGATCCCGGCGGCCGAGGCAGCCGGACTCACCGAGGAAGAGCTGCTTGCCTATGCCCGCCAGGTGCGTCGCCGCTTGTGGCGGGAGCGATACGAGCACGCTGTCCAGGACCTTGACCGTCCGTTCGGCACTGTCTCATCAGGGGGTTGCTGCTGAATACTGGCGGAGCCTTTCCTGCACCCATAAGTTGATCAGCGTACCCACAGATACCCCCTCGTGTTCCTGGACTTGGCACAATAAGGTATTGAGTGTGTCAGAGAGGGTTATGACGTATTCGTGGGTTGGGTGAGCAACTACTTCACACTCGACCGGGGTCAAGTATTCAGCGTAATCTGCTACGTCATGGGTATCCCAGAACTCGGCTAGGTCCTCGAGCGTCTCAAATTCTTCAGGAAGTGGGTCTTTAGGCATTCTATCTTTTCCTACCATATCCTTTGCGCTCCCGGGTTGTCATATCTCTGGCTGTGATGATCAATGCACGGTGATCCAGTTTATGGATAAAGATGATAGCCAAGTACCGTCCCGCGTCGGTCTGTCCAAATGCGACGTACACGTCCTCACCCTTGTGACGGCCTTTCTCCAATCGTTCCACGCGGTACCGATTGACGAATACCTCTTGGACTTCTTCTACGGTCACCCGGTGTTTCCACCATAGTTTCTCCACCACCTCTTCACGCCAGATGTACCCTGTGATTTTCATTAAGTTAGCCTTCCTGGCAAGTAGGGGACAGACACTGGGTCGGTATATGAGACCATGGCACAATGCTCACGCTATGATCGTAGCCAAGTATACAGTAAGACAGGTGAGTGTGCAAGCGTCCACTTGCCTGTTTGCCTGTTGTACACTCCCATCTCACTCATCGTCCATCAGTTGTTGCTCATTCCGCACATAGATCACCGCGATGGGGTCGGAATAGGCCCGCCGCCAGCCGTCGTCGAGGGCCAGGAAGTTGTCGGTGAAGCCACCTGCCTCCGTCAGTACAAAGTTGACCCCGTATTGGTCGAGCACCTCCTGGAAGCCGGGCTGGGCAAAGCGCACCTTCAGGTATTGGCTCAATAGTTCGTCACCGTACAGGTCGGTGCGCCCGTCCACAAAGACCTGGTAAGCGGGCCACAGGTGCCAGATGAGGTAGCCACCCCAGTTGTAACTATTGAACATCGGCCCCGGTGGCTGCTCCCTCCGAATCCACTCCACGGCGTCTGCAGGCAGCGTGCGCCGCTCATTCTCGACGTTAAATTCGGTGCGCCATGGCAACGCCACCTTGACGCCTGCCGCCACCAGCACCAGCACCAGCAACAGCCAGTTGGCCAACGCCAGGCGCGCCGCAAGCGGCCGGCCCACCCGCAGCGGCGGGCCGAGCCAGCCCCGCTCCCGCGCCACCTTCAACCAGCGCTCAATGGCCCGTGCGGCGTGCCGGCTCAGCACCGGCGCCGCCACCAGCGCGAAGGGCCCCATATTGCGCCCGGCCAGCAAGCCGGCGTAGGCAAAGCCCGCCATCAGTGCCAGGTCGGTGCCGTCCACCCGCCGCCCCGAAAGCCCGATCGCCGCCAGCGTCGCCAGCAGCAGCCAGATGAAGGGGTGCGTGTATAGGGGATGAAAGTCGGGCGAGCGCCACTCCTGGATGAAATCCTGTAATATCCCGATGCGCACCGTGTCCAGGTAATACGTCCACATGCGGGTCGTGTTGGGATTGAGCAACAGGCAGAGGAAGGACAGGATGGACACGAGCACCACCAGCCCCACGCCCCGCCACGGCACCACCGGATCTTCGCCAGGGGCCAGCCTGGCCAGCAGGTTGTTGAACACCTCGCCGGCCACGAACCCCGCCAGCACCATAAAGCCCAGCGCGTAACCCGCGTGCAGGTTGACCCACAGGACGAACAGGGGCGGAATGAGCCACAGCCGGTTGACCCCGCGCCATTTGTACAGATATAGCAGGTAGCACAGGACAGCCGTGAGTAAGAAGGAGATCAGTTGCGGGCGCGCGATCCAGATCACGGCCGACGCCGCTGCCGCCAGGACGACGATGAACGCGCGCGTAAAGACGTCCCCCTCCATCTGCAAGTAGACGAAGACAAACGCCAGCGTGACCACCAGGGCCTGGAATAGCCCCAGCCCGTAATAGCGCAAGTAGTGGAAGAGGAGATAGAGGAGCACCTGGCTCAGCCAGGAATGGTTGACCCAGGGCTGACCGTAACGGGTATGGGAAAAGACGTCGCTCTGCAGGATGCGGCCGCGCTCCAGGGTCACCCGTCCGGCCTGCAGATGCCACCAGGTATCGGTGTCAGCCGGAGCGCGGGCCGCCATAGCAAACACGGCGATGAACAGAACCCCCACCGCCAGCCGGCGTACGTCCAGCCAAAGCAACCATCGTCGGATCGTGTTCATATAGGCTCCTGCCTCTCTTCTACGCCATGGCATCCTGTCTGCCTCTCTTCTGACAAGAAGGCAAAAGAGAACATGCTCATGATGATGGCCAGGTAGTTGTCCTGGAAGATACGGGAAAAGTACCCCATAACTAATTGAAGCGTGGCGAAGCCGAACCAGAAGGCTCTCATCCTGTCATAGCGCGCTTGATATACCAGCAATAAACAGAGCATGGGGCCCCCGATCAGCAACTGGGGAATCCAGAAGGGTACATACGTGGCCTCTGAATCCACAAGCCCGACCAGCCGGAGCAGAAACCCGAACCCCATGCCCCACAATGGATAACTGGTTGGAGAGCTCCCCGTAAGGTACTTGAGGACATCATCCACAAATGCAGAGGGATCCCAGAGCAAGAACGGCCCTACAATGAGCGCCACCGTGAGGTAAAGGGGCCAGGCCCGGAATATCAGATGCCTCAGCGAATGCCACGAGACATCGCCTTTGAGCAGATAGACGAAGTAGAAAGGAAGCCCGAACCATACCGTCTGTTTGCTGGCACAACCCAGTCCCATCGCCACCATAGAGAGCACCTGCCGGTCCCGCAGTGCCAGGTAGAGGCTCAGCAAGACCCAGAACAGGCCCAGGATGTCATTGCGCCCCTGCGCCGTGAACGTGAGGAGGGGCAAATTCAGGCCCAGCGCTATCACCAGACCTAACCGGCGCTCTGGCCGTGTGGCCAGCGCAGCGCCGAGCGGAAGACTGAGCAGGAGAAGAACAATGTATAACACCCGGCCGTCGTACCAGCCGAACAGATGCTGGCTCAGAAAAGCCATTGGCACATGCAGGAGGAAAGTAAAAGGCAGATAGGCCAGATGGTAGAGAGCCGGGTTCGGGAAACGAGGGAACGGAGCTCGCTCCAGGGGGGTGCCGAAGTAGTTCTCAGTGTAAGGATTGCGGCCTTCCAACAACAGCCGGACAGCCTCTTCGGTCTGGATCAGGCCATCGTGCACATACAGATGAGCTCCCTCGAATCGCCGATAGGTTATCTGCTCTGCAGCAGGGACCAACAGAAGAAAAAGCACAGCCACGAAGATCAGCGCCAGTTTGAGGCGAAAGAGGATGCGCCGAAATTCCGCCTGGCGACAGATCCAGCGGGCCATATCCAGAGCCAGGTAGAGCATACCAATGGGAACCAGCACCCCCAGCCCCAGCGTAGTAGAAAAGACAGTCCGCACCAGCAGATAACCAGACAGGGCGAGCAGGAGCATCCAGGCATCAAAAGAGATAGGTGCTCCAAACACGCCGTCCTCAGAATTCACCATCGTTTCACTCCCCGGCACCACTCAATCGGCCCCCGGTCAACGCCTGCCGCAATCGCAGTGCCGCCCTTGCTGCTACGCCCACCAACAACAACGCGATGCCCGCCAAAACACCCGCCGGGAGGCCCAAGAACCACAGGTAGACGAACCAGAAATCAGGCACATTGTAAGAGAGAAGTCCCACTGCCCCACTCTGCCAGTCGGCGAGAGAGGACTGCTGCTCTGGATTGACCAGCACGCTGAGCGCCTCCCGAGAGCCCGGATCGCGCATCAGCACCAGCACCTCCTGCAGCGAGCGTACCTGGCCCAGGATGGGCGAATCAGCCCAGCGATAGTGCACGCGATGAAAATACTCCACTGTCGTCGTGGACTGCTCCAGTACGTACTGGAGGTAGCGTGCCCAGTTGACCGACACGCCCAACACCTGGATGAACAGCGAAAGCGCGACCAGCAGTGCCACGACCATCTGGCCAGCCTGCCGCCTCTGCCAGCGTTGGAGCACCTCGCCCGCCGGGAGCAGTACGAGTGGCACGATGGGCAGCAGCAGGCGTGGCCCCCAACCGCCGCCACCTGCCCAGTCGTCGTACAAGGCATGGGGCACCAGGTGAAATATGACCAGGGCCAGGATCAGCCAGGCCCACTCTGGCCGCCTGCGCGCCAGTGTGGGCCATCCTAGGACACCCAGCAGGAGCACAGGGTTGAAGACGAACACCCCTTTGCCAGGGCTCAGCAGTTGGCTGTAGAGCCCCAAGAACAGCGGCGTGTCCCAGCCAACGCCCCAATAGCCATACTCCAGCGGATCTCCGAAGCGCATGGCGTTGTAGCCAAGCACCGCCAGTTGCCCGAGCGATAGCGGGACGAGCAGCGCCAGGGCGCTTTTGAGCAGGCGCTTCCAGCCATCCCGCCGGATGCGCAGCAGCGCCCACACCACGACGGGCACTGCCAGTGGAAGCGCCATCTGGCGCGTGAGGACCATCCCTCCCAGCGCTGCTCCTGCGATGGTGAGATACCCGCGCTCGACAGCAACCAACGCTCCCAGCAGGAGCAGCGTCACCAATGGCTCACTGAAAGCGCTCTTGGCGTAATACCAGGCGATGGTGCCCAGGCCATATAGCACGGCCAACGTCGCCGCGAGCGACGCAGGGTAGAAGCGGCGAGCCAGATGGAATACGAGAACCCCCGAGACCGCAGTCAGCAGTGGGTTGAGCAGCATCACCGCCGCGCGCGTCACGAAGCCTTCCGTCGCCCCCGGCACCAGAACTGCCAATGTCCGCCCCAGTGCACACAAGGGAGCCGCCGCCAGCGACCAGCCCAGGCCATACTTGGCATAGTAGCGCCCATCCTTCCCCCACATCCCATACCCATCGCCACCCTTGAGCACCTCGACCGGCTGCATCTCTCCCCACGGCCCAAAGAAATCTTCCGTGAGGGGTTCCACGGGGATAGCAAACCCCTGACCGGTCACCAGGCTGTAACTCACCCCAACCATTCGCTCGCCGTCACCGCCATCTATGCGCAACGAGGCGGACAGCAGGTATAGAGCAAACAACAGGAGGAACAGGGACAGGGCAATATGGCGGTCGCCTGGTAGGTTGGTAACTTGGTCAACCGTCCGGTCCCCCTCTCTAGCCTCGTGCCATCTATGAGCACCCACGATCCTAACCTCCTGGTTGTAGAGCCAGTGATTCTTCGTCGCTGGCGCTTCTCAGAATGACAGTTCGTCCGGCGTCACCTTGCGCGAGAAATCGTAAAAGACGTGGTACGAACCAATCTGCGCCTCGCGAAAACGTACCCCCAGTGCCGCAAATTGCTCCCGCAGCGTGCCGTCCAGCTTCGGATGGTTGGTGGTGACGTAGACTGCGCTGGAGCTGGTCTCGACCCATGCCTGGTATAGTGCGTACCGGTCGTCGCGGGGCGTGTAGCGCAGGTCGGCCTTGTAGGGCAGGCGAGGTACGAGGGCGATCTCCTCGCCCGACAGAAACGCGATGGGATAGGCCACCCAGTAATTGGCGTAGCCGCGCGTGCCGCCGTGGGACTGCAAAAAGTCCATCAATGCACCGTCGTAGCGGTGGTCCACCTGCGTGATGGCCTCGAACTGCGTCGTGATGCCGGGCGGGTTGGCCAGCGCAGCCTGGGCCGTGCCGGCCAGGTTGAAGGCCAGGACGAGGCCTAGTAATACCCAGGCCCAGCGTCCAATGCGCTCTCGCAGCGCGACCAATGCGCCGGCCGTAAACACGAACAGTGGCAGGTAGAGCGGCAGGAAGTAGCGCCCCGACGGATCGCCCCCGAAGGGGGTCAGCACAAAGCCGAGGAACAACGTACCCCAGACACCCCACAGCAACAGGCGGGCGGAGGTAGAGGAGAGGAAGGAGGAGGGAGGGGGAGAGGGGCGGCGCAGGCTGTAGAGGAGGGCACCCAGGTAGAGGGCCAGTGCGGGCACGGCCAGCCACAGCGGTGGCCCTTGCACGCTCCAGGGGAAACGCAACCCGAACAGTGCTGGCAACCCCAGTACGACGAAGTTGAACACCCGTGCACCTACGTTGCTCCAGAAACTCCCCGCCGTAGCCGTGCTGCGCACCGCCACACCCGCCAACTCCGCCACGCCGACACCCAGGCGGCCCAGATTGCCCACCCACCAGGGCAGGCTGCCCACAACAAAGCCCGCCGCTGCCAGCAGGTACCCCCGCCAGGCGCGAGCGCGCAGCCGCCCCACGAGCCACAGCGCCACGGGCACCAGGTAGACGAGCACCAGCCCAAACGCCCAGAAGCCCAGGCCCGCCACCAGCCCCCAGGCCAGCCACCACCCCCACCGCCGCACGTCCTCCATGCCCAACCGGTGCCCCCACCCAGCCGCCGCTCCCAGCCCCGTCTCGGGGCGGCCCAACCGGTACCCCCACCAGATGAGGAGGTTACCCGCCAGCAACGCCTCGCCATAGCCGCCCAACGTCACCGTCGTGTAGAGCGTCAGCAGCACAGGCGGGAACGCCAGCAGCAGCACGACCACCAGCGCTGTGCTCCGGTCACCCGTGACCCGGAGCGCAGCACCGTATCCCGTCACCAGGACGGCAGCGAAGAGCGCCATCTGCACCAACCGGACCGTCAGCACGCGCTCACCCAAGATTCGAAACGCACCGGCGATCAGGTACGCATCCAGGCTGCCCATGTACGCCTGGCCATAGAAGAACCACGGCCGCTCCCCCTGCACGATGTGGCGGGCCATCAGCGCCACTACTGCTTCGTCGGCGTTGAATGGCAGCGCGTCGAGCGCCAGTATCGCCCCCTTCAGCGCCATTGCTCCGATCAGGACCACGACCAGGGGCCAGCACCTACGCAATTTGGTTATCAGGCCATCCAAGTGTATAATCATGGCAAGAATGATCTGCGTGAGTCCGCGTTCTCTAAGAACTGGTCTAAGCCAGGCGCCGGACTATGAAATGTGAAGCACATCAAACCCGTACCGAGTGGCTGCTGATCGCGGGCCTGCTGACCCTGGCGCTGCTGGCACGCCTGGTGCCCGGCGAGCGGACGGTAGACGATGCT
>Ga0315277_10011108_pt1 | contig 11356 bp, 9 predicted proteins | sample YL17G05_15_MG_FD_203695 | JGI IMG/M metagenome (GOLD analysis project Ga0315277, IMG submission 203695) | Sediment microbial communities from Yellowstone Lake, YNP, Wyoming, USA - YL17G05_15 | ecosystem: Environmental > Aquatic > Freshwater > Lake > Sediment | place: USA: Wyoming | collected...
GACACCTCTGTGATATGTTAACTTGCCGCGAATGATCCCGAGACCCATAATGGATCCGGACGAGCCATATTACTCCAGGACGAGCCGAAAAGATTGTAATCCTCACACACTTCCGACATTCGGCACGATCGGAGGGTGCCCCAGCTCAGAAAAACACCTGCTCGTCTATATCGCGATCCGGTGCGGCGAGGATGGGGTCACATCTGTCAAATGTAGTTTTTGGATTAGGAGCCGCAATGCCAGGTGCCGCGAAAAGCCTGAAGTGACCAAACGGGCATAGGATGGGCTGCAGCAATAACGCCGGCGGTCGCGATGATACCTTCTAATGTGGAAACTTCATTCTACAGATACGACCCCACGCTTATTTTTTTACGGTCTTGTCCAGTGGGATGCCGAGCTTCTCGAACAGCTTGGCCCTGCTCCGTTCGTCCCCGACGTTAATATCCCGGGCCAGGCGGCCGACCTCGAGGGCATGCACCCTGGGTACGACGATCACCCCGTCACCATCGGCCACAATAACATCGCCTGGATAGACAGTCACCCCTCCGACGCTAATTGGGAAATTGTAGGATTCCGTAATCATGCGCCCGGGACGAACACCGCGGGTGCTGTAGGCATTTCGGCAATATATCGGTGGCTTCTTAACTCTAACGATTTCATCCGTGTCCCGGGCGCCTCCGTTGGTGACAACGCCGACGATTCCCCGCGCGGCCCAACCGAGGCTGTTGTTGGAGCCAATGTTTCCCCCCTCGAAGACCCCGTTCGTGTCCATTACGACGACGTCGCCAGGCTTGGCCTTGGCCGCCCATGGGTCGGGTGCTCGGCCGTACTGGGCGCTTTTCCACTTGTTGGCTTCCTCGATTGAGCTATGGGAGCCCTGTCCCACACGGACATCCGTCGGAAGATAACGGACGGTGATCGCGAAGCCCACGAAGCAGTGAGTAAAACTCTCACCATCGCGCCAGAGGGGGCGAATTTCGTTATCCATAAGGCCAATGTCCTGGAGTCCAATCAGATCCATTCCGTCCAAAACGTCGGTGATGCGCAGGTCCTTATAGAGTTCGAGAATTTCCCGGCGCGCCGCGTCACTGTCGTCGAAGCTTTTGTTCTCGATCAGTCTCACCCCTTCCGGTTTGTAGCTGCTCTGGCCGAAAGCGGTCTGGCCCAATAAGAGAAGAAGAGAAAAAGATAGGGATAACCGTACGAGTTTCGTAATTTGGGAAAACATTTGACCTCCTTTTAAGGCTTTTCCAGGACGGATTGCACGGATGAGCATGGATTCTGCGAATTTGAAGGGCGAGCATCTGCTGCTGCCGCATGGAGTTTTCAGCTTGAATGGGCCGAACGGGAAACTCCGATGAAAATCCCCTTAGGATGTCCCATTTTGGATGGTTATGACCCTCAGGACGATCGTCAGAGCCGCGAGCGAAGCGAGCGGACTGCCCTGACATGATTCGACGGTTTTTCAAATAGAGATTTGAAGAACCTCCATAGGAGAGAATCCTGGCCCTCATGCTGTGTGACCCCACTCCCTGTGATCGCGGCTCTGAACGCCTTCTTATGGGGCAGCGTGCCTGCGGGTTGGGATACGTCCCAGCATCCGCTAGTGGTTTTCATGCGCAATGGCTCAGCAACGCTGCATGAGCAACTCCTATTTAAAAAAGGCAGGGCCGGCACCTTACTGGGTTTGCAAATGATTGCGGATTGTAGATTGCCCATTCGATTTTTTCAATTCGCAATCCGCAATTGTGAGAGACAGACTTCGGTTTATTCGTCGGTAACGCAACCCTCGGAGGCGGATTTGACATTCTTGATGTATTTGTACAGCGTGCCGCGGGCTGCCTTGTAAGGTGGCGGAATGAAAGCGGCCTTCCGGCGGGCAAGCTCCTCATCGCTCAAGGCCACCGTGATGAGGTTGTGTTCCGCGTCGATCGTGATCCTGTCGCCATTCTGCAGCAATCCAATCGGACCACCGTCCTGCGCCTCTGGAGTCACGTGCCCCACGACAAAGCCATGAGTTCCGCCGGAAAAGCGTCCGTCGGTGACGAGCGCCACATCCTTTCCGAGCCCGGCTCCCATGATCGCCGAAGTCACTGTCAGCATCTCGGGCATTCCTGGCCCGCCTTTCGGCCCTTCATAGCGAATGACGATGACTTCTCCTTTCTGGATCTCGTGGCGCTCGAGCGCCGCCAGGGTGTCCTCTTCCGAATCGAAGACCCGCGCCGGGCCTGAGTAGAGCAGTCCCTCTTTTCCGGTAATCTTCGCGACTGCCCCATCCGGCGCCAGGTTTCCTTTCAGTATTTGAATATGCCCCGTCTTCTTGATTGGCTTGTCCAAGGGAAAAACGATCTGCTGATCCTGCTTCAGTCCGGGCAGCGGCGCGAGATTTTCTGCGACCGACTTGCCGGTCACGGTCAAGCAATCGCCGTTCAAGAGGCCTTCGGCAAGGAGGTACTTCATCACCGCAGGTGTGCCGCCGATGTCGTGGAGGTCTTCCATCACATATGGACCACTCGGCTTGAGGTTGGCGATATAAGGCACTCGGTTGCTTACCGCCTGGAAGTCGTCGATCGTGAGCCGTATGCCCACCGATTTGGCGATAGCGATCAGGTGCAAGACCGCGTTGGTCGAACCGCCGAGGGCCATCACGATGACCATGGCGTTTTCAAATGCTTCTCGCGTCATGATGTCGTGCGGTTTGATATCCTTCTCCAGTAGATGGCGGATTGCCAGGCCGGCCTGAAGGCATTCCTGAGCCTTCTGCAGCTCAGTGGCGGGAATCGATGAGCTGTAGGGCAGAGACATCCCGAGTGCCTCGATGGCAGACGCCATGGTGTTGGCAGTGTACATTCCGCCGCAGGCGCCCGCGCCGGGGCAGGCATGCCTCAGTACGCCGGTCAGTCCACGCTCGTCAATCTGGCCCGCAATATATTCTCCATAGGCCTGGAATGCCGAGACGATGTCGAGCTTCTGGCCCTTGTAATATCCGGGCCGGATGGTGCCGCCGTAAATCATCAGCGATGGGCGGTTCAGTCGGCCCATAGCCATCAGGCAGCCCGGCATGTTCTTGTCACAGCCCGGGATGGAGATGTTGGCGTCGTACCACTGCGCCGCCATTACCGTCTCAATGGAATCGGCAATGATGTCGCGCGACTGCAGGGAGTAACTCATCCCCTCCGTTCCCATGGCGATGCCGTCACTGACACCGATGGTATTGAAACGCAGGCCCACCATCCCTGCGGCCTGAACGCCCTCCTTGACCTTCTCCGCAAGATCGAGCAAGTGCATATTGCAGGTGTTACCCTCCCACCACATGCTGGCAATACCCACCTGCGGCTTGCTCATGTCCTCTTCGGTGAGCCCGACCCCGTAGAGCATTGCCTGCGAGCCCGGCTGTGATCTCTTTTGAGTAATCCGTGAGCTGTATCGATTTAATCCTGTAGTCACACCTTCTCCCCTCCTTGAAGTGCCAGAAGGATATAATACTCCTGAAGGGGCATCACACCATAAAGACACCAGAGAATTGCGGATTGCGGATTTCGGATTGCAGATTACAGTTTTTTCAATTCGCAATCCGCAATCCGCAATCCGCAATGGTGAAAGGGGAATTCTCACATCCACGGCCTGTAAATCAAAGGTCACAGGGAAGAGAAGAATGGTTGCATTGCGTCTGTTTCTGGTGCGCCACGGTGAAACCGCAGCGAATACCGAGATGCGCTATCTCGGCAGCCGGGACGATCCGTTGACGGATCACGGCCTCCGGCAGGCCAGGCAGCTGGCTCGGGCACTGGCGCAGCTGCCTATCTCCTGGGTTTATGCGAGCCCGCTGCGGCGAGCGGCCGACACGGCCGCCGAGATTGCGCGCGCTTTCGAAATTGAAACCCGGCTGGATAACCGCTTGTGCGAAGGCTCGTTCGGCAGTTGGGAGGGTCTGACGCGTGCAGAGGTTGTGCAGCGCGGGGCACAGGATGCAGAGCTGCTGTCGCGCTGGGAGCAGGATCCCGCCTGCGCACCGCCGGGTGGAGAATCCTTCCTGCAGGTGCGGGATCGTGTCGTGAGCCTCGTGCGGGAACTGCAAGGCACCATGGCAGGCGTGTGGATCGTTCTGGTAAGTCACGTCGGCCCGATCAAGGCTCTGCTGGCCTCGGCGCTTGACCTGCCGCTCCCCAGCACACGGCGACTGTTTCTCGATCCCGGAACCATAAGCGTGGTAGACTTTGGAATCGAACCGGTTCTGCGGCTTTTTAATAGCCATGAGCATCTGGGCTGGCAGGCCGCGCGTTGGATGAAAACTCGGAACTAGACCATTGAGTCGTTGAGTCATCAGGTGATTGAAAACCTCAATCACCGGGTGCAGGTTTGCCATAAGCATCGAGGAGGTCATCATTTTGGCCAGAAAAATGGGCATTCCCCGCGGCAGCCGAATCACGATACTTGCTGCGACACTTATTTCAGCAGGGTTCTGTCTTGCCGGACCGCGCGCGAATCACAACCAGACGGCACTCGACAGATATGTTTTTGCCCCGGACCCCAACTATGACTACAAGCTCGTGAACACAGTGAAAAGTCAGGGTGCCACATCCTATGTTCTCAACATGATCTCGCAGCAGTGGAGAACCACGGCGGAGGTGGACCGGCCAATTTGGCAGCACTGGTTAACCATAATCGTGCCGGACAAAGTCGAGACATCCACAGGGCTGCTCCTTCTTTCAGGAGGCTCGAACAGAGGCAATCCACCCAAGTCAACAGCCATGCCCTTCGTCACCCTTGCCGTCAATACGCATTCGGTGGTGGCCGAACTGCGCATGGTTCCGAACGAGCCGCTTACCTTCAAGGATGAGACGAAGGCGCGTTCCGAGGACGCCATCATCGCATATACCTGGGACAAGTATCTGCGCACCGGTGATGAAAGCTGGCCCCTCCGTCTTCCGATGACCAAGGGCGCCGTGCGCGCGATGGATACCATTACTGATTTCTGCGGCAGCCCCGAGCGGGGAAAGGTGCCCGTAACCAAGTTTGTCGTAGCCGGCGGGTCGAAAAGGGGATGGACGGCCTGGACTACCGCCGCAGTCGACGATCGCGTCATTGCGATCGCGCCCTTCGTCATCGACGTTCTCAATAACGAGAAGTGCATGGAGCACCAGTTCCGCTCCTACGGCTTCTGGGCGCCGGCCATCAAGGACTATACGGATATGCACATCATGGATTGGGCAGGGACACCACGCTACAAGGCCCTCATGAAGATTGAGGACCCCTATTCATATCGCGGCCGGCTGACCATGCCCAAGTTCATTGTGAACTCTACTGGGGACCAATATTTCCTGCCGGACTCTTCGCAGTTTTACTTCGACGGACTCAAGGGAGATAAGCTTCTGCGCTATGTGCCCAACACGCGCCACGACCTCGAAAAATCCGACGCGCCTTTTACCCTCATGGCATTTTACGAGATGATCCTGAAAGGAACGCTGCTCCCGAAATACTCGTGGAAGTTCGAAAAGGACGGCTCAATCGCGGTCCATACCAAGGACAAGCCGACCGAGGTCAAGGTGTGGCAGGCCACGAATCCGAAGGCGCGGGATTTCCGCCTCGATTCCATCGGGCCGGCGTACAAGAGCTCTCCGCTCGGACCTCAAAAGGAGGGAGTCTATGTGGCACGCGTCCCCAAGCCGGAACAGGGTTGGACCGCCTTCTTTGTGGAGCTGACTTATCCGAGCGGCGAGCAGAATCCTGTGAAGGTAACGACCGGGGTGCGCGTGATACCCGACACTCTGCCTTTTCCCGCGCCGAAGAAGAAATCCCGCTAGAGTAAGATCGGATCGGCTGCTTACGGCTGCCCGATGCCATCGTGGTCCGCCTAAGGGCTCGCAACCTTCCATCGAGGGAAGACCGGGACCGCTGGGGAAATTTCAAGGGACGGCACTCAATGGCTGTTGCCTGCGAATTGTCGTTTGGCCTCAATAAAGGCGAGCTCTTCCAGCTCCACACGCTCCCGCACGATGCGAGCGATGAATTGCTGGAGATTTTTTTCCCTGTGCAAGCGAGCCAGAAACGTGGCGCGCGCAGCCAACCCGGCAGGAATTGAAAGGGATGCCGGTTTAGCTCTGGGTGCGTGGACGGGCCTGCTCCAGGCAGATTGATTATCTGCCTGCGCTTCCACCAAGTCGTCGATTTCTGATTCGGAAAGTGCTTTGCGTGGCATGTTGGCTTTGGTTGTCATATGGGCCACCCTGTGATGATGCGAACAACATTGCCGGGCTTGATTTGAATAATTATCTTGAGCTTTCGCCCAGCAATGGTTCGACCGATGAGTTGATATCTATCGCGATATTTTTTGTTCCTCCTGACCTCGAAATCTGAAAAAAACACTCAATGGCTTCTTCAAGATCGACATGGCGGGTGGCGAGTTTGTCCTGCTCAAAGTCATATTCGAAGTCCGAGGGAGTGAAGCTGTTCCAGTTCACCACCCCGCAATTCTACTACGCTACTTTTGAGGATGCCACAGGACGAAGCAATGCGGCAAGCGGCTGCGTGAAAGATGCGGTCATTCGGGGTCGGACCAGGACGGATAATGATGGCGTTCAGTCGCGCGCGCCTTTTCGCGCGTCGGCTGCAAGGCCTTGTTCGGCAGCGCCTCCACGACCATCCGCGGGTCCAGGACGGAGTCGCGCGCCAAAGCGCTTCTGCATCTCGATATAGTAATTCACCATCCTCGCAGGGTCGTCCGCGACGCTGGTGGAAATCAGTCGACGTGCATCACGCGTTCGCTCGATTGCGGGGTCAGTCTTCATCGTCAGCCTCCAAAAGTTCCAGCGGCGTCACAAGTAAGGGCACGAACAGGCCGAGCAGCCCGTTGACTCTGCGAATATGGGCAAATTTGCCAGCGTTTGCCAGGTGTTTGCAGTTCCATGTGACGAGAAAGTCGCAGCGATGATACGACGCCAAGGCGAGATGCAAGGCGTCTCCAACGGGACTTCTCGGCATAACTTGGCGGGCCACGTAGGCCTGCACGATCTCAAGGACGGGTGGTTCGACCGCCAGGAGCGGTAGGGCGGCAATGAGTCGAAGGCATTCCTCCCGGCTCGGGAAGTCACCGCGCTCGAGTTCATCGACAACAGGCGGGCTGGTAACCAACTCGGAATTAACGCACGCTCGATCCCACCATTGGCGGGTCCAGTCGCGTCGGGCAACCATTTCAGGCTCCGCCCGAACCTCGTGATAGAAGCTCGGAATCGTCGTCTCTATGTAGATTCTCGGTCTCATAGCGGCAAATCGAGAAGAAGGGTTTCCTGCGCAAGGATACCCGGAAGCATGCTCAAACGACTAAAGAATAGCACGGACTTTCCCAGTCAGTCAGCCGAACGCTGGGCGTCAGGCGCGGCTGGAAGCGGGAGCGAGGTACGAGCGGACGCTGGAAGCCGTCGCCTGCACGCCGTAATTAGACTGGGCCAGCCCCAGCAGGTGCTCCGCCTGCGTTGCGTACCCAGACCCGCCCCGGCGCTCCCCGGCAGTCGGTGGTACCCATCAGCGGGCAGCGCTTTGTCCGACCCTGCGGCTTCCGCCACCCCCTCTCCGGCCCTGTCGCGGACGACCGCGCGCGGCGCTCCAGCGCTAGGCCGCGGCCTGAAGACCAAGCTACTTCCAGCCCCTGGCGCGGCGTGGTGCCTCCCGAATGGGTACTTAGATCTTGTAACCTCCATGGCCATCCCACTCGATTTCTCCGGTGCGTTTACGATACTGTAGCACGTTGCGCACATTTCTTTTCCACTTCGGGATGTCTGATGAGGGGGACTGCCGTGCGTAATCTTCGTTATCGAGCGTTAATCCAGCTTCCACAATCGAGTAAATTTCTTCTAACTGAATCCATTCGCCTTTGGGCGATCTTTGCCTTAGGCAGTCCCAAATTTCTGGATGGTGTGTCATTCCCAATGCCCTCTGAGGTCTAACTTAAAGTATACAGAACTTGCGACACAGTTGGCCGGGCGGGCGACGGCGGTGTATCAGGAACTCTTGCTACTCTGGATGCGTCCATATGAAAAGCCTCGAGTTCAACAAGGACGGTGTCGCCCGGTTAAATAGTTACGCTGCGAGGCCCACCCAGCGAACGGAATACCACCGCGGCGCAACCACGGCCTCGCCGCCCAGATCAAACACCACCTGACGAACATTTCGGCCCTATGCAGGCATCGCTCATCCGCCGAACTGTGGAAGTCACAATAAGACGCTTCGTTGGATCCAAACCTGGTCACTGCGCCTCCTACCTTCCGGTTGGTGGGTCAGGTAAAATCCAACGCGCGGTAGGGGACACCTTAGCGCCTGTTGTTGCCGATTCTACACCAAACAAACGCTACTGGCGCGGGATCATGGCGCTAATGACGCCTGCTTGCCTAAAGGTTGTTTTCGGCATTTGAATCGGCCGGGGTGATAAAGCATGCGCGAAAATGAGATTTTTTCAGACCTGGGACCCCATTACTTCTTGTCGAAATACCTGCGCATGTCTTCGAGCTTGTCCATCTCGTCGGATTCCAGAACCGCTTTCCAGTTGAACCTGCGGTCAAAGGGTTTGAAGGCAATGTCCGGATCAAAGAGGCGTTTGTCTACCGGCCGAACTTTGTAGGGAGTGTAGTCCGGTTCGTCCGTGAAGAAGTCCCGGGGAAGGGAAGCCGCGGCGTCGAACTGGTTCAGGTAAGGCAAGTCGAGCAAGGTAAATATCATCTTAATAATCGACCCGAAACTGGCCAGGGTGTGGGATACGTAACCCTTCCTTACGTAAGGCCCGATCATCATCAGAACGGATCGATGCGCATCGACATGATCTCTTCCGCCCTGAGGATCGTCCTCGGTGACGATCACCAGCATGTCTTTCCAGTACGGCGTGTGCGAAAGAGTCTGAATGACCCTCCCCAGCGCCAGGTCGTTATCACCCATGTAGGATTCGCGGAAGGGGTATCCATCGGCCGGGTGCTCTTTGGTTAGGTGGTCGTTGGGGAGCACCATGGTGATCAAACGCGGAAAAGGCTCCTTTCCGCTCAACCATTTTTCTTTGAGTTCCTCCTCGAACATATCCACGCGAAACTGGTCGGGAATCGCCATGTTGAAAGTCGCGTACTCGCGTGAGGTTCGCTCGAAGAGAGGCTTGGGCAGCGGGAAGCTGACGTTCATGTGGATCCCGGTGTATTTATACACTTGCTCTTCGAACGCAGCGGGCATCTCGGTTCCGAAGCCGAAATTGAAGAAGGACACGCCGTGCCGCCAGAGATGCTCCCACAGGGCGCCGGCTTCGTTGTAGTCTTCGGGAAAGATGGCGGCACTCGAACCGGCCACATAGCGCCGGCCTGGAGCGGAACTGAAGATCCGTTCCTCGATTCGGGAGCGAGCATTCACCTCCACCCACTCGTTTGGATAAACGCCCGCGACCCAGCGATGACCAGTGTTGGATTGGTCGGAGTCGCAATAGAAGTTGTCGGAGATGGCGAATCGATCCGCAAGCGCCTGGTGATTGGGTGAGACATCCACATCCTGCAGCGTGAGCGACTTGTCTTTGTTGCTAAACGTCCGCTTCACGCCCAGGTCGGCATTGGTCGGGTCCCCTTTCACTCCCGCGCGCTGCCCGAAGACCTGATCGAAAGTGCGGTTTTCTTTGACGATGAACACGATGTGACGGATAGAACTTTGCCGCAGGCCGGGCGCCGGGGGCAAGGGATTCCGGCCGCCGTCGACAACCTCCTTGATCGAATAAGTATTGTCTATGACTTGTTGTGTGTAGGTCGCCAGCTGAGCCTCATCCGGCACCGGGACTACTTGGAAGATTCCTTGCATGATGTCGCCGGGATGCGTTCCGCGCGGCGGCGGAACGAAGCCGCTGCCTCCATTCGGCCCGGAACCCATGCCTTTGGCGCTGGCAATGAACAGGCGCCTGCCGTCTTTCGAGACCTGCACGAAGGAGCAGAACCATCCTGCCGGGATGAAGCCGAGCAACCGGCGGCGGTTGAGGTCGAGAACAGCAACCGCGTTCATCCCCGAGCAGGCTACGTAGAGACGACTCTCATCGGGACTCAGGCAGAGCCCGAAAGGAAGAACGCCGCGGAGTTTTTCCATTCGCGGTACGCTGATATCTATCTGGGCGACGGCCGTGTCAGAATCGGGATCGATAATCGAAACATTGTCGTTCGTCGCATTGGAGACGTAAATGTACTTCTCGCCCACCACGAGTGAGCTCGGGCTTGCGCCGCCGACCGTCATGATGTCGTCACGCTCAACACCCACCAAGTAGCCGGTCTTGATTTTGCGCTCCACCTTGCCGGTCGAAAGGTTCACCTTGAAGACCGACATGGCATCGGGGTGATTGGGGCTGCCGAGGCCCGGTATGAGCTTGCCCCCCACGGTAACGCCCTCTTCCGCCTCCTTGGAAGGCACGCCATAGGCGGGAAAAGGAAGCCCTGCGCTGCGGCGATTCTTCGGCGTCACCCCTGGAATGAGCGGGTATTCGAACATACCGACGTTGGAAACCCAGGCGTAGCGGCCATCCCGGGACAATCGGATTCCGAAGGGATTCCGGCCCACCCGGACGGACTGAACGACCTTCCTCTTCTTCAGATCGACCCTGACCATCCGGTAGTTGAACTGGTCCACGGCGTAAAGATCTTGACCATCCGCGCTCAGCACAAAATCGCCGATAAAGCTGTCCTTGTTTCCTTTCCCATTGATATCGATCGTGCCGCCAACATCGCCCGTTCGGAGATCGAAAATCTTCACCTGTCCCTGATTCGCGCTGCCAAAGTAAAGCACGCTTCCTTCCGGCGAAAAGGCGCATCCCATGTACCCACCCTCGCCAAACTTCCTGCTCGCCTTAACGCCATGAGGTGGAATCCTTTTCAGTTCGAGGGTATCTCCAAGATCCAACAGGGTTAGCGCATCACGACTGACCAGAACTGCCCGGGTTTCGTCCCGGCTAAGCGCCATTCCCCAGTTGTAGGACTGAGTCTTCGCGAACTTTCCGGCCGGTGTGACATGGCGTCCGTTGCCCAGAATGGCGGATTTTTCCTCGATTCGCGGAAACGAAGCAACTCCCGGCGGCTCAAGGACGGCGAGTCTTGTTGTTTGATCGAAAGGACGACCCCAGAACACGGCAAGCAATAACCAGCAAAGGATGAGACATCGATTCATCATTAATCTCCGTGAGCTCAGTGTCTCTGTGGTGTTCTCTGCAGGAACGCCGCTGTGAAAAGCCGCATGAACGCGGCCGAATCCGCATCGGTTGCGACTCGAGTGTTGGCTTTACCAGCCGGCACGGATCGAGTGTGTCCCTCCGCGGGAGGCTTCATCTCGATCTCGATGCGATAGTCCTTGAAGCGCGCTA
>Ga0315277_10011109_pt1 | contig 11356 bp, 4 predicted proteins | sample YL17G05_15_MG_FD_203695 | JGI IMG/M metagenome (GOLD analysis project Ga0315277, IMG submission 203695) | Sediment microbial communities from Yellowstone Lake, YNP, Wyoming, USA - YL17G05_15 | ecosystem: Environmental > Aquatic > Freshwater > Lake > Sediment | place: USA: Wyoming | collected...
CACGTCGAAGCGATAACTGCGATTCCTCACCCCATACTCGTACTTGGCTGCCAGAACCTGCCACTCCTCCAGAGTCTCGACATTCATCCACCCCACCAGTGTCAGGCTCCCCGCGATGTCCAGCCCGTGCTGGCTGGCGTCGCTGATGGACAGGTACTCGCTGTTGCTGCTCTCCAGATCCGCCGCCCGACCCACCTGACCCACAGTGGACCCCACCGTGTTGTAATCTATCAGGTGGTTGGCATAGCCGGAATTGTCCTGCCGTTGGCCGCCCGTCTCGTCCAACGTCCAGTACCCCCGCAGACTCGAAGGAATAAGCAGGTCTTCGATGGTCACCTGGGTCGAGGCGGTGTCAGCCCCAATGTTATTGGTCGCCGTCAGTACCACGGTAAAGGTCCCTGTTGTGGCGTAGGTGTGAGTGGGGTGAACGGCCGTCTCAATTGGGCTGCCGTCCCCAAAATTCCACTCGAAACTCAAATTACCCCCGCTTGAGGTGTTGGTAAAGCTGGTCGTCTCACCTACATAATCAGGACTCGATGTACTGAACGCAGCCACAGGTGAGGCCTGGATGCTGACGACAGCAGCCGCGGTCTGGCTATTGACGTCGTTGGAGGCAGTGACGACAGCAGTGAACGTGCCGACAGTAAGATAAGTATGGCTGACAACGGGACCGTGGCTATCCAGCGGGCTGCCATCCCCAAAGTTCCAGAGATACGTGACGTTGCTGCCACTGGCGACTGAAGCCGTCAGTGTAGTGGAGTTACCCAGGGCAGTGGGGCTATCGTTCGTGGCAGTCAGGCCACTAATCGGTTCCTGGGCCAGTGCCATCAGATCCTCGATCTCACTTTTAGAAAGAGCTCGGCTGAATACATACCACTCATCGAGTTGGCCATCAAAGTGGTGGGCGACCTGACCATCCTCCAGGTTGGCGCCAAGTGTAAAGGGCGCGGAGGAATTGTAGATAGTATCGTAAGTAACTGGACGCGAGGCGATGAGATCACCGTCGAGATAGAAGGAGAGCATTCTTTGCTGCGCGTCAAAGACACCAGCCACGTGATACCAGACGTCTGAGTACAGTGAGAAAGGAGGACTGGCTTCAATACTATACCCATCGCTCGTGGTGCCATCAGGTGAGACCACAAACCCCAGGACGTTACCGGGCCGGAGGTCAAGACTGTAAGCCCAATTCCCGCTTCCCAATTCGCCCTTGGCGGCTATGATTTGCCAGCGCTCCAATTCCGCGGTCTTCATCCAGCCGACGAGAGTCAGGCTACCAGTGATGTCTAGCCCGTTCTGGGCAGCATCATCAATAGACAAATACTTGTTGTCGTCGCCCGCAAAGTCGGCCGCCAGGCCCACCTGCCCCGCGACGGCCCCAACCATGTTGTGGTCGGTCAGATGGTTGCCTCGCCCAGAGCTGTCCAGGCGCTGGCCGCTCGCCTGGTCCAAAGTCCAATAGCCTTGCAGGTCATCACTCAGATCACGGTCAAAGTAGACAGCCACGTCGTCTATGTACCATCCGTCTGCGGTGACGCCGGCATCTGTATCCAGACGGAACCTCACCCGCAGTGTCTCGGCGTTACCAACCATACCCAGATCCACGGTTTCACGAGACCAATGCACCGTCCTGCCTGTGTACATGGCAACGCTGTGCCAGGTGGCGCCTTCATCCGTGGAAATCTCCACGTACCCATAATCGTAGCGGGTCTCCAGGTCGTAGCAGGTCTGGAATTGCAGCGTCGGTCTGCTAAACTCCCACAAGTGGATCGGTGCACTCGTCAGTAACACGTCCCTGTTGTTGGCATAGTTTCCATCCGGACTGTCCGTCCAGGCATGGATTGGGCTGTAAGACTGAGTCGTTGTGAGGGCCCAGGGCCAGGCCGCCGTCCAGTTGTCCTCGCCAAACTCTAAGTGATCTTCAAAGAGGATCACGTGATCGGCAGGCAGTTCAAGATACGGCAGCCCCTCGAACCGATCCGGCGTGTAGGCCGAAGTTGTGGTGTACGCGACGTCCACCTCATCCACCAGTTCGTACCCAGCCCCTCTCAGAAGCTTCAGCGCTGTCAGCGTGAAAGGCCCAGCAGTGTTGTGAGCGCTGATTGCCGGGCCACTGAACGCCAGAGAAAGCGTGTACGTACCTACTGTCGTCACACTAATGGGATCACTCGCGACCCAGGAGATCAGAGCGCTGTTTGCTCCTTCCAGCCATCCTTCCAACCTGTACTGGCCGGTCTGATCCACCTCCACCTGCACGTCAATCGCCAGGAGGTCGTACAACCCGTCTCCATCCAGGTCCAGCCCACCATCGGTGTATGGGCCTGGCAAGATGCCCAGGAGGCCGACCTCACCCAACTCACCATGCTCGACAATGTGAGTTCCGCGCTCGGCCTGGGTCACCTGATGCGTGGTGTACGCGCCGACCAGCGAGTCAATGAGTTCACCGTCGGCATTGAGCAAGGAGACCTGCTTCAGGGTGTACGGCCCCATGGTGCCCGACAACCCGTCGAACTGGAGAACCGCCGTTGATCCTGTCCCCTTCCAGGAGGCCTGAGCCACGAACTGCTCCTGGGGGTCGTACAGTTCGCCCTGTACTGTGTACACCCTCGGCTCGAAAGCGTCCACCCCCACGTCCAGAATCAACGACTCGTACAGCCCGTCACCGTCCGTGTCGAGGCCCCGTTCGGTGACCTTGCCCGACAGTACCGCACCCCGGTTCTCAAAGTCGTACGCCCGATATGCCCCCGTCTTGTACACCGACACCCAATAATCCAGCGCATCGCTGGCAAACTCATCCGGTCCCGGATTGTCCACGTCCGTGACCGACAGGTATTGCAGCACGTAGGGGCCATCTACCTTTCCCGCCAAGATGCGCAGACCGTCAAATGACAGCCGAACCGTATTGACCCCCTCTACCAGATCGGCACGCGCGACCACTGCTGCGACCAACCCACCCGTCCCCATCAAGGATGGAGCCGCACGGTCAACGCCGAGCTGGCCTTGAAACCAATAGGTGCCCGCCTGCGTAGCGTCTACTTCGATCTCGACCACAAGTTGATCAAAGTAGCCATCCCCATCCAGATCTACCCCATAGTCGTCCACCCCGCGCACGCTCCAACCCGCTTGTCTACCGCTAGATACCTTCGAAATAATGATGGGCAGATATAGCCGATAGCCGGGCGATTCATCAATGGCAAAACCTGGCAGATTGGTGGCGTTGCCAGTCGAGCCACCAGGCCAGTCATTGGGCGGAGCTCCGATTATCTGAGGCTCCTGGTTCCAGCCCCAATATGACCAGTACGGGACAAACAGTGTGTCAAACCAGGCATACCGCACGATCGCGTCCCAGTCCCAACTCGGCCAGCGATATTCGTGGCCTGCGGGACCGTCCACCCAGTTTGTTCCCGACCAGGTCCAATTCTCATCGGCCGCCATGATTGTGCTACAATCTCCTGCCCCGCCAGAGTGCCAAGGTATGTATATATCTCTGCCCCAGCTATACCTGTCCTGGGGCGCATAGTAACCATAGCCGCAGCTCCAACCGCATACAGGCTCTCTGTAGCGAAAGGCACGAGCCACATACCAGGTATCATTCAGCCACATCTCTGTTGCGTGGTCAAACGTAGTATTTACCCAATCTGTATAAAGGGCCCGCGCAGGGATACCAGCCGAGCGTGCGAAGGCCGTCAAGAGCCCAGCGATATTGGAACATTGGTTGCTGTCATCCGCGCCCGGGTGTAGTACACTCCACGAGGAATAGAGCACGCGTGGATTGTTAAACCGGGTTACTTTATCCGCGCGGGCCACCAAAGCCTGGGCTGCGTCCCACTGATTGCTCTGCCCATTGATCGCCCCAACGACGTGCTCCTCGAACACAAAAGGTTCAAACTGTTGCAGTTCGAACCTGTAGGTGCTGCCAGCGTTGATCCACTCATCCAACGGGATTCGATCCGGATAATCACTGTGGGTGTATTTATAATCCCCTAAGAGGATATCCTTTTCGTCCCGCATGTTCTTGGGATCATCATCGTACAGGAATGTGTCAATCATCGCCTGAGTAAAGCTGGAGGTAGGCGTGGGCAACTCAAAGATGACGTACAGACTCAGGCTCTTGCTCCAGGCCCCGTCTTGCAGCACAATCTCGTACTTGCCTACTGTGCCACCTGGCGGCACGGCAATGCGCCATCGTCCACGACAGGCGTCCCATACGAGCGTCAATGTGGTCAGAGAGTCAAGGCTCTTGTTCACCCGGATCGTCGCGTCGGCGGGGCCGCCCACAGAAAAAGTCGAGCCCCGGCGCACGACGACGGCATCGAAGCTGATGAGCCCGTCACCGTACTGTTGCCAGCCCCAGGCTTGGACGGAGTGCGAATCTTTCGCAAAGTACTGGCGGGTCTTCAGGTGATCTTCATATTCCACGTATATGCCGGGGCTATGCTCGTCGAGAGGGTTTGTATCGTATAGCTTTTCCTCGCCATCGGTCAGGCCATCGTTGTCGCTATCCGGATCGTGCGGATCGGTGGTGAAGAGGCCGACCGCGTTCCACCAACCATTCGTCTCGACATCATCGGTCAGCCCATCGTAGTCGTGGTCGGACGATGGGGAAGTGGAATTCGTCTGAGCATTGACTTCGACATCTTTCACTGCCTCGCCATCTGCTGTGACAGGGATAGCCACGGCCTCAGTCACCGCAGGGGACACCCATCCAGCCACCAGCCAGAAGAACAGTATGGTAACACGAACAACGCTCATTTTCATTGGCTTCATTGGCGCATCACCTTACCATCCAACTCCAAGGCTCAGAGACCTCTACAGGAAACCTCAATACAGGATGACCATCGCCAGACGATCAGTAGAAAGACATCGAATTGTAGACCCCGTCCAACCGAGCCGTAATTCATTATAGCAAGTTTCCGTTCACATCGCGTCAAATAACAATGAAGCCTGAACTAAAATTCACCGTCTGCCCGCAGGTCGTCGGCAGCCCAGCTGGCCAAATGGACTATGTGTCCAGTCTACAAAAAATGAGGGACTTGTAGACGGTTAAACCGGGTCACTTGGGTAACGATTGTCGAAGAACGATCGGCAGCCATTTGATGAATATGAAGTCCAGATAGTCGGGCTTACCGTCAGCATCCGAGTCATCGGTACCCTCAGTGCTGTCAGGGAAGCCATCGCCATCCGAGTCGAGATCGAGGTAGTTGGGAACGCCGTCGCCGTCGTTGTCGTTGTTAAAGCAGAGCGGGTCGTCGGCGGTGCAACCGACCAGCGGATCGTTCGGCCCTGCACTCCACTCGCCTGCATCCGGGATGCCGTCGGCGTCAGAGTCGAGATCGAGGTAATTAGGAATGCCGTTACCATCGTTGTCGTTGTTAAAGCAGAGCGGGGCGTCGGCAGTACAACCGGCCAGTGGATCGTCCGGCCCTGCACTCCACTCGCCTGCATCCGGGATGCCGTCGCCGTCAGAGTCAAGATCAAGGTAATAGGGAACGCCGTCATCGTCGTTGTCGTTGTTAAAGCAGAGCGGGGCGTCGGCAGTGCAACCGACCAGTGGATCGTCCGGCCCTGCACTCCACTCGCCTGCATCCGGGATGCCATCGCCGTCTGAGTCGAGGTCGAGGTAATTGGGAACACTGTTACCGTCGTTGTCGTTGTTAAAGCAGAGCGGGTTGCCGGCGATACAACCGGCCAGCGGATCGTCCGACCCTTCACTCCATTCACCTGCGTCGGGAATGCCATCGCCGTCAGAGTCATCATCCAGATAATCAGGTGTAGCATCGCCATCGCTGTCCACCGGGTTGTTCGGATCGTCACCAACCTCAACGTCATTGGGGATACCATCGCCGTCCAGGTCACGATCAAAGTAGACCACCACGTCATCTATGTACCATCCATCTGCGGTGACGCCTGCATCTGTATCCAGACGGAACCTCACCCGCAACGTCTCAGCGCCGCCGATCATACCCAGGTCCACCCTTTGACCAGACCAATGCACCGTCCTGCCTGTATACGTAGTTACACTGTGCCACGTGACACCCCCATCAGTCGAAATCTCTATGCGCCCATAATCATAGTTGGTCTCCAGATCGTAGCAGGTCTGGAATTGCAGCGTGGGTCTGCTGAACCTCACCAGGTCCATGGGACTCGTCGTCAGTGATACATCCCGGCCGTTGCCATAGTTCCCACCTGGACTGTCCGTCCAGGCCTGGATCGGGCTGTGGAACCAGGTCGTTGTGCGAGCCCAGGGCCAGTCCGCCGTCCAGGCGCCTTCACCGTCTTCCATGTGATCCTCAAAGAGAATCACGTAATCGGCAGGCAGCTCAAGATACGGTAGCCGTTCAAACTGCTCCGGCGTGTAGGCCGAGGCCGTGGTGTACGCGACGTCCACCTCATCCACCACCTCGTACCCAGCCCCTCTCAGAAGCTTCAGCACGGTCAGCGTGAAAGGCCCAGCGGTGTTGTGAGCGCTGATTGCCGGGCCACTGAACGCCAGAGAAAGCGTGTACGTACCTACTGTCGTCACGCTGATGGGATCACTCACAGCCCAGGAGACCAGAGAACTACTTCCCCCTTGCAGCCACCCTTCCAGCCTGTACTGCCCAGTCTCCTCCACCTCCACCTGGACGTCAATCGTCAGCAGGTCGTACAACCCATCCCCATCCAGGTCCAACCCGGCATCGGCGTATGGGCCTGGCAAGATTCCCTGTAGGCCGACCTCGCCCGACTCACCAGGCTCGAGGATGTGAGTTCCGCGATCGGCCTGGGTCACCTGTTGCGTGGTGTACGCGCTGACCAGCGAGTCAATGAGCTCACCGTCGGCATTGAGCAAGGAGACCTGCTTCAGGGTATATGGCCCCACGGCGTCCGACAACCCGTCGAATTGGAGAACCGCCGTTGGTCCTGTCCCACTCGAGGTAGCCCGAGCCACGAACCTCTCCCGGCTATCGTACAGGTCACCCTGTACCGTGTACGTCCCCGGCTTGAATACGTTCAAGCCCACGCTCAGGATCAGCGATTCGTACCGTGTGTCACCGTCGGTGTCGAGGCCCTGTTCGGCGATCTGGCTGGACAGTGCGGCTCCCCGGTTCTGAAAGCTGTCGGCCCGGTAAGCGGCTGTGGTGTACAGGGACAGCCAATAGCCCAGTAAAGCGTTGGCAAACTCGTCCGGCCCTGGGTTGTCTACGTCGGTGATGGACAGGTATTGCAGGACGTAGGGACCGTCTTCTTTCGCCGCAGAGATGCGCAGCCCGTCAAATGGGAGCTGGACAATGTTCGTTCCCTCTGCCAGATCGGCGCGCACCACAGCAGCAGCAATCAAGCCACCGCTCCCCATCAAATTCGGAACCCGGCGATCAACGCCGAGCTGACCTTGAAGCCAATAGGTGCCCGCCTGTGTGGCGCTCACCTCGACCTCAATCACGAGTTGGTCAAAGTAGCCGTCTCCATCTAGATCCACCCCGTAGTCACCCATCCCGCCCACGCTCACACCGGCCTGACCATCGTCAATCGTCTCGGCGGAGAATTGTTCAGACGGCACATCACCGGCCAGGTTAGTCGGCGCAGGCCAGGCGTAAGGGGGGCTTCCGGTGACATGCGGCTCGTGGCTCCAGCCCCAGTATGACCAGTACGGAACGAACAGGGTGTCAAACCAGGCATACCGCACGATCGCGTCCCAGTCCCAACTCGGCCAGCGATAGTCGTGCCCCACCGAGTCCTCTGTCCAGCCCGTTTGCCACCAGACCCAATTCTCGTCGGCCGCCATGACCGTGCTGCCGCTGCCGCCTCCACCAGAGTGCCAGGGCCTATATATGTCCCTGCCCCAGCTATACCTGCTGCGGGGCGAAAGGTAGCCATAGCCGCAGTTCCAACCACATCCTTCTGGTTCAACCCTTGTGTAACCACGTGCCGCAACCCATGCGCCATATAGCCATATCTCTGCTGCGTGGTCAAACGTATTATATGCCCAATCTACGAAAAAAGGGCGCGCAGGGATGCCAGCCGAACGCAAAAAGGCGGTCAGGAGACCAGCGATGTTGGAACACTGGTTGCTGTCATCCGCGCCCGGGTGTAGTACACTCCACGAGCTATGGAGAACCCGGGGGTAGTTGAACCGCGTTACTTTGTCTGCACGGGCGACCAGCGCATAGGCTGCACTCCATTGATCTCTCTGACCATTGATGGCCTGAATAACGTGCTCCTCAAACACAAACGGTTCGAACTGCTCAAGCTGGAACCTATACACACTGCCGGCGTTGATCCAGGCACCCGATGGGATTCTGCTTGGGTAATCCTCGTGGGTATATCTCCAATCGCCCAACTGAATGCCCACCTCGTCTCGTAGGTTCTCGGGATCGTCGTCGTACAGGAATGTGTCTATCATTGCCTGGGTAAAACTGGACGTAGGTGCGGGCAACTCAAAGATGACGTACAACTTCAACTTCTTGCTCCATTCACCATCGCGCAGGACAATCTCATACCTGCCCACTGTACCCCCCGCTGGCACATAAATCCGCCACCGGCCATTACACGCATCTCGCACAGGCGTCAACGTAGTCAGAGAGCTAAGGCTCTTGTTCACCTGGAGAATCGCATTGGCGGGGCCACCTACGGAAAAAGTTGAGCCCCGACGCACGACAACGGCGTCCAGGCTGATAAGCTGGTCACCATATTGTTGCCAGCCCCATGGCTGGAAATAGCTCACTTTGGCAGAGTATTGGCGCGTCTTCAGACGGGCTTCATATTCCACGTATATGCCGGGGCTATGGTCATCGAGCGGGTCTGTATCGTATAGCTTTTCCTCACCATCGGTCAGGCCATCGTCGTCGCTATCTGGATCGTGCGGATCGGTGCTAAAAAAGCCGGCGGCGTCCCACCAGCCATTCGTCTCGACGTCGTCGGTCAGCCCATCGTAGTCGTCATCCGGTGAAGGCAACGCCGCATTGCCCCTAACCTGAAAGGACATTCCACCGGCCAGGCCATTAGGGCCAGCAGCCGTCCCACCCTCAACAGGGAATCCGAACCAAGACGCCAGCCAGAAGAACAATACAGTGAGAGAAGCAACACGCATGTTCATTAGTCTTCTCCTCAATAGTTCTTAAAAGCAGCCTACAAACAACACAGCCCGCTACACCTTGAGAGTGAGTGGGCTGTTAGTCTCGACGCTTGTCACCAAGGCGCCCAAGCATGCCGCGGCTGCCACCTTAAGCCTGCGTACAGCCGCAGGGCATTCTTTAGCATTGTTAGCAAGAGACAATCATAGTATAGCATAACTTTGCACGAAAGTCAAAACATTTTAGGAATTTCGAAACACCAGTTAGAATTCGCGGCCTCCCGAGCAATTGTCCCAGCCTTCCTCTACGGCTCTGGTCCCAAGAGCGAACGCCTCCTGCAGCGCGGTGGGGTGCTTGAGGATTTCGCCCTTGGCGTCCACGTGTTCATGCAGGAGTGCCCTCCAGTAGTCCGCCTCGTGCACGGCGAAGAATGCCTTGACGGTGCGGATCACCCCATCGAAGTACGGCCTTGGGGATCCTCCCACGCAGATGAACGCGCCGCGTCGTCTGGCGTGACCGGCGGGGGTAGCCGCCAGCGGGGCCTTGAGCACAAATTTGCGCGCCCACTGGCACTGGCTGCGGTCAATCAACGCTTTCACTTGGGCAGGCACGCTCCAGAAGAACATCGGCGTGGCCAGTGCGATCACATCGGCGGCGACGAGTTTCTCGTACACGGGCTGAAAATCGTCCTGGACGATGCAGTGGCCATCGTCCCAGCAGCCGTCACAAGCCATACATCCACCGATCTTGAGCTGGGCCAACACGATCTTTTCCACCTGTGCGCCAGCGCTCTCTGCACCGGCCAGGAACCTGTCCAGCAGCGTCTCCGTATTCCCATGGCGGCGGGGACTGCCGGCGATGCAAAGCACCCTGAATGGTGTCGCCTGACTACTCACAGTACAGCCTCAGTCCAGGAACTCGATAACCTCGCCGTTGGGGATATGCCGCCAGCGGTGGGTGTTGACGTCGAGCACGCGCCCCGCTGTGATCTCGGCCTCGTCGGGATACCCGCGCTCCTCCCAGAAGCCGGGGATCGAGCGGTCCTCCAGCGTGATGGCGATCACGCTCTTGGCGGACTTGTAGCCCCACAAGTATGGGCACAAGATGCGCAGCGGGCCGCCGTAGTCGGCATCCAACGGTTCACCGTCGAACTCGTAGGCCAGCAAGGTGCGCTCCTGTAGCGCCACGTCCAACGGAAGGCAGGTCGTGTAGATGCCGCGGTAGGAGATGCACTGGATGTGGGTGGCCTGCGGCCTCGGCCCGGCCAGCGGTAGCAGGTCGCTCAAGCGCACACCGCCCCACTGGCCGCGCACACTCCAGCGGGTCACCGAGGTCAACCGGGCATCGGCGATGGACCTGGGGAGACGCAAGATCTCCTCATAGGTCAGGGTGAGCGGCTGCTCGACCAGGCCTCCCAATTCGACCTTCCACCCCTGCGCCGGCAGCGCTCCGGGATGGCCTTCGGCCCAGAAGATTGGCGTATGCATGGCTTTCAACTTACCCATCTTGCGCTCCTTCGCTCAGATGAAGACCTGGCGGGTTTCGGAGAACCCGTCAGGTCTTGAACCTATCCCGGTGCCTCCAGGTCGAACTCGCGCATGTCAAACCAGTAGCCAGTACCGGAGAGATAGTCGTACTCTCCCTGCAGGATCGTGCGATGGCTTTCTTCCTGTTCGACCAGGTAGGCGTACATGGCCTGGCAGTCAGGGTCATTGGCCTGGCGCTGCTGCTCCGTGTAGAACGCGATGGACTCATCCTCCACTCGAATGCCCCGTTGTAGCGCGTCCAACTGGCGTTGAGGTACCTTCACCCCCTGGCGCTTGTCGGCCACCGGGAAAAAGAGCGGGCGGGTAGACCTCTTTGGGCTGATGGCTGCCACCTGCTCCAGCGAGAGCCACGCATCCTGCTTGCGCAACGACTCGCGGACGGCTTCGAACAGTTTCAAATGGGCGGCCTCGTCCGCGGCCAGCGACTGGAACATGCGCTGGCCGCCAGGGTCGCCGGTCTCCCTGGCCGCGCGGGTGTAGAACGCCAGGCCATCCTTCTCGGCCTGAATGGCCGTCTCAATCGCCTGCCATACCTCCGGTGTAGGCTTCATCTTATGCCTCCCTGTTTGACCGATTAAGGTCTGATGCTGAACCGCAAGCGGCGCAACAGCCTTCCCAGCCAGCCACCGGGCAAGCGCCCCGGTGCCACCGCCCCACCCCTCTGCCGGTTGCCGTAGACGTCATAATGGACGATCTCGGCCAGCGGCTTGCGGTCGCGCGGTTCAGGGTCCTCGGCCGGAAACCCGACCGTCAGCAGGCCCA
>Ga0315277_10011111_pt1 | contig 11356 bp, 8 predicted proteins | sample YL17G05_15_MG_FD_203695 | JGI IMG/M metagenome (GOLD analysis project Ga0315277, IMG submission 203695) | Sediment microbial communities from Yellowstone Lake, YNP, Wyoming, USA - YL17G05_15 | ecosystem: Environmental > Aquatic > Freshwater > Lake > Sediment | place: USA: Wyoming | collected...
CGACACCGCCTTTTCAACTGCCTGGGTTATCGGATCTGCTTTCGGGCTCGATCCTCCAACGCGCTTCCCGTGCGTGCCTCGCATGCCGTGCACGCGGCCCGAGAACGACGTGACGATGGCGATCAAGTCCTCGACCAGCTCGTCTTGCACCGACCGCGTCGGTGCCTGCCGGGCGACAACGATGGACGCGCCATGGCTCGCGAAATACCGCCTCAAGTACTCGAAACCGAACCGGGTCAATCGGTCCTTGAATGAGACCACGACCGTCCGCACTTGCCCCGCCTCCACTTGCTTGCACAGCCGTGCCAGCCCCGGCCGGGTCACATTCAACCCGCTGCCAACATCCGTGAACACCGCGGGCTTTCCGAGCCCTGCCTTCATGCAATGCCGCGTCGCGGTTGCCACCTGCCGGTCCAGGTCGCCCTTCGCCTTCTGCTCGTGCGACGACACGCGGCAGTACACCGCTGCTCGATCGCACTCGCCTTCTTCTTCAAGCCCCGTTTCACGAGGCTGCTGGCGTTCGATGATGGCCAACGATATCCGCCGGTGCCCGCCCAGCGTCCTGGTGCACGCGATCTTCCCCGCTGCGTCCCATCGCCGTAGCGTCCGGGTGCACACTCCCATCATCGACGCGGCGATGCCGATTCTCACGCACGATGTCATGATGCCATGTATCGCTCATCGACGACCCTTTAACTGCAATATCATCCATGACGTGTCCAACTTTATTCAAGTAAATCTGAACTGTTTAGCAACCCCAATCTAAAGACTGGGGCTTCCCACGAGTGCATCGCTGCTTCTACCACGAGCGAGCTTGTGTATCGTGGCAAACCGTTTGACCGCTTTCGGGAAGCGATCCAAGAACGATTCCCCGTTCACGGAGGGGTTCGGCAATAGGAAATCGTAGTCGCCATTCTCGGCTTTCAGCAGGAACACGATCATGATATTGATCCCCGAGTTCATGTGAAGTGAAGGTGATCGAAATCTGTTTCCTGGTCGAGTACTTCCACGTTGAATTTCTTCGACATCTCGATGTTGATTTCCTTCAGGCGTCCGATGATATCCTCTGAATCGAATATCTTTCCCCGGTACTTGACACAGCAGACGTGGTGGTAAGCAAGCGTGTAGACGGAATGACCTCCCTTGTCTAACTCGTATCGCATCAGGATCATGAAGGCAAGGAAGGAGGGGATGATGAGTTTTGACCCCGCCATGAATTGCGGGACTTCTTTTATATGTTAAAACGGTAAAAGGAATGTGATCGAGAAAGCATCGATTCAAGTTTTATCTACTTTCGCTGCATCGGTTTCTTTTTTATCGATAACAGTTTCTTCTTCCTCGATTTCACGCAAGTCACTCAAGCGCTTGAGCATTGCCGATTGCTGCTCTTTCTGCATTCGTACTTGCGTCAACTTGTATTGCTTGTAGGTCCGGATGATGAATGAAACCAGCGGGAACAGGAGGGCAATGGGCACCAGCGCTGTGATAACCGCTTCTGGCGCTGTGATGTCGAATGATTCGGAGATGATGGGTGGTACGTTGAACACCTGGTATAGCAAGATGGGATTTGTCACGACGACCACCAGGCCTATCAAGGCGCCTAACCGGAGTCCCATGTTGAGGAACGTGGAAGTTACCATTCGTTTTTGGCTCGGTGCAGAACCGATTGCGGTCAATGATTCCCTGGCTTCCACGTTTATCTCGAATAACCGGGTTATGTATGTATTGAGTCGGCGAGTGTCGCTAGATACTTCTTCAAGCCGCTCACGTTCGCGAGTCCGTTCGCGGCGCTCGATCAAGTCCCGAATGGCATCGATGCCTGCACCTGTGAAGAATGACTTGAGCGTGATCCTTTTCTTTTCCTCCTCCTCGCCTTTCTTGCCTTCCACGGACAATTGCTTTTGTTCACGCATGGACCTTTGCTTTTCCAGCTCGAACTGCAACGATTTCTCGCCGAGTAGCGAGATTTGTCCTTCAAGCCGGCGCTGCCGCTCGATCGATGGCTGGGTTACCTTGGCCGTGTATGCCGTTTGGAAGCTCATTTCAATGCACGCGTAGATGAAGAACGCGGCCCAGAAAGCACCTGCTGTGAAGGATTGGGCGCTCATCGCTGGATTCGTGATGGTCGTTCCAGGGAAATACTCGTCGAAGATCCATTGGTAGGAAGTTAGGGGAACCCCAAAAAATTCCAGGATCCGCTGGATGAGGGCCGGGAAAGATGCCACGATGAAGAGCCCGGACGTGCTCAACGTGGAATAGATGGAATACTTGATATCTGACCTCGCGATGAATAACAAGATGTAAATGAATGCAAGGATTATAAGAACCAAGAACAGCAAAAAATACCCGTTTGTCGCTATCTCGACGGCATGCCCGGCAATTAAATCACCGATGCCCGATCCCATGTCGTTCCACGATCTGAACGTGACGACGGAACCCGTCGTGTCGGTTAATCGGAAGGTCATGTTCAAGAATTGGAAGAGCAAGACTTCTGATACGTCATTTAAATGATAAATATAAGAATTAGCCATAAATACGCTTCCGACAAATAAGCTGCTTAGTGCCATCACGCCATAGAAAACGCAAGACAAGAGATTTTTCAAGGCATTCAAGATCTTCGACAAGCTATCGAGTTTCCACGTGTTTGTTTCGAACGCGGATGCCACGAAAACGAGTGCAGAAAATAACATGATGACCGTTGCGACTTGCATGATCCGAAGGAATGTTCTTGCCATCTTCTGCCGTCTCGTTTTTATAATTGTGCTTTTCCTTTCGATTTTGCCTTGAGATATTCTTCGATCGTCCTCTGGATGATGTCATCCGGGCCGGCGCTGATGATTGGAATACCGGATGACTGGGCATTTTTCTTGGCTTCGAGGATATGTTGCATCATCTCTTCCGATATAGCCTCGGCCAACCCTCGCTCCGCGGGTTTCATCTCACGACCAAGCACTTCAAACCAAGGTGAGAAAGGCGAGATCACGATCAACTCGTGGCCACGTGCCCGAACTTTCGTGAACATGGCCTTGATTTCTTCAATGGTTGTTTCGAGATCAGAAATCAAGACGATGAGGTGGCGTTTCGGGAGCCGTTTCACAAGCGAGTCCATCCACAATCCGAGGGTTTTTTGCCCCAAGGTGCGGATGTTCGCGAGGAAATCAAGCATCTTGAACAGCTGCTGGTCACCAGCCTCGGATTTCAATATCTTGACACCCTTGGTGTTGTCTTCTTTTCGGCGCGGGTTGTTTTGGAAAATAGCACCCCCGAAAATGTCCTTGTGCTCGAGAGCCACTTTGCAGAGCACGATCGCAGCACGGATTGAAAACTCTATTTTCGTATTCAAGAGTGATCCTGCACCCATGGTTGAGCTGGCGTCGATCACCACGAGCACGTTGATGTTCTTCTCTTGCTCCATTTCACGAACCATGATGCGAGAAAAACGTGCCGTGGCTTTCCAGTTGATCTTGCGGAATTCGTCGCCGAACTGGTATTCGCGAATACCATGAAACTCGGAACCCGTGCCAACTTGCACCGATCGATGGGCACCGAACATTTTTCCGAGGGAACGACCGCGCAACGCGTCCAGCTTTCTCAAGTCGCCATATGGTGGGTACACGAGCAGCGGCGTGTAGGAGTCAGGAACCTCTCGTTTTTCATCGTTGAACTCTAGCCTGTCTTTCACGTCGATCTCGATGGGCCCGAGGAAAAATTCGCCCCGAATTTTTGGCTTCAACACGTAGGAAAAACGGACTGATCGCTTCGGATCGATGCGGGTTGAAATGACGGGCTCCCCGATGACGCAATTGAAGTACTCGACTGGATAAACATCCTTGATTTCCACGAAATCGAATCGCTTGTTTCCCGTGTTCTTGATCTCGACCGTTACATGGAGAAAATCATCTTGAAATATCTTCGTCTTGTCCATGCTTCGGGAAACCTTGAGATCATCGATGTTGATGTTCAGGTCGAAAAATGGCGAGGAAACTTGAGACCCGAGGATGAGGAATGCCCCTAGGATTATCAAGTAATAATTCACCAGCACGAACCCGAACAACAAGATGAAGGCCCCGATCGAAATCAAGGCTTTCCCGCGTCCACCGAGCATGCAATCAGTCCTTTTTCAGTATCGCCTTGTGCCTTTTCACAACAGGTATTGTTCAATTCCACGTGATTCCGTCAAACCGGGACCGGTACCTCGTCCAACATGCGCTTGATAACCGCGTCACGCTTCACGCCTTCCAATTCCGCCTCTGCTTTCAGCTGGATACGATGGTTGAGGGAACAAAAGGCAATCTCCTTGATGTCGTCTGGAATGACAAAGTTTCTACCGAGAATCGCAGCCCTCGCCTTTGCCGCCTTCATCAAGACCAGGCTTGCACGCGGGCCAGCACCGACCGCGACCTGCGGATCGTCTCTTGTTTTCGTCGAGATGTCGCGGATATAGCGCAGCACGCGGTTGTCGATCCAGACCGAGTCCAGTTTTTTCTGCATTCCCATGATGATTTGCGGATTCAGCATGGGATTCACGTCTTGCCGGACGCCCTTCACCTGGCGGCTCATGATCTCCACCTCGTCATCGCTCGTGGGATAATCCATGATGATCTTGAAATAAAAACGATCAAGCTGGGCTTCTGGCAGGGGATACGTCCCTTCCTGCTCGATAGGATTTTGCGTGGCGATGACGACAAAAGGCGATGAAAGGGGGTATGTTTTTCCTTCTACCGTGATTTGCTTTTCTGCCATCGCTTCGAGCAATGCAGATTGCGTTTTTGGCGCGGCACGGTTGATTTCATCTGCCAGGACCACGTTGGCAAACAAAGGCCCTTCCCTGAAAACGAAGTTTCCAGACCGCTGGTCGTAAACCGACGACCCCGTGATATCCGCCGGTAATAAGTCGGGCGTGAACTGGATACGCTTGAACGCGCATCCGAGCACTTGTGCAAACGTCTTTGCGGTGACGGTCTTCGCGAGGCCAGGCATACCTTCCAGCAGCACGTGCGCGTCGCATAGTACCGCGATGAAGATCTTTTGCAAGACATCCTGGTATCCAACAACGACCTTGGAGACCTCCGTGAGAGCTTGTTGAGCTCTCGATCTCACTTCGCTCATGTCCACGATTTCACCGGGCACGTTCCTGCCCTTTGGTTTTGCAGCACTCATATTCTTTCATTTCCTTGTTTTTGATGGTTTGTATTTATGTTATCTCGCGATTGTATTGTAATGGATAGAATGATCGTCAGGGCTCATAGCTTTTCGATATATTCCCCGATGGTCATCATCTCGTAATAAATCTTCTCAAACCGGTCGATCTTGGTGACCCGGAGCCGGTTGCTTCCCTTGGAGGTTATGTTTTTCATCTCGGTGAAGAAATTCTTGACCCGTCGTTGCTCGACTTGGGGAAATTTATCCAGGATTGCTTCAATGATCGCCTTATCATCCACGTTTTCGCCAAGTTTCTTGGCCGCGAGCCGTCTCACGCGGTTGTAGAGTAATTCTAATGCCCTATTAAATTCTGCTTGCTCCATATACCAGGCGAGCTTCTGCGCGAAAAACGTGCTCTTCTTGAGGATTCCCAGCTTCTGGATTTTTCTCTCAACTTGCCTTTGCGCGTAGGTTTTGCCTTTCTTCTCAAGTGTTTTTTCCTTCTTTACTTTTTCAGCCTTGACAGCTTCTTTCTTCACCGTGTCTTGCTTTTCAAACAATAATTTGCCGAGTGTCTGGCGTTCTTGCTTGGCCTTCCTCAATTGCCTCTTTTCTTTTTTCAATTCCACGCGTTTCTTCAATTCTTGTTCTTTTCGCACTTGTTCCTCGGATTTTGGAAGCCAACGCTTGAGCGACGACAATGCAATGAACGGGTAAAATGGCGCGACGATCCAGTTGCTGGACATGAAACTGATGTAATCCAGGACCTGGCCATAAATGCCCGGCACGGTCATGTCTTGGAGAGCGACGGGCCGCAGGTGAGCCTCGTCGAATATGATCTTCCGGCTGGTATTTCCACCGGTGAGCCAATCGATGCAATTCAACCCGAAAGCGAGGTTATCAAAGTCGCTTAGACCAATCATCTGGTTGGAGAACATGGAGGCATCCGCGGTCACAACGACCCTGGATGATCCTGGACCGCTCAATTCCGTTGCCGCGACAACCGGAATCGGGAAACCGCCTTGAGGAATCACAGCATTTATGTCTCCTGTAACTATCCTCGCGAGAAACGAGAAAAGCTGCTCGGGAATATCGAGGGTGTGTGGGGCGAAGTTATCGACGGATATATTGAATCTACTATCGCCAGCGGGATATCCCGGTTCCGCTTTATCCACCCACGAATAACGATTGGTAGACGTGGCGAGAATGTTCCAACCGAAAAAGCTTTCCATTCCTTGAAGCATCATGATTCCCGTCGCGTGGTTCAAGACCAGCTTATTCACGCCGTTCATGATCGGGTGGGAAAAAATGTTCGCGGAATCGATCACGGGGAATGAATTGTTGATGTAATACGACACGTTATCACGCAAGACACCATCCATAAAGAACGTGAAAGGAAACATACGGCTCGCTTGTCCCGAACTCATCAACGAGAGCGACGCGATCGCGGCGTTGAAGAATAGCGACGAAGTCGATCCTTGATCGTGAGCTACCAGCATGGAGCCGTTTGTCTTCAGGAACTTGATCATGAACGGTATGTCCGATATCAAGTTGTAATACCGGTTTGGTCCCATCACGACGAGCACGAAGGGCTCATCAATTCGAGACAGCAAGGAAAACGACGAGACGCTCGACTTCACGTCCGTGTATCCAGCAGCAATGATCTGTTCCCGGAAACCGGACGTGCCAGATGAGCCATAATTCCATGCCGAATATTCCTTTGGCACGCTGTGGCTCCAATCGAACAGGGGCATGAGCAATGGCGCCCATGTTAATGCGAATATAAACACGAACAAGGATTTCTTGAAAATGCTACTCGCTTTTTTCTCCCTTTTGCGAGCTGCAACCGATTTCTTCGACTTTTTCTTTGATGTCGGTTGCAAATTGCCGGGTAACAAACTCATATAGGGTTGCTCCTCGTCGGTTTCTTGAATCGTGATTTGGATTTTTTACCTTGGTCGGTCATCAGAATCCTGGCGGCATCTCGCCGCTGAGATCCTGGTAGATATGCATCCATTTTTCCTTATACACGTCGAAAATGTTAGGAGGTAACACGTGGTGCGAATACAAGGTTTCCTCCATGATGGCGATCAAGGGATGCACGTTTTCAGGGGGCAATTTCGCGCTTTTCATGAGATCCGTGAAGTACTCCTTCACCGTCGAGGATGGCGCCTTCTTGACGTCATGCTTGTTCTCGATCAACCACACGAGAATGTGGAAGAGGTACACCATCGCCTCCTTTTGCATCCCGGCTTCCAGTAACAACCGTACCGTTTCCAATTTCTTCGACGTGAACACCCGCATTTCTTTCTGGGACCAATATTTCTTGACTTCTTTCTTTGCCATGATATATCACTTTTTTGTGTTACAGGTGAAAATGTTGCGTCGTGTCACTAGTGATGTTGGCATACAGCGTGCCGAGCAGATTAACGACCGTCGATACCTGGTCAATATTAGTGAGTATCTTACTATATAGGCCTTCGAGCACCATTGTCATGAACGGGAAAGCGATGTCCGGGGCCACGTTCTTTTCCGTTATCAGCATTTCAATGAACTCCCGGATGGTCGTGCTTTCCTTCACCTCATCGAGGTCGAATTTCCGCGTCGCGACTTCCACGAGCACGTGATAACAATACGAGATTGCCTCCTTGAGCTTTCCGGTATTCACTAATTCCCGGATCAAGTCGAGTTTTTGTTCCATATAACTACGAATCCGAAGCAATTCTTGTTTCTTGCTCACCTTTATGTAGAAGAATACCCCGACCACGACGCCCGCTGCAATCACGGGAATGAACCAGAGCACCCACGTGTAATCAGGCGGGAGGATGATCAGCAGCTGGTACACAGATGAGTAAAAGTGCATCGATCCGGAATCGATGGCTACTATAAACGAGAAATTCGAATTCACAGTACCATTGATGCGAACAGCGATGCTGAATCGCCCATTGATATCCGTTTGGCCATTGAACGTCTCGCCGGAAGCAGTATTGGTGATCCGCACGTCATGGTAGCGAACCGGCGTGCCAGCATTCGATCTCACGTAGCCGACGATCCACGTGTCGCTCCCTTGCCACACGGATGGTCCGCTAGCGACGGGAACCCCTGATATCAAGATTCCGTCGAAAGATGCCGAGGTAATGAAGTATATGATGATTGCACTGGAACTGGCATTCTGATAGGTGAGCGCGTGCTCGGGATTGGCGACGATCCAGATCCGCTGGAGGTTCGACGTGGCGTAGCTTGCAGGCACCCTGAAAAAGAATCGGCCCATTTTGTCCGTCCAGATCGAGCCGTACGTGGCCGCATCGTGCATGACCCGGTCATACCTCACCACGGTCGGCCCGGGATATTCCAAGTCCACGGCGATGCTCATGTTACTGATCTGCACGTCCACGCTGCCTTCGATGATCAACGGCTCGTCCGGAAAAACCGGATCGCTCGCGGACGCGGGAATCGTTATTGCGAGTGGCAGCAGCGCCAGGATCTGGATCGTGTAATCGGTCGAGACGCTGTAACCCGTGTAATTGAAATCACCGAGGAGGCGCAGCGTGATCGTGTAATTACCGGGAATAGTTGAAAAACTCGTCGAATAGCTGAACTGGAAATTCCCGCCACTGCTGGTTGAAAGTAGCTGGATCAAGCCCCCGTCCCACAAAAATTCACATGACCGACTCGATATCGGCCTGTCGGGCAATCCAAACCCCCGTGCATAAGCCCTGCCATAGATGGTGAACGAATATCCCTGAAACTCGGACCTTTTCATGGCTGGATCGTAAACAAACACGGCGGTCTTGTACACGGGAAATATCCCGGAAAAACTTGAAGCGGCATACTTATTCTGCGAGGGGAACGTGACCGTATAATCCAGACTGTCGAGATTTTGCGCGGGGAAGGTTGCAGTGTACCTGCCAGAAGAATCCGTGATCAAGACTTGGCTGTCCAATAGTGTTGGTCCATTCCACAAGGAGATGTTGACCGAAAAGCCCTGGATCGGTTGCATATTGTTCAGCGAGGGCTCGTTCTCCCGCAAGATGCCTTGGATGATCGCCGCTTCGTCTTTCCATGCGGGTGCCGTCGTGTTGATGATAACCGTCGAGATGCTGGGCCGGATATAGACGGATCGCGTGTAGTTGACGCTGGGGAAAGCGGCCAAGCTGATCTTGACCTGGCCTACCGTGTAATTCATCGCCGTGGGCTCGGAGGGGCTCACCTGGTGCGAGTAGCTATATCGCCCGTACATGTCCGTCGAGACCATGCCCACCAACGACTCCACGGAAGTGTACGTGATCCAGCGAACGAGCACGCTTCGCGACTTGACATAGCCGTCCCCGGCACCATAGGCGGTAGCATTGTACGTGAATATCCCTTGTATTTGCAATGTCGTGTTGACGGGTCTCGGGTTGCTCGCGGTGTTTAAGAGGAGGTCGCCGACGAATGCATGGTCCACGCTCGTTAAAAACTTGAACGACGGGATGCTCGCCGAGTTCGCGTTGTAGTACCCGGATTTGAAGAAATGCAAGCTGAGAAGGTAAGTTGGATCATTGAGCGGCGTGTTCACGGTGATGGTAAAATGCCCGGTCCCATTTGTCGGGGACGACGTGAAATTTACCGTGTTGTTGAAACTTGCACGCACCGTGACCAGCGGAACCGGCGCGAGGCCTTCCGTGACCAGCCGCCCGTGCATCGCGAAGGTGTCGGTCGGGAAAATGACATCGGGGGTGTAGGTCAAGATGCTCGGCATGAGCACGTTCGCCGTGATGTTCACGTTGTACACGGTCGTGCCCGCGAAGGCCGGGCTGTAGGTGTAATTGTAATCCGGGATTGGCGACAAGCCCGCCGTGATGTTCCACCGGCCAATCGTGTGGTTGAAGGCCACGCGATAATTCAACGTGAAATTGCCCGTGCCGTTGGTCGTCGTCCGAACCATACTGCCAGGTGTGGTGCTTTGCCATATGAAGGAATTGTTCATCATGATCGCCACGCTCACATTAGGCCATGGATCCCACGTGCTCGTGAGGTTATTGGCAACGTGAACGTAACCGCGGAGCGTGAACCAGCCGTTCTGCACTTGCGACAGTGTATTGATGCCCGTGACGTAAATCCTCGTGTTCACGGACCCGGAAGGTGTAATATCGCCGAATCCGCCACGCGTAGTTTCATCTACTGGAAATACGGTAGCACGATAACTATGCTGGAATACCGCGGTCATCGTCATCGCGAGAATGCAGGCTCCGAGCAACAAAAACGTGGAGATCTTAAACGCCCGGATCGCTGCCGCTTCTTGCATGGTTTACCCCTCGACCATTGCTGTTGATGACAAGAAATACATGGAGGGCGAGGTGAACGTCGCGATGATGCGGATGCGATCGCTCGCCGTTCTAACCTGATGTGATGCCGTGAACAAACCGCTCGGGCTCGTGGTCGTCGCGTTGCACGTTTCGATTCCTTGCAGCGTGGTCCCGATGTAATATTCGATACGAATGCTGATGTACTGCCCGCCGAAGCCAGTGTGGTTGTTTTCGTAGAGGAGGTTGCCCGATATCGTGATGTTGTCGAAGAGGTCGACGGTCAAGGGATTGTACATAAGCCCGGAAATCGACGTGTTGACGATGCCGACGTAGACGCACGCGGCATTTCTGAAAGTGTGACGGTCGCCATCGTTATCCGTGACCGTGAGGGTAACCGCGTACGTGCCGACCGACGTGTATTGATGCGTCGGATTTTCGATGGTCGCGTTGGTGGGACCATCGCCGAAATTCCATTGGTATGTCGCGGGGGCATTCCCGTTGCTGCCATCATGCGTGAACGCGACGTATTGGCTCGCGTTGATGAAGGTAGCGTTGGTGTGGAACGCAGCATTCGGGAAGAGATCGTTCGTGACGATGATGTAATTAGTTCGCCTGACCGTGTTGGAATCCGCGTCCACGTCGGTGACCGTGAGGGTGACCGTGTACGTCCCGGCTGACATGTATTGGTGAGCTGGGCTTTCGGCCGTGCTGTTCGGGGTCCCATCACCGAAGTTCCACTGGTGGGTTGCCGGCATATTTCCATGACTGCCAGTATGCGTGAACCCGGCCTGCTGGTTGAGGTAGAGCATCGTCTGGTTCGCGAAGAACGCGGCGTTCGGAAGGAGATCTGTCGTGACCGTGATGAGGTACGGCCTCGTGACGGTGTCAAACTCGCCATCGGAATCGGTGACCGTGAGGGAAACGTT
>Ga0315277_10011112_pt1 | contig 11356 bp, 11 predicted proteins | sample YL17G05_15_MG_FD_203695 | JGI IMG/M metagenome (GOLD analysis project Ga0315277, IMG submission 203695) | Sediment microbial communities from Yellowstone Lake, YNP, Wyoming, USA - YL17G05_15 | ecosystem: Environmental > Aquatic > Freshwater > Lake > Sediment | place: USA: Wyoming | collected...
CAACGAATAGTAGGATGACCAGGAAATCCTTGAATTGCAATAAAAACTTCACGAATGGCGAAACTTTCTTCTCCTCGGCAAGCTCGTTCGGTCCATGTTGCTTGAGCCGCTGCTTCGCCTCTTCGGAGGAAAGCCCGTGTGGTATCGAAGTCTTTAGCTCCCTTTCGATGTCCTCGGCACTCGTGTTAAAATACGTGCTCGACATTATTTTGTGCCTCCACATTGATTCAGATAATCAGAAAAAGGGGAGGTATCTATTTAAATTGAATGGCATTCAAGTTGTTCCACCGGGTTTACTATGAATTGCGAGCCGGAATTATGCACGTTCATTCTCAATTAGACAATCCTAGAATGGGGAATTTTGCCAAAAAAAGATACTCTTCATGTTTTGATGCCATTGAAGGCCTAAATCGATCGATTTAGGGAGGACAGATTGAATCCCGATAATCTTATAGGATGATTGCAGATAATCTAAATACGATCTCGACAAGGTTTTTAGAGGGAGGGATAGCAAGTGGTGGAAGACAGGAAAAAGCCGGTTCAAAGTGCCGATACTTTGAACAAATTGGAGCGTAAGAAAAAAACAAGTATCGTTGGAATGCTTATATGGGCAATCGCAGCCCCAACCTATTTTTTCGTCGCACGAGTGATACTTGATGATGTATTATCCGCAGGCGATTGGGAAATTGTGATGCAAATTCTACAATATTACGATGTCATCAGATTCGTGCCGTTCAGCATTTTTTTATTGTTGTTTGTCATTTGCTTGATCCAGGTCATTTTAATCGGTAATAAAATCAACCAATTAAAGTATCCTGGGCAGATCCCTGCAAGTGGCATCGCCACGGTAGATCGTGGTGTTCCCGTGCCTGCTGATGGCCAGGTAAGGTCTGGCTCACAAACCGTCTCGCGACCATCACAAACATCGATGAACGCGCAATCAGCATCAAAATCGCTAGCCGGGGTTCCGGAGCCCAAAGAAATGAATGCTAGCAAGGATCCACTCGTTGGTTTTGTCACGAGCCCGTGCGGCGCGTGTTTCCCTTCCATGTGCGTGGGATGCGGGGAAAAAGATCTCCAAAAGTTGCACGAACACGATTACAGTGCAAGATTTGAACGGGAAACGGGGCGCTCGTACGGATCCAGCACGGTCACTATTAATTATCGGGTTACAACAATCGGGTTGCGCAATTACGTGTGCATCGATTGCGAGGCAAGAGCGAGGGCCAAGTATTTTGGATTTGCCGTGCTTTTCATCGCATTTTTAACGGCTTCCCTCGTGATATTTGGCTTGGCAGAACAAGACATCATCCCTTTTGAGATAATTATCGCTGGGGGCATTGGCATGGCATTATTCATACCATTAACCATCTGGTGGCTCGTTTTCCGTTTCAACGCTGCACGACATTTCGTGAAGGTGTGGATGTCACCTTTTGGCAGTACATTTACGTTCTACTTGAAAAATCCGGCTATCGGGGAGATTTTCAAGCGGTTAAATCCCAATCTTCACGTCAAGATGTGGACATGGTTCTTGTAAAGAGCACCAAACAAAATATTTTTACTTTTTCAATATTTTTACAAGGTTAGCGACGAGGCGATTCACGATCGAAAGCCTTGCCGGCCGTATTTTCACCGGAATGCCCGCGACCTTTCCCCACAAGCGTACAACGTACAAGTTCACCAGGTGAGAAAAATCTTGCCCGAAATGCAATGACAAAACCGAGTTCAGCTTGTCGCGAGTCACGTCGGCTTCAGCAATTCCCCTTCTCATCAGGAGCGCCCTCAATTCCGAGAGCACCTCCTCATAGGCGAGATTTTGCCAGTGCTCCCGCAACGCGCTCACGACCATTATGAATTTCAACCGGGCATCGACCGTGTTATCATTCGCGGGCAATCCCGAGAGTCGCTCGTCGAACGCTTTTTTCGGAACCCGAAACTTTTGCACGAGAAACTCGACGAATGCCCCCATCGACTTACCCATCGTTGCCCGGAACCCTTCCAGAACACCAGCCCGTATCATCTTGTAAACCGCCTTGGTCCCTGGTACCAGAAGCGTTTTTCTGGTAAGCCGGTCATAGATGCGAAAGGAAGGAGAGATCAACTGCTGCTGCAGCACGGCATCGAGTGTATCTTCGATCATCTTTAACTCGTTATTTTCAGCCACGATGATACCAGGATTTCATCCAAGGATTAAAAACTCTTTCCATTAAACACGTATAAATGATTGCCAAAAATTGAATTTTCCCTTGCCTGCTCGAGAAGCACTAACCTCGCCCCGTTCGGATAGTCCTCGCTCGTTCATTGATCTTTCTCGTCGGATTTTTCTTCGGACTCGCGATCTTTCTCCTCGTGAATAAGGGAAAGCTCGATTTCCTCGATCTGCCGGGCCTTCATACGCGCGTATTCGACCATGAACGTGTTGGTGATTGCCATCATGTTTATCAAGATAATATTGGCCACCAGCATTCAAGAATCGACCTTCACCAATTCCGGACAGTCGTAACTAATCGTATGAATTATGGACGAACTTGGACATCACCAACAAACGTGCTATGAAGGTTCCGGGATGCCTTATAGTAGATATCGCCTGTGTTTTTTGACGAGGGAAATATCGGGCTTTAAATACACTGATGGAAATCTGGCAACATGGTTTCGGTCTTGCTTTCGAGACGGGACCTGCGGGTTTCCTCTATGGACCCGCCCGGGCAGAGTGTCCAACTTGTCCACCCACATAGTAAGAGTCTCATCTTATCTCGAAAAACAAGATTAATTATGGTCAGAAGGACAGGTCACGAACGATGTGCTGGTCGTTTAAGGGCAGCTCGATTTTCCGGGAGGAACTTGCGGGGATCGATCAGCTCCAGGTCATACTTTTCCACGATTTCGTGATATACCTGCTGGGAAAAATCCAGCTCGTGAAGATCCGGCTTCTTGAACCCGTGATAGTCGCTGCAAATCGAGAACTTCACGCCATATTCGTGCCCATATTCCAGAACTGGCTTGAACCATTCCTCGTTTATCGGTTTTTGCTTGTTGAGCTCGATCGCGACGTCGTACTTCTTCGCATAGAGGATAAACCGCTTCATCTTCTCCTTCGAGAAATGCTTCGGCATGTTCTCGTGCGGGTGGGCGAAGACATCCGGGCGGTAATCGGCCCAAGCCTTGTACACCCCGCCTTCCCACATGTTCTCATAAATGTCTCTGGGATGCTTGGGCACGGTCTGATGCTTCACGACGACTGTATAGTCGAAGAAATCGGTCGTTATCCCGCGGGGAAGCGTAAGCTGCCCCCGGGGATTGATATCGATCTCTCCAGAATTTAAAAATCGGATCTTGGGATATTTTTTGTTATAGATGCGAAAGAATTCCTTTCGGTACCGCAAGAAAGAAACGGAATAGCAGTTGTTCCACCGGCGCTGGTCGCCAAATCGCTTTGGATTGTGGTAGATCGAAAACGGAAAAATGTGATCGGTGAATCCCACGATCTTGATGCCATTGTCGATGAGCCCTTGGACGATCATATCCAGGTCATATTGCGCATCGCTGAATGGCGTGTGGACGTGGAGATCGAAGAAATGAAACTTGTCTGCCATATCAAATCCCGGGATTTACGTTTGCTTGGAAAGTTTATCCAAGATATCAGCAAAGGCGATGACCTTGCCGTCGTCGGGCCCTATTATGACCGATTGCTTTCCTACGGCCTTCTGGATTTTCGTGACTTGCGCGGGCACGTTGTTGCCGTCGATTTCATTGTCCATGCGCCGGCCGAAATGCACGAGAATGCAGATTGCTGGCTTGATCTCGCGCAGCATCGGGATCAACTGGTCCGTGCACATGTGCCCCCTGCACACCACATCATCAGGCCGGAGCAAGTTTGCGACGAGAACGTCGACGCCGGCATAGGTTTTCACGTAGTCAGGGAATGGTTCCGTGTCCGACGTGAATGCAAGCTTGTAGTGATATTTCTGGCCGGGATTGCCGATATCAAGGATATACCCGATGTTGGGAACCGAATCGGTATGGCTGGCCGTCGTGGCGGTCACCGAGAGGCCTTGCTCGAGCTGCACGCTATCACCAGCCTGCATCTGCACGGTCCTTCCGAGCATCTTGAAGAAATACTTTTTCACGTCAAAGTATCCCGCGGGCGCGACGAACGTCCCTTTTTTCGCTTTGAACTCCATATCATCCTGCAAAGCTTCGACGATCACGGGAATGCTCATTTCGTGGTCATTGTGCTCGTGCGTGAGGAAGATGTAGTTTGTCTTCTTAGCATTGACCTTGTCCTTGTGATCTTTCAGGTCGCGGATCGCACCAGGGCCTGGATCCACGTGTGCTTGCACCTTTCCTTGCATTATTTGCAAGATAAATCCCCCCGTGGATCGATACTGGGTCGTGGCCATGTACCGGGCACCACCCGAGCCCAGGATCACGATGCGATCTTGGTTATATTTTTCAAAAGGATTGGGCATGCTGGGTTTTCACGGTCAAGGCTCTTGAAAAATTTTTGCTAGCGAGAAAAGAAAAGAGGTTGGAAAAAAAGGATTGAAAAATGTCGGGAATGCCCTTCAAGAAGAGCGTTCTCAATGGCCCTTCAAATCTTGCACCGTTGTCTCTCGACAGCGAGCAAGGATTCGAATTGTGATACGTAATCAGCACATTTTCCGCCTAAAAACGCCCGTGGATCGATACCGATTCGCTTCATGTGTTTCAAGTCTTGTTTCAAGTCGGAGACAACTTTTTTCAAGCTATAATAGTCCATGTTGTTTTTTATGTCCGGTAATACCATAAATTGCCACCATTTATCGCTGAAGTCTGCTTAAACTATATCACAGCCTTCAAACGCCCAAGATCCTATGAGCGCTCATAACACGTAGAGAATACCACCCCGAGCGCGAAGCATTTATCAATTCTCGCGTAGAATAGTTCTTGGATTTAAATGGAATTGAAAATCGAGCAAGTCAAGGATAAACAAGTAAAGGACCTGGTGAAAAACTTCACCGACAAGGTCAATCTCCTCGACGCACCAGGCGCACGTCGTTGCATCCTCGAAATAATCACGTTGATCAGGACGACCAGCGATGAGATGGTCAAGCGAGATGCGAGCATCGTGCTGGAAACCATCCAGCAGATCGATTACAGCCATCCCGAGGACGTACTGATCTTCGCTTCCTCGTGGAAAGGGGACATGGACCAGATAAAGAAAAACATTGCGAACGATATGAAAGTGAAGAATTACGATCAAGTCGCTGATATGGTTCCGAAATTGATATATCTCGTCGAAACAAACAAGGATCTCTACATCCGGGTCAAGTCCGCGGAGATTCTGGCCGAGATAGCGGGAAAATACCAGCACCCGCTCTTGCTTGATAAATTCCAACCACGATTTTTCAAACTAATGTTCGATGATAGCCTCGACGTCACGCAATACATCGCCGAAATCTTGTACAACATTGATTTCCATACGTTCGACACGCACAGCCCCGAAAAAATCCGGAAGATCCTCACCGAGCGGTTCGAGGAGAACCTGGTCAACACGTGGGTGGACGTCGTCTACTTCAGGCACCTCATCAAGCTGGAGATCAACATCGAAAATTTTACGAGGAACTGGATCTGGAACGTTGTCCTGAAGGTCAAGAACGACCCGGGCTTTTCGATCGTCAAAGTCGAGCCTGAATGCCCCGCTAAGGCCGATCTGACCGAAAATGCACAATCCATCGAGTTGAACGTGATCCAGCACCGGTCAGCAAAAAAGATCATCGTTTATCTCGAACCCAAGTTCCAGCCTTCGATACAGCTGCAAATCAAGGTCTCTTACAAGAACAACGATGGAAAGACCATCGTGAAGGAACTGGAAAACGACGCCGTGGACTTGTTCCAGCTCGTCCCGCAATTCTTGACGACGGTCAATTTCGGCCAGGCCCATTCGAAGGAATTTTTCGAGTTCCGCGCGAAGGTCAAGGAAAGCCGAAAGCTCGTCATTCCGGATAATCTCAAGCCGGAATTGCTGACCAACGCGGTCAAAAATCTCATGCAATCCGAATCCATCTTGAGCGTGTACGAGTACAAGACCGAGCAATTCAAGGATGATTCGGAATATTATAGCGAGATTTATTTCCACGGCCAAACGAAGATCGGCCAGGACGAGGTGGTCCTCGTCTCCCGGATATCGGGTGAAGACCGGACGTTTGCTCTCATGATCGCGGCAAACAAGCCACCAATCTTGACCGGGCTCTACAACAAGGTACTGTCGAAGCTCTTCTCGCAGCTCGGGTTGAAGCCGTTCGTGATCCTGGAATGCCCGAAATGCCTTGAACCATTGGAAAAGGGCATGGTATTCTGCCCCAGCTGCAAGTACACGCTAAAATGAGCCTTGCGTATGGACGGCGATTTTACCGCGATTCACGTCAAGGTTTGTTCATTTTTTGATTCCCGGAGAAGCTTTACCAACCCCGTGAAGACCTCATCGACGTTTTTCCCAGTCAGCGCGGAAGTCTCGAAATAACCCATGCTTAACTTCAGTGCGAGTTGCGTGATGTCAAAATGATTAACCGCTATGCTCTCCGTCAAGTCTGATTTATTCCCCAAGATGAAGCCCGGGACGTTTCTTTTCAAGGCTTGCTGGATATCGCTGTACCATTTCGCAACGCTGTGAAAGGTTTGTGGCCGCGTCAGGTCAAACACGATCAGCTGCCCACTAGCTCCGGAATAGAATGACCGCCGTGTTTTGTCAAACTTGGATTGGCCGGCGATATCCCATAGCACGAATTCTATCTTTGCATCATCGACGTAAATGATCTTGTTGGTTATATTGACGCCCATGGACATAATATAGGTTTTCCGAAAGGAGTTGTCCGTGTAGCGTAAAATCGTCGATGTTTTGCCGACTTGGGAGTCGCCGACGACGATGACCTTGAAGCTGAAATGATGTGCCATTTTTTCCTCGGCCACGGGTGCCGGAAAAGCAACCGAGCTGTGCGATGGCATCTCGGTCAGGTACAGCTCTTCCAGCAAACCCATCACCTTACCATGCAAGGTTTCCATGTACTTGCTGTACTCTTCGGGCGGCGCAGTGTTATCTTCCATCGATTGGATTGTGGTCGCGCCTTCATCGAAAACGGGGTTGAAATTATTGAGATATTTGTAAAATACCGCATCGTTTTGCTCGCTGAAGATCAACGTGATCGTAGCATGGATTAAGCCCGTCCGTGGTTCCTTGGGCTTCAGGTGGAAGCACTTGATCAAGCCTTTTAGTTCAATGGACGGGAAGGGGATCAATTCCAGGCTTTTCGGCAAAGTGTCCTCGTCACCCGCGAACAAATTGAGAGATTTGATGCTCACTTGGCTCCGGATATTCTCGTCCAAGTCGCTCGGCATCCAGCTAACCGCGTCAGGTCCGATTTTATCATCGTATTTCGCAAATACGATGCCGGAGATGATGTCTGGCTTCATGGATCAACCATCCTTTGATAAGAAACGCCATGCTATGAGCGCTCGCACGCGAAAGCAAGAAAGAACACGATACCCTCGGGATGGTATCATGATTGAGGATTCAAAAAGGAATCGTGAGCAAGTCGGTGGTGAGCTCGAGCAGTGCCTGGAACGAGTCTCTTCGAAACTCTTGCTTGATTGACGTCAGAATGATACTGAAGTCCAGGAATTTTCTCGTTTTCTTGAAAACGTAATCCTGGAGCTCATTCTTGATCTTGAACTTAACCCGTTCCATATCGGCTTTTCCTCCAAGATACTTGTCATACTTGTGCCCGATGACATGGAAAACCGACTTCGGGGAAAGCTCGAGCCGCGCCGAGTTCGTGAATGAGATGAAATCCATCAGATATTCTTTCCGTGACTCGGTTTCCCATTCAGACACGTCGAAAATGAACAGCACGATATCGGATTGGGAAAAAACCTGCTCCTTGGCGTTCGTCGTCAAGAACTTTTCCAGTTCTTGCCCCGATGTATCCATGAGCGCGAGTTCCATCGGTATTTTTTCAGGTACTTTGCCTTCCTTTTCAATAGGATAGGAGTAAACGTAATTAAACCGAGTAAATTTCACCCCGATCGTCGGCACGTCGGGTTCTTGAAGGATCTTGTCAGCTGGAACACCCTCGAAGAAGAATTTGCGAAGTGACGTTTTACCAGAACCAGGCGGTCCCAAAAGGACGATTTTTTTCATAATATGAAGCATCTCATTCGTTAATTTTCATTCGCGGGAGGAAGCTACCGATAGATCTTGAGATAAAGATTTACAGATACTGACTCTTCGTACACGGAATGCTTTTGACTCGACCTTCGAGATGATTTCCTATTCACGTTTAGGTTTAAAACTGTATTTCGAGCATGTTAAAATGTTATAGAATAAAATTAAGAATCATTATTCTTAATGAATCCCGCATCATCTGCTGATGCAGCTTTTAACCGTTTCTTATGTCGCGACTTGGCAACGGATCTTAGTAGACTCCTTCGCGATCCACATTTATATTCCTCTGGCAAGTTGTTTTTAATATAAATAAACCCTTGTGACCCCGTTTTATGGAACAAAACCTTGCCCTTGCCACGCACCGCCAAAAAATCGATGCCATCGCGGCCGCAGTCAAGGAATTCGCGCAAAATGCGAGACCCGGTGATTATTTTTCTCTCAAGAAGGCATCGGTTTCCCACATGGCGCCTCAACCGGATAACCCGCGCTACTCAGACAAGAAAATCGATGTCAAGGCGCTCACGGAGATCATCAGCATCGATCTTGAAAAAAGGATCTGCGTCGCTGAATCCGGCGTCACCTTTGTCCGGCTGGTAGAGCAAACCTTGAAACACGGTCTGGTTCCTGCGTGCGTGTCCGAGCTCAAGGAGATCACGATTGGCGGCGCGGTCGCGGGTTGCTCTGTCGAATCGATGTCGTTCAAGCACGGGGGGTTCTTCGATTCTTGCATTGAGCTCGAGATCGTTGCTGGCACGGGGGAGGTCGTGACGTGTTCCAAGTCCAAAGCGCCTGAGGTTTTCGATGGCATCCACGGTTCCTTCGGCACGCTTGGCATTCTCACGCTGCTCACGTTCAAGCTCTTGCCCGCGCGGCCATTCGTGGAGGTGAAGTACGTGAAATACGCGTCCTTCGAGGCGCTGCTCGCAGCGATCCGCGAGCACTACGAGAAGCAAGACATCGAGATGATGGACGCGCTCGTTCACGGGCCCGACAAATGCATCCTTTGCATCGGCACGTTCGTTGATTACGCCCCGAAGGCTAGCAAGTATTTTGCGGAGCCGTACTACAAGAGCACGCTCGAGCTGGATCACGATTACATGCACACCTCCGACTATTTCTTCAGGTACGATGCAGACTGCCACTGGTCGATCCGGAACTATCCCGGGCTCGAAAACAGGATCGTGCGCCAGCTCTTCGGGAACTTCTTGCTCGGCTCCTCCAACATATTGCACCTCACGGAACGGCTGCCGTTTCTCGTGAGAAAAGGTAACAAGCCAGATGTCATCGTCGACGTGTTCATTCCCTTCAAGCACGCGCAGGAGTTTTTCGATTGGTGCAAGGAAACGTTCGATTACTACCCGCTGTGGATCGTGCCGTACAGGATGCAGCCTTTCTACCCGTGGTTAAACCCGGCATTGATCGAGGGCATCACGGAACCGCTCTTCATCGACTTTGCCATCTATGGTTTCCAACAAAAAGGAGATAAGAACTACTACAAGATCCTCGAAGAAAAGGTGTTCGAGCTCCAGGGCATGAAGACGCTCATCACGCACAACTATTACGACGAGGCTTCCTTCTGGAAATCCTTCAACAAGCCGTTCTATGACTTGATCAAGGCCAGGATCGACCCGAAGAACTTGTTCAGGAACTTGTATGCCAAGACCAATTACAAGAAGCACCAGGGCTCGTGATCATGGAAGGAACGCCGAGACCACGGGTCCATTTCTTTGTCCTCATGATTGCGTCCATCGGTAACGCCGTGGTGTGGGGCATGAGCGGGTTCATCCAGTTCCACGCGACGAAGCCTGCCATCCAAGGTGGTTTCGGCCTGGGCGGGCTCGAGATCGGTTTGATATTCGGGATCTCGGCAGTTTTCACCTCCATCTCGAACATCTTGTGGGGCGCGGCATCGGACAGGACAAACACCAGGTGGGGAAAGCGGAAGCCGTTCATGTTCTTGTTCCCGCTGCTGGTCACGTTAACCTTGTGGATCTCCGCGAGCGTTGACGTGTTATTTGGGGTTCAAGCCATATTCTGGGCATTATTGATCTCCTGGACCATGAAAAGCATCCTCCACGCGGGCGCGAACGTGCCGTACACGACGGTCATCCCGGAAGTCGTCCCGCCCGAAAAACGGGTTGCCATATCTCAGCTAGGCGCTTTCGTCCAGGGCATCGGTTTTGCCCTGGGTGCCGTCGTTCCGACCTTTTTATTTCAAGTTTCAAGCGCTTTTTCCATGCCGTTCGCGATCGCGGGCGCGTTCATGGTCATGACCTATCTCGCCTCGTCGACCGCGATCCCTGCCAGCAGCAAGCCGGTCTCCACCGTGAGTGCATTGCAAGCCATGCGATCGACATTGCGGGATCGCAATTTCATGCGGTTCGAGATTGCCCAGTTTCTCTGGACGCTCGGCCTCAATATCGTGATCTTCGTCCTTCCTTTTATTGCCCAAGACGTCCTCGGAATTGTGAGTGAAAGCATCTATGGCTGGTTTTTCCTCTCGTTTCTCGGCATCGCAGGAGTGCTCCTTTTCGGGATCAATTACGTGCTGCAAAAACGCCACGTGGAAAAGAAAAAAGCCTTGCTTTTCTCGCTTGTATTGTCCGCGATCGCGCTGGTCTTCATCGGGTTCATCGGCACCCCTGCCTTCGGGAGCATTCCTATCTTGGTTCAAGTCTACACGATAGGATCATTTATCTTTGCCGGCCTCGTCGGGATATTCATCTTTCCCTATGCGATCATGATGGGCCTCATCGATTATGATTCTGGCTCGGAAGCGACTTATAACGGTACCAATAGCACGGTGCTCGGGTTCGCAGCGATTCCCGCCGGGCCCATCGGGGGCCTGCTCGTGCTAAACGGCTATCCATGGGTCGGAATCATTTGCGCACTTCTCTTCATTGTCTCGATCGCGGTCATGCTCAAGGTGAACGTGCCTGAGCATCTCTTCCACAAAAAAGAAGCATGAATGGCCTTGGCACCTTCGGGCACCGAGCATAAGATTTTATATGTCGGGGATAGGAGTTCCTCATCTTGGCCAATCATATACTTTACATGTCCAGTTGAGCATCTATGAGACGATTTCACTTCACATTACTCGTGATCACGTGCTGTGCCATCACGGCATCGATCGCTTTCCAAAACATGTTCAATGAG
>Ga0315277_10011113_pt1 | contig 11355 bp, 10 predicted proteins | sample YL17G05_15_MG_FD_203695 | JGI IMG/M metagenome (GOLD analysis project Ga0315277, IMG submission 203695) | Sediment microbial communities from Yellowstone Lake, YNP, Wyoming, USA - YL17G05_15 | ecosystem: Environmental > Aquatic > Freshwater > Lake > Sediment | place: USA: Wyoming | collected...
AGGACCTGGCGTCCCTAGATCGCCTGGTAGTGATTCAGCTCTAGCGTCATATGGGTGCACCCGGAGATACCCCCCACCACAGCCGTTCACACGTGATCCCCCGACCTTTCGAGGGGAATGCGGAGGCGAATCTGATGCCCCCGCCTTCAGGCGGGGGTCGGAAACCAACCCACCAACGGCGAACCGGCCTCGCAGAGAGGAGAGGGTTGACAGGGGATAGGGCCGGAAGTAGCATGCCCTCGTCGATAGCAGGGCCCACCTAGGCATCATCGCCTGATTGGAGCAACGGGAGCGACTGCATGACCAAGCCATCCTACGACCCAGATTGGCGCCAGCGCTACGCCCACAAGCTCCGCTCCGCCGACGACGCCCTTAACGTTGTCCGCAGCGGCCACCACATCTTCGTGGGCTCCGGCGCCGCCGCGCCGCAGTACCTGGTGGAACGGCTGACGGCCCGCGCGGACTACCTGCACGCCGCCGAGATTGTCCACATCATGACCCTGGGCATCGCCCCCTACGCCATGCCGCCGGTGAAGGAGTCGTTTCGCCACAACGCCTTCTTCGTCGGGCCCAACGTGCGGGACGCCGTCGCCGCGGGCGAGGCAGACTACACCCCCATCTTCCTCTCAGAGGTTCCCCGCCTGTTCCGCAGCGGGCGCGTCCCCATCGACGTGGCCCTGATCCAGGTGACGCCCCCCGACGAGCACGGCTTCTGTAGCCTTGGTGTCTCCGTGGACATTGTCAAGCCGGCGATCGAGTGCGCCCGCGTAATCATCGCCGAGGTCAACCCCCGCATGCCGCGCACCTTGGGCGACAGCTTCATCGCCGCCGACGCCATCGACACCATGGTCGAGCACGAATCACCACTGCCGGAGGTCACCCACCCACCGCCCGACGACGTGTCCCGCGCTATCGGTCGCTGGGTAGGCTCGCTGGTGGAGGACGGCGCCACCCTCCAGATCGGCATTGGCTCCATGCCTGATGCCATCCTGGAATCCCTGGCCGACAAGCACGACCTGGGCCTGCACACCGAGATGCTATCCGATGGAACCCTGGCTCTCATCCAATCGGGCGTCATCAACAACAGCCGCAAGACCCTGCACCCGGGCAAGATAATCGCCAGCTTCGTCATGGGTACGCAGCGCCTCTACGATTTTGTGGACGACAACCCGCTGGTGGAGCTTCACCCCAACGACTACGTGAACGACCCCTTCATCATCGCTCAGAACGAGCGGATGGTGGCCATCAACGCCGCCATCGAGGTCGATCTCACAGGCCAGGTCTGCTCCGATTCCCTCGGCCACCTGTTCTACAGCGGTATCGGCGGCCAGGTGGACTTCATCCGAGGCGCCGCCCGCTCCAAGGGCGGCCGACCGATCATTGCCCTGCCGTCAACGGCCGATGATGGGAAGATCTCCCGCATCGTCTCTCAGCTCAAGCCAGGCGCGGGTGTCGTCACCAGCCGCGGTGACGTCCACTACGTGGTGACCGAGTACGGCGTGGCCGACCTCTACGGCCGCAGTGCCCGCCAGCGGGCCATGGCTCTCATTGGCATCACCCACCCCGATTATCGCCACGAGCTGCTGGCCTTCGCCAAGGAGCAGCACCACATCCTGATAGATCAGGAGATCCCGCCTCTGGGCGCCGGCGTCTACCCGCAGGACCTGGAGACCACCTTCACCTTGAAAACCGGCGAGACGGTGCTGGTGCGGCCCATCAAGCCCACCGACGATGACCTGTGGCTAGAGTTCATCTACTCGCTCTCCGAGGACGCCATCTACTACCGCTTCTTCCGGCCGGTGAAACGCTGGTCCCGACGCGATGCCCAGCATTTCGTCGTCCTCGATTACCGGGACCGCATGGCGCTGGTGGCGGTGCTGCGTCAGGAGGAGCGCGAGCAGCTTATCGCTGTGGCCCGCTACGAGCGCGACCCCGCCACCAACCTGGCCGAGTGCGCCTTCGCCGTGCAAGACCAGTGGCAGGGGCGCGGCCTGGGGAGCTTCCTCCTCCAGTATCTCATCCGCATTGCCATGATGAACGGCATCGAGGGCTTCACCGCCCTGGTGCTGGCCGACAACCGCCGCATGCTGCGCCTCTTTCAGGGGACGGGCTACCTCATCCGCAGCAAGTACGAGGAGAACGCCTGGGAGATCACCTTCCGCTTCAACGAGAAGGCGGAGGAAGCGGCTCAACCGGCGCAGTAGGGGGCGAGAGAGGGCGAGCTTTCTAGCCCTGCGGGATGAATCCCGCAGCACCATCTATCGATTGCAGGAAGACGCGGGTTTCTCCACCAGAGGCTGCGCTGCCGGCAGGCTACAGCCGCCGGCACGCGTGCAGGCTCGAGTGGTGGGTGTAGAAGCTGCGAACTAAGTGTTTGGGCTGGGCGCCGACAAACAAAAACCGACAGCTCAAGCGCTGCCGGTCGTTGCACGCGTAGTGACATTTGGCTCCGCCCCTCGCCGCCGCACCCGGCTGCAGGGCTCGACGAACATGCACTGCCGCTGCTCCCATTATGCGCGTCTGAGCGAGAATGTCAACTAGGCGCAAGGCCTTTTTTCGAAATATAAGTCAACGTTGTGGGCGCATGGGGCGAACACCGCCCTGGTGCTGGCCGACAACCGCTGCATGCTGCGCCTCTTTCAGGGAACGGGGTACCTCATCCGCAGCAAGTACGAGGAGAACGCCTGGGAGATCACCTTCCGCTTCAACGAGAAGGCGGAGGAGGCGGCCCAACCGGCGCAGTAGGGCCCCTGCGCTGCTGCGCTAGCTGGTGCTTCTTGCCCTCCGTCTTGGCCGACAACCCTCTGGTATAATCTCCGCAAATGGATATCAGAGATAAGGTTGTTATCATCACCGGGGCCAGCTCGGGCATAGGACTGGCGACGGCAAGGCTGCTTGCCAGGCATGGGGCAAAGGTCGCCCTTGCCGCCCGCTCAAGGGATAGGCTGAATCAGCTTGCCGAAGAGTTGCCGAGCGCTTTCGCTATTACAACCGACATGACATCACAAGAAGCCATCAGGAATATGGTTAGGAAGGTGCTGGAGCATTTTGGGAGGATAGATATTCTCATCAATAACGCTGGCAGAGGGTACGATGCCCCGCTTGAGGAAATTGATGTTGACAAATATCGTCAACTCTTTGAGCTGGACGTAGTGGGACCGTTGATCGCTATGCAACTGGTGATACCAATCATGAGGAGGCAGGGCGGCGGGATGATTGTGAACATCAGCTCTGGGACGTCACTTATGAATCTGCCCAACATGAGCGCGTACTCGTCTGTAAAGCGAGCACTGAATTCAATTACGCTGACTGCCAGAGAGGAATTGGCGAAAGACAACATCATCGTCAGCGTTGTGTATCCCTACATGACTCTCACCGACCTTGACAAGAACATGTTTGGAGTTGAGGGTGGCGACTTTGAACCGTTTGAGGGAGAGGCCGACGCCAACCTTCCTCCTCCTGACCCACCCGAATACGTTGCGGGAAGAATCCTGGAGGTAATTGAGACGGAAGAAGCAGAACAGTACGCCCACGATTGGATGAAAGACCTTCGTTGACTATGGCTCCACCGAGAGCTTGAAGCCGCTTCCTCAGTTACCGCCCACCCGTCGCGCGGACGTTTTCACCCATCGCCCATCGACCTCGCTCATGCTCCGCTTCCGGCGACGGCTAGCTAGCCCGATAGACCCTCAGGCCAGGCCCGTCGTCCGGTGAAACGGGCAGCGGCCCACCAGGCGGGATCGCTTATCTAGCTCTTGGCTAGAAGCAGTCTCCTTATGCCTCTCACGGAAATGCCTGAAGTAGACGCCACGCCGATATCCCGTCGCTGAAATAGCACGGCGGCAAGGGCCATCGAAAGCGTCGCAACTGAGAGAAGGACTACCGCGTCAAGCCAGGAAAGTCCCTCGGTAAGCACTTCGGCAGCATCCAAATACGTAAACAGAGAGACGGCCCGGACGGGATCGAGCTGGCCAACGACTTGGCCCAGCGAGTTCACGAAGTAACTGGCCACCGCCAGGACGGTCAAGGCCGCCAAGGCGTGTCGCCTGGTTGGGAGCAGGGCAGCGGCAGCAAGAGCGACCCCGGCAAAGGCTGCCGTCAGGGGAATCAGCATGATATCTGCCAGAAGCAGGCGCCCCAGCGAAATATCGATACCGCCAGTTGCGTAGCCTATGAGGAAGCCCACCACAGTCAGTGCTACCACTGCGATGATCCCCGCAACCGTCGCGAGTGCCTTCTCAAGAAATAGGCGTGTGCGGGTAATAGGACAGGCAAGCAGCAAGTCCAGCGTGCCGGCGGCCTCCTCGCCTGCCAGAACGCCCGTTCCCTGCACAATGGCGTAGATGACCATCAGTGCCGGGATCCAAGAGAAGAACTCGGTCGACACAAATCCCGCCGGCGTCGTCAGATCAACGTTGCCGAATAGCGCCTTGAGAGCCGGAGGGACCTCGAAGTTCTCCAGTGCGGTGCGGTATGCGGGGTAGAGACCGAGAACATAGGCAGCCATAGCGCCACCGCCGACACCGAAGCCCAGAATCATCCACCGCTGGTCGCGCAACGTTTTCAGAAAGACGCTAGGCCAGAACATTGTCGCCGTCCCTAAGCCCGCTGCCCTTTCGTGGGCTCTTCATAGTAGGCGAGAAACACGTCTTCCAACGTTGGCTGCTCGGTGTGAAGACCCACAACGGTTGACCGGGCTGCACGCTTGACAACCTCGTCCAGGTTGCGCCGCACGTGCATCCTTACGGTCGAATCACGCACGCTTACCACCTCAACTCCCGGCAGGTCAAACAGGTCCTCAGGCACGGGCTGGGCGAAAGTCACCTCTAAGATGGAGAAGGACCGCTGCCTGAGCTTCGCCACGTCTTCGACGGTGACCAGGCATCCCGATCGTATGATGCCAACTCGATGGCAGATCCGCTCTACTTCGGACAGGATGTGAGAGGAGAAGAAGACCGAACGGCCCTCAGCGGCGAAGTCCTCCAATATGTGCAATACTTCGTGTTGAACGAGAGGATCGAGACCCGCGGTGGGTTCGTCCAGCATCAGGACCTCAGGCCTGTGCATAAGTGCCTGCACGATGCCCAGCTTCTGGCGGTTTCCTTTCGAGAGGGCACGGGCTGGCTTCGAGAGGTCCAGATCAAGCCGCTCGACGAGTTTGTTACGGTACACCGGATCGATCCGGTCCGGCTGCAAGGAAGCGAAGAAGTTGAGGAACGCGTCGCCATTCATCCCCTCGTACAGGTTCAGGTCGCCCGGCAGATATCCGGTACGGCGGCGCGTCTCCAGGGATTGGCTCTGGCAGTCGAAGCCCATGATGGCGGCTCGCCCAGCCGTCGGTCGGATCAAGTCGAGAAGCAGTCGAATCGTGGTCGTCTTGCCGGCGCCATTCGGGCCCAGGAATCCGAATATCTCGCCCACCTCGACGCGCAGGCTCAGACTATCAAGCGCACGCACCTCGCCGTAGTCGCGCGTCAGTCCGAAGGTCTCGATGGCTCCGCTACTCATTTCGGACAGACTCGTTTGACAACAGTTGGCGTTCCTCTTCCGTCACGGCCTGGAGGGTCCCAGTATCACATCCGCCTGTTCGCGGGTCAAACAGTAGCTCGCTCGTGTCAGTGGTCTGGCCAGAGCAAGATGGGAGCGTGACGGTGGAGAGAGCGCTACCTCTCAGCGCCGACGCTGAGAGAGTTGCACACTCTTCCCCTCGGTCTTGATGGAGGGCGCCACGATGAGCTCCACGTTGTGGAACTCGGCGATGGTCTGAGCCCCACACATCCCCATGGCGGTGCGGATGGCCCCCACCAGATTCTCCGTGCCGTCGGTCCGTGACGTGGGGCCGAAGAGCACACGCTCCAGGGTGGTGTTCACGCCGACATGAATACGGGTGCCACGCGGAAGCTGCCCGTGGCCGGTGGACATCCCCCATGAGTAGCCCTTGCCGGGCGCCTCCTGCGTGCCGGCGAAGATCGAGCCGAGCATCACGGCATCGGCGCCGGCCGCCAGGGCCTTGCAGACGTCGCCGCCGGTGCGCATGCCGCCGTCGGTGATGACTGCCACATAGCGGCCCGTCTCCTGGTAGTGCTGGTCGCGAGCGGCGGCGCACTCGAGGGTGGCTGTCACCTGAGGCACGCCTACTCCAAGCACCTCGCGCGTTGTGCAAATAGCGCCCGGGCCTACGCCCACCAGGACGCCGGCGATCCCCGTCTCCATCAGCTCCTTGCAGGCGCGATAGGTGACGGTGTTGCCTACCAGTACCGGCACCGGGAGTTGCTGGCAAAGCTCCGGCAGGATGAGGCCGCGGATGCTGCGGGAGATGTGGCGGGCCGTGGTCACGGTCGCTTTGACCACGAAGATGTCGGCGCCAGCCTCCACTGCCGCCGGCGCCAGGCGCTTGGTGCTAGCGGGGGTAGCCGAAACGGCGCACACCGCTCCGGCAGCCTTAATGTGGCCAATCCGCTCGCCGATGAGGTCCGGCCGGATGGGCTGGGAGTAGACCTTCTGGATGACGACGGTAGCATCCTCATCGCTGGCCGAGAGGATCTCCGCCAGGGCAGCATCGGGGTCGCTGTAGCGGGTCTGGAGGCCCTCCAGGTTGAGGAGCGCCAGGCCGCCCATCTGGTGGAACGCGACGGCGAAGCGGGGATCGACCACGGCATCGAGGTCGGCGGCCAGAACGGGCATGGCGAAGCGGAAGCGATCGAGGGCGAAAGAGGCGTCGCTCAGCTCGGGGTTGACGGTCGCCTCACCGGGAACGATGGCCACATCGTCGAATCCGTACGCTGGCCGTAGCTCCTTGAGATGTGGCACGATCATCGCCCTGTCCCTCCCCTGCCCTGGTTCCCCTGGTCTCGATTATTGGCCAAAATATATCAGAGGCCCTACGTCCGGTCAACAAGAATTCCGTCGGGAAAAGCGTTAAAATTGTGAAGAGAGATAAGCAGCTAAGTCTTAGGCGTTCGTCGCTATGACGGAGCGACGATCGAAGGAGCGCCATGCCGACTCTGTACCTAGTTGCCACGCCCATCGGCAATCTGGAGGACATTACCCTGCGCGCCCTGCGTGTCCTGCAGGAGGTCTCTCTCATCGCCGCCGAGGATACCCGCACGACGCGCAAGCTCCTCAGCCACTACGGGATCAAGGCTCGCCTCACCAGCTACCACGAGCACAATAAAGGGGCCAAGATACCCTACATCCTGGCTGCCCTCCGACAGGGTAACGTGGCCCTGGTGTCCGAGGCGGGGACTCCAGGGTTGAGCGACCCCGGCTACGACCTGGTGGCAGCGGCGGCAGAGGCGGGGGTGCCAGTGGCGGCCGTGCCCGGCCCCTCGGCGGTGGTGGCCGCCCTGGCCGTCTCCGGTCTGCCCACGCGTCAGTTCACCTACGTCGGCTTCCTGCCGCGGCGGTCGCGCGAGCGGCGTCGCCTCCTCTCCGCGCTGGCCGCTCGGCCTCAGACCATCGTCGCCCTGGAATCGCCCCATCGCCTGCCGGCCACCCTCTCCGACCTGCTCGCCGTCCTGGGCGACCGCCGCATCGCCGTCTGCCGCGAGCTCACCAAGCTGCACGAGGAGGTGTTTCGCGGCCTCATCAGCGAGGCCCTCGCTCACTTCCGGGAGCCCCGCGGCGAGTTCACCCTGGTGCTGGCGGGAGCGTCCGAGCCCGCTGAGGCCATCGTGCCCACAGAGGCTGTGCTGGCAGAGCTGCGCCAGCTACGCCAGCAGGGGGTAGCTCCTCGCCAGGCGGTGACCCAGGTAGCCCAGCAATTCGGCCTGCCGCGGCGGCAGGTATACCGCCTCTGGCTGCAGCTATCGTGAGAGCCTGGGCAGTGACGCCCAGCTATGCTAAAATTGCGCCGTGATCGCGGTTGCCTGCTCGCAGGCAGGAGGACAGCCTTGGCGGAGAAGATCTTTATCGGTGTAGCGTGGCCGTATGCCAACGGCTCGCTGCACCTGGGGCAGATCGTCAGCTCCCACCTTCCGGCCGACATCCTTGCGCGCTACCACCGCATCAATGGCAACCGTGTTCTCATGGTCTCGGGTAGCGACCAGCACGGCACCCCCATAACCGTCCGCGCCGAGCAGGAGGGCCGCTCGCCCCAGGAAGTGGCCGCCCAGTTCCACCAGGAGTTCCTGGACTGCTGGCAACGCCTGGGCATAACCTTCGACCTCTACACCACCACCGGCACCGAGAACCACGCCAGCGTCACTCAGGACATCTTCCTGGCCCTCCTGAACAAGGGCCACATCTACAAGGAGAGCATGCCTCTGCCCTACTGCCCCAACGAGCGCCGCTTTCTCCCCGATCGCTACGTGGAGGGAACCTGCCCCCATTGCGGCTTCACCGATGCCCGCGGCGACCAGTGCGATAACTGCGGCAAGACACTCAACGCCACCGAGCTCTTGCAGATGCGCTGCCGCCTCTGTGGCGCCCAGCCGGAGATTCGCCATTCGGAGCACTTCTTCCTCCGCCTGAGCGCCTTCAACGAACGCCTTAAGGAGTGGGTGAGCGACAAGACCCACTGGCGCAAGGCTGTCCTCAACTGGACGCTGGGCTTGCTCAACGAAGGCCTTCAGGATCGAGCGGTCACCCGCGACATCGAGTGGGGCGTAGCCATTCCCGTCGCGGGCTACGAGGACAAGCGCATCTACGTCTGGTTCGAGGCGGTCATTGGCTATCTGTCAGCGGCCAAGGAATGGGCCCAGAATGGCGGCAACCCAGAGGCTTGGCGAGAGTTCTGGCAGGACCCAGATTGCAGGAGTTACTACTTCCTGGGCAAAGACAACATCCCCTTTCACACCATCATCTGGCCGACCATGCTCATGGGCTACGACGGTCTCAACCTGCCCTATGATGTCCCTGCCAGCCAGTATCTCACCATGCGAGGTAGCAAGGTCTCCACCAGCCGCAGGTGGGCCGTCTGGCTCCCCGATTTCCTGTCGCGCTACGACCCCGACCCCCTGCGCTACCACCTGTCGGTGACCATGCCCGAGACGTCCGACAGCGACTTCACCTGGGCGGACTTCGTTCGCCGCAACAACGATGAACTGGTGGCCACCTGGGGCAACCTGGTGCACCGCGTGCTCACCTTCACCTATCGGCACTTCGACGGGGCCGTCCCTCAGCCCGGCGAGATGGATGAGGCCGACCGCCATCTGCTGGCGCGCGCCGAGGAGAGCCTGGCCCAGGTGGGGGAAGAGATAGGCCTCTGCCACTTCCGCGGCGGCATCGGCGCTGCCATGGCCATGGCCCAGGAGGCCAACCGCTACCTGGAGGAGAAATCGCCCTGGCGGCTCATTCGGGATCATCGCCAGAAGGCGGCCACCACCCTCTATGCAGCCATCGGGGTCATCAACGGCCTGAAGACGGCGTTCTACCCCTACATGCCCTTCACCTGCCAGCGGCTGCACGGCCACCTGGGCTACGATGGGCCCGTCCAGGATAGTGGCTGGCAGTTTGTCCTGCCGCTGCCTCGCCAGCCTATCGCCCAGCCGGAGCCCCTGTTCAGGAAGCTGGAGCCGCAGATCGTGGAGGAGGAAGAGGCCCGCCTGGGGCAATAACCATGCTCATCGACTCCCACTGCCATCTTCATTTCCCCCAGTTTCAAGGTGACCGCGCCCAGGTTCTGGAGCGAGCCTGGCAGGCTGGTCTATCAGCCATTGTTGTGGTGGGGACGGATGCGGACTGCAGCCGGCGCGCCGTCGCCCTGGCCGAGGCTCATCCGAACGTCTTCGCCACGGTGGGCTGGCACCCCCATGAAGCGTCTCACTTCGATGGCCGGGGGCAACTGGCCCTGCGCCGCCTAGTCGAATCGCCCAAGGCGGTGGCCATAGGTGAGATTGGGCTGGATTTCTACCGCAATCTCTCGCCGCCGGAGGCGCAGCGCGCGGTCTTCCAGCAGATGCTGGACATGGCCGGCGAACTGGGCCTGCCCGTCGTCATCCACTCCCGCAACGCCGAGGAGGAGACCTTCGCCATCATCTCGAGCTGGGCAGCCCAGGTGAAGGGGCAAGGGCACCAGGAGCGGCCCCTGGGGGTCGTGCATTGCTTCGGCGGCGATCTGGGCCTGGCCCTGCGCTACGTCCAGCTAGGCTTCCTCATCTCCATACCAGGGAGCATCACCTACCCCAACGCCGAGCGCATGGCGTCGGTGGTGGCCGGCCTCCCGCTGGAGCGCCTGCTGGTCGAAACGGACGCCCCCTACCTGACCCCTCAGTCGAGGCGGGGGCGCCGCAACGAGCCCTCCTTCCTGCTGGAGACGGTCGGCAGGATAGCGGAGATTCGAGCCCAGACCATCCGAGAGGTGGCAGAGAAGACAGGCGCCAACGCCGCCGCTCTCTATGGCATTGCCCTGGCCGGCGACACTGAGCCGGCGGAGAAGGCAGAGGCGCTGTGAAGCTGGACAACCTCTACGGCCCCGTTCACCATGACCTGGACCTGGTCGACGAGACCATCGATGCTCTGAGGGGCGTGGACTATCAGCCCCTGGCCGAGATGCTGAACCTGGTGCTGGCCGCCAGGGGCAAGCGCTTGCGCCCGGCCCTTTCCCTGCTGGCAGGACAGTTCGGTCAGTACCGGCTCGACCTTCTGGTCCCTCTGGCTGCCTCCATCGAATTGCTGCACACGGCCACCCTTGTGCATGACGACGTCATCGACAACGCCGCCACCCGCCGCGGCCGCCCCACGGCCAACAGCATATTCCACAACACCACCACTGTGATGCTAGGCGACTACATGTTCGCTCACGCCGCCAACTTTGTCGCCCGCACTGGCAATATCGAGGTTATCCGCCTGTTCAGCCACACCCTCATGACCATCGCCCGGGGCGAGATTGGGCAGGACATGACCGCCTACGACACCCGCCAAACGGTGCGTCAGTACCTCCAGCGGATCGGGGGCAAGACGGCGTCCCTGTTTGTCACCGCCTGCCAGGGTGGGGCGATGCTGGCCGAGGTCGGCGAGGACGGGGTGGAAGCCCTCAAGGGCTACGGCTACAACCTGGGCATGGCCTTCCAGGTCGTGGACGACATCCTCGATTTCGTTGGCGATGAGCAGGAGATGGGCAAGCCCGTAGGCAGCGACCTCAGCCAGGGCACCCTGACCCTGCCATCGCTGCTCCTGCTCGACCGCCACCCCAAGGACAACCCCATACGGAAGCTGTTTGCCCATCAGCGGCGGCAGGAGCACCTCAGCCAGGCGGTGGAAATGATCCGCCAATCGGATATCCCCCGCGAGTCCTACCAGATGGCGGAGAGCTTTGCCAAGGAAGCCGAGGGGGCGCTGACGGTCCTGCCAGACAACCCTGCCCGCCGCACCCTGCGGGACATCGTCAACTACGTCTTGGAGCGCCGCAGCTAG
>Ga0315277_10011115_pt1 | contig 11354 bp, 5 predicted proteins | sample YL17G05_15_MG_FD_203695 | JGI IMG/M metagenome (GOLD analysis project Ga0315277, IMG submission 203695) | Sediment microbial communities from Yellowstone Lake, YNP, Wyoming, USA - YL17G05_15 | ecosystem: Environmental > Aquatic > Freshwater > Lake > Sediment | place: USA: Wyoming | collected...
CGGGGGGAAAGGCGTCCCGGTTGACGGCAAAAACGAGGTCGGCGCCGGCCGCATAGGGATACTTCTGCCAAGCCGCTTGAGGGGGTGCGTATTGGATGTACGGCTGGAACGATAAAAGGATAAAAACAGAGTCCGGACTCCGGGCGCGCAGCTTTTTGGCATCAAGGATGGCCAGGCTGGTGTCATCGAAGAGGAAGACCGATGGTTCGCTGGAAGCGGCCGCCAGCACCGACTGGGGATCAGGGAGGACCTCCGTATTTAGCCACGGCATCTTTTCGTCCAGGACCTTCCTGGATTCGCGGACCTGGGCGTCGGCGGCAAAAAAGAGCGCCCGCTTCATTTTGACGGGGTTGATGATCCGGGGGATGAACTCGAATTCCCGGGAAGTGCGGCTAGCCATTCTCAGTGACCACCTGGCAGCGCTGGTTTATGGAATCCGCATACACGGCGACTGGACGCGGAAAGGCCAACACCGAGAGCGCGCACTCAGGATGAGGTCCGGAGAAGAGCCACGTGTCAAAGGCATCAAGCTGCGGCATGACATAACCGTAGATGATGTTGTTGCTCATCAGGTTGGTCAGGAAATGGGTGCCCTGGGTTCCATACATCCGGGTCTGGAATCTCTTCTGATCCTCGTCGAACCCACCCTGAATCATGTACAGGAAATGGCTGCCGTAGACGCCCCCGGTGAGGCTACCTTCTTCGGGCAGGGGCTCGGACCGCCCGGCCACGTCCACTCCGTATTCGAAGATCGCCGCCGCCTGGTCGACATCCTTGAACTCGACAAAGATGCCCCAATCCGGGTTTTTGCTCCCTAGGCGTCCGGGAACGACCAAGATGTATTTCTCGCCGCGGCCCTGCATCTCCCGGTTGACATCGACGATCCGCTTTCTGACCGCCGCCTGCATATCTCTCGAATAGAGGAAAGGAGACACCACGACGGCAAACCGGATGTCCTTCTTGACTCCATGTCCCTGGGCGTTATTGATCGAGAGATACGTGCGAAGGATCTGCCGGGGAACGGGGAGCGCGTCGAACCGCAGTTCGGGGAGTTCGGTCAGCTGGACGATATGAAAGGTTCCCTGTCTGTTCTCCTTTTGGGAGAAGTCGAGGTTGAAGACAAACTCAATCTGGAAATGGGAGGAGATGCGGGCGGAGATGGTCTCCATGATCTCGCCCAGGGTTGTCTTGAACCCGAAGTGGTTGTTCTGGATGAGCTCTTCGATTGTGATCAGGTTGTTCTGGATCCCCAGGAGTCGGATCTTGTGAAAATTGGCGAACCGCACATGGAGCTTCCTCATCGTCTCCAGTTCTTCCCCCTTAAGGTCTCTATTCTTGGTCAGGTCCAGAGCATAAAAATACTGCTGGCCTTTCCCGATCCTCAGGAGATCGAGGGGTATCGGGTTGCTGATGGTGGCCATGGAGATGACAGGAAAATCATCCAATACCGTGGCGTAGCCGTGGCCGAAGGCGATCCGGGCAAATCCCTCCTTGGGATTCTGGTTCTTCAGGGCATGGGGGAAAAATGAGCTCGCCACGCCGGAAATGTAAGGGTAATAGACCGGGCCGGCGAGCGTGTCGTCGAAGAGTCCCGGAATGGGGTTGATGACGATGGCCATCTTTTCCCGGCTGTCGGGCGGCTGCTTCCGGCGGAAGTCGTCATAGATATGACCGATCGCCAGGACAGCCTGAGCGACGCGGACCTTCGGGTCGGAATGGTTGTTGGGCAACATGAAGGAGGCGTTCTCGCCCGCATGAACGGGGCCGATGCCGGCTGTCGCGCGGCCCGCCTCATTCGTGGCCGACGAGCGGATACCCAGGGGGATTTCTCCGAGTTCTTCGATAATCGAAGCGACCTTGAGAAGCTCCTGCTCCCCGAGCCTGCAGTTGTTCTCCAGGTACCGGTCAAAGAAATCCGTGGCCAGAATGCGCGTCTTGAGCTGACCGACCTTCAACAGGGAAATCTCGTTGATCCTGATGAGACCGGCCCCCTTCCCTCCCGGCGCCCCTGACCCATAGACTTTAACGTCGCCTTCCTTCTCGGTGATCGGGATGCTCATCTTGCCCTTTTTATATTAGGACAAGCCTATTTTTTAGTAAAGGATAGGGACAATATCGTAAAGTCCTTACGAGGCCGATTATCTATGGGGTGCTGCCGGTTCGTGGGAGACCGCCGTCGCCGAGCTGCGCCGGCGGAACCTGATCACCATCCGCTGATCCGCGCAGATCCGTCCGAGGAGGGCTTTTTCGAGTCGCCCTCCTTACCTCGATTTGACACCCCGGACAGCCGCCTCGATCAGGCGATAGGCAGCACGCAAAGAATGGCCTGCCTTATCACGTTCTCCGAAGGGGACGGAGGCAATTCCAATGGCGGCAGCTTTGGGCCAAGAGAATATCTCTTGGATGGCCGCCGCCAGCTCCCGGCTTGTCGGCCCCTCCGGCGCAGTCAGGGGATGCCCCGACACTTCGGACGGGTCGAGCACATCCATGTCGATATGGATGTAGATGACGTCGGTCAGACGGCTGAGCCTCTTCATTTGGACATCGACGGCGTCTGAAGCCGCCCGGATGTCTCCCACGGAGAGATACTCGCAGTCGGAACGGTCGAGAAGCTCCTGCTCGAGCGGGTCGACGTCCCGCAAGCCGCCGAAGACGATATACCGAGTCGGCAGGGCAGGGTTGAGTCCCGTCTTCAACCGGAGCCGAGTCAGGCACATCCCCGCGGCAACCGCGACATCCATCCCGCCCAGCATCCCGCTCAGGGTGGTCTCCGGAGTGTTGAAGTCGGCGTGCGCGTCGAAATAGACCAGGCCCACTCGAAGAGGCTTCAAGCCTGTGAGTCCTCCCCGCTGGAGGCCCCTTTCATCGGCCCCGGCCAGTTCACCGGAGGGACTGAGATGCTGCATGCCCGCCAGCATTCCAAGGAGGTCCGTGCAGTTGGTGAGAAGCCCGATAATCAGGCCGTCGCCCACGCGGTTCCTCATGGCCAGCTGCCCGATGTGCCGGCTCTCCAAGGCGTCCCGGTTCCACTCTCCGTATTCCCCTTGCTCTTCCGGGGTCAGGGCCACCGTGTCGATACCTTCGACTTCACACCCCAGCTTTTCCAGGAGCGGGACGAGGCCTCCTTCGGCCATGTACCTCGGTCCATCCGAGTCGTTCTTCACGACGGCCACCTTAAGCTTGGCCTGTGATCCTAAAGGAGCCGGGGCGGAGGCCAGGAGCGGAAAGACGAGGGCCGAAAGAGCGAGAAGTCCGGCATATACGGTGAAATGATTCATTTTCCCATCACCCGCGCGTGATCATTCAAAGCTCTATTTCAGCCACTGGTCGAGCCAGCCGATGACTGTCTCGTGCCAGAGGATGGAGTTGGCCGGCTTGAGGACCCAGTGGTTCTCGTCGGGGAAATAGAGCAGCTTGCTCGGGATGCCACGCCGCTGCAGGGCGTTAAAGCTCCCCAACCCCTGCGAGTCCACGATCCGGAAGTCCTGACCGCCGTGGACGACCAGCATCGGGGTCTTCCAGTTTTTGACGAAATTCACCGGGTTGTGCTTCTCGTAGCTTTGCGGGTTATCCCAGGGAGTGCCCAGGTGGTCCCATTCCGGGAACCAGAGTTCTTCCGTCTCGAAGTATGCGGCCCGCTCGTCGATGTTGCCGTCATGGGCAACCAGGCACTTGAAGCGGTCGGGCCAGTTCCCGGCGATCCAGTTGACCATGTAAGCGCCGAACGAGGCGCCCAGAGCCCCGACCCGCGTGCCGTCCATCCAGGGGTATTTCGCCAGGGTCGCCGCCAGCCCCTTCTTCAAATCCTCAAGGGGCTTCCCTCCCCAGTCGCCCCGGATGGAATCGCAGAAGGCCTGGCCGTAGCCCGTCGAACCGTGAAAATCGACCATGACCACGGCGTACCCCGCTCCGGCGTAGGCCTGGGGATTCCAGCGGTAGTGAAAATCGTTCCCGAATGAGCCCTGAGGACCGCCGTGGATGAGGAAGGCCACCGGGTATTTCTTGGCCGGGTCGAAATCGACCGGTTTGACAACATAACAATACACCGTCTCGTTGTTCCATCCTTTGAAACTGAACTGCTCGTAATCCCCCATGCGGGTGGCGGCCACCCTAGCTGCGTTGATCGCAGTGATCGCAGTTTCCCCGCCGCCGGGCTTGATTGAATAAATTTCTACCGGCGACTTCAAGTTATGCCGCTCAAAGACGATGCCCCCCTCTGCCGGAGCGAAACCGTTGACGGTACCCTGATCAACAACCGTATCCGCCTTCCCGGTCGTGACATCAACGGCAAAAAGGGAGGTCTGACCCTTGTTGGGCGCCGTGGCCAGGATCTTGGTCCCGTCCGGAGTCCAGCAGAACGAAGCTACAGAATAATCCCAGGCTTCAGTCAGGACGCGCTCCTGTCCCTCCGGCCAGGGTTTGAGAACGACCCGGAAGCGGTCGGCTTCGTAGCGGGGACGGGCCATGGCCAGGTAGGCCAGAGTCTTCCCGTCCGGCGAGAAAGCGGGCGTCGTATCCCAGGCCTGATTAGCTTCGGTCAGGCAGCGGGGTGGTGCCGACCCATCGACCGGAACATAGTAGAGGTCGAAATCGGTGGACCACGGTTCCTCCCGGCCGGCATCGCGCGCGGTAAAGACAAGGCCCATTCCGTCCGTGGTGAAGGCGATCTCCTCGGGCCCGCCAAAGGGCTTGCTGGGTGTATCGGCATCCATGGCGAGCATCATGTCTTTGGCCTCGCCCCCCTTTTTCGGCACTGTAAAGAGGTGCGAGCGCCGGCCGTCGCTCCAGGTGTCCCAATGACGGACAAAGAGCTTCTCATAGAGGCGGCCCGTGGCCTTCTGCTTTTCGATCGCCGCGAGTTTCTCGGCCGTAGCCTCGGTGCTTTGCGCGGGAAAAACTTCCATGGTGACGGCGAGATATTCGCCGGCCGGAGAGACGACCAGGTTGCCGATATCGAGCGGCAGCTTGGTCACCTGCTCGGCCTCTCCCCCATCCACCTTAATCCGCCAGACCTGGGACGAGCCGGACCGCGTGGACAGGAAAAAGACGCACTTGCCGCAGGGCGACCAGCGGGCGTTGAAGTCCGCGGCCGAGTGCGAAGTCAGACGGCGGAGTCCTTTCCCGTCCGTGCCGATAAGCCAGATATCTGTCCGGCCGCGGTTGGCCTCGAGATCTGTTTCACGAACGTTGAATAAAATCCATTTCCCGTCCGGAGAAAGGCGCGAGTCCGAGATCCGGTCCATGGCCAACATGTCATGGACTGTAAGGGGATGAGTCGACTCTGCCTGGGCTTGGGTTTCAGCGTAAACAGGGCTGGCCGCGAAAAGCGCTCCTAAAACTAAAAGCGAAATGGCAACGAAGAAAAATGAAGCACGACGCATGATATCACCTCCCGAATTAACAAAACGCTTATAACACACCCCTCCGGCTCTCGTCAAAAAGGCCGTCGGGATGCGATCGAGCCGCTCATAACGGCGACGAGCGATCTAGACTTATTACTTCCCGCTGAACGTAAAATCATCAAACAGCGTCAGGCTGTCGGCCTTGGTCCAGAGACCGACCTTTCCAGCCAGAGGAAAGGTTGTATCCTCCACCTCGAACAGTTTAACGCCGTTCGTATAGACTTCAAATCGGTTGCCCTGCGCCACCACCCGAAGGGTTCCCCACTCGCCTGAAGCGATCCTGGCCTTTTCGCCGTAGGTCCGTCCTTTGCCGACGAGCGGGAGGTCGGTTCGAATGCCCTTCTCCACCTTGTAGAGGACCACGTTGTTTTCCCGCGCGTTCGCTCGGACGATATAATAATTGTTTTGATCCTGATACCGCCACACGACCCCGGCCGCCTGGTCTTCAACGCCCGATACCGGCTTGTACTTTACGCTGACGTCGACATCCTTGGCCGTGAAACCATCATAGACGCAAAGGGGAAATCGATAGCTCACGGGATTCTGGTCCGTCTGAGCCAGGACATTGGGCGGAGAAGGGGCCGTCGGGTCCTTTTGGACAACCCAGATACCCGGTTTTCCTTTGCCCGTCAGTCCGAAAATGAACCCCTTCGGGGCTGTGCCTTCCTCGTCCTTGTCAAAGCTTGTGACTTGGCCAAATAGGGCAGATGACAAAATCAAGAAGACAGAAACAAAGACCAGCTTTTTGACCATTGTGCCCTCCCTAATTTTCGTTGAATCAGCGTAACCGTTAATCTATTAAATGCTGGGCATCTCTCCTCGGCCTAGGGCCGGACGCTCAGTGTAATCTTGAAAATACCTCGCTCTCCGAGCGGAATGAAGCAGCTCATTGGGTCCCAACGCCGTTCCCAATTCTTGGTATAGACCAGGTAAATCTCGTTCCCAGGGGAGATCTGCCAGCGAAACCTGAAGTTGGCTCCCAACATGTTCGAAACATCATCATACTGGATATAGCTCATCAAGCCGAGGTCGGGCGACAAGAAAAAGTCGGCCTTGAGCTGATAGACGTTCTCGCTGAAGTTGCCCTGCGGCAAGCGCCCACGGACGATCTCCGTCTCCAGAGCCAGCGCGATGTATCCTTTATACTTATACCCGAAGCCGATTGCCGCATCGTCATAATGGCCTGAGTAGAACTGGCCGAAGCGCCAGCTCAGGTCGAAAGTCCAGGGACGAAACGTCGCCGAGTTGAACTCGGCCCGGTAGCTCAGGTAATTGTAAGGCCCCTTCGGGATGACCACGCCCGGCGCGATCTCAAAGCCATAGGGCAGAACATCACGGTTGGGGATGAGGTTGAATTCGATATGCTCGCCGGACTCCGTCCTAAGATTGAGGGGAGCGGTGAAGATCTGCCGCGTTTCGAGCTTTCCCTGGAGGTCCCAATAGTAAGAAAATTCCAGTTGATAGAAGAACTGACGGACGAGATTGCCGACGAGGCTCCCCTTTTCCGGGCGCGGCTGGTAGTCGAGTCCCAGGTAAAACGATTGCACGGCTCCCCGTTCTAAGAAACCCACTCCCGGGTCGAGCGCATCGCCGTAATAGGAATAGCCGGCATTGATGTCCCAGAGGTCGTTGGGATAGTCCAGCCTGAGGCCGTAGGCCTGGTGCTTCCCGGTTTTGACGGCGTTCCAGTTGTAGATATACCAGCCGCCCGCCAGGAAGTTCTGGTTCCCCAGGAACCTCGATGTTTTATAGGTCAGGTCGAAGCCCGCCAGGGTGTTTTTTTCACCCGGGGAGCTGCGGTCTGTAAAAATGACGCCCACTTTGCTTTCGGCGAGGACATTCTGGTACACGCGGGCCGCGACGAAATTTTCGGAAGGGAGGTTGAGGGAGAGGCTTTCGTCGGCAAACGCCCGGGTTTTGACATCCAATATCGACAGGTTGATATTCCCTAGCTTGCCGAAAAATTTCGTCCCGAAGGCAACGGGAATCTGGGTCTCTCCAACGAGTCCGACTCGCCGGCTGAAAAACGGATAGAAGTTTTCTCCGCCCCCTCCGAAATTGAAGATTTCCGAACCTTCCAGAAAAAAAGTCCTTTTCTCGGGGAAATAGAGCGGAAAACGGGTCAGATTGACGCGGCGTTCATCGACTTCCGTTTCAGCGAAATCCGTGTTGTAGCTGATGGCGCCGATAAAATTGGGAGTGAAACTTTTGTAGAGGTCGAACCCTCCATCGAACTTCCAGTCCGCGGCCGTCCCTGCTTCGTAATCCTTGTTGCCGCTGACGATGGCATAAGGCCGGAAGGTTAGGCCCAGGCCCTGTTTGACTCCCCCGATCCCCTCCAGCGCGGCCGCTTCCATGGGGTTATAAAAGAGGCTGTTCCTGGTCGTGCCGGAAAGCCGGTCCGTCTCCTGTTTCCTGGCGATATATCGCTCGACATTGATTCCCCAGGACGCCAGGTTCGGTTTGAACGATATCGTTTTCAAAGGAATCTTCATTTCTGTGCTCCAGCCGTCGGGCTGGATACGGCTCTTGGCATCCCAGATGCCATCCCAGTTGAGGCTGGCGTGTTCACCTGAGGCAAGGCCCTCGCTCCTGCCGCCCCTGGCATTGACGATGAAGACATAGGCGTTCCGCTTGTCCTGAAAGGGGTCGAGGAGGACTCGAACCTCGTCGTCGGCCTTCCCCTCTCCTACACCGTCATGGACCATGGAGTTTCCGGATATTTTTGACGGCACACTGTCGTAGCAATAGACGCCGATGTAGAGGTTGGCGCTATCAAAAATAATGCGGAGCTCTGTTCTTTCGGTTGGCTCCATACCTGGGTTCGGGAAGACCATTTTGAACTCGGTGAAAGGGGCCGCCTGTTTCCAGACTTCGTCCTGGAAGCTCCCGTCCAGGGATGGACCCTTCTCGACCCGGACGGCCTTCAAGATCAATCCCGCGGAAAAGAGCGGACCGGCATGAGTCCCTATATACACAAAGGCCAAGAGGATTTTCAGTTTCACACGAGTGCCCCAAACATTATTCTACCAAGGGGAAAGAGATTTGAATCCTCAACAACTTCTGCTCAACCCGCCCTGCGCCGGCGCACCATCAGGTAATAGATCGTCGGGGTAGCGATGAGGGAGAGAAGAACCGATATGCAGAGAGCTCCGATGACCGCGATGGCCAGAGGCTTCAGCATGTCGGCGCCCGAACCGATGCCGTAGGCTAAAGGCAGCATACCGAGGGCCGCGGCCAGCGACGTCATCAGGACCGGCCTCAGCCTCCGCCTCCCCGAGCGCACGAGCGCCTCGACCAGGTCCAGGCCCCGAGCCTGGAGCTCTTTGACGAAATCGAGCATCAGGATCCCGTTCTTAGCGACGATGCCGACCCCGATGATGGCCCCCAGGAGCGAAACGACATTGAGGGACGTCCCCGTGATCCACAGGGCGAGGATCGTCCCGAACATGGCCAGCACCGCGCCGAAGACGATGGCCAGGGGCTCGTAGAACGAGCCGAACTCAAGGAGAAGGACAGTGAAAACGAGGAAGACAGCCATCAGCAGGACGATCATCAGGTTGCGGAAGGATTCCTGCTGCTGCTCGTAGAGGCCGCCGTACTCGATCGCTCCCGGCGGAATGGACTTGTCCTTACCTAAAACGTCGCGGATTTCGGCCATGGCGCTCCCCAGGTCGCGGCCTTCGAGCCTGGCCGTAACGGCCACGTCCTGCCGCGAGTCTTCGCGCCGGAGCTCGAGCTGGCCGGGCTCTTCTGTGATATCCACCACCTGCGAGAGCTTGACGAGAGTTCCATCCGGTGTTCGCAGCGGCAGTTCCCGCAGGCTCGCCAGCCGGTCGAGGCGCGACGGGTCAACCTTGACCCGGATCGCGACCACCCGGTCGCCCTCGAGGACGGACGAAGCCGTCTGTCCCAGCATGGCCGTGTTGGCAGCCGCGGCAACGTCGTTTGCCGTCAGGCCAAAACGCCGCGCGTCCGGCAATCGCAAACGGAGGCTGATCGTCGGCCCGGTATAAACCAGCCCGTTGAACGCGTCCACAACGCCCCTGATCTTCTTGATCGTTTCCCCGACCTCGGGCGCTTTTTTCTCGAGCCAGGCCTGATCTGTCGAAAACAATTTCACTTCGATGGGTTGAGGGGCCCACATTAGGTCGCCGATCAGATCGCCCAGGATCCCGGGGAATTCCCAGGTCAAACCCGGCAGTTCCGTGTTGAAACGCCTCCGCAATTCGGAGATGACGTCGGCGGTTTTCCGCTTGCGGTCGTTTTTCAGCCGGACCAGAAAATCACCCGTGTTCGGTTCGGCGATGGACAGGGCCAACCTCGCCCCGGTGCGGCGTGAATAGCTGGCCAGCTCCGGAACCGTCCGCAGGATTTTCTCCGCCTGCAACAACTGGCGGTGAGTTTCCGCGAGGCTCGTCCCGGGCGGCGTGAAGTAATCAATGACAAATCCACCTTCATCCATGGGCGGCAGGAATTCGCTCTCGAGACCGTTGTAAAGGAGAATCGCCAGCAGTATGACGGCGGCACAGACCCCGATGGTCAGCCCCGGCCGTTTGAGCGCGGCCCGCACCCCCGTCTCGTAGACCCCGATAACGCGCTGCAGCAACGGACCCCCGTGCTCCTCGCGGAGGCCGGTCGGCTCGCCCTTCCGGGACCGGAGCAGCCAGGCTGCAAGGGAGGGCGTCAAGGTCACGGCCAGGGCCAATGACGTCAGCAGGGCGACGACCATGGTCAGGGCCAGGGCGCGAAAGAATACGCCGGTGATTCCTTGGAGAAATGCCAGGGGGATGAATACGACGACGGGCGTCAGGGTCGAGCCGACGAGCGGCCGCAAGATCTCACCGATGCCATCCCGGATGGCCTCCAAACGCGGCTTCCCTGCTGTCCGTTTCGTATGGATCGCCTCCACCACGACGATCGCGTCATCGATGACAAGACCGATGGCCGCGGCAATGCCTCCCAGAGTCATGAGGTTGAATGTCAGTCCGGCCATTTTCATCGCCAGGACCGTGACCAGGACCGTGACGGGGATGACCAGCGTGGCGACCAGCGTCGTTCCCCAATTTTTCAGGAAAAAGTACAAGATGGCTACGGAGAGGATCAGGCCAAAGAGGATCGCCTCCCAGACGCTCTCGACCGAGGCGCGGACGACCTCGGATTGGTCATAGAAAAAAGCGAGCTTCATGTCCGGGGGCAATTCGCGTTTCAGCTCGGCCAATTGTCCTTTCAGGGCCTTGGCGATGTCGAGAGTGCTCCCGTCGGGCTGGCTGCGGACGTTGAGCAGGACCGCGTTTTCTCCGTCGGCGGTCACGACATTGAAAACGGGCTCGGGTCCCCGCTCGACCCGGGCGAAATCGCGCACGCGGACCGGGTGTCCGTTGATGACCGTCACCGGAAAGTTTTCGATGTCCCGGATCGAATGCAGGCGCCCATCGACTACGGTCAGATAGAGCGTGTGGTTCTCTTCATGCATGCCGGCCGAGGCCACGAAATTGTTATTGGTCAGGGCTTCTGTGACCTGGGACAGTGTGAGTCCGGCGGCACCGAGCCGGAGCGGATCGACCACGATGTGATATTCGGGCGTCCGGCCGCCGACGAGGTCCACGCGGGCGACGCCCGGTATCCTCAGGAAGCGGAGCTTGAGATTATAGCGCGCCGTCTCCCAAAGCTCTATGATGCCGCGCGCGCTGCTGGTGAGACTGACCCCGAGTATGGGGAAGGCCGAAAAGGTCAGCCTGAAGACCGAGGCCTCGACCGTCGCGGGCAGCGCGGCGCGGATCTGAGATAACCGACTGAGGACGTAGAGCTCCGACTGAATCATATCCACGTTCCAAGTGAAAAAGACGCTGATCTCGGCCGCGCCTCGGCCCGTTGTCGAACGGATCGTGACGACGCCGCGGATGTCTTTCATCGCTTCTTCAATGGGCCGGGTGATGGTCGCCATCATCT
>Ga0315277_10011116_pt1 | contig 11353 bp, 9 predicted proteins | sample YL17G05_15_MG_FD_203695 | JGI IMG/M metagenome (GOLD analysis project Ga0315277, IMG submission 203695) | Sediment microbial communities from Yellowstone Lake, YNP, Wyoming, USA - YL17G05_15 | ecosystem: Environmental > Aquatic > Freshwater > Lake > Sediment | place: USA: Wyoming | collected...
CGCTCGCTCCATCGGCGCTCTCTGGAGGACTTCGCCGCGGCCGGCACCAGCACTCATCGGCGCCGCCAGATTGGCGGCTTTCCGGCCGGATTTCTAGCCTGGACGTGAAGGTGAAGCTGCCCAAGGAGCTCGGCCTGGACCCAGCCGTTGTCGAACAGGAGATGCCCGACCTGGCCGATGCGCTCAAGTGGGGTCTCGCCGATGCCTGCGCGACGGACTGGCACGCGCCCATTCTGCTGGCCGGGCTGTACGAGACGAAGCCGACCGGTGCCAAGGCGCCCCCGAGGGCGAACGCGCTCGCCCTCGACCGCCAGTGGTGGGTGGGCCTGAGGCGCAAGCTCTACGGCGACGATACGGCTTACCCACAGCCCTTAGTCGCGCCGAGGCCCATTGAGGGCCAGCCAGCCACCGTGCTGCACGAGGGCACACTGGCTGAGGCCGGCATGAATCCTGACGCCGCCGACAGGATAGACAAGGTCCTACAGGCTTGGGCCGCCGACTCGGATGAGGGCTTCGCCACGCTGGTGGCGCGCCACGGGGTCATCGTGCTGCACAAGGCTTACGGCATGCGCGATGGCGCCCCGATGTCCCTCACTTCCAAGAGCTGGATGGCGTCCATCACCAAGACACTCTCCAGCAACCTCATGATGATGCTGGTGGACCAGGGCCTCGTGGACCTCGACGACCCCGTGGACAAGCACCTGCCGCCGCTGCGCGGCATCAAAGTTGCCAAGGCGCTCACCATCCGGCACCTGTATACGCACACGTCGGGCTTCCCCGAGAACGACCATTGGGGAGATGAGATGAGCGACCTGGAGTCCGTCCTGGCCGACTACTACCCGTACCTGGAGGTGGGCCAGCGCCGGGCCTACAACGGCGTCGGCCTGGCCATCGGCTCCAAGATCGTAGAGCTCATCAGTGGGGAGGCCATCCCCGCCTTCTACCAGCATCACCTGCTGGCACCGCTGTGCTGCGAGAACACCGACGTGACAGGCGCCTACGGCGACGCCCGCAGCGTGCCGCTCGACATCGCTAAGGTGGGGCAGATGATGCTCAATCGCGGCGCGTACGCCAACCTGCGCTTTTACAGCGAGGAGACCTTCGCGAAGATGCTGCCCCAGCCACTGACGAAGGTGCTCGGGCGTGACGATGGCCACACGATCGGCATCGGGCTATACAAGTACGATATCCCCGGCCTCAGCAATGCCACCTTCGGCCACGGCTCTGCGTCGGACGCGATCTTCCTCGTGGACCTGGTGAACGACCTGGTGATCGTGATGACGCGCAACACGCCTGGGCGCAACTTCGGCAAGTACTATCCGCAGTTCCTGCATGCGGTTGCAGAGGGCATGGGGGCGCTTGCCAAGCCGTAGTGGGGAACTCGGGAAGCGGGACCCGGGCCCGGAGGAGGCCGGCAAGGTCACCAAGCTGGCGAACATTCCGATGGTGCTGAACAGTATGGAGGAGGTCATCGGGAGGGTGGATGGCGTCATGATCAGTGATGACGTCACTATGGCGCACCAGCGGCGGGCCCGGCCATTCCTGGAGGCAGGGATCCCCACGTTCATCGACAAGTCGCTCAGTCCCGATCCCTCAGAGGCGGCCGAGATCATTGCCCTGGCTCAGTCGCGCGGGACGCCCTTGATGTCCTGCTCGGCGCTGCGCTATGCGAAGGAGCTGATGGAGGCCCAAGACCGGATCGCGGGGCTGGGGAGGATCTTCTGCGGCACCGGTCCGAAAGAACTGGTCTTCTACGGCATCCATCCGTTGGAACTGGTGCACACGGTGATGGGCCCGGGGGTCGCGTGGGTGCAGAACATCGGCGACGAGAACCGCTCCTTCGTGCGCTGCGCCTACCCGGACGGCCGGTCTATCATACTGCAGGTGCTGGGCTCAGGATGCTCGCCGGGGATGCATGGGTGCTTCTATGGAGAGCATGGTGCGGTGCATCTTCAGATCGGCGATGTCGCGGCGTTCTATGGCAATATATCCGCGCCTTCGCCCGCCGTCCACAGATGCTGAGCAAGGTGATACCAGTCCAGGACTTGGACAGCCTGCGGGAAGAGCCAGGAGGCCGCTTCCCAGACCCAGGGCGCACCATCCCCGACTACCGCTTGTCGGCGGGCGGTTGATGCGCCCCGCACCAACGCCTCTTTATCCAGCAGTTCTCGGAAGTGATCCGCCGAGCGCCAATCCGCGATGTAACTGATGGCTTTCAGCTTCGCTTGCGGATCGGCGCAATCACAAGCATCGAAAGCTCCCACCTTGATTTCTTTCCAGCCTTCCTCCAGGTGCGTGGTGGTGCCATCGATCTGGATGACCAGGTCCTTGTCCACCCGCTGGCTATATCCCTGAAGGTTCAACTGGTGCGCTCCCCAGCGGGCAACGATGTGCTCCGCGGCATATACTGACACCGCCACCCCCGCCAGCTTCTCCAGACTCGCCACCGCCTCCCGCTAGGGCAACAGGGAACTCTGCCAAGCCACCACCTCTTCAGAACGATGGCTGAAGCCACCCTTCCATCCCAGCCAAGCGTCCGCGGGATAATGGCTGCTCTCACAGCGCAGACAGCGATACCAGCGCCGCCGCACCCGCACATCCCCCAGCAGGGCCTTCACGGTGCGCCAGGTCCGACTATGGTGGCCCATCTTCCTGTCACAGCAGACCGGCCGCTCTGCTCGCTCCCGGCGCTGAATCGCCTCCTGGCACAGCGCCGCCATCACCTGCTGACCGGCCCGCCGCTGCCAGGCCTGCACCGCCTCCTCCAGCGCCTCCCCGCTCTCCATTTGCCCCTGCGCTTCCCAAAGCTCTCGCACTTCCTGCTGCACGCGCTGCGCCAACTGCTCCCATCCCTGCCGCTGATCTGCTATCATCTCCGCGATACCCTTTCGGTCAGCGCCAACAAAGCGCTTGGTGGTTCATAACCGAGAGGGTATCACTTCTTTGCCCCCGAGGCCAGAAAACCAAAGTCCCGCCCAATCGCAGAGTCCTATTGACGAGGACCGCGTCGCGGTCTAACCTATACACGAGAGTCCGCCCAACCTGGCACTACGGGCGGGACATAATCGAGGACATGGGTATGCAGTTGACTCAGGGGCATACTATATCTAAAGAGCCTCTTGCATCATGGGGATGACGCACGCTCGGCAGAGGGCTTCCGGCGGCTGTGTGCGCCGTCCTGGGAGCTTGCTTGCATTCCCATGACACAAGATCATCTGTAGTGCCCGCCTGCGGGCACCGCCGGGCCTGGGCGGCGCGGGCTCGTCGGCAGGAGCACTCTCTCAAACTCCCGTCGCTGCCGGAAGCCGATCTGCACGCTTCCGACTGAAAGCGCGCGACCACTATATGTAGTGGCTACCTGACTCAACTGCATACCCATGATCGAGGATGGCGCTAGGCTGCGGGGAAGGACGATGCGGGAGGAGATGCGATGAAGGTCTATATCACCACCGACCTCGAAGGGGTGGCCGGAGTTCTGCTCGACAGCCAAGTAGGAAGCGATTCGGCTGAGTACCAGAAGGCACGCCATCTGCTCACGCAGGAGACGAACGCGGCGGTGGAGGGTGCGCTGGCCGGCGGTGCCACCGAAGTGCTCGTAGAGGACGGGCACGGGTCTGGATTCAACTTCATCTTCGATGAACTCCACCCCGGGGCGCGCTACATCATGGGCGTGCCCCGCCCGGTGTGGCCACCGGAGACGGACGAGAGCTTCGGGGCCAGCTTTTCACTGGGCTGCCACGCGATGGCGGGCACGTGGGGTGGGGTGCGGGATCACACGATGTCTACGACTCACTGGCACAACTGCTGGGTGAACGGCCGTCTGGTGGGCGAGATCGGCTTGTTGGCGTTAATCGCGGGGCACTATGGCGTCCCCTGCGTGCTGGTGAGTGGGTGCGAGAAGGCCTGTGCCGAAGCGTCAGAGCTCATCCCGTGCATCGGTACTGTCGTCACCAAGAAGGGGATCTCCCGCTATGCGGCGGTGCTGGAGCCGGCCGAGAAGGTGCGGGAGGCGATCCGCCAGCAGGCCCAGGCGTCGATCGCCAGGGCGAAGGAGATCCAGCCCCTGAAGGTGGACGCCCCGGTTGAGATCCGCATAGAGTACAACATCACGGGACAAGCCGACGACGTGGTGATCTTCCCCGGCCGGGAGCGAATGGATGCGCGAACCATCGCCTACCGCGGGAACACGATCGTGGAGGCGATGAAGCTGCTGTAGCACGGTGGAGTGGGCCTGCCCAGGTTAGCGGCTTTTCGTGCCACGCCGCCGGTGAACACGGCTGTGTTACCGCCGTCACCGGATGCGCGACCCCGCTCATGCTCTTCCATGCGTCGCAACGGCGATGAGCACCCAAAGGCCCCTGTTCAGCAGGTCACCAACGACACATCCGATAGCGAGCGGGATGGTCTGCCGGTAGAGGCGCAGTCCGCCATAGCGAGTCACGAGTGACTTGCACGCCCACCCCAGGAAGAACGGCATACAGTTGTACTTCATGCCCCAGCTATTTGCCGCGATGTAACCGAGCGGATGCAGCGGCCACCACCAGAGTCGCAGCCTCAGGATGCCAAGGGTTATGGCCACGACCGCGCCCGCGAGCATCGCCACGGCGGCGTTCGCGTCCGGTTGTCCCGGCTCGACTAGGTCGTAGAAGATGCGTCCCCCGTCAATCATGGCCTGGGTACGATCGGCAGCCGCGAGGCTAAAGTAGCCGTAGTGGTAGAAGACCATCATCAGCGTTGCCGTGCCGAGGACGAGTGAGAACAGGAACACACCAAGGAGTGCGAGGGTGAGCGCGCGGGCTCTGATCCCGGCCGCGTCGGCGATCTTGAACGTCTCCAGCACATTCCCCGCCGAGACCTCGAACGTCTCCCCGCCGCCAGCGAAGGTCGTCCATCGCGCCGAGATGAGGGTGACCAGTTCGGCCGGCCGAAATCTCCCCATGCCCAGCAGTCCCCGCGCAGCATACTCGATCTCCAGCGGGAACCCAATGAACCCGATCCCAGCCTCCGCCCTCAGCCGCGCCCAGACTACATAGTAGCCCACAATCCACGCCATGAACGCAACTCCAAACCAGACGCGACACCCAGCGACGACACAGAAGCCAACCAACCATGCGAATGAGAGGATCAGCCCCACCACAGCTAACCGGTACGGAACCGGTTCCCTCGTGTCATCCAGCGGGCCCGGTCTCAGGAGGCCCCGCGCGATCCGCGAGAGATGGGATCGGGCGATCCAGAAGGCCCACAAACCCAGGGCGAAGACAGCACCGCCTCCTTGGAAGTACGGCGCAGGGAAGTCACTCCCATAGAGGTCCTCAGTGCCGACAGCCGGAGTGACGCCGGCAGCGATCCCGACAATCGTCACGGCGATGCGGACCAGCCAGAAGAACCAGGCCGAGAACGAGAGGTCTGTCGGGATCAGATAGGCGATAGCGATGAGCCACGGCCACAGCACTAGGTGGACCTCTCCGATCCCTGCCAGTGGCCCTACCTGTTGCGGTTGGAGAATGATGAGAGGGCCAAGGGGGAGTGCCGGTACGGATGAGACTCTCAGCGAGAGCGTGTTTAGGGCGTTCAGAAGGAACGACGCGCCCACGCCGGTCCAGAAGAGCGGTGCCGAGGTCAGCCGGCCCGAGCGCTCTGCATTGCGATCGGCCGGTTCCCTCACCATCTCAAGTGGGATCTGCGCGAGCGGGAAGGCAAGTCGCTCATGGGTCACCCACTGGCGCTGGAGCAACGCCAGGAGGCAGAGCGTGCAGACGAACAGGGCGACCATGAAGGACAGCCAAGCAGCGAGGGGGGCCGTCCAGTCAGACCACGGTACGGACATGTGGCCCTCAAAGAATCCGGTGACCGCCTGCGACTCGGTGGGAGCGAACCAGGCGGGCACGTAGGGGAAGAACAGCTCCCAGGTGGGGTTCACGCGCGACCCGTAGTAGTAGGCGATGGTCTTGGGCAGCATCCAGAAGAGGACGCCGGCGGTGAGCAGGCATCCGCCGGTAAGCACCATCGCATGGATCGCCAGCAGCTCGCGACGCGTGAACCCCGACCGGCGGAGGTAGGGCGAGCCTCCCGCGGCGGCGAGGAGGAAGAGCACGATGACGGGTGCCGGAGCTGGCACGCCTGCCCCGAACCTCTCGACGCGGCCCCAGACGATCTCGGCGAAGAGGCCGACCAAAGACACCATCACCACGAGCACGAAGGCGGCCACCACTGCTCGAAGGGAGACGCCTGAGGAGGAGGCGCCGATAGCGCGCGCCGCCGGCGGCCCGCCGACAGCTGCAGATCGCTCTTTGCCGAACTCCGTCTCCGTCACAGCTAGCGCCTATCTCAGCGGGGGTTGGTGAATCCGCAGTTCCGTGATCGGCACATTACCATCGCCATTCGACAGGATCTCCAGCACATGCTTGCCCGGCTTGAGACCTTGCGCCAGGATAGTGACGTGCTCGCGGGACGGGTCCGTGATGGTCGGCGCGCGGTAGGCGTCCACGAACTGGGGGATCACGTTCCAGGTCAGTTCGAGACCCACTGTCCATGGCTCGGGCGTGAGTCCCCAGTCGCCCGACTCTATCACCACGCGCCCGGAATCGGACACAAAGCGCGTCTTGCTGTTTCCCGCGCCGTCCCTGCCGGTCCTATCCCTCCACTGATCGTTCATCTCCACCAGTTCACACCCGTATCTGACGGCCAGTTCCCGCACAGTGAGGTTATCGGCGATGCGGACCAGGCCATGCGTGGTGACATGATGCGTCAGCAGCATCACCTCCGCCGTGGTGCGGGACCGGATGTTCCTGAGCAGAGCCTCGAGACTCCCGTCGTACCTGTGGTAGGCATCGAAGATGATCAGGCCGGGGTACTCCGGGTACACGTTGGCTTCGGCGGTGCGGAGCAGCATAGGCACCTGATACCCGCCTATGGACTTGCTCATCACTGTGAGATCGGCGTAGGGGAAGCGTGCCCTCAGCTCACTCCCGATACTCCCCCACCATTCCTGCGCAATGATCGACTGGCCGTACATCAGCAGGATCTTCACCTTGTGGCGCTTTTCCGGTGTGCTGGTGGCCAGCAGCTTCATGGTGCGCGGGATCTTGGTGCCGAGCATGTTGTAAAGGAGCAGCGAGTCAGCTCCCGGGATCAGCTCCTGGTCCAGCGTGCCTATCTGTTTGCCGTCGACCAGGACGCGCGTCAGGGCGTCCTTGCGCCGTTGCGACATGGTCTTGGACGGTGCGGAGATCATCGCCACCGCACGGCCGTCCCGCATCTGAAACGTTCCCTCCCCGATCGCCGGCGTCGCTTGCACGACGGTGCTCTGGCCCACAAATCGCGCTGACGCCGCCAGTTGGATTCGCGTGGTGCCGGGCAGATCGAGACAATACGCGACCCGGGCCGCCACCTCCACCGGATCGCTGGCCTGTTCCGCCGGACGCAAGCCGTGCATCGCGGACGTATCCAGGGCCGAGAATGGTTGCGGATACCACATGGCCACCGTCAGGTCGCTGAACTCGATGTCGTGATCATTTACACGGATGTTGGACCCGCATTCCGCACCCGTTCTGGGACCTATCCCCAGGCTCTGCCAGGGCAACCGCATCTCCATCTGGCATCCACTCGTGATCCGGATGCGGCCCACCTCGATCCGCGGCTTGATCTTCGTCAACTCGTCGCTCTTCCGATGGTCGTCTATGCGAACGCGGACGTCAGGGAAGCGCGAATCTATGCCGGGACTGACCATCGCCGTAATCATGTTGTCGCCGTGCCGCCTGTCGGCGAAGTACAGATTGACGCTGTCACCGCGGTACGCCGGGACGGCCGGTTCTGCCTCATAGCCGACATCGTCCCTGACGGTGATTAGCGCCAGCAGCCCGCGCTCGTCCCAGCCCAGCCGCATCCGGGCATCGAAGTCGTCCACCGGCCGCAGGCCGCCTCCAAGCATCGACAGGGCGTTCGCCCGGAAGGCGCCATCCGGCCAGTCGTCGCTCCTGCCGTCAATGGTGATGCCCGCCAGCCGCGGGATATCGAAAACCTGCGAGACTCGGTCGCAGCCAAACCCGGTGGACGCGCACAACAGGGCGATTCCGAGGCAGCACAGCATCACAGTGACCTGTCCATGAGGCGGCATTGACGAACTCCCGTCGGCTTCTTCTTGGACCTGCGTCTTTCGGACACTGTTACGGACGGGTACAACAGTCTCGACCTCCGCCATCATGGAGCGGTTGCACGGTACCAGCGGCATACCCTCTGAATCCCCAAAGTGGTCTCGCCCAGGTCGGTCTCGGTGTACGCTTCATTCACGCCGAGCAGGAGGGCGGTATCCAGTATCTGCTCCGCGGTGGCACAGAGCCCGCGGCCATACTGGCGCCATCTATAGGGATGCGGGCCGCGCGCAAACGCGCTGTGATCAGTGAAGATCGGGGATTCGTAGACCGGGCGCGAGAGGTACCCTTCGCGGACGCCCAGCCCCTCGGCGCGAAGCGCCTGTACGAACGTCGGCCGGTCCACTCCCAACACTTCCGGGTCCATCCGCATGAGGTAGAACCACCAGGAGGGCTCGCAGCCCGGTGTCACCTCGGGAGGCGTGAGTCCCGTCAGCCCCTGGAGTTGCTCGCTCAGAGCTGAGCACCACCTGCGTCGCCGCGCCACGATGCTGTCGAGCTTCCTCAGTTGCGCCACGGCTACCGCGCCCTGCAACTCGGTCATGCGGTAGTTGCCGCAGAGGAAGGCTGGGTCGCGGACGCGGGCATCCGCATCCCGGTTGTAGCCCTTGTCCGTGGCCAGCCGCAAGCGATGCGCCAGGTTGGGATCGTCAGTGATCGCCAGGCCCCCGTCACCACAGGTGATGTGCTTGTACTCGTTGAGGCTGAAGCATCCGATGTGGCCGATAGTGCCGATGGGCTTGCCCTCATAGCGGCAGCCCAGCGCCTGCGCGCAGTCTTCGATCAGCGCCAAGTCGTGGCGCGCGCAGATCTCCCTCAGCGCGTTCATGTCGCACGCGTTCCCCCAGAGGTGCACTGCCAGCACGGCCCGAGTCTGCGGTGTGATCGCAGCCTCCACCGCATCCGGCAGCATCTCATATGAGTGCGGATGCAGGTCCGCGAATACCGGCACCGCGCCCTGGTAGAGGATCGGAATAAGCGAGCCCATATCGGTGACCGGAGTCACGATCACCTCTTCTCCGGGCGAGATTCCCACCGCGATCAGGGCTGCGTGGATGGCCGCGGTGCCGCTGCTGCAGGCCACCGCGAAGCCGATGCCGTTCTTCTCGGCGAAGTCTCGCTCGAGTTGGCTCACTTTCTTGCCCAACGCGTAGAAGAGCGTGTCCTGCCCCAGGGCTTCTTTGAGCTGCTGAAGTTCTTCCTTACCGAAACGCGGCTCCGAGCCCCACTTCGTCTGCTTCGCCGGGACGCCGCCGGCGATGGCGGGCTTCTCGCTTACGGCATTCCTCATCCCGCTCCTCCTGCGGCCTTGCTCGATTGGCCCGTCATCGGTTGACCTGCCCCAGCGTGCAGTGCGCGTCACATCGTCCCCGGCCCAGTAGCAGTGCCTCGGCGTTCTTGAACCCGATCTGATCGATCACGTCTTCACTGGCGCCCGCGCGGCGCAGCAGCTTGACCATCGCGCTGACCGAGGGCTCATACCGGCTTTCCTCCAGGGGCACGAGGAAGATGACCCCGTAGGGTAGAAAGGGCGGCCCGACGCGGCTGACCCAATCCGTTCCCATCATGATCCGCGTTGAGGGCACGCGCGCGAGGGCGCTGCGGATGCCGGGCGAGTCCGCGTCACGTATCTCGATCCAGAAGTTCTCAGGCCACCGGCCGAAGCGTGCCTCCATCGTGTCTAGGTACTGGTCTACGACGGGCGGGTTGTCGTCCACCTCGGAGATGGCGTGCGCGAGAATGTACCGTGCCTCCGGCACACGCTCGGCGAGCGCGAGCAGGTCGCGCAGGTGCTGCATCCCGTAGGTGGAGACCATGCCTTCTCGCGGCCAGGAGCTGGAGATGTGCACGTGCACGGGAACGCCGTACTCGGCGGCCTTGCGCACGAGACGCTCGACCGGCGGGCTGTCCATCTGGTAGTCCATGATGTACTGGACCATCTCGCCCAACTGCACGAAGCCCCACTTCTCGAAGCAGACCTCCATGGTGCGCAGCGACTCGTCCAGGAAATGGGGATTGACCATGCAGCTCCCGTACAACCTGCCTTCGGAGCGGCGGACCAAGTCGAAGATGAAGCGGCTCCCCTCGTATACTCCCTCGGCCTCCTTGCAGATGCGGATCAGCTCGACGTTGTCGGGGCTTATCACCCAGCGCAGGTCCGCGTCGCAGCGATCGAGCACGTCGAGCAGACCTTCAAGCAGATGCTCGCGCTTTGTTCCTTCCGCGCCCATCGAACTCACATGGACATGGGTGTCCATCCAGCGGCGCTTCGACCGGCTGTCCGTCATCTCACCTCCTCCAGCCACTCCAGGAAGTCCTCAGCGAACCATTCCTCAGGCTCGTGCTCTACGATTGCGAGCCACTCGTCCACCATCGGGCGGGCGCGGGCGCACCTGAGCACAGCCAAGCCAATACTGCCATAGCGCACGATTCCCTGCTCAGCCAGTCGGGCTTCGATCCGCTCGCGGTCGTCGCCGCGGATCTCGGGCCACACGCCAGGCTGCATCCAGCCCCTCACCCGGTCGGCCAGGTGCGCCTTCTCGTCAGCGGAGACGCGCGCGAGCGCGCGTTCGACGATCCGGCTCTCCACGTAGTGAACCATGGTATTGAAGAGAAACGTGACGCCGATGAAGCAGTACGCCGCATTCCACTGGTAGAGCTTCTCCCATGGGCTCTCGCGGGCGAAGGCGGCTGGCCCATAGGGCCCGAGTCGCAGGCCGCTCGCCCCATGGTCCGCGACCAGTTCCGCTGCTCGGGTACCAATCGCCGCCACCGAATGCGTCGCGTGGTCGCTGCGCACCGCCTCCGGGCGCAACCGCAGGGTCTCCGTGATGTGCCCCACGAAAGAGGGCGACCGACGCACGTCCCACCGCGCGAAGACGAGGTGCTGCTCGTCCGACTTCCAGTTGCAGAGCGTAGGGACCGCGATTGTGCCGTCCGGCCCGACTGCATCGAGGAAACCATCGATGACCGCGTTGGCGCCGCCCACGACACGGCCCATGCTGCTCAGGGAGCTGTGGAACATCACCACGTCCCCCGGAGCCGCTCCAACCTCTCGCAGCGCCGACGCGATATCGCGGCGCGTCACTGACACCTTACCGCCGAGTTCTGGACTCATCGTCGGCTTACATCAGGCGCACTCACCAGCGACTGGGCACTGGGCGCCCCCGGCACTCGGTGCGTGAAACCACGCACCGAGTGCC
>Ga0315277_10011118_pt1 | contig 11352 bp, 11 predicted proteins | sample YL17G05_15_MG_FD_203695 | JGI IMG/M metagenome (GOLD analysis project Ga0315277, IMG submission 203695) | Sediment microbial communities from Yellowstone Lake, YNP, Wyoming, USA - YL17G05_15 | ecosystem: Environmental > Aquatic > Freshwater > Lake > Sediment | place: USA: Wyoming | collected...
GGTGGGGAAATAAAATCGATAGATATGTTTGCACGGGGTTTGCTTGCCGCCGGTGATCGAAACGGGATCGTCTACATCTTGCACGTCGACGGTTTTTCATCCGGCACTCCTTGTAGATTGTAGATTCAAATATTAAACAATTAAACATATTAATCAGCGAGCGATTTCATCAATTTCGAGATCTTTGCATCGCATTCATCCAGAAAACGTTCTGGTAAACAATCGTGCCTGAGCTCGATAGCATGAACACCCGAACGAAAAACCCGCCGCTACCTTTGCAGGCCTGCGCCATCTCCTTTCGATTGCTCAACGTGCTTATGATCGATCCTCGCGAGCAAGGCTCTTGCAAAATTATTGTATTCCCGTTATTTGATGTTGAGAGATAGTTTCATCTCGACTCTTTCCTCGCGATTTCAGCGCGGAGGTTATCTAACTGTTGCTTGATGGCCTTGGTATCTGCGTGATTCAGACCGAGAGATTTCTCCCTAATGGCGAGTGCTCTGCGGAGGAGTGGTTCGGCCCCGCTAAGGTCGCCCCGGTCATGCAAAAGCGAGGCAAGGTCGGTGAGGGTCGTGGCGACGTGTGGGTCGTCTGGACCGAAGACTTCTTCATCGGCAGCGAGTCCTTCGCGAAGGGTAGGCTCAAGGAGGTCTTTTTCATTAGCGCTAACTGCTCTTAGTAACATCGGTAAAGCAGACATAATCGCACGATCGAGAGCCTCTTGGAGAGGAAGTTTATGGCCCTCCATATTTTCACCCATGAGGAGATGCTGCAAGAACGTACCGACATCCGCGTTCAATCGATTAATTTCGGCTTGAGACGTCCTGGCTTGCTCCCGTGCATCGAGTGCCGCGCGATACAGGCGCGTGGGGTCGGCGTGGTCACCTACTGCGTGCCAGTGATCTTTCCATTCGCTCGTGCGCCCCGCTTGCCTGGCCAACGTGAATAAGTCGAGATCGGCTAACACGGTCGCGAGCCGGGCGAAATCACCTCCGAGGCGTAGTTGATAGGGATATTCTTCGAGCCGACGCGCAATGGGGGCCGTTGAGAAATAGTTTGCAAGTATACATCGTGTTTTCACGATCAATGCTGCATATCGCGTTGTCACTGCATCGCCAAGCTGACGGTGAAAGAAACTTGTGAATTCCCCGCGCTGCACGAAGTAAGCCTTGGCACCTCTTGCCAATCGGGCCCACGTCACCCGCGGTAGCTGAGCACTTGAGGGGCTGTTCAGCAGGTCGAGCAGCTCGGCTTCAGCAAGCCCGTGGCGCGAGCAATAAATTGCTACCATCGCCGTGGCCACGAGGTCACGCCCGTGATCGTTCTCAAGTCGTGCGAGTACCTGGTCGAAGAGGCCGGTTATATCTGCAGCGAGGCTACCGATGAATGGAAGCAATTGGTCGAATTGGCCGAAGACTTTAAGTTCCTCCAGCGCCACCTTGAGATACAAGGGGCTGGCGGTTGCTTCGTGGGCAAGCAATGCGGAAAGCTGTCGTTCGTCGAGCTTGCGCCGCCAGCGGTCGAGCATCTGCACTACGATAGCACGGCGCTCGTCTATATTTAATGGTGCGAGCGTGATTTCGATAGATTGCCGACGATGTAACGACTCCAGGCAATCACCTGCCAGCGTGCTAGCTACGAGCCGAGTGCTCCCGGATAAGCAATCGAGGATCCAGCCGAGCCCGTGCGCCGCGCCGCCGGGCAAGAGTTGGTCGAGCCCGTCGAGCACGATAACGATGCGCGGTCGCTTGGTCGATCCTTCGGCAAGTAGGGTAGATAGGGTCCTCGGCAATTCCATCTCGTCCTCGGGAATTTCTCCTCGGAGTGCTAACTGATACTTAAGCTCCATACAAATGGCTTTAAGGAGCTGATAATGATCGGCGGAACCAGGGCTGGCGCCGATGAAATAAGGGAGAATTAGATGATTTGGATGCGACGCGGCGTACCGTTTGCACCACGCGGCGAGGAATGCCGATTTACCACAGCCGGACTCACCTGTGATGACCACGGGGCGATAGTCGTCCTCCTCGATATGTGCCGTGACATTCTCCATTTCCGCGTCCCGGCCGACATAGACGAGCGTGTGTTCCTCGATGAACTGTTCGTGCAACGATCGCTCTACAGCGACGGGATCTAATGCTTGCTCGCTTTCCGGATACTTGGTATCTATGGCAGTCCAAAGATCATCGAGGATACGGGCGCCAAGATTCTCCAGCCCGACGAGATGGCCTTCAGCAACATCCCAGCAACACGGATAATCTTTCATAACCGGGCGCCCCGTCGCTTCGATCTTGCCCTTGAGCGCGGCGACTTTCCGAGCGGCATCGGATAATTCGCTGGTGAAGTCTTTCCGTTTATCTTCGGGAATGGATTCGATGACACGGGGATCGCGGAAGTAGAAGAAGCAATAGCCGGCCATAGCAGGCTCCCGCAGCACGCAGTGTACGATCTCCAGTGCGGTCAGCGAATGGCCATCATATCCAGCGAGCCAGGGGCGCTCGATTATCGCTTCGCCGGGCAGCTTGGCTGGCACGTATCCGTAGCGCTCGCCAAGTATTGCGATGAAGAACGGCCGAGATTTATCGATTTCGTCGAGGCATATTTCCAGCGCCTTGCCTTGCTCCGCCTCGGCTTCGGTCACACCCCATCGCAAGTCAATATCAACGAGATGCAGTTTCCGCTTTGCGCAGCGCTCACGTAGCTCGGGGAATACCACCCGTACGAGCCAATCCCGCTCGGCGTGCATATCACGGAACGTGCTGCTGATGAACACCCGCACAGTTCGCCACTGTTCGCTCATGGACAATCCTATTCATGCCCGCGGTAATAAAGTTTCCAGCGTCACCAGCATGGCTGGCAATGGGACGAAATAAACACCGCTTTACTCCCCTGGTCGCATCGATTGCTCGCTCATGCCTTCATATGCGATCCAAGCATTTGGTGAACAATACTAGCGCGCCGCGTATCAAATACGTGGAAACCTTGTTATTTAGGAGAGGTTAAATCTTGTCTTTCTTTTCTTTCTCGCCTTTATCCCACGCATCGAATTGCTTATCGAGCATAGCAAGGAAATCGGCACTTTCCTTCTCTTTATCCGAGGTCATGAGATGCGGTGCTATGATGTCGGCCACGAGGGTAGTAACCGATAGCTTGTCACTCGTCGTGGCATCGATCATGCGGTCATATTGCCCTTGGATTTGTGCCTTCAACGTTTCCATAGCTTGAAGCAGGGACTGGTTTGCCTGGTGAATCTTCGACAACTCGGTGCTATCGGCGGCTGTTGATTTCTTCTTCATTTTCCGGCGATTCTTTTCGAGGAACTTATCAAATTCGGATCGTAACTGGTTTAATGATTCCAATGCTCTGGATAGCTTGCCTTGGTTCACCGTGGCAACTATATTATTGTATTTCGATTCATGGTACTTGTATTGGACGAAGAAATTGTTGTACATTATCTGGCTTTCGACGTCCCGCAGCAAAATGCGAAACTTTTCAGCATCTTGCGAGTGTTTTGTCGTCTCGGCGAGGTTCAATCGCGAGGCGATGCTTTCCTTCATAATCGATAATATCGATTGAATTTCCGAGAATTCTTCCTTCGTCTTCGCTGCCTCGAAGGATTGGTACAAGGCATCGTATTCTTGCGAGAATCGCTCACTTCGCACCGCGTAGAGAATATCGCCGACCTCACGCTGCTTCGTGCGAACCTTCTCGGCCGTCGCCGGCACGCCGAGGCGGTTGAACATTTCGACCGCTTTCGTGTATTGTTCCACTTCTGACGACAAATAAGTCTCAGCCTGGCCAAGATCTCGCCGCGTGATCGCTTCTTTCGCGGATTGATGCAGCGCATTAATACTCTTGAGCAAATCTTCGGGCTGATCAAGCTTGGCTCCATGATCTGGCGCCATTGCACTCGATGGAGTCGAGTCTTTCCATAATTTAGCCGGATTTTCCTTCTCCTTCTTTACTTTCTCGAAGCATGTCGGGCAAAACGCAGCCCTCTCGTTGATCTCATTCAATTTGTTACCCGAAAGCCAATAACTCGGGTATTTGATCCGGCAACTTAGATGCATAATCTTTGCATTACATCTATCACAAGTCCAATAAATCTCGCCGAACCTGTGAATTTCCTTTTGGCAGACAACGCAGATCAACATTTCTATTCACTTTGAGTTCCCGAGGATTTAATGTTCCTTTTTTTCCAGCCGGGGCCGTTCCTTAATTCTCGTGTAGATGCACAGCGAGACGATGCTGAGGATGGTAATGCCGCTGCCCCACACGGATGATAGCGAGGGAGACGTGAAGCAGAACACGATGAGCATGATATACACGCCCGCGATGATGGCATAAAAAAGGTGATCCTTGTGGGCGGCGACAAACGCTTGAATCTTCTCGCCCGGGCTTCCTTGGATCGTTCCTGCTCGTGGCGGCGATTCATCGATGCCGTGCACGAATTTTCGCACGCATGCCGGGCACATTGCTTGGAACTTGTAATACTGGGTTTCGGAGATGGTTTCGCCGCACTTTTCACAGTTGTATGCCATAGCTCATTTCGCTTCACTCGTATCGATTTGATAAATCGACCACTCTCCAATTAAAGATAGCAGCTTTAACATGCAGAAATGTTATCCGACTGGCTCATGATCGGCCCGAGCCAAGACATCGGCGCCCTCTTCAGCTCATTCTCTTTCACTGATCTAGATCTACAGTTAATTCGTCAACAAAGTAAGACTCATAATGATACGTGATGTGAAATCTCCTTGGAAAGAGCCGCTTATCAAATGATGGTTTAATTGGCAAGAGCATAGTTCTATTCTTCGATCGTGTCAAATCCGTTTCGATTCTATCCTTGAAAATGAAGAATTGCTCGGCTAAACCGGATCCTTCTAATTCCTTTACATATTGTAGCTTGTCTTCATTGAATATCGTCTCTAGTAAGCTAGTATCAAGCAACGACTCTTTGAAATAAATGGCATCAAGCGTCACGATTTTGGGAGACTTGGCTTCCCTTTCAAAGTTTATCGTGATGCCATCGTGCTCCATTCTTGCAGAAGAAACTTTAATACCCGGGATTTGGAAATCCTTCATTTCGGCGACGTTCAAGGGCTGTTTCAGTTGTTCGCTGATATCCGTGCTTGTATAATAATGATGGCCATACAAAGAGATTTCTTTAGATGATTGGGCATTCAGCGTCAAGGATCTGGCCATTATCGGCAATAACGAATATGTAACATTCGAGACCAATCGGAATGGAGATAAACGATATTTATGCTATTATTAAGGAAATCAGTCGATTAATTCCTTTCCATCGTATCGTTTTTTTTAATCATTTCCTTGAGATATTGCTTTCTCGTTTCGAGTCTCTGCACGTGATTCTCGGCGTATATTTCCAAAAAATTTCGATAGGTGCAGTGTACGCCGATGCCCATCAATTTCAGCGCGAATTCGACCGGGGATTCGTGCTCGGGCTTTTCTGGCAAGTGACCGCCGCCGACCAAGAAAACATACGCTCCCGGTCTTTGTACAAGTACCCGGCCAATATTTTGCGCGTACTGATATTCGAGCAAGGCAAGACCTTGGTCATCCAAGGTTCCAATTGAACCCGGGGAGACGGGAATGAATTCTTGGATAAATGGTCGAAGCATATCGTACAAGGGAGCTTGACATGAATCCTGCAACGTGTCTTCACGGCCATCCTCCTCCTCGATGAAAATCCTGCCGATCCCCGATTCCTTCACCACCCGCACGTAAGTTTCGATCAATGGCGGCACACGTGATGCATCATGCACTTTTTTACCGGTAATACTTTCCATCCACTCGACAATCGCGATATCAAGCGCCTTCATCAAGTGGCTTGCGATGCCGATGCAGAGGAGCTCGTTCTTTTGCGAAAGATCCATTGAAGTCACGTTCTACCTTTATACAAGAATCAAAGAGGCTTCTTTTTCACATTAGGAATTATCCGCAAATATATTTTTTTGATATTCCACACGCAATCTAGGAACAAGGGCTGGAACGTGTTCACGTGACGATTTTAATGCTCGCCTGTCAACGGCTTGTCCCACTCGTCCAGAAATGCAGCCTCGTCCAAGTCCTTTCGGAAAAAGTTGCTCGTTGGGAAAGCAGGATCCGCGTACCCGACGACGATCAGGGCGATGACTTTATGGCTATCAGGAATATTGCATATCTTTCGGGTACGTTCCTTGTCAAATGCACCGACCCAACACGTGCCAAGATTGACGGAAGTGCAATATAGGACAATATTTTGCAAGGCGATCGCGCAATCGACAACGTTCCAGCTCTCGTTTACTTTTTTATCAACAGTACCCACGATGATCAGCGGCGCTTGGGAGATGAATTTCTGAAATCCCTTGCCGATCGCCAGCCGCTTGGCCGCGTTCGTAACAAACACGAAGTTCCACGGTTGCATGTTGCTAGCGGATGGTGCCATTAACCCCGCCTTTGCGATGTTTTCCAATTCAGTGGCCGGCACTTTTTTATCCAGAAAGGCACGTATGGATCGCCGTTTCATGATTGTTTCCATCACGTCCATTGGTTTCACGCTCATTCAATCAATAATAGATGAGATATCTGTCATGAAAATAAACCTTTATTCGTTATAAAACCGCAAACACAAATGGATATTCTTGTGAATGTATTCGTCGAAAATTCACGATGAATACGTGCATTAAGTGGGTGTTTGATGTCGCCGGCAGCAGAAGCTTGTGGATTATTCAATCCACGCGTTCTTTGCTCTTCACCCTTTTTACGTCCTTTGCACGCGCAATGAGAGAAACGCCACCCAGACCGAGGAGGGCGATAGGAACGATGAATAACCACGGGTTTGACTTCGGGCGGAAAGATTCGGGATCCCGGACAAATAGGGCACGCATCTGGGCGATGGCATCGAGCCGTTCGGGAACGATCGTCCCGTTGTCTTGAATATCGGATCGTGTTGGCGCGATCCACCCGCCCTCGTCGAACTCGTTCCACGCGTATATGAGGACAGCTCGTGCCTCTGCGGACTCGGGATTATCCTTGACCCAGAGCATCGACAAGGCGAGTTGTTGGGCGATATCTTGAGCTGTACCCGCTTGAATCCACGAATTGTCCGCGTATAGGTTCTCCCAACCGACATGCGTTTCTTTCCGGGGGCGCGGGTCCCACCCGGTAGTCACGATAGGGATCACTTTCAATCCCTGCCGTCTCCAGTCTTCCCACCTACCCTGTTCCTTGACCATATTTTGTTGGAAAGGGGCGCCGTCTTCCCCCGTGGTCACGTACGCGCTTGCAGCGTCCGCCCCGACCGAGGTGATGATGTCCGGCATGGTCGCATTCCAGCTCAGCAGCACGACGTATGGCGATGGCAGGCCCTCTTCAGTGCATCTTTCCCGCAACCGTTGGATGGTCGTGGCGGTGATATTTTCAACGCTGAAAAAATACACCAGCGGTCGATCGCCCATCACCCTTTGATAATGATCCAGCGTGAACGCGTGGATCAAGCCATCGATATCTTGTTCGGTGTTGAAATGGACGTTTTCGAGAATAGCGCACATGTTAACCTCGTTTCGATAAGCACTGGATTGATGGAGCAGCCGTGCCAATTCCATGCCGGTCCCGTTCCTGTACCAGCAATACGCCCAGTAATCGATGCCGCCGTTCTTGGCAAGGTTGATTTCTCGATCGATGAGATCCTGGCTTGCAACTGGCATCTCCACGCTGCCGTTGCTCGTGATGTTTGCGAAGAACGGCACGCGATGATGATATTTCTCGGGCGCAAGCGTTTGCTCCACCAGATCGGAGATGTTCCAATTCGTGGATTCGGGAGCGGGATTTTCATACCACGCGTCCCACCGGATAGCACCCACGGCAATCTCGGTACCGGATTTTTCAGTTTGCCCGGTTTCCGCGGCGGATGTCGGGGGATAAAACCCAAAGGCCGGAATACAGGATATGCCCAATACCAAGGCAAGAAAGATGAACGTGTGTTTCATTGGGTGATATGTTTCTTTCAACCAAGAAAAATCATCGTGTTTTATTGGGCTCCAGGAAGTCGAGTACTATGCCGTTCTTGTCGATATTGCCAGCTATCTTCACGGACGCGCTGAATAGAGGGCGGGCGTTGCAGCCCACCCCCCTTCCAAGAACCGTGCTGACGGGAATATGACTGGAGAAGCCTCAAGGGGCAAATCATCGAAGCGGTGAAAGCACGGCTCCAGGAAAACGTCTCGAAAGCGATGCCGAAGCACGTGCCGCCGAAAGCATCTAACCGACAAGGCATATTGCCCGCGGATCTCGAATCGGTCATCGACGACGCCGTGATGGCTGGTGACGCGGCGCGGATCAAGCGCCTAATCTACACCATCATAACCGGGTATGCGCTGCTCGTCGAGGAACACGAGGTGGTCGACGCTATCCTTCAGTGGCGGGACACGATTTCTGGCATCGCGTTCAGCAATGACGAGGAAGGCTTGAAAGGCCAAGATATTTAATTTCTTATTTTTTTCGTGATTTAACAAAAAAGGCTGCCAAATAAGAAGATGAATGTGTCTCTCGGCATTTATTGACTAGATGTAATGGAAGCTCTTTCGAATTCGAATGAACGTTTTTAGGGGAAAAACGGATATATCCTTAAAACCCTAGCGTTCATATTCGATCGGTGGTATTGATGGCAGCGACGAGACAAATTAAATTCATGGTAGGTTCCAAGGAAGGTCCTCAAACCCGTGTATTCCAGGCGGTGGGTGCCGACTCTTTTTTCGACGTTGTTGCCGAGGTATGCAAGGAGATGAATCGGGACATTTTGACCATTGAACTTCGCACGCCATCCGGGGGAAAAGTGCTGGCCTCCGATTTTGACAAGACTGTTGATCGAATAGTTACCCAGTTTGGAGCAATCTTCAACATTATTGATTCAGGAAGTTATAAAAAGAATCTCGATAATAATCTCGACATAATCAACTTTCAATCAACCAAGCCCGAAGAACTCTTGGCAAACATCAACAAGCTTCACGTTCTTGCACTCGAGGCAATCGGGAACAAGGATTATGAAGATGCCAAGACCTACCTGGTGGCCGAGCACAGGCAGTATGTAAGTGCCATGAACTCCTTGCAGGCCATGGGTATGGCCGGGATCGTTGAAAAACTCAAGCTGAAGGTCAAAGCCATCGAGTCCATGTTACCCAGCGTTTATGATGCAATATTCGTGTTGAAGTACAATGAATTGCAGCAACAGAGCGAGGCGGCTAAAACTTCCAGGGATTATGAGAGCTTGATGAAATTGCTCTATATGATGAAGGATATCACTGCCGAGCGGCTCGCAGTCGCGCAAGCTGCTTATAACGTGGCTGATATGGCGAAGTTTCAATCGTTAATTCAAGATATAGAGAGCCAGGCCGAATATGCGAGGCTTTTCGTCGAATACAAGAAGTTTGAGGCGGAGTACAATCTCATCGCCGCCACGATCACTCGCGGCAACCTGCAAGATGGCATGATTGCACTCCAAGACTTGCGCAAGCGGTTCGACGTCACCTTCGGAAAGGTGGTCATTAACGGGGTGGCCTATGACACGCTCGCGATCGGTGATTTAATGCAAAAAGTAGATGCGTGGATGAAGGATCCAAAAACAGGTACCGCGGGATCGGCAGAAACGGCAGTGCTGCATCAAAAAAAGATCGAATTTCGCAATGCCATGGCCAATCTTGCCGTGCAAGTCGAACGGCAATACGAGCGGCTGGTTGAATCCATGACCACCGAGCAAATCGTCGTTAAACCGCTCAATGCGGACCTGGTTGCACCGCGGGTCGTGAATGCGGATAGTATCGAGGACCTTGGAAGCGCGATCGAGAACCTTGATCGCCAATTTGCTGCGTGGAACAAGGCCGAAAAAACCAAGGATGGGAAGCTATCGAATTAATTAATTTTAACATATAAAAGAAGTACGATTTCCTATTGCCGAACCCCTCCGTGAACGGGGAATCGTTCTTGAATCGCTTCCCGAAAGCGGTAGAACGATTTGCCACGATACACGGGCTCGCTCGTGGTAGAAGCAGCGATTCACTCGTGGGAAGCCCCAGTCTTTAGATTGTCTTTAGATTGGGATAGTTCACAGCTCTTTTTTTCCGCAAGGTTGGGAGTATGACCGAAAATGGATAGAATAATCGTGGATTCGCTGATTTTCTACTATCAAATGGTTAAGTGTCCATCGGACGAAAGTAGGTTCGTTTAATTACTTTCTATTCCGCCTGGTTTCCAGTTCTTGCTGGGCATCCGTAACTGAGAATTGCCAATGCACGTCCCGGCGATGCATCTCGTCGATCCAATCCCAGAGATTCAAGCCGGCGATTTCTGAGGCCTTCCCGAAAGACACTTTTCCATCTTCATAAGCTTTTATTGCCTTCTCGCGTTCTTGACGTCGCGATCCAAGGCCAAGAAGGACAACAGCAAAGACCTGAGCGTGGGGAGACTTCCGCCAGCAAAAAAGGATAAGGCAATAACTTTGCAACGATACAAGGACGAGGTCATAACCGAAGACGACATGGTCCTCTTGAAAGAAAAGTATTATTGCCTCGTCCACAAGGGCCCGTCGACGGCTACACGTTCATCTGCCCTTCGTGCGGCGCATACTATTGCGTGAAATGCGTCGAAGCGCTCAAGAACATCGAGAACAGGTGCTGGGCATGCCAGAAGCCACTCGACCCATCGCTGAAAGCGATCGAGCCTGCCACGGCAGCGCCGGCCGGCCAGCAAGCGGATAACAAGGCAGATGACGAGCACAAAAAAGGGAAAATAGCCAAGAACGAAGGAAATGAAAGCAATAATCGGGAAAAATGAATAAGCGCGTCTTTTTTTTCTTTTTTCATTCTTTCAACATTTTTTTTACGAATTCTTCATGCTCTTGATTGATAACGAAGATTGGCTCCTCGTTTTCAACAAACTGCTCCTTGATGAGTCCATATTCCACGAGTTTCTTTAATCGTTGAAAAATAGTGGATTGCGCGACAGGAAAAAAAGTTTTAATGTGCTTGAAACTCGCAGCCTTCCCTTTCTCTATTATTTGAAGGATTTCCCTAACACCCGGTTTTCTCATGGCAAAAAACAGTTTTGCATGCTCCGTCGGGACTTCGGATGGAAAATAAACCTGGTTTCCCTCGATCGCGCTCGAACGGATAAAGCCAAACTTTTCGAGGACCGAGAGATGCCACGCTAGGAGATGATTTCCCTTCTGCGTGATTTCACGAATTCCAGAGAAATTAATGCCAGGATTAGCAGTGACGATGTTAAAGAATTCTTTTCGGTTCTCATTGATAAGAACACCGGGTTTCGTGAGCGCCTTTCCATTAAAGAAGAATTTAT
>Ga0315277_10011121_pt1 | contig 11351 bp, 7 predicted proteins | sample YL17G05_15_MG_FD_203695 | JGI IMG/M metagenome (GOLD analysis project Ga0315277, IMG submission 203695) | Sediment microbial communities from Yellowstone Lake, YNP, Wyoming, USA - YL17G05_15 | ecosystem: Environmental > Aquatic > Freshwater > Lake > Sediment | place: USA: Wyoming | collected...
ATTCTGGTGGTGGACTTTTAACGCTTTAAGATAAGCCCGGTAGGGTTGTTTTTCCTCCAGATAATCGTTGTCCATAAAGTCGGGATAATAAGGGTAGACATGATAGGTAGCAAAAAAACCTCTCCCCTTTTCCGGCCTAATCTTTGCCACGTCCAAAGATTCCATGTCTTCATTCTCATTGCAGATATCGGTTTTTACTGATATGCCCTGCAATAACAATTCTTCCTCATATCGAGATTCTGATGGATGATTCAGCGGGTCAAGAGTAGGCCAGTTGACCACAGAAACGGGATGTGAGATTTTGTATTTTTCATATTCATAGCTTTGCAAAATATTGCACATCTTCGCTATCCATACTTCAAAAGGTGTCGCCTCCTTGATACTTAAAAATTCACCCTTAAAATCTCTTATTTCCCCAATCCTAAGTTCGTTGAATTTTTTAACAGCGCAGCTTTCCCATTCTCTGCCGAATATAAAGCCTATCGTATAGGAAGATATATCATACTCGTACCTGCCATGGGCATATCCAGGTTTTGCAGGGAGAGAAGCATTACCATAAATAACATCTATGGCATTTTCTATATTTTCTTGCACGTATCTGCTGAAGCTATGCTCGTAGAAGTCATTGCTTTCGGGCAACTCAACCCATATTCCCTGAAATAGATACAACTTTTTTCCTGATTGGTTAAATTGATATAACGCCTCATAAAAAGAAGGAGGATGGACCGTATAATTTCTTAGGGCATTCATCCCGAGGTCGGCACTCAGTTCAAACCATTTTAAATAAGTTCCCTTCTTTACCGGGTATTCCCCCGGGAAATAACCAGGAATTCCCAGGCCGATGTTGATCCCTTTCACAAAGAACTTCATCCACTTCCCTTGGCTAAACATCTCCAGGGAATCTTTCACTGCCCTGAATGATGATTGCCTCTGAAAAAGGGGAGAGTGCTTTTTGATTGTTTCAACATTGGAAATATGAATCATTACTTCCTTATTGGCCGGTTCTAATTCGAGTGCCTTGTAGAATGCCCATCTCGCGGTTTGGTAATCTTCAAGGTTATAAAAGGCAATTCCAAGACCGAGAAAACCATTGGCGCTTTTCTTTCCTTCAAGGGCTCTTCTGAAGAGGTTAATGGCTTCCTGGTTATCGTTGTTCTTTAGAGCTAAAAACCCAAGTTTTTCGAATTTCATTTCCCCTTTTCCTTCTCCTTAAAACTTGCCCTTTACCCTTGACATATTCCCATTCCCTTTTCCCCATTACATATTGAAACAGGGCTTGAGTCCTCCAGAGAGAGCCTATTTGCCGGTAGCCGAAGTTTTCATACACTCCGTAAAGCAGCAGCCTGAATAAGTTAGACCATTTGGGGTATCGTTTGTACGTTAGCTCTTCTAAGAATATTCCAGCCGTTGAGAGGAATATCCCAAAGAATATCGCCAGGATCAAAAAGAGGATCAAAAATTCGAAGTTAAGCACCCCGAATAGGTAAGCGAGAGGCACAATGATATACCCAAGGACCTCCACAAGCGGGCCAACCATTTCAAAAAACACGTAATACGGCATGACGAACATTCCTATCTTACCGTATCTTGGGTTGAAAATCATCGCTTTGTGCTGAAAAATGGTCTGCATGAGACCTAATTGCCATCTCCTTCGCTGCCTTCCGAGCATCCTAATTTTTTCCGGTACTTCTGTCCAGCATATGGGATCAGAAACGAATTTGATCCGATAAGGTTTTTTATTTTTCAAATAATGTTGGTGCAGTCTTACAATGATTTCCATATCCTCGCTAATATTCCCGGGCCTATACCCCCCCAACTCCAACACCGCCGCCTTATTGAATAAGGTAAAGGCTCCTGAAAGAATGAGCAGGGAATTCACCACATCCCAACCTACCCTGCCAAATAAAAATGCCCTGAGATACTCTACGACCTGAAACATAGAAAGAGCATTTTTAGGCAGGTTCACCTCTTTTATGATGGTATTTTGGAATCTAACGCCGTTCAAAACCCTAACGACACCACCACAGGCTATGATTGGAACGTTACTTTCTAGAATAGGTGCAATAAGCCGGATCAGAGCTTCTCTATCAAGAAAAGAATCGGCATCTACCGAACAAAAGTAGGGACTTCTTGATACGTTTATCCCGCAGTTTAAGGCATCTGCTTTATTCCCCCGCTCTTTATCTACGAGTAGCAGGTTGGGTATCTCCGGGTTATAGTAGAATCCTCTCACAGGCTTCGTTTTGAGAAAATTTCTATGGACCAGGTCTATCTTATTCAATTGAAAGGCGTCTATAATGGTTTCTAAAGTTTTATCCTGAGAACCGTCATTGATGACGATCACTTCAAAAGCAGAATAATCCACTGCCAGCGCAAATCTTATTGTTCTAATTATGATCCTTTCTTCGTTAAATGCCGGGATGATTAATGAAACGGGTGGGGTTTTCGGAGAATTTCTATAATCTGTAAAAGGTATATATTTGATGCGTTTTATATACCTGAGGATTACGAATAGGGAAATCGTTAAGAGAATGGAGTATAGAAAATTGAAAATCCCATAATAAATCCCAACAAAATAATTGAACCCCAAGACTAAGGATGTTAGCAACTCTTTCATGCAGCCTCGGCCCCATTCAAAATCATATATATTTTTCCCTTAAGGCGATTTCCATCCCCATTTTTCAAATATTCAAGAAGAGGAGTCGAAAAACCAAGATAGTGCATATACTTCAATATTTCTTTGGATTTCTCATAAATAATTCTATCGTTGCTATCCAGGTTCTCGATCAGACGCTTAGCGAGATTTGTCCTTTCTATTTCTTCACAGACACTTTCCCTGGCATATTGATCCTCACCTTTGAGAATTTTTAAGAAAGCATCTAAGGAGGCGTCATTCATACTGGCTAAAGCACGGGAGGCCGCATTCCTTACCTGCCAATTCTCATCTAAAAGAAGGTTTCCTAACATACCAATTGCCTTTTCCACCTTTAAGTTTCCCAAAGCCTTAGCGGCTTGAAGCCTGACAAACCATACCTTATCGTCGAGTAATGGAAGTATTGAATCCGGGTCGATTGTTATAGAGGTCGTATTAGAAAGGCCGAGTAATATTGACGATTTAGCTCTAACTTCGGCCTCATTATTTTTGAGATTCTCTGAGGCAAATGAACAACTTGACTGGGTAAGAGGTAAATCAGAAAGCGCTTCCAAAATAGAGGCTCTTATATGGGGATCGTCATATTTTCTCCCATACTCGATAAGTACAGGCACGGCTGCCGGCCCAAAATTGATCAGTGACGATTCTATTGTTTTTCTTGATATAAGTGATTTCCTCAAAAGATCGGGTAGCTGTTCTAATATCCCTCTCAACCCTTCTGTTAGACCGATTCTACTTAAGGCTCTTATTGTGACCGAGACGATTTCGACATTATTTTTTTCATTTGCCGATATCTCTAAAAGCTTCTTTACCGAGGCCTCACTCAACATTTTGCCCAATTTATCAATCGCTGTTGCTTTCCTTATCACATTTTTACTTTCCAATTTTTCTTCATAAAGGGCAACATAACCAAGCCGGTCAAATAATTCTCTTATATTTTCTTTATATTTTATTTCATTTATCAATTCGAGCAAAATATCTTCTATGGCCTGCCATTTAATGGTTTTGGGGGATGAGCGAAAATCAATGATTTGCTGGAATACTTCCCCTCCTTGGATAGCAATCATTATTTTTTCCCTGTATAACTTTTTTTGCCTATCCAATTCCTTATATTTCTTATTGTGAGACACTCTTCGCAAAATGGATGAAAAAACAAAAAAAAGTATTAAAAATAAAACGGACAGAATAATGATTATGAATATTAGTTTTAAGGACATGAAAATTGCTCGCTTCTTTGATGAAATTTGCTTAATGAATTTGTCGCAGCGACGCTGACGCCAATGGGTATGAAATACTCCATTATGGGCCTACGGCTGGAAGGAATGGGAGATAGGTAGTAATAGGCTTTGTTAAAGATAATTTAAAGTGGGATGAAGGCGGGGCATTACTTCCAATATTGGAATCACAAGGGTTAAGCAGGCCAGCGATATCCGTGAAATGGATCACTGCGATCAGGCATACAAAAAGAAAATATTTTAGCCATTTTTTCATATAAATCTTCCCTTTTCCCTAAGGTCTTCGCTCCTAATACGGGCGAATTGGGGATTAAGTTGGTTTTGGCTTTCCCCTACTCTAATTTTTCGGAAAATGCCGATTTGAACTTAAATACTTTAATTTAAAATGATTTTTAGATAAAGAGAAAATTTCGGACAAGGTAAAATCCCTTTTTTGTGAATAAACCCACATTGTATATTTAGAGCCTAAAGTGACGTCACCCGTAAACTGATATAGGGAAGATGATCCCGCATATTAAACAAAATCAACCCCAAAAGCGACTCATATCAAGAGAAGAGAAAAAATGTGGATTTTGCTAGATTTTTCGGTATTCCGATATGGCTGCAGAGCTTATAAAATGATAGAACTTTCAATCACTTATAGGTTAGAGGGAAAGCCAAGGATATTATTATCCATGGATGCCCAGGAAAAGACCTTTCCGACACCTTGGCCGATGCGGAGCGTTGCTTGAACTGTGGCGTCCCTGTCATCCGGCCCACCCCCTGGTGCTGCCTTCCCGCCGAGGTCGGGTTCCTGGAAGAAGCTCTTTACCTGGAGATTCTTTATCTATTGGGCTAGGGGGAATCGCTCTATTTCAACATTGAAATTGGAAAGGGATCATGGTAAAAAGGCTTGTAAAGGAAGCGGATTTGATTGGGGAGAAGTGAACGGGGGAAAGGATCATGATCATAGGTGTGCCGCGAGAAATGAAGACCCAGGAATACCGAGTCGCCCTCACTCCGGCAGGAGTAGACGCCTTGGTTCATGCCGGGCATCCTGTGATCATCGAAGATCAAGCTGGGCAGGGAAGCGGGTTTTTGAATTCAGATTACCAGGCAGCCGGGGCCAAGATTTCCCGCTCGGCGGAAGAAGTTTGGACTCAGGCCGAAATGATCGTCAAGGTCAAAGAGCCGCTGCCCTCCGAGTATAAATTTCTCCGGCCAGGATTAATCATTTTTACTTTTTTGCATCTGGCAGCTGATAAGCCTCTAACGCTCTCCCTGATGGGAAATCGCGTGGTCGCCATCGCCTACGAGACGGTGGAACTGCCGAACGGTAGCCTACCCCTTCTAACACCCATGAGCGAGATTGCCGGGTGTATGTCCGTCCAGGTGGGCATGACCTTTCTGGAGAAACCCCGGAAGGGCAAAGGAGTGTTGCTGGGAGGTGTGGCCGGGGTCCATCCGGGATCCGTGGTCATCATCGGCGGAGGAGTGGTGGGAACCAACGCCCTAAAAAGGGCGATTGGCCTGGGGACCCGGGTTACGGTCATCGATAAAAGTTTAGATCGCCTGCGGTACCTGGATGACCTGTTTCACGGGCGGATCGAGTCTTTGGCTTCCAACCGTTATAACATTGCCGAAGCCGTCGCCCAGGCTGATTTGGTGATTGGAGCTGTATTGATCCCTGGCGCCCTGGCCCCGCACCTGGTCACGGGGAAAATGGTCCGCTCCATGATGCCAGGGAGCGTGATCGTAGACGTAGCCATCGATCAGGGGGGATCCGTAGAAACCATCGATCGCCCCACCACCCATGATGACCCCATTTATATCAAGCACGATGTGGTCCACTATGCCGTGGCCAACATTCCGGGAGCAGTTCCCCGCACTGCTACCGTGGCTCTCACCAATGCCACCATAACATATGTGGAAGCCTTAGCCAATAAAGGCTGGAAGAGAGCTGTTTATGATGATCCGGCTTTAGCCAAAGGGATAAATGTTTTAGAAGGAAAAATCAGTTATGGCGCTGTTGCTCAGGCGCATGGTCTAGATTTTTGTCCTTTGGAAAAAATTCTATAAGCCTCTAAGAGCGAGAGTTTTCACCCTCATCCCTGGACGGGGACGAATGAAGATTTTCAGCAACGCCTGAGCCTACCCCTCAAGTCAATCGAAGAATACAGCATTTCAACCCAGGAAATACAGGGTTCATCTTATTTCTTTATTCCCCAATTTTGATAATTTTTACTTAGAATCCCATTCCGCCTCCGGGACCTCTTTGGATGAAAATAGAAAGGACGGCCCCGGGAAGGCAGAGGGGAAAATCGGGTCCTCTCCAAGGGCTGGGAATTTAGCAATGATTGGCCGCCATGGTGCAAAAATTGGAGGACGAACACCAAGCTTTGCTAGGAGGATGAAATGGCACAGGGGCAAATTATGGCCGAAGAATGGCTGGCGAAAAATCGGAAGAAATGATCTCCTTTCCGTATCAAGCCGGGCAATTGCTGATTTCAAAAAAGATCTGTGGGAAACGCTATCGGATGGGGCGGAGGGAAGATTCTAGCGATCTCCTGAAGGGAGACCTTTTTCATTATGCCTATAAGACAGGCCTCTCTTTATGCCGGAATTGCGAGGTCGGAAAAAAATTGGCGGTTTCGTATCCATTGCCTGATTTACGCCTGCTGTGAAGATGATGGGTGGTAGTTAAGTTTGGGAGAACCTAAGGACAGAGCAAGCTCCCAAAACTTGGGGCAAGAAAACATTCCTATTTCCAGCCCTAAAGATATGGGCAACTTCTGGTTCATGGTCCTGGGGGTGAGATGGAAAAGATTACTCGATTGATTCCCAAAGAAAAGAAGGGGCTGGTGGTTGTGATCACTGGGTACGGCAGAGGGAAGACCACAAGCGCTTTGGGAATCGCCGTTCGGGCATGCGGCCATGATATGAAGATTTGTATAATTCCTCTTCACTCCTCCATATCACTGTGCGGTGCATGTTTGAAATCGATGATTTTATCCACGCGACCCACTAGCTGCCTTTCTACCTGGGGGAGGGGAGATTTAGACTCCATCCCGGGAGCATATCCGTTCATCATGGCGGTCTCTTCCACTTTTTCTGTTTCCCCGAGTAATTGATAACCAACATCCTCCTTGGGCTCCCAGACAACGAGGGCCAGTCGGCGGTTTCTTTGCAGGTTGGCTACGGTGGTGGGGCAGAACCAGGCGGCCACTACCACGCGCCCCTCAGGAGTAAGGGCTAACTTTCCCGCGGCGGTCATATGGGGCAATCCTTTGCCGTCCGTGGTGGCGACGAACACGTGCTGGAGCTTTTGCGCAAGAGCCACTGCTTGATTAAGGGTATTTTTGTTCATCTCCTCCCTCCTCTTTTACCCAATCGATTCCCCTCTGCTTTTCGTTCCAACCCTTGACTTCAAAATGGGCAGGTGCCAGAGGCACATCCCCCAGAATACTCAGATTGAACGGCGATCAAGTCACTTTGAATGCTGGGATGGTCCTTTTCTCTGTACCCCAAGGATAACACCTGTTCTTCCTTACTCCCATATCGGTAAATCGTGATCCCTTTGCATTTAAGTTTATAAGCCAATAGGTAGATCTTTTTAACATCCTCCACTGTTGCCTCGCTCGGTAAATTGATAGTTTTAGAAACAGAATTATCCGAATATCTCTGAAAAGCGGCCTGGACCTCAAGGTGCTGCCGGGGGGAAACGTCAAAGGTCGTAACAAATATTCTTTTGACATCTTTGGGAATCCCTTCCAGCGTCTGCAAAGACCCGGATTGGGCAACCCGACCAATCAATTCTTTGCTGTGAAACCCCCTGGTTTTAGCCTCCTCCTCAAAGAGGGGATTTACCTCAAATAATTCAGTGCCCGATAACACATTGCGGATAAAACTGACCGCAAAGAGGGGCTCGATTCCACTGGAACATCCGGCGATGATGCTGATCGTCCCCGTGGGGGCGACCGTGTTCACCGTGGCATTGCGCAATCTTAGGTTATTTTTTGCATAGATAGACTTGTGGAAATTTGGGAAAACACCCCTTTCTCTGGCCAGGGCTGCCGATGCCTCGAGGGATTCCTTATGGATAAAACGCATGAGGGTCCGAGCAAAGTCGACGGCTTCCTTTGAATTATACGGAATGCCCAACCGGATCAACAGGTCTGCAAAACCCATCACCCCCAGCCCGACCTTCCGATTCGCAAAGGTAATCTCTTGGATCTGGGGGAGAGGAAATCTGTTCACTTCAATCACATCGTCCAAAAACCGAATCCCCCAATGTGTATATTCTCTCAGCTTTTCCCAGTCCACGGCATGATCCTTAACCATCTTGGCTAAATTGATTGAAGCTAAATTACAGCTCTCATAAGGCAAAAGGGGCAGTTCGCCACAAGGATTTGTGGCCTCGATGGGACCGATCCGAGGGGTCGGATTTTTTCTGTTAATTTCATCCAGAAATATTAACCCCGGGTCGCCCGTAAGCCAGGCGGCGTTAACGATGAGATCGAAAATCATTCTGGCTTTTACCCTTCTTACCCGTTTCTGGGTCCGGGGATTGATCAGATCAAATTCGCCGTTATCCGCAATTGCTTTCATGAATCGATCGGTGAGCCCTACCGATAAGTTAAAATTGGAGAAGCGGTCTTTCTCGATCTTGGCCTCGATAAACTCAACGATGTCCGGATGGTCGCAGCGCAAAATCCCCATATTGGCTCCCCGCCTCTTCCCTCCTTGAACAATAACCTCCGTGGCCTGGTCAAATATGTTCATGAAAGAGACAGGCCCGGAAGCCTCGCCTTTAGTAGAAGAGACGAGGTCCCCTTTGGGCCTGAGATTTGAGAAGTTGAATCCCGTGCCCCCACCGGTTTGATGAATTTTGGCCATATTTTTTAAAGCCTCAAATATCCCATCGATCGAATCCGCGACCGGAATGACAAAGCAAGCGGATAACTGGCCCAAAGAAGCCCCGGCATTCATCAGGGTGGGAGAATTGGGCATGAATTCCAGGAGGCGCATCATGTGATAGAACTTTTCTTCCACCTTTTCCGGGACCAGAGAAGACTTGAAATTCTTCTCTGCCCGGGCAACGTGAGAAGCGACTCTCCGAAAAAGTTCGCTGGGGGTTTCGACGATATTTTTATGATCATCCTTCAAAAGATATCTCTTCTTTAAAACTTCCATCGTATTGAGGGGTAACTTCAAATCGTCCGTGATTCCCAAAACAGATTTGGCCATCCGGATTTCGCTTCTTCTTTCCCTGTAGAGAATGTAACTTTTCGCGATTTGGCTGTACCCCTCGGTCATCAAAACGGTCTCTACCGTATCTTGGATTGATTCTACGTGGAGGGCTTTATATTTGTAGGTTTCCACCAATTTCTTGATGACGATTTTCGTGAGTCGGGCCGCAATCGTGCCGGCCTTGGTTTTATCCTGAAGGACTTCCAAGGCCGCCCGGAAGATGGCATACCGGATCTTTTCTCCGTCAAATTTGACACCGGAGCCATCTCTTTTTTGGACCTTTTTGGGCATGACCATATTATCCATGGTGAACTCCATTCCCCGTCTCAGTAATCAGGGTCGGTGGCCCTGCTCCTCTCTTTTTCCTGTCTTGATCACAGGTACGGTCAGGCTTCCCTGGGGCATTAAAAGAATCTGGGGATTGACTCCCAGCCTTTCAAAAGCGATATGTAGAGCCTCGGTCATATCCTTTGCCGGAGTGAATAGAAGCGTGCGAGCTAAAGCAGGGTCTAAGCCGGAAACGAGGATAAATTGCGCTTTTTTCATTAGTCGGGTTACAGCGTAGGCCTTATGCCCGCCGACCACAAAATCGGACCGAATCCTTTCTTCGATTCGTTCTGGAGTCTTATATTCCTTCATCCATTGCAGGTACTGGTCAGAACCGACTCCCTCTATGCATTCCCCCAGGATGATCACCACCCCGCCTTCGCGCACATCCAGCCAGGCATTGTCCATCGTCTTTTGCAATTGGTAGACGTTAATGTCTTTCGGATAGCCCCCACAGCTGGCGATCACCAGATCGGCTGGCCGGGGAATTTCGCTACCGTAAATGCCCTCCACTAACTTGCAGCCCTCCAAGTGGGCCTGAATATAGTCCCCGGCAAAAATTTTCAAGAATTCTTTCCTTTCGTTGAGCACACTGTTCAAAAGAAAGGCAGGCCTTAACATCTCGGTTCCTTCAATCTGGTCTTCATAAACAGGATTGCCCCTGAGCTTACCCAGGCCGGCGCCCGGCTCCAGCATGAGGGCATGGTTACGGCAGATCGTATCATATGCGGCCACCCCCGGGAATAAAGCCTTCCGGCCGCCCCCAAACCCGGCAAAAAAGTGATAGACAATACTGCCTGTACAGACAATATGGTCAGCCTCCACTACCCGTTTATGAAAATAGATGTCATTCCCCCGAGAAGTCCTGCCCACAGATTTAAACTGAGAGGAGTCTTTGGCGATGCTGTTATACATTTGCACACGGTTGCTCACCTTCGGGCCAACCAACTGTACCATTTCCGGTTCGGTTAGCTCGTGGTGGGCACCGAGGGCAAAGATGATAAAAATGTCCCGGTCTGGAATACCCACCGAGTTCAATTCGTCCAGCAAGATCGGCATGAATACATGGCTGTTAGCCACTCGGGTGGAATCGTTAACAATAAGGGCTATTGTTTGACCTGGTTCGACAATTTTCCCCAGCGGTTTTGATTGGATGGGGTTTCGGATCGCATCCCGGATGGCCGCAATAGGATCTTGGATCGTGGGGTATTCCCTGATCCTCAGTTCCCCCGCTACCAGAGACGGGTTCAACGGGAAGCGTATCTGGCCTTCTCCATATTTTAAAGTATATTCCCAGTTTACCATCGCTTATACTCCCTTATGATTTTTTGCACTACCAGGCAAATATTATTGGCAATAAACCCTGCTGCCCAGATAAAAATGTATCACTGCTTTATTTTACCATAACTTGCGAAAGATCATTGGGAATTACTGGCCCGACCTACCCACATGATCATGTTTTATAGAATCATAAGCTAGGCTATGGACCTTACCGGAATTTTCCAGAAAACCAGCGCTATATACTTGTTATGAAATGGACGTCCAGACCGGGTTTTTTAGATCCTTTGACTCTGTAGGGGGAGGAGAAAATATCGGCCTTTGGAAAGAACGTGCCTCATGAAGAAGCTTTCTATTAGCTCTTATCCCATTGGAAGGAGTTCGAGATGCAAGGTCCAAGGATTCAAAAAGGGGTGTTTCCCCTGAATGCGGAAAAGGAGAAGGAGAAGGGAGTTTATTGGGCTCTAATGTAGACCTTTCAGGAAGCCAGCTATTTTACTTATATCCCAAAATGGGAACGATAAAATAAAATCGTCGAGACCCAGAAACCTCTATTCGCCAGGAGGAAGAAGAGAGAATTCTGTAAATGCCTTTCCATTCGCAAGGAACTTACGGATTTATTAAATTAA
>Ga0315277_10011122_pt1 | contig 11350 bp, 9 predicted proteins | sample YL17G05_15_MG_FD_203695 | JGI IMG/M metagenome (GOLD analysis project Ga0315277, IMG submission 203695) | Sediment microbial communities from Yellowstone Lake, YNP, Wyoming, USA - YL17G05_15 | ecosystem: Environmental > Aquatic > Freshwater > Lake > Sediment | place: USA: Wyoming | collected...
CGGATGATAGCGAATTCCCTGAAGAACTCCCTCGCAACCGCCGACGCGGCCCTCGCGGTCAGCTTCATAGACCGCCATGATTCCTGCGACATAGCCTTCGTCGAGCAAGACATCGTCGTCGAGAAACAGGATGATGTCGCCCGATGCTTTTTCAATTCCGACACGGCGCGAGCGCGCGAGACCGGGCTTGTCGGATTTGTTATGGTAAACGAAAGGAACGCCATGGTCGAGGGCGGCGGCGGCAAGGCGCTCAACATCGAGATGGCCATCGTCAATGATGACCAATTCGTCGGGCAACCGCGACTGAGGCCAAAGAGTGGCGAGCGTTTCCGCGAGAGAATCGGGACGGTCCTTGGTGCAAATGACAACGGAAAGCCGGAGCCGACGGGGGGCGGCAATGTCGGGAGTTTTCGGAGGCGAACTGTCCGCAGTGGTCATAGTTGTATCAGCCGTTGCGCTGTGCCGCTTGTCAAGTAAAGAGGAACGCCGACGCTATATCCATTGCGGGAAAGAGCTTGCGAGCGTGGCAAGATCGAACAAAGATCAGGACCGGAATCATCGTGATGACGGCTAGATCGTCGCACGAGAAGACACAAGCGCCGGCCGATTCAATCCGATGGCAGCCAACGCGCTCACCCGAGCCTTTCTTCGAGCAATCCAGCTCAGCGCCGACCTGGCGTCGGTGGCATCGTGCCGATTGGTTCGTTGGACGGGCAAGAGCGCGCAGGTGCTTCATCCCAAGCACCTGCTGGCCGATGCGACGCCCCCTTGGTATGTTTCGCTCGTTCGGCCGGGCGATCGCGTGCTCGATCTGGGAGCCGGCGTGGGCGTCCATGCTGTGCGTTGCGCGCGGGCAGGAGCGCAAGTCGTTGCTGCCGATCTCAGCGAGAAGAATCTGGCCAAAGCGAGAGCCTTGATGCCGGACGCAAAAACCTCGCATAGCCAGGATGCCCCTGCCACGGTCGGACTGGTCCGTTGCGATGCTTCAAAGACTTTGCCTTTTCGGTCCGAAGTATTCACGGGGGCGTTGCTCCTCGATATTCTCGAACATTTGCCCGACCCGCCGGCGACGTTGCGCGAATGCGCGCGCGTTCTGCGGTCAGGCGCGTGGCTTGCCATTGCGCTGCCCAACTCGCAGACGAAATGGAAAGAGCGCTATCGGCGCGCCGGTCTGTTTTGGATGAGCGATCGCGATCACAAACACGAATACACGTGGCCCGAGATTGTGAGCCTGATCGAGTCGGCGGGCCTGCGCCGCCGATCGGGTCCGGAGCCGATCGTTCTCGACACGCCGCTGACCGGGTTGATTGACCTCGCCGGCGGCATTTCACTTCGATTGTATCGGCGATTGACGGAATGGCGCATGAGGGCGCTGGCCCAACATCCGGAGGATACGACAGGTTTTCGATGCACAGCGATCAAACCCTGACACTTTGTTCGCCCGAGATTGGGATTGATCCCGAGTCCGATCTGGGTGGCGCTGTCTATGACCGCGAGATTCTCAAGGCGCTGGCGGGCCTTGGGGTGCGCGTCCTCATCCCGCTTCCACGCGGAGAACGGTTCGAATCGGTGGCGAATTGGGAGATCGTTCCAACGCCGCGACACCGATGGAAATACTACGAATACAATCTGATCTTTCGGCGCTCCGTCGCCCGATTGATCGCTGAAGGTCGAACAATAGACATCTTGCGCGCCCATTCGGTCGCATCCACAGGCCCTGGCTTGCTCGGCCTTGCCCGACGCCATTCAATCCCGTGTCATGTCCATTGCCACCACTGGGAACGCCACGCAATTCGCAACCTGATCGAGCGATGGACACTGCCGCGCTGCGATCTGGTCACGACCGACAGCGAACACTCGCGCTGTTTCCTAATCGAGCGCTACGGCCTTCGCAGCGAGCGCGTCGTGGCCGCCTATCCGGGAGCTGGCGCGAGTTTCACTCCCGGTCCGGTTGACCCGGATTTGCGGGCGCGTTACGGCCGCAAACGGGTTCTTTTGTTTGTCGGAGCGCTTGTGGCGCGCAAAAACCTCTTGTTTCTGCTTCGCGTTTTCGGTCGCTTGCGCGCGCAAGGACGTAATGATCTCGTTCTGATCATGGCCGGCAGCGGGCCGCTTGAACAAAGCCTCCGTAACGAAGCAGCGCGGATGGGACTGTCATCCGCGATTCAACTGGTTGGTCGCGTGAGCGAGCGCGACAAAATCGGCTATTATCGGCTTTGCGACGTGTTCGTTTTCCCATCGCTGGTTGAAGGATTCGGCATGGCGCCCGCCGAGGCGATGGCGGTCGGCAAGCCGGTGGTCGCCGCGAATACCTCCTCGTTGCCCGAAGTGGTCGAGGACGGCGTGACGGGATTCCTCGCCGATCCAACCGACGAACAGGCGTTTGCCGATAAGATCGCGTGCTTGCTCGACTCGCCCGACCGACGCGAGAATATGGGTCGAGCGGGCCGGCGACGCATCGCCGAGCGATTCGACTGGAACCGGACAGCGGAACGAATGCTTGGGATTTACCGGCGACTGAAATGACAGACAAACACAACATGCGACTGGGCGTTCTGCCGGAACAAGGTGGGAGTATCGCCAATCTGCGCCGGGTGGGCCAGGATACGCGTTTTCTGGAGCAGTATGTCCGGCTCTATGCGCGCGAGTTCGAGGCGGTCTATTACTTTTCCTATGCCCGCGAAACGATGGAGCAGCCGGTCGCCGAAAACTTCCATCTGTGCGCCAATCCGGGGCTTCATCGCTGGCTCTATTCGTTCCTGATGCCGGTTGTCCATGCGCGCCATTTTCGCCGGTGTTCGGTTTTGCGCGTGATGCAGGCCACGGGAGCGATTCCGGCACGCGTGGCCCGGTTGCTGTTCGGCACCCCCTTCGTTGTCACCTATGGCTATCACTATGCCGCCGAGGCGCGACGGGCGGGACGGCGGCGGCGGGCGTGGCTGTTTGACCGGCGCGCGCGATGGGCGCTGCGTTGCGCCGACGGAATCATTGTCACCACGCAGGCGCTTGCGGAGTTTGTTCGGAGCATAGCGCCCAACGCGCGCGTCGCTCTGATTCCCAACAGCGTGGACACCGGCCGTTTTGCGCCAACTGGGGAAAAGATACCGGCGGGCCGCCGGCGCTCCATCCGGTTAATTGCCGTGGGGAACCTGATCCCAACGAAAAACCATCGTCTCATTCTCGATGCGGTGGCATTGACCGGCCGCGACGATCTCGAAGTCGCGATCATCGGCAGCGGTCCCGAAGAAGAGGCGCTTTGCCGCCTCGCCGCCGAGAAGAACATTCCATTGGAACTTCCGGGCATCGTTCCCAACGAAAAACTACCCCAGTGGCTGCAAGGCTCCGATGTCTATCTGATCACATCTCACTCCGAGGGCCAGCCCAAGAGTCTGCTCGAAGCGATGAGTGTGGAGTTGCCGTGCATTGGGACCGATGTGCCGGGCATCCGCGACGTGATAACCAGCGGCGAGACGGGTTGGCTCTGCCGGACCGAAGCGGTCGCGCTTGCGTCGGCGATCCAGGCGGTCTTGTCCGACCGAGAAAAGGCGCACGCTGTCGGCGCCAAGGCGCGTCAATTCATCCTCAAGAACTATGACGCGCAAGCAATCATGGCTCGCGAGGTGGCTTTTCTGAAAGCGGTCGCCGGCAGTTCGAAACGCGACACGGAAAGGTAAGAAACGCAAGGCGATCGAAGACTCTGCCTGTCTCAGTACGACCTTTCATAAATACGGCGACATGGATCATGGTCGAAAGGAGACTTTTGACAGGATAACAGGATGGACGGGATGGAGGCGGGCGTGAGGCAGGTATCTTGTAAATCATAGCCTGAAGGAGGCGCTACGAGGGAGAGATCGTCGGAGAGTTTGTCGCCGACCTCGTGGTTGAGGACACCATCCTACTGGAACGGAAGTCCGTGAGGCGGATCCTCGTGGCTCACGAGATTCAGTTGGTAAATTATCTGGTTGCCACGGGGAAACCCGTGGGCTTGGTTCTGAATTCTGGCGAGCGGAAGGTGGAAGTGAAACGAAAGGTGCGGGAGTTGGTCGGGGGATAAACAGGATTTCAGGAATCCCGTTCATCCTGTTATCCTGTCAAAAACAACATGTCGCGGAACTTATGAATCAGAGGACTTAGTCGGTGGGCATGTGGCCGGCCCAGGCATGCCATGTGATACCCCAGATTTGCCAGGGGCCGCCTTTGTCAACCGCCCGGTCCACTTTCCACTCGCCGCCCAGCCGGTGAATGTCGCCGTCGCTGATCACGCCATTGGTCGGATCGTAGGGGCGCATGTTGATCGCGCCTGTGGATATCTCGCCTGGGGTGCCTCTCCCCGTGTCAATGGCCCCGTCGGGCCATTCATCGTTCCCGTCGAACTCCTCGATGAAGTTCGGCCCCAGCGAATAGATGCAATAGGCGAAGCTACAGCTGGCGATTTCAAAATGCGGTGCGTATTCGTTCGAGGCTGGATTTTTCATCACGCTGAACGGATCGGTCGGAAACGATTCAATATAGGCGATAGGCGTGGTGACCATGACCATACCGATTTGGTCGGCTTCGCCGCCGATGGGGTTGTTGTCCCAGTCCACCGGATAGCGGTTGTTGTCTATGGCATAGGCTTCCCAGGCCACCGACACGGTGCGCATGTCGGCCTTGATGCGAGCAATCTTTGCCCTCAGTTGGGCTTCCAGAAAGTTGGGCAAAGCAATCGCCGCCAGGATAGAAATGATCCCGACAACGATCAGCAATTCGATCAACGTGAATCCTCGACGCAGACGGTTCATCGCTGTTTCCTCTCCCGATTCGGATACAAAATCCCTTTTCCCCCATCGTTGCAACTGCAATAATACCTTTCGGTCCCTCCTATTGTCAAGACTCAAGGAGCCCTGGAAAGGTTGGGAGCAATTCGCTGGAAAAAACATAGCCGACCGCTCAACCCCCAAAAGAAAGCCGTGATTTCACCTCGCTCAAAAGGGAATACAGTTCCACGTTCTGCCACAAAAACGTCCCTTTCGCGGCGTATGTCTTTGGTGTTCCTTTGGAGCTGCCCAAGCTCGCGTAGAAAATAGCCCGAAAAACAAGTGGGCTCCCTGCTTTTTGCGGAGAGCCCACTTAAACTGGCTCGCTGGTGCATATGGTCCGAGAAAGGTCACCTCTCCCCGCCGAAGGAATCATCACCGACCTTCGGAACTCGCGATGTGGCAACGACACACATTCAGGATCTCGACAAACGCGGAAATCTGAATGAAATGTATAGCTTTCAGCTGCCCTTTCCTTCTCCCTTGTTCAAAAATACACACCTTCAAACCGATAATGTTCGACCACCTTCGCGCTTCCGCTTGAGACCCCCCAAGAGTCTCCTTAGGTCCATCGTCTGGTATTGCCGAGGCCGGAACAGGGGAAAGAACACCCGCTCAGTATGATTCGGCCCCCGACCGTCGGAAGATACAGCCCACACTGACCGTCCCGTTGGTTGGGTCATAGGCAACCCCATCGCGAACTCCTTCCTGGGGTGGCCGTACAGGTGCAACGACCGGCCCATACCCAATGAACCACCACTCACCAAACTTGAGCGCGGGAACGGTTCCTGGGCCTGGCCAATCCCAAAGATTCCAGCCGCACTCGCACGTCGGGCATCTCCGGCCGCCATCTGCGGGATCGTCGTCCATATACATATACGACTCGTTGCCCTCCTTGCCAGCCACTTCACTATGACCGCCGGATTGGGTGCGCCACGCGGGCGGAATAAATGGGTCAGGCGGCAGCGATGTAATGAATGAAACGGGCGTCGTCAGAGGCGCCAGAACATCCACTTACCGACGCGTTGCCTCTGGCCGATCGCCGATGCCGCCGAAAACGTCGCGGATTCGTCTTCGTCCCCAAGTGGTGTCGTCATCCCAGAAATCCACCAAATAGGCCTCATTCCCCATGTCCACAAGCAACGCTTTGGCGGCAAGATCGATCTGCCGCAAATCATTGCGCACCCGCGACACCTTCGCCCGGACCTGCGCCTCGAGGAAATTGGGCACAGCGATGGCCGCCAGAATGGCGATGATCGCCACGACAATCAGGAGCTCAATCAACGTGAAGCCACCCTTTGTCTTTCCCATCGCTTCACCTTCTTCACTTCGTCAGAATGCACATATACTTATTGCACTTCGACCGCGGCCTCCTTGCCTCAAACGCCTTCGTTGGTGCTGGCGCCGCCTTTGGAGCCGTCAATAAACGCAAAACGTTGAATAGAATCTATGCCGTTGGGTTGCCGCTCACCGGCTCCTGCCAACAAAGTTACGCGCCTCAGCACGTTGCGCATGAAAGACCCGTGCACCGATGGCGCTGAGATGTCGCGCCCTTACTATCTAGACATGTTCCAAATCGGGTCAAACCCGATACTCGGCAAACCGTAGTAAATATCGCCCCAGCTCACTGTGCCGTTGGTCGGATCATACGGAATGATACCGGGAACGCCATCCCAGGTACCGGGCTGCGTGCCGTCCGCGCAGTCCTCGACACCGTCGGGGCCAACGCTGCACGTGAGAATTGAGAGCCCATGCCTGGCTAAATAAACGGTCCCCGGAGCGCCCCATGCGTTATTGAGCGCACGTGACTTGTGACCCTCGAGATTCCAGATGCGGTAGTAGTCGCGCCAGATGCCCCATTGCTCATTATAGAGCCGCCACATCGGGTCCTTGGGAATCGAGCTGATATAGGCGATCGGAGTCGTCAAAATGAACCAGATTCCATACTCCGTATCGAAAGTCTCACCCATCGGCCGCTGCCAACCGTGAGCGTTCCTGATTCTCCAACGGTCGGCCTCGGGATAGAACGGGTTGATCGGATAGACGTTGTCGTCCGTCCGGTAGGCCTCCAGGGCCACGGCCAGGGTACGAAGGTCGTTCCGGGCACGGCTGCATTTCGCCCGGATTTGCGCCTCGAGGAAATTGGGCACAGCGATGGCCGCCAGAATGGCGATAATCGCCACGACAATCAGGAGCTCAATCAGCGTGAAGCCACGATGTTTCGTTGCTATACTCATCTAGTCACCTCCCTTCCTCTCAGAATGCAATACATTACGGTTGCCTCCAACCGAACCATCCTTGGATCAAACCCTTAGTTGGTCCCGCCGCCGCCATAGAGACCTTTGGCCGAGCCGATGATGTCGCCGTCGGATATTGTGCCGTTCGTCGGGTCGTAGCAGAGGCACTTGCCCCTATCGTTACGAACAGTGCCATCCCGCCTGCCCACGGCCAGCCATTCGCGTCCCGACCACGTGTAGTCGCCGTAGCGGTCGGGGCCCATGCAGACCAGCACGAAACCACACCCGGAGAGATGCAGCTGGAGCGCCTTCCCGGGATTGCGGGTGTTCTCCAGATCCTCCTCGGAATACTCGAAATAGGCAAGTTCCTTTCGAGCAACGCCCGGGGGAGTTCCGGCCTGGGTCAGGTAGAATGGGTCGCGCGGGATGCTGGTGATGTACTGTACAGGCGTCGTCAACATGTGGTAGCTGGCGATTTCGTCGCGCCAGATGTTATGGATTGCAGGGTAAGCGCCGCTGTCCACATCGGGTGGATACTGCTCGTAGTCCACCCGGTACGCCTGGAGGGCAACCCCGAGCGACCGCTGGTCCGTTTTGGCCCGCGAGACTTTGGATCGGGTTTGCGCTTCCAGGAAATTGGGCACCGCGATGGCCGCAAGAATGGCAATGATGGCCACCACGATCAAGAGCTCGATCAACGTAAACCCGGCCCTGGTCTTTCCCATTGTTTCACGTCCTTTCGTTTCCTCTGGGAATGGACTTCCTTTTCAGAAACGAACTGCATCGCCCGAACCGGGGCCGAACCAAATAATGTCACCACTGCTGACGGTGCCGTTAGTGGGATCGTAGAAGCACGCCATTGCCGATCCCTTGTTGTTGCCCGGCGGCCGGTCCGTTCCCGCAAAATCATGATTACCATCGGGTCCGGGGCTCCAGAGGACATACCAATAGCCGCGCGCCCGGAACTCCGGCACAAATCCGTTCCACGGCCCCCAGTCGTTCCCCATGATGCCGTCCCACGTATTGTTGATGGGATCATAGTGGAACCACTTTCCACTCCACGGCGTCCTGGCAGGGCCTTGGGTGGAAAATGGCGTCTGGAACGAATCTATCGGCATACTGGAAATGTAAGCAATGGGTGTCGTCAGCGGCTGGAACCAGTGATACTGCCGCTCAAGAGGAGTAACCAGGAAATTGGTGAAATCCGAATGCCGTGGGTAGCCGTTGTAGTCCACGAAGTAGGATTCCATAGCCACCGTGACACTGCGCATGTCGGTTTTGCACCTCGCCACTTTCGAGCGGATTTGGGCTTCCAAGAAGTTCGGCACCGCGATGGCCGCAAGAATGGCAATGATGGCCACCACGATCAAGAGCTCGATCAACGTAAACCCCAAACGTTTTCTTGCCATAAACCAACCTCCTTTCCTGCGCTTTTGCTTTCTTCACCCCTGAAGGGATTGCGCAGTCCGACCAAGCAATGATTATTGCCCCCCCGTGGGGAGCTATAAAAATAGACTTCCACCTCTTCTCTGTTGATCTCGTTGGCGGGATGCGCTTGTGGTGATTCCCCATCGCCCCGAGCGGTTGAGTAAGACTTTTGACGTTTTCGCAGTTGCCTGACATCCCACCTATCAAAAACTCATAAAATCTCCGGTTGTTCCTGGCAAGCTAATTCTTTGCCCGAAAAAAGTCTTTACGGCATTATTCGGTCACGCACCGGCGCCAATCTGGAGATGCAAGGATTGCGGGGCGGATCGGGATTGGGCTGATTTTTCTTGTCTTGCACCGATAGGATCTTTATGAGGGAGGTCTGTTGTGCGAGGCTGGCGAGAGAATCGGAATCGGAATGAGAGGTTCAAAACGATGAGACGACTGCAGCCTGTGATCTGGGGGCTGATGGGTTCGGTTATAGGGGTCGCGGCGACCGTGGGCGCCGCGCCTCAGGAAGATCGCTCGTGGATCATGCCGGTGTCGGAAATCCGTCCGGGGATGACCGGCTATGGTCTGACGGTGTTTCGCGGCGAAACGCCCGAACGGTTCAAGGTGGAAATCCTCGGCGTTCTTCACAACGGCGTCGGCGCGGGTGTGGACATGATCCTGGCGCGGCTCGAGCACGAGGCCTTGCGCGACCTGGGCGTCATCGCGGGGATGAGCGGCAGCCCTGTATTTCTCAACGACCGCATGATCGGGGCCGTTGCCTACTCGCCGGACACATTCTCCAAGACCGCGATCGCCGGGATCACCCCAATCGAGAAAATGCTGGAGGTCTATGATCGGACGCCACTCGAACCGCCCCCCCGGGACGTGGCGCTCGGGCCGGCCGAAACGATCCGTTACGGCGAGCCGGTCTCGTTCGAGCCGAAGATGCAATTGTTTGGCCCCGAGCCGGTGCGCATTCAGTGGGACAATCTGCCCGCATCGGCGCGCGCCTTATTTGCTGGGGAGCCGAATGCCCGCGCCGCCGACGAAATCCGGCTCAAACCTTTGGCCCTGCCGGTGATGGTCTCGAATTGCTCGCCTCAAACTGCCCGTCTTGTGGAAAGGCTTTTCAAACCCCTGGGTATGGAAACCGTTTTTGCGCCGGCGGGTGGATCGAGCGGTGCATCGGCGGATCTGGTTTCCACCGTGCCGCTGGTAAACGGGACGGCCGTGGGTATTCCCTACGTGATGGGCGACCTGAACGCACGGGTTGGCGGGACAGTGACTTATACCGATGGGAAGAAAGTGGTCATATTTGGCCATTCGATGTTGGCGCGTGGACCGATCGAGTTTCCTATGGGCCCCGCGCGGGTGATCACCACATATCCCAGCGCGATGCGCCCGTTCAAGATGATGGAACTCGCTGGTCTATCGGGCAGCGTCTATCAGGATCGTCTGGCGGCGGTCGGGGGAATCGTCGGCAAGATCCCTTACATGGTGCCCATGACGGTGAAGGTTATTCACGAAGGGAACAAAACCGACCGCACCTATCGCTATTGGCTGACCGATAGTCGCCTTTTTACGCCGCGCATGGCCACGCTTGCGTTGGTCGAGTCGTGCTCCTCGGGCGAACGCGCGGAGGGTGACCTGACGGCCACCGTTCACTATCGTCTCGAGACGGACGATGGGCGCGTGATCGAAAAGGAGGACATGGCTTCCGGCTCGATGGCTCCCATGACGGCGTCGCTCAACTTGCTCAGCGACATGGCGCCGATCTACAGCAATGAGTTTCAGGTGCGGTCGGTGCGCAAGGTGGCGGCCGAGGTCCGCCTGCGCGATGGAATTCAGGCCGCAAGCCTACACAGCGCGTTTGTGGACCGTTCGATCGTCAGGCCTGGTGAGACGATTTCGATTTCGACCTATGTCAAACCGTGGCGAAAAGAGATGGAACGCCTCACGACGACGTTGACGGTGCCCGCGGACTTGCCCAATGGGCGCTACAACGTGGCCGTCTGCGACTCGAGGCAGCGCGAGGGGGCCGAGGCGGTGAGAGCGCCGGGGCTTTATCGGCCCCAGAACTTCGCCGATGTGGTGCGCATTCTCGACATTCAGTTTCCCGCCAACCGCCTCTACGTCATACTCACAAACGCGGAGGGCGGTGTGACCATTGACGGGCGCGAGTTCGACACCTTGCCTCCGAGCTTTCAGCACACGCTCAGCCAACTGCGCGATCGGGAAAAGATTGTTCCCACGATCGGCCAGATTTTGGCCGAAGCGACGGTGAATCTGCCCTACGTCTTGAGCGGCAGCCAGATCACCCAGATCGAGGTGGATCGGCGCGGCGGCCGGTGAGAATCAGAAGGTAGGGACGAGAAATTTAGAGCGTGTTTTAATATTTCTGTAGCCGCCGACGTAAGGAGGCGGACATCCTGAGATTACGGGCAAATTGATGTTTTCCGCCTCCTTACGTCGGCGGCTACAAGATCAGACATGAATAGAGCTGAGTATTGAAACACGCTCTCAGAGGTAGGAGAATGCCAAGAGCGATGGCGCGCGAAGACGCACAATCGCCCAAACAGAAAAGGAGAAAACCTTGAGAGCTATCATCCGATTGCCGCGCGGCTGCCTGTATGGGATGGTTGTCTGGGCAGCGATCCTTGCGCCCGCTTGGGCGGTCCAAACCCAGATCACCCGGAGCGACACGTATGACGAATTCGCGCCGGGCGAATTCCACTCGGTTTCGATGTCGCATCTGGGGCGGCTGAGTCTGGCGCCCGAACTGAAGCCTCTCCATCGCCCCGATGCGGAGCTGATCTGGGCGATAGCGGTCGCGCCCGATGGCCGCATCTTTTTGGGCACCGGTCACGCGGGGAAGATCTTTGTCGTGGACGACAAGGG
>Ga0315277_10011123_pt1 | contig 11350 bp, 13 predicted proteins | sample YL17G05_15_MG_FD_203695 | JGI IMG/M metagenome (GOLD analysis project Ga0315277, IMG submission 203695) | Sediment microbial communities from Yellowstone Lake, YNP, Wyoming, USA - YL17G05_15 | ecosystem: Environmental > Aquatic > Freshwater > Lake > Sediment | place: USA: Wyoming | collected...
TCATTTAACCGGCTTCAGAACGGCTTTAACCAGGACTTTTAACGATTACTCCCGGAAAAACGGACTTTTAAAAGAATCCGATGAGAATCTGACTGGAGATGATATCAGAGAGGGTTTAACTGGAGTAGTCTCGGTAAAAATTAAAGAACCTCAGTTTGAAGGTCAGACTAAGGCAAAACTGGGAAATCCGGAAGCTAAAGTTGTGGTTGACGCAGTAGTTTCAGAAACCCTTGCCGATTTTTTAGAAAGAAATCCTGCCGACGCCAAAGCAATTATTGAAAAATGTGTTGTTTCTCAAAAAGCCAGAAAAGCGGCCAAGGCTGCCAGAGAGACTGTTTTAAGAAAGGGAATTTTGGAAGGTCTGGCTCTGCCGGGGAAATTAGCTGATTGTATTTCCAGAAAACCGGAAGAATCCGAACTCTACATTGTTGAAGGAGAATCAGCAGGAGGCAGCTCAAGGCAGGCCAGAGATCGTCACTTCCAGGCTATTTTGCCGTTAAGAGGAAAGATTTTGAATGTTGAGAGAGCCCGCTTAGACAAACTCCTGGACTCAAAAGAAATTAGATCTCTGATTATTGCTTTAGGAACCGCCATTGCTGAAGATTTTAACATTGATAAAGCCAGATACCATCGAATTGTAATAATGTGTGATGCTGATTCCGATGGAAATCATATCAGAACCCTGCTTTTGACTCTTTTTTACCGTTATTTCAAGCCAATCATTGAACGGGGATTTCTTTATATTGCTCAGCCGCCACTATATCGATTCCAGATCGGAAAAGAAGTTGAATACGCCTATACCGAAGACCAAAAAACAATACTTTTAAAGAAAATTGGTCAAAGAATGGTTTCTATTCAGCGTTACAAAGGGCTTGGTGAAATGAACAGTGATCAATTATGGGAAACCACCATGAATCCTCAGAAAAGAATTTTGTTGCGGGTAGTCATCGAAAACGCAAAAGAAGCTGACAGGATTTTTGATATTCTGATGGGTGACGAGGTGCTTCCTCGAAAAAAATTCATCCAAACACATGCCAAAAAAGTCAAAAATCTGGATATATAAATAGTTTTGGCATGGGTGAGATGAGGGCGGAGCTCTCAGCGAACACACGCTAAGAAAGTCAAAAATTTAGATATATAGTTCTTAGCGTGTCGAAAAGAGTCTTAGCTCTTTGAGTTCACGCAAAAAAGGTTAAAAACCTAGACATATAAACTTTTTTGCGTGTCGAAAAGAGCTTTAGTCCTTTAAGTTCATGCTAAGAAAGTCAAAAATTTAGATATATAAAAACGGGGGTTGACATTTAAATTGTTTCTGGCTATCATCAAATTGATGGCCGCAAGGCCTTTTTAAAATAGGCGAAGAGGATAAATCCTCTTCTTCACCCTTCGCTATCACTCGGGTAGGCGAAGAGGATAAATCCTCTTCTTAACCTACATTTTTATTTGATAAAAACTTGGTATATGAAATTTCTTAATAAAATCATCACTTTTTTAAAAGAAGTCCGTCTGGAGATGAAAAAGGTTAATTGGCCCACCAGAGACGAAACAGTAAAATTTACGCTTACCGTACTTGGTGTTTCGGTGGCGGTGGCCGCCTTTTTAGGCTCATTAGATTTTATATTTAACGATCTGTTAAGCTGTTTTGTTTTGAAAGGACAATGCAATCTTTCAAAAATTTTTCAACTCTTCCAATAATTAACCTAAACCTTTTCCGCATGCCCAAACAACAACTTCCACAAGAAAGAAAATGGTACGTAATCCACACTTATTCCGGTTACGAAGATGCCGTTGCCAAAAACTTGAAGCAGCGGATTGAATCTTTGGGAATGGAAGATAAAATTTTTAACGTTATTGTTCCTAAAGAAAAAAAGATTAAAATAAAAGATGGGAAGAGAAAAGAAACTGAAGAAAAAATTTATCCAGGTTATGTTTTAGTTGAAATGATTGTCACTGATGATTCTTGGTATGTAGTTAGAAATACGCCGAACGTTACTGGTTTTGTTGGATCCGGGACTACGCCCGTTCCAGTATCGCAAAACGAAATTGAAATCTTGAAAAACAGAATGGAAGTGGAGTCTCCTCAATACAAAATTGAAGTCAAGATAGGGGACTCTGTAAAAATTACCGACGGTCCCTTCAAAGATTTTGATGGAAAAGTTTCGGAAATTGACGATGAGCGGGGCAAAATAAAAGTTTTGGTTAATATGTTCGGTCGCGATACCCCCGTAGAATTAGATTCATTACAGATTAAAAAGTTATAAGCGGAGTGTTCCCTTCAATCGTATATGGCAAAAAAAATTAAAATCATCATAAAACTTCAAATACCAGGAGGTCAAGCCACCCCAGCTCCTCCCGTTGGTCCAGCCCTGGCCCAGCACGGTTTAAATATTATGGAATTTTGTAAGAGTTTTAACGAAGCGACAAAGAACCGGGTTGGTTCTACTGTTCCGGTTGAAATCACAGTTTATGAAAATAGAACTTATGATTTTAAATTGAAACAATCCCCGGCTTCCGAACTTCTTAAAAAAGCAGCTGGAATTGAAAAGGGCTCCGGAACGCCTAATAAAACTAAAGTCGCTAAAATTACACGAGCTCAACTTCGAGAAATTGCTGAGAAAAAAATGCAGGATTTGAATGCCGATGATATTGAGGCGGCGATGAGAATAATTGAAGGAACTGCCAAAAATATGGGGATAACTATTGAGTAAACCCATCTATTATGCAAAAAAAAATTCTCATTCTTTATATCCCTGTCATTCACAAGGGATATTTAGATTTATTTGAGAGAATCCAAGATAATATTTCCAAAGTTTATATTCTTGACGAAGAATTGCAAAACGAGCTCTCCGAAATAAAACCAGATATTGCTGCAATAAGTGCAGAAAAAATGAAGGATTTGTTGGTAAAGCTGGGTTTTAATGAAATTTCAATGCTTTCTAAAGATAGCCTTGAAGAAGTTAAAGGCAAAGAAATTATTTTAGTCCAAGATGAAATATCGCGCAATTTATATAATAAATACTTAATAGGAGAGAAGGTAGAATGGGAGTCGGTTTTTCTTCGCTGGGATAAAAGCAAAATTTTATCAGAACAACCCCTTGGAAATATTCCAATCTCTCAAGATAGCTTTGATATAAAAATGATGGAAGAAGCATACAAAGAAGCGGAAGAGAGTAGTGATTGGTGGCGCCAGATTGGGGCAGTATTAGTAAAAAATAAAACAATTCTCAGTCGCGCTTATAACCAAGACATTCCAAGCGGCCACACTCCTTATCAGGTTGGCGAAGTGCGTGATTTTTTTAAAGCCGGTGAAAGGCAAGAATTAGCAAGCACAATTCACGCTGAACAGAAAATCGTTGCCGAAGCTGCTAAAAAAGGGATTTCCCTTGAAGGAACTTCGCTTTACGTAAATATTTTCCCTTGTCCTGTTTGCGCCAAACTCATTGCCTTTTCTGGTATAAAAAATCTTTATTTCGGGGAAGGCGGTTCAAACTTTGACGCTAAAAAAGTTTTAGATTCAGCCGGGGTTAATATAGTTTACATAAAATGCGGCAGTATTTAGATTTATTAAAATATGTTTTGGAAAATGGGGAGAAGAAAAGTGACCCTCAGGGAGTAGGAAATATTGCTGTTTGTGGCTATCAGATGAGATTTAAAATGGACGACGGTTTTCCTTTGCTGACAACGAAGAAAATGCCGCTAAAATCAATTATTTACGAAATCCTTTGGTTTTTAAAAGGAGATACTAATGTTAAGTATTTACAGGAGCACGGAGTTACCATTTGGGATGAATGGGCTACTCCCGAAGCTACTGCTAAATATAATATGCCACCAGGAGAATTAGGCCCGATTTATGGTGAGAAATGGCGGCGTTGGAAAAAAAGAGAAGACGGAACAATTGACCAAATAGCTCTTGTTGTAGAAGAACTTAAGAAAAATCCCGACTCAAGACGTCTTGTTGTTACTGCCTGGGATCCGGAAGACATTGATAAGGTTTTTGTTGCCCCCTGTCATTGTTTTTTCAAGTTTTTTCATGCTCAAGGAAAATTATCTTTACATCTTTTTCAACGCAGTTGCGATATCTTTCTTGGGGTGCCATTTAATATTGCTTCATATTCTCTGCTTTTAATGATGATGGCCCAGGTCACTGGATTAAAAGCTTATGAATTTGTTCATACTTTGTCAGATGCCCACATTTATCTTAACCACATTGAACAGGCAAAGCTTCAATTAACTCGCGAGCCCAGACCCTTGCCCAGGATGATTCTTAATCCTAAAATAAAAAACATCTTCGATTTTGATTACGAAGATTTTAAACTCGAAGGGTACGACCCTTATCCAGCTATTAAAGGAGATATTGCTATTTAGCTCATCCTATTGGGAAATTTACCGTTTTTGTCTTCCTTGTCTTTTGGTGTCTTTTTGGAGAAATTAAATGAAAATGGAGATGAGCGACTGAAGCGCCAGTAAAATTCGTATCACCAAACCTAATCGCCAAAGCCCCGCCTTTTATTTTGTATTTCTTTATTGCAAACCTAGTCAAATAAGATACAGCTTCGAAATCTCTCTTTTTCAATTCAGAAAAGTTCTCTCTATGTTTTTCTCCTAGAATCATAAGATGACAACGGGCGTTTTTGTATGGCCAACTGACATCTGTTAAGAGCCAATCGTCTTTTTGTTTAATAATTGGTTTCTTGTGATATTTGAAATTCTCTCTACAAAACGGGCACTTGCCCGTTTTTGCTATTTCTTCTATCACTCTTTTATATTCTCCACGTCTTGCATTATTTATATTAACAAATTTTTTTTTCATCCCTTTTTTATTATGTTAGAAAGCAATGCTTCAAGGTGTTTTTTTATCATTCTCTCAATGATTTCAGTAGTAGAGGTTTTTTCTGCTTGTCTTGGGAAAACTAAAACATTGTTAGAATATAATTGGATATCTTTAATCTGCTCAGGTGGGTAACTCTCAGGAGTGGTGACGAAAATATCGGGCCGAATTGTTTTTATTAATTCATACTGCCATTTTCCAGCGTCGTCTATATCGTCTACTAAAGTTATATAATCCACGCATTCCTGGTATTTCAACATTTCCATCCTTTCTTCTTGAGGTATGACAGGCCTAAGGTCATTTTTTTTGTATAATTTTATTCCCCGGTCGCTGTCTACCCCCACAACAAGCACATCTCCCTGCTCCTTCGCCCTTATCAAATAGCGTAAATGCCCGATATGAAGCATATCCCAAGAGCCGACAGTGCAGACGATTTTATGGCCTAAGGTTTTGTGTGCGTCAATAATTTTTTTAAGCTCGGAATAATCTGTGACGATTCGATTGTTTTGATGTTTCATCACTTTCATATTTCGTGAATATTATGCTTGATATATCGGATACCTTATGACATAATATCATATATAGAAAAAAGTAGTCAATAGGATGATTATTTCAATAATTGTTGCCATTGCTGAAAACCGAGTTATAGGAAATAAAAACGCCCTGCCCTGGAAATTGCCGGCGGATATGGAACATTTTCGAAAAATGACAGCTGAAAAACCCATAATTATGGGCCAGAAAACCTTTGAATCCATCGGCAAAGCTCTTCCTGGCAGGACTAATATTGTATTAACCCTTGATAAAAGCTTTAAGGCAGCAGGCTGTGTGGTTGCTTACTCGATAGAAGAGGCGCTTGAGATTGTCAGGGAAAAGAGAGACGAAGAGGTAATGGTGGCTGGTGGTGTTTCGGTTTATAAGCAGTTTCTGCCAATAGCTGATAGGATGTATTTAACTTTGATTGAAGGGGATTTTGAGGGCGACGCTTTTTTCCCGGAGTTTGATTGGGCAAACTGGCAAGAAATAGAGAGAATTGAAAACGAGCCCAATAAAGAAAATCCTTATAAATATACTTTCCTCACTTTGGAAAGAAAAAAATGATTTTGGGAGTAAAAGAATTATTAAAATTAGTCAAAGAAAAAAAGTTGGTTGAAAATCTTTCAGAGAGAGAACTCAAAAACCCTGAAGGGGCTGGTTTTGATATTAGAATAGGGGAGTTGTATGAGGTAAAAGGAAAAGGGTTTTTAGGAGTAGAAGAAAGAGAAACGCCGGAAATTAAGCTGGTGGCAAAGTATGAAAAAGATAAATCTCAAAAAGTAACTCTTTTGCCCAAAATCTACTATTTGATGAAGACAATTGAGAAATTAAACATGCCGGAAAATCTTTTGGCCTTATTTACACCTCGTTCTACTCTTTACCGTTCGGGAGTTTATATTTTCGGTGGTCAGACCGCCCCGGGTTATCAGGGAGAATTGACCACCGGAATTTACAACTTTTGTGATGAAAGTTTTGAATTAGAAATGGGAGCGAGAGTAATGCATATTATGTTTTTTGAAGTTAAAGGGGAAACCAATCTTTATCGCGGCCAATGGCAAGGCGGCAGAATTACCACTAAGAAAAAAGAAAAGCAAGTTTAAAGATACGAACCTCATGAAAAACGTTGAAATCGAAGTAAGGAGTTTTATTTCTCCGATTCAATACAAAAGTTTAGAAAGGAAACTCAATAAGATTGCCAGGTCCCTGAAAGAAATTAAAGAAGAAACAGTTTATCTTGAGAGAGAAAGTCTTCGGATTCGTCGAGATAACAGCTATAGCTACCTTATTTTTAAATCCGGTAAAATTCATGACAATTTCCGAGGTGAAATCAAAATTAGATTTGAAAGAACTGATTTTGATAAATTGAGAGATTTATTCGAAAAATTAGGATTTAATATTGATGTGATGTGGTTCAGGGAAAGAAAGGTTTACGATTTAAAAGAAGGTATAAAGGTGTTTCTTGATAAGACAAAAGGATACGGAATGATTGTTGAATTAGAAAAATTTGGAACTGAGCAAAATAAAGAAAAGATTTATGATGATTTAAAAGTAAAATTATTAACCTTGGGAATTAAAAAGATTACTCCTAAAAAAGAATTTGACAAAAAATTCAAATATTACAAAAATAATTGGCGAAAAATTTTAAATTTAAAAGCATGAACATCGAAAAAATCATTGACCAGACCTATCTTAAAAAAGGAGTAAGCAAAGAAGAAATAAGGAAGGTTGCCGACGAAACCAGAGAATACGGTTTCCGCGGTTTTTGCGTTTTTCCCGAATATACAAAAACAGCCAAAGAAATATTAAAAAAAAGCTGTGTTAAAGTCACCACCTTAATTGACGAGCCGACCGGTGCCAGTCCTCATGAAAAAAGAATAAAAATGGCACAGGAAGCGAAAGAAAATAGTTCTGACGAGATTGATGTGGTAATGAAAATAGATGACTTTAAAAACGGGAAATATGAAGAAGTTTTAAATGATTTAAAAGAAATCTGCAGAATTCTGCCGACAAAAGTGATTATCGGTTCAGGCTATTTAACTGACGAGGAAATAAAAAAAGCTTCAGAAATTGTAAAGGAATCCGGCGCCATTTGTGTAAAAACTGCCACTGTGAACGATCCTTTGGACCACGCGGAATTAGTCGAAAAAGCAAAACATATAAAAATAATGAAAGAGTCGGCCCCGGGATTACTGATAAAGGCGGCGGGTGTTATAAGAACATTGGCAGATTTGGAATTAATGGTGAAATCCGGCGCCGATATTATCGGAACCAGTTCAGGAGTGGAAATTATTAATGAAGCTCGGGGAACAAAAAGCGACGAAATAAAAGACGGCAGAATAATAGAATAATATGGTATATCAACCTACAATTGGCTTGGAAGTGCACGTAGAACTTAACACAAAAACAAAAATGTTTTGTGGTTGCAAAAACGATCCTAACGAACATCATCCTAATATCAATATATGTCCGACGTGTACTGCACAACCAGGGAGTCTTCCGGTAATTAACAAAGAAGCGGTAAGGAAGGTTATAAAAACCGGCCTGGCTTTAAATTGTCAAATTCCGGAATATTCAAAGTTTGACAGAAAAAATTATTTTTATCCCGACCTTCCTAAAGGATATCAAATTTCCCAGCTTTATCAGCCGCTTTGTATAAAAGGATTTCTAGAAATTAATAGTAAAAAAATAAGAATTAGAGAAGTGCACCTTGAAGAAGATACCGGGAGTTTGGTTCATCCAGAGAATGCCGAATATTCTTTGGTAGATTTCAATCGGGCAGGTATTCCTTTGATGGAATTAGCAACCGAACCGGATATGCATTCGGCAGAGGAAGCGCGACAATTCGCCGAAGAATTTCATTTGATTATGCACTATCTTGAGGTTTCCGATGCTGATATGGAAAAGGGTGAAATGCGAATCGAAGTTAATATTTCGCTTAGTAAAAATCCGCCAGCTGGCGGAGGTAAATTAGGAACGAAAGTAGAAATTAAAAACTTAAATTCTTTTCGGGCGGTGGAAAAGGGGATTAAATATGAAACTGAGAGACAAGCTAAAATTTTAAATTCTGGCAAAAAGGTGATTCAGGAAACACGCGGCTGGAACGATATTAAAGGAGAAACCTTTTCCCAAAGAGAAAAAGAAGAGGCTCATGATTATAAATATTTTCCCGAACCCGACTTGCCTCCACTCCATCATCCAAAAAAATTTGTGGACGAAATCAGAGCTGAAATTCCCGAACTTCCCCAGCAAAGAAGAAAAAGATTAGCTCGAGAATATGGTTTAGATGAAAAGAATATTGAAATTTTTGTTTATAATAAAGACCTCGGGGAATATTTTGAAAAGGTGATTTCGGAATTACCGCCGAATCTACCCAAAGAAAATCTCTTACAATTAATTAAACTAACTTCAAATTATATAATTACTGATTTACAGGGATTATTAAAAAGCGTCCCGTTAGATAGAGCTCGCGAAGCTCGTTATCTAACGGGGTTAATCACTCCTGAAAATTTTGCCGAATTTATTACCTTAATTTTTGAGGAAAAAATTTCATCAAAAATTGCCAAGATGGTGCTATCTGAAATGTTCAAAACTGGAGCCGACCCATCTCATATTATTGAAGAAAAAGATTTATCGCAAATTACGGACGAATCCGAAATTGAAAAAATTATCAAAGAAGTTATTTCCAAAAATCCAAAAGTGGTTGAAGATTATAAAAAAGGTAAAACCAATGCTTTTCAATATTTAATCGGCCAAATAATGGCCAAAACCAAGGGGAAAGCAAGCCCCGAGCTTACTAATAAGATTCTCCGAAAAACATTGACAAAAATAAAATAAAGTGGTATAGTTATATTTATAGGAGGTGGTACCTATGAAGAATGTACCCAAAAAAGGCGATTCGGTAGCATTTCGCCGTCCGTTTATAGATCCCCAAATTCGTCAAGGGGAAGTGAGTGGGCCAGGTTTCAACGCAGTGGCTGTAGAGACGGGAGTTAAGGGAAAAGAAGAAACGAGTATTCTTTGCGTTTCCCTGGACCAAGTTCTCCACGTTCGGTAAGGGGATTAACGGACAGACATCGCCAGTGAGGGACCAAGTAGCGAGAGACTAAAACTTTTGCTCTTGGTCCCTTATGTGTTTTCTAAAAACTCTTTGACTAATTTTTCAGCTTCTCTGTGGTTTTTTACCCAATAAATAATTCTATCTTTTTTTAACCCACTTAAGTTTTGCTTTGCAGAACTTTGGTGGGTAAACCACGTCATCTGGCGTTTCGCGAAATGCCAGGTGTTTTTTTTAATTTTTTCAATAGCTTCGGCTAAAGAAATTTTTTTATTCAGATAATCAATTATTTCTCGATAACCGATAGCGTCAAAAGTAGATAAATTTTTATCATAAATTTTAATTAAATTTTTAATTTCTTTTAATAATCCAGCTTTCATCATTTTATCTACTCTTTTTTCAATTTTTTCTTTTAATTTTTCTTTATCTGAACTTATACCAATTTCCAAAACATCAAATAGGGGCTCTCCCTTTTTTCTTTGCTGAGAAAAAGGTTTTTTAGTTTTTATGGCTATTTCCAGTGCTCTAATAATCCGGCGGGGGTTTTGAGAATCCACAATATAAGCTGCTTCCGGGTCAATTTTAATAAGCTCATCATAAAGACTTTTTAGTCCCCGGGTTTTAATTTTTAATTCCAAACTTTTTCTCAATTTCCAATCCGGTTTTACCTGCGGGATTTCTAAATTATCAACAACAGCTTTAATATAGAGCCCTGTTCCGCCCACCAAAAATGAGATTTTGTCCTTTTTGATTATTTGACTTATCGCCCCAATTGCACTTCTTTTATATTCCCAGACAGTATAGGGCTGATTTGGTTTTTTAATGTCAATCAAATAATGTTTAATGATTTTTCTTTCTTTTTTAGTCGGTTTAGCTGTTCCAATGTCCATACCGCGATAAATCTGTCTGGAATCAGCCGAAACAATCTCGCCGTTAAATTTTTTAGCCAGTTTTAATCCCAATTCCGATTTCCCCGAAGCCGTCGGCCCCAAAATAACAATAAGTTTTCTGTTTTCTATTTTCTTTTCTCTGTTTTTTTCTATAATTTCTCGTAAGATTTTCTCTCTTCTCTTTTTTTCTTTCAGGGGAATGTTGTCTTTCATGTGAAAAGCAGCCGTGCCGGGGCGAGGGGAGTATTTGGCGATGTAGGCCAGATTAAATTTTATTTCTTTAAAGAGTTTTACCGTATTTTCAAATTGTTTCTTTGTTTCATCGGGGAAGCCAACAATCACGTCGGTTGTTAGGTTGATATCGGGAATTTTTTTTCTGATTTTTTTTACCAGATTTTTGTATTGTGTTACCGTATAGGGTCTATTCATTTTCTTTAATATTTTATTATCTCCGGATTGAACCGGTAAATTTATGTATTTGGCAACTTTTTTGGATTTTGCCATTACGTCAATTAACTCATCTGTAAAATCAGCTGGATGAGGGCTCATAAATCTAATTTTAAAATCTCCCGGAATATCATTTACCATTTTTAAAAGTTTTGGAAAATTTATTGAAGAATCAGCAAGCGAGGTGTAGTCGTTTACATTTTGACCCAAAAGCCAGATTTCCATTGCCCCGTTAGAAGTCGTATTTCTAATGGGGTTAGCTGCATTTTTTACTTCTTTTAAAATCTCCTCGTGGTTACGGCAAACCAAGGAACCACGAACGTAAGGAACAACGCAATAAGAACAAAAATTATTACAGCCATTTGAAATTGGAACAAAAACTTGAGAATTATTTTGGCACTTCGGGGCGATTTTAAAATAATTTTTCATTTCCCAAATTTCGTCAAATCTTTTTCTAAATTTCTTTCTGTCTTGCTTAAGGATACAGCCGGTTAGAACGGTTTTGATGGTTCGACGTGGCTCACCATCACCCTGAGCTTGTCGAAGGGTGAGTTTTAGCTTTTGAAACTTCGGAATTAATCCATAAACTCTATCTAC
>Ga0315277_10011125_pt1 | contig 11349 bp, 13 predicted proteins | sample YL17G05_15_MG_FD_203695 | JGI IMG/M metagenome (GOLD analysis project Ga0315277, IMG submission 203695) | Sediment microbial communities from Yellowstone Lake, YNP, Wyoming, USA - YL17G05_15 | ecosystem: Environmental > Aquatic > Freshwater > Lake > Sediment | place: USA: Wyoming | collected...
TCCCTACGGTGCCGAACACAGCTCTGCCCACACGGCAGGTCAAGCCAATTATGTAGCCATTTCTATTGCGTATGGCTGAGATGCGGTGAAGGGTGTGGTTGATGCCGGCGCGATTATCCCCGCTGAACTCGCCAATGCGTGATACTACATAATCGATATCAGACTGATTTACCTCTTTAGAATTGAGGACTAATTCCCTATGGGGAAAACGAGCTTCGGGAAGACGCCCTAAATCTAAGATTACCTCCAGCAGCTCGCTGCGGTCGGGCTGCTGGTAGAGCGGCTCACGGATAGGGAGTGGCAGGACATCGAGTAGCGCATCTAAATCGTCAGTAACTACCCTTCGCATCCTGTGACAATACCTTTTTCCACCTTACCAGCCCCTGGGGGACAACAATTCTTGCTGGGGTATAGCTTTTATGTCCAGACCGGGCATGGCAGTCCCCAAACCTTTAGATACCTCAGCGAGGATAGCCGGGTCCTGGTAGTGGGTGGTAGCTTTAACGATAGCTTGTGCTCTGGTTGCGGGGTCGCTGGACTTAAAAATCCCCGAGCCCACAAATACTCCCTCGGCCCCTAGTTGCATCATTAAAGCAGCATCGGCAGGCGTCGCTATCCCACCGGCGGCAAAGTTCACAACAGGTAACTTCCCTGTTTTATGCACCTCCATCACTAACTCCAGAGGAGCACCAAGGACTTTCGCCTCAGTCACCAATTCTTCCTCACGTAAAGCTTGAAGTCGGCCAATCCCATCCTGGACTGCCCGCATGTGTTTTACAGCTTCAACGATATTGCCTGTTCCCGCTTCGCCCTTGGTGCGAATCATTGCTGCCCCTTCGGCAATACGACGTAATGCTTCGCCTAAGTCACGGCAGCCACAGACAAAAGGAATCTTAAAATTATGTTTCCAAATATGATGGCTTTCATCGGCGGGAGTGAGCACTTCGGACTCATCGATAAAATCAATGCCCAATGCTTCCAGCACCTGAGCCTCAGCAAAGTGACCGATGCGGCATTTGGCCATTACGGGTATACTGACCGCTGCCATTATGGCCGTAATTATAGTGGGGTCGGCCATACGAGCCACTCCGCCGGCGGCGCGGATATCTGCTGGCACCCGCTCCAATGCCATAACAGCGCAGGCACCAGCTTCCTCGGCAATTCTAGCCTGCTCCGGGCTGACCACGTCCATAATCACCCCGCCCTTCAGCGTCTGGGCCAGTCCCGTCTTAACTTTCCAGGTACCCTTTTCCATCGATTTTCATTATAACGCTGTGCCAGCTAAATCACAAATGTCAAACAAGGAGCTCAGAATGACACTCCACCCCGTCATTGCGAGGCTGACGAAGTCAGCCGAAGCAATCTCGTGGTGGGGCAATGAGATTGCCGCGCTTCGCTCGCAATGACATTGCGAGGCGACGAAGTTTGTCCCCGCCTTACCCTCAAATTGAATAGGGTCGAGGGGTTAACCTCGACCCTATCTTTGTGGCTCTACAGCAACAATCCCGGTGTGACTAACCTACGGCCCCCCCACCGCATTCACTAGTAAGAATAGTGGAGGGCCCATGGCGTGGTTATTATCGGGGTTTACGTCCGTATCATCCACCAGTGCAACCTCGGCGAAGGCTTGCAGTGTGAACGTGTAGTACCCTGGGCCCGGCAAGAGAAGCTCGAATAGGTCACAAGGGTGCCCCGGCTCAGGCACAAATAATAAAGAGATACCGAACCAGTTGATTGACTTTGTGTAGTTAAGACATTTCACCAGCTGCCAGGCTGTTTCTACATCCAGTAGTATGGGCGGGCCGCCGGGAAGCTGAGGATCAGAGAGCCAGCCCTTCTCGACAGGTTGCCCATTGAAGCTAGGCACTTGGGACAATTTCTCTGGAGTAGGCCCCTGTGGAATAGGCGTCTTGTTCAACGCACAGAGGTCGTTAACAACAAGGATCTGAACTGAAGTAGGTCCTTGGAGATAAGTTATATTGAGCCAGGACGTCTCATTTACCGCGACCACTTTGTCTCGGCACCCGTCCACCCACTGTTGGAAGTGAACATCGATGATGTGACACGGGACCACTTCCAGATCGGGGGATTCCCAAGTCGCCCCGTCTACGGTCCAAGTTAGGAACTCAATGCCGGCATCCTGGTCCAGCTCGAAGTTCAAAGTAAAGGTGATGTTGCCGCCCGCGGACACACTCTGAGTTGCTGAGGGTGTGATATTAAGAAAGTATGCCCCAGCGGGACCGCCGGAGACGTAGGCGCAGGTCCAGCTACCCGGGTCCACGGTAAAGCTTTTCGGAACGGTGGTATCGTTAATGGCTGACCCTGATGCTGGTGTTAGTGTATAGTTCACTGCTCCTTGCCAGGGAGCGCCACAAAGGGTAGCTTTAACATCAATAGTGCATCGTGTTGTTGGTGTACAGCTCGGGACCAAAACCGCAAGTAAAACAATGGCAACAACCAGACTTAAACAAATAGCGAAAAGCCCCTTCCTCATGTGTTTACCTCCTTATCTAATAGTCTAGTTTCCCCAGGATGTTATTATACATGATGTTATCATATAGAATATCACTTTTTCCCCCCGCACTGTCAAGCATTTGTATTCGTTCATATGATTAATGGCACTTCTAAAAACAAATCCAAATGGCAATTGAAATTCCAAAAATAGAATAGGGTCGAGGAGTTGGCTCCTCGACCCTATCTTTATTGCCTCCAAAGTAGCAATCCTGGTGTGACTAACCTACGGCCCAGCAGGCACATTCACTACCAAGGTTAACGGGGGCCTCATGTCTTGGTTGCTTGTGAGGTTCACATCAGTAGCAGCCACCAAGTCAACCTCGGCAGAGGCAACCAGCGTGAATACATATTGCTGGAGCTGTGGCAACACCGGCACGACAAGCTCAAACAGAACACATTGGTGGAACGTCTGTTGCCCCTCCTGCACAGCTTTAGAGATACCAAACCAGTTGATTGACGTTGTATAGTAAGTGTCTTTAATGAGTTGCCACTGCGTTTCTACGTTGAGTAGCTCACTGGGAGCTTCGGGAACGAGAGTGATGGTATCGCCTGGGCCGACAGTATAATTACCGATGGTAGGCACCTGGAACACTTTCGTTGGCGGTGGACCGGCAAAATTAGGTGTCTTGTCCACCGCACAAGTGTCGTTAACAACATAGATTGTCGCTGGGGGGCCTGCAACCTGAGTAATATTGAGCCAAGACGTCTCATTTGCGGTAACATTGTATTGTGCACAACCATCTACCCATTGTAGGAATTCAGCGCCGATGATATTGCACACTACCCCATCAGAGATATTGTCGCCTGGAACATAAGCCCCGTTTCTGGTCACATCGATCCCCGTAATGGCGGCATCTTGATTCAGCTCGAAGTTCAAAACAAAGGTTGTTGTTTGGTCCTTGGAGACAGTCTGGGTTGCTGAGGGTGTGATATTAACCAAAAATGCCCCAGCGGGACCGCCGGAGACATAGGCACAGGTCCAGTTACCGGCCGCCACACTAAAGCTGGCAGAGACATTATTACCGTTAATGGTACTGGGCCCAGTTAGCGTATAGCTCACATTTCCTGTCCAGGGATTGCCACAAAGGGTAGCATTAACCACAATAGTGCCTTGTCCTCCTCCACCTCCTCCGCCTGTGCAGCTCGGAACCAAACCCGCCAGTAAAACAATCAAAACTAAATAAATAGCCAAAAGCCTCTTAGGCATACGTTTACCTCCTTATCTAATAGTCTAGTTTCCCCAGGATGTTATTATACATGATGTTATCATATAGAATATCACTTTTTCCCCCCGCACTGTCAAGCATTTGTATTCGTTCATATGATTAGTGGCACTTCTAAAAACAAATCACAAATGTCAAACAAGGAGCTCAGAATGACACTCCACCCTGTCATTGCGAGGCTGACGAAGTCAGCCGAAGCAATCTCGTGGTGGGGCAATGAGATTGCCGCGCTTCGCTCGCAATGACATTGCGAGGCGACGAAGTTTGTCTCCGCGTTACCCTCAAATAGAATAGGGTCGAGGAGTTAACTCCCCGACCCTATTCTATTTGCCTCTACAGTAACAATCCCGGTGTGACTAACCTACGGCCCTACAGTCACTATTAGGGTTAGTGGGAATGTACTCACGGCGTCGTTATTTGCGGGGTTTACGTCTGTACTACCCACCGGGTCAACGTGGGCATGGGCAATCAGTGTGAACGTGTAGACCCCCGGCATTGCGACAAGCTCAAATAAGACACATGGATGCGGCCCCGGCAGCTCAAATGGAGCTTTAGAAATACCGAGCCAGTTGATTGACTTTGTGTAGTTAGTGCCTTTCACCAGCTGCCAGACTGTGTGTACATCCAGCATGCCGGTCATCCCAGGAACGAGAGTAAGATTAGCGCCTACCTGGGTAGTTGCATTATTAATGCTGGGCATCTGGGACTTTTTCACTGCAGAAGTCCCCTGCGGAGTAGGCGTTTTGTTCAACGCACAAGTGGCGTTGACAACATAGATCCAAACTGGGCCTGGATTAGCTGGGCTGGCGGTAATCTGGAGCCAATCCGTCTCATTTAGCGTGACATTGTATCCCACACACCCGTCCACCCACTGCAGGAAGTGAACATCGGTGATATTACACGGGCCCACTTCCAGTGTGGATTGTCCCCAAGGCACCCCGTTTACGGTCCAGGTCAGGAACTGAATGGCGGCATCCTGGTTTAGCTCGAAGTCAAACGTGAAGGTGATCGTGCCGCCCCCGGACAAACTCTGACTTGCTGAGGGTTTGATACTTTTCAGGAATGCCCCAGCCGGACCGCCGGAGACGTAGGCACAGGTCCAGGTGTCGGCCGCCACACCAGTATGGGTGGCTGGAACAGAGGTACCGTTAATGGCTGACCCCGACGTTGGTGTTAGCGTATAGTTCACTGCTCCTTGCCAGGGCTGGCCACAAAGGGTAGCTTGAACCTTAATAGTGCCTGTTGTTGGTGTACAGCTCGGCACCAAAGCCGCAAGTAAAACAATTGCAACAACTATACTTAAACAAATAGCGAAAATTCCCTTTCTCATGTTTCCCTCCTTATCTAATAGTCTCGTGATTAAAGAACTGCAATTGATTTATATTACATCCTCCCTCCTCAGCAATATTTCGGACAAATAGATCCTTGCGAGACGTGATGAAAGTCCGATTTTCGATACCAACACCCAACAAAATCCCCAGTCTCCACAGAGGAGAAGTTTACTTTTCCGGAATCTTATGTGATTTATTAATATTACCCCCCAACACTCCCCATTGTCAATGGTTGCTTCCGGGATTTTTCAATAGTTTCGGCAGCTTAGCAAGAAGTCACTAAATAATGGCTATTTATGGGACTGGATCCTGGCTTGAGCTTCTTTGCTAGGGGCTCTTTTTTGTTTCCTCGATCTCCCTTTCTAGCTCCTTTAGTTCCTCTTCCAGGTCTTTTTTATACTCCTCGAGCATGTCCAGATACTCCTTTCTGCTGGGAAAGGGCTTGAATCCCTGGAAGTAGAAACCGAAGGGAGGTAGGCCAAAGTAGAACCTCCGGGATCTTCTACTCCACATGTCTATTCACCTCCTATATTGGCTGTCGCCTGGGCAAACCAGGACGACGGGGATATTTACTTGGTGTGAGTATATTTTATCAACAATTGCCAAATAACGCTGCCTGTTTGATGCCTACTTCGTCTAGATTCACATCTGTGCTACCTCTGTATACCCTTTCCACATTCCACACGGTTTCTCCGTGTCTTGCCAGAAAAGTTCTGCCATAGCTCCCCATTTAATAAGTATCTAACCACCGGGGATTTGTGGCAACTGGAAGGAATTTAATTTCTTGAGTAGGATAGTTGACTTGAGCTCATTGATTAATTAGGATTATTAAGTATAGAATAAATACTATAAAGGATTTCATAAATACGGTCGAGCTAGAAGATTTTAAGAAACGCCAATCCTGAGAAGGTCAGTAGTGAAAGAGTGGGCAGGACCGCTTCGATTCTTACTTACTATAGGTTGGTATATGGTTGTGAGTCTGCTCGTCCCAACTTTGCTTGGCCATTTTTGGCTTGATCCTAAGTTTGATAAAGCCCCTTTGTTCACCCTTATTGGTCTGGGCATAGGGACGGTTATTGCATTTTATGGTCTAGTTCGTATGCTTCGCCGGTATAAGGCTGAGCAGAGCGAATTAAACAAAGACAAGAGATAAAACAGTGCCAAAGCTGGGTTGTGCCACAAAAATCATAGTTTTCTCTCTTGTCATTATTTTAGTTTTGTTCGCTGTTGGCTTCGTTTTTGGCCCTCTGGGTGCTAGTTTTTTCGGCATCAAAGTTCCCAGCTTCATGGCTGTCCCCAAACCCCATGTTACGCTTCCCTCGGAAGTACTGTTTGAGGTCGCTGGCTTTCCCATCACAAACACTCTCATTGCCTCGTGGCTTAGTATTATCGTGCTGATGGTCCTATTCTATGTATGTACCCGCAAAATGAAGCTTATTCCGGGGAAGCTGCAAAATTTAGCCGAAATGGCAGTAGAGGCGTTGCTAAGCTTCGTTAAGAGTGTTGCTGGCGAAAAACATGCGAGGCTGCTTTTTCCAGTAGTAGCCACCATTTTTATCTATGTGATAACCAATGCCTACCTGGCCCTGTTGCCCTTCTTTGGCACAATAGTAGTCACCGGGCAGGAAGGTACCGCTGTGCCTCTGTTTCGGTCAGCCAATACTGATATTAATGTGCCTCTTTCCATCGCTGTAATGTCCTTTATCTTCGTTGAGTTTTGGGGTATGAAATCCCTGGGTGCTTTTCGTTACCTTGGGGAGTTCTTTAATTTTGGTCAGATAGGGCGAGGTGTCAAAGAGCTATTCAAGGGGAAGATACGCCCGGCTATCACCAACATTGCTTTTGGATTTATTAACCTTTTTGTCGGCATGTTAGAGATATTCAGTCATCTAATACGCATCATCAGCTTTACCTTCCGTCTTTTCGGCAACATGACTGCCGGTGAGATGTTGCTGTTGGTTTCTGCTTTCCTTATTCCTCTCATTTTCACTATCCCCTTCTATGGGTTAGAATTACTTATCGGCTTTATCCAGGCTCTTATCTTTGCCGGTTTAACTTTGGTGTTTGGCACCATTGCTGTAGCTCCTATGCATGAGGAGCAAGAATAAAGTTGAAAGGAGGAAATAAATGACACCAGAAGTAATGAAAATGCTAGCAATAGGATTGGTTGCAGGCCTGGGCTTCTTGGGACCTGCACTAGCTCTGGGGCTTATCGGCTACTCAGCCATGCAATCTCTGGGGCGTAACCCTGAGGCGCGAGGTCCTATCTTGACCAATATGATTTTGATTGGCGGTTTGTGTGAAGCTATCGGAATCTATGCTTTGATAGTGGCTATTATCCTGGCTATGGTGGTGGGGTAGTATCGTTTAGAAGGAGGGTGAATTATGAAAGACGGTGATTTTCCTATTGGATTAGCGATAATCATTGGTGCGGCGGTGTTGGGGGTATTTCTTGTAGCGGCAGTTACAATTGGTTTATTCTTACTGGCGGCAAGTTAGTCTGCCACTAGAAATGATATATAGTTAGGAGGGCGAAATGGGAGGTTTTGCTAAGCTAGGTATTAATTTACCCTTGCTGATATCTTTTATTATAAGTTTTGTCATTTTGTTTGCTCTGCTCCGTTTGTTTCTATATAAACCGGTGATGAAGATGCTTGACGAGAGGTCCAGGAGGATAAAGGAGAATATGGAGCAGGTTGAAGCTACAAAGGAAGAGTATGCCCATGCTGGGGAAGAGGTTAAGAAGCTGATCAGCAAAGCACGCGAGGATGGACAAGCTTTAGTTAGTCAAGCTACCCAAACAGGAGAAAAGCTTAGGGAGGAGGCAAGGGAGGGAGCAAGAAAAGAAGCGCAAGTTATCGTTGACCGGACCCGCGCTGAATTAGAAGAGGAGCGTGATAAGATTATTGAGGACCTGCGCCGGGAATTTGTGGATATTTCCATTTCGGCTGCTGAGAAAGTGATTAAGGAGACCTTAGATAAGGAAAGGCATCGCAAACTTATCGAGGAAGCTCTAGAAGAAAGTACCACTTTCAGAGAGAACTAAAGTGTTATTCGTCATTGCGAGCGAAGCGAAGCAATCTCAGTCAAAAGGGGATTGCTTCGGCACTCCGTGCCTCGCAATGACACTTCAGTAAAATGGCAAGAGTGACTTCTGGTAAACGCTATGCTCAAGCTGCATTCAAGCTAGCTCTGGAGAAGGGAGAGTTAGACAGTTGGCAAGCAAGCTTGAGAAAAATAGCTGACATAACTACAGATGAAAAGCTTGTGGCTTTATTGGAAAATCCCAAATTGCCTTTCGAGGCCAAGAAAGCCCTTTTGGCAGAATTGTTAGGAAAAATAAACCCTTTGGCTCTAAATCTGGCTTATTTATTGGTACACAAACATAAAGTAGGCATTGCTGGTGATATTGCACAGCAGTATGATAGGTTGCTGGATACTCACTATGGCATTGAGCATGTTGAAGTAATTACTGCCTTGCCATTAGATGATGAGGATAGGGAGAGGATTTCCAGTCGGTTTGGAGAGATAATTGGGCATAAGGTTGTCATTGATGCTCAGGTCGATCCCTCCATAGTTGGCGGGATTAAAGCCAGGATTGGTGATACACTCATCGATGGGAGCGTGAAAAGCAAGCTTGGGGCTTTAAGGAAGAGCTTGGTGGGGACTAGCAGGTAATGGTCATAATACTCCCCTATCATTGCGAAGAAGACTCCCTTTTGTCATTGCGAGGCACAAAGTGCCGAAGCAATCTCAAAGCCCCACCGGGATTGCCACGCCTTCGGCTCGCAATGACATTAGAAAATAGGAGGCTAAATGGCAGCTCGAGATCGAGACATTGTTTCCGTAATTAAAGAGCAAATCGAGCATTTTGGCGCTGCTGTAGCTGTGGCCAATGTGGGCACGGTAGTAGAGGTAGGCGATGGCATCGCCCGCATCCATGGGCTGGGAAACGCAGCTTACAACGAATTGCTGCAATTCCCCCACGATATCATGGGTCTGGCGCTGAACCTGGAAGAGGATAATGTTGGTGCTGTTATCCTTGGTGATTGCAGCCAGATTAAGGAAGGGGATGAGGTGAAGGCAACAGGGATGGTAGTTGAGGTTCCAGTAGGCGATGGCCTTATTGGCAGGGTAGTTGATCCTCTGGGACGTCCCCGGGATGGCAAGGGGCCAATTAAAGCAGAGAAAAACCGTCCCGTAGAAATAGTGGCGCCAGACGTAACAAAAAGAAGGCCGGTAGATACACCGGTGATGACAGGCATTAAGGCTATAGATAGCATAATTCCTATTGGGCGAGGACAGCGTGAGCTTATCATTGGTGACCGCTTTACGGGCAAATCGGCTATTCCTATCGATACCATAATCGCCCAAAAAGGCGGTGACCTTATTTGCATCTATGTTGCCATTGGGCAAAAAACATCCAAGGTAGCTCAGGTGGTAGCTATTCTGGAGAAGTATGGAGCTATGGAGCATACTATCGTAGTAGCTGCCGACGCTTCCGACCCTGCTCCCTTGCAATACCTCGCCCCTTATGCTGGTTGTGCTATGGGTGAAGAGTTCATGGAACAGGGAAAGGATGCCCTGATTGTTTATGATGACCTTTATAAGCATGCCTGGGCTTATCGCCAGCTCTCCCTGCTGCTTCGCCGTCCACCAGGCAGGGAAGCCTATCCGGGAGATGTTTTCTATTTGCATAGTCGGCTTCTGGAAAGAGCGGCTAAGTTAGCCCCTGAGTATGGTGGTGGCTCGCTTACCGCCTTGCCTATTATTGAGACTCAAGCCGGAGATATGTCAGCCTATATCCCCACAAATGTAATTTCCATTACCGATGGGCAAATTTATCTAGAAACGGACTTATTCAATGCCGGAATTCGTCCTGCGATAAACGTGGGATTGTCAGTATCCCGAGTTGGCGCTGCTGCTCAGCGCAAGGCTATGAGGCAGGTGGCTGGCAGTTTACGGCTAGAGCTAGCTCAATTCCGTGAGCTTCAAGCTTTTGCCCAGTTTGGTGCTACTGACCTGGATAAGGCGACCAAGGACCAGTTGGAGCGGGGCAGGCGTATCACTGAAGTGCTGAAACAACCGCAGTATTCTCCCATGTCCTTGGGGAAGGAAGTAATGATTCTTTATGCTGTGACTAACGGCTATCTTGACGATGTGCCTGTAGATAAAGTTATTGCCTGGGAGGGAAACTTTCATAGATTTATGGAGATTAATCATCCCGAATTAGAACAAAAGATTAACGATGACAAGGAGATAAAGACCGAGACTGAGGAAGCTCTGAAAGCAGCAATTAAAGAGTTCAAGGAGCAGCTGTGAGCTGTCAGCTGAAGGCTTTCGGCTAATGATCAGTACCCAAATTCTTCGTCGGCGGATACGCAGTGTTCAGGGCACCGCCAAGATTTGCAAGGCTATGGAGATGATTGCCACTGCCAAGATGAGGCGAGCTCAAGAGCAGGCGATAGCCGGGCGGCCCTATGCTGAGGAAATAAGCAAAGTGGTGTCCGACCTTGCTGTTGAAGCTCAAGCCGGTGGTAAAGTTCACCCCTTGCTACAGAAGCGCGAGGTCCAGAAGATCGCTATAATCCACATGACTACCGATCGTGGGCTATGTGGCGGGTTAAATGCTAATCAGAATCGCCTTGTTGCCAGCTTTATTCTGGAGCAAACTGTGCCTGTTACCCTCGTTACCATGGGTCGTAAGGGGCGAACTTTTGCACGCAGTGCCCAGCGTGATCTCCGTGCTGAGTTCACGGGAATCAGCGACCGACCTAGTTTACTAGAAACCCTGCCTATTTCACGGGTGGTTATCGATGACTACAGCAATGGTGGGGTTGACTTGGTGTATCTTGCCTATCCCCGTTTCATCACCACTATGATTCAACGACCTGCAATGGAGGTATTGCTTCCCATTGAGCCAGCCGTGCTGCCTCGAGTCCAAGTGGCAGAATACATTTATGAACCTGACCCCAGTGCTGTTTTGGGCGAGCTACTGCCAAGGTATGTGGAGATGAAGGTATACCATGCTATACTTGAGCTTGTTGCCAGTGAGCAATCGGCGCGCATGGTGGCTATGCGTAATGCCAGCGATAATGCTAAGGAGCTTATTGAGGACCTGACGTTGGCATTGCATAAAGTCCGACAGGAGATGATTACCAAGGAGATCTGTGATATTAGCGGAGGAGCTGAGGCTTTAGTTTGAGTTACGGTCTATATGGTTTAATAAAGAAACCCTCGCCATTCATCACTTTATCTAACGAGGTAGGGAGGTAATAAGA
>Ga0315277_10011126_pt1 | contig 11349 bp, 12 predicted proteins | sample YL17G05_15_MG_FD_203695 | JGI IMG/M metagenome (GOLD analysis project Ga0315277, IMG submission 203695) | Sediment microbial communities from Yellowstone Lake, YNP, Wyoming, USA - YL17G05_15 | ecosystem: Environmental > Aquatic > Freshwater > Lake > Sediment | place: USA: Wyoming | collected...
GGCGACGTACGTCATGACATCAAGAGGGTTGGAAACGACGACGAGAATCGCGTTCGGTGATTTTGCAGCCGCCTGTTCGGTGACCGACTTGACGATGCCGGCGTTTGTCGTCTGCAGGTCGTCACGGCTCATGCCGGGCTTGCGAGCGATCCCCGCGGTGATGACGATGATATCGGAGTTTGCTGTATCGTCGTAGGAGTTGGTGCCAAGAACCCGGGAGTCTGTGCCCTCGACCGGTGCTGCTTCATACATGTCGAGGCCCTTTCCCTGCGGCATTCCCTCAATAACATCAACAAGCACAACTTCATTGGCGAGCTCTTTGTCAGCAAGACGCTGCGCCGCGGTGGCACCCACATTGCCGGCACCGATGACAGTGATTTTCATAGATTGCCTCCTCGATGAGAACGATGAAGAGCACGGTGGTTAGTTGGGATCAGAAATACGGTAGGAGAGAGAACAAGAAGGCCTCCCGCGCGCGGGAGGCCTCGACAATAATTTCCTATGCTGCGGGTGGGTACACGCTGACGCGCTGTTTCGCCTTGCCGACGCGCTCAAACTTCACGTGTCCGTCAATCAGCGCAAAAAGCGTATCATCGCTGCCGATGCCGACGTTGCTGCCCGGATGCATCTTCGTGCCGCGTTGGCGAACGAGGATGCTGCCAGCCGAAACCAGCTGACCTCCGAAGCGCTTCACGCCGAGGCGCTGCGCGTTACTGTCACGACCATTGCGTGAGCTTCCACCACCTTTTTTATGAGCCATATCCTCTTCTCCAGCTTGAATCGTTCAATCGTTGTGATCGCTACGAGACTTTCGTGATCTCGATTTCTGTGTACTGCTGCCGGTGTCCGCGGTGCAGCCGGTAGCCCTTCCGTTTCTTCTTCTTGAATACTTCCACTTTGTCGTCCTTCACGTGGGAGAGAACCTTCGCTTCTATCAAAGCATCCGACAGGTACGGCGTGCCGAGCTTTGTCTGTTTCTCGTCCCCGAGAAGCAATACCTTGTCAAACTTAACTTTGGCCCCAACCTCTGACTCGAGCTTGGGAACGAAGATCTTGTCGGCCTTTGCTACCTTATACTGCTGGCCAGCGATTTCCACTACAGCAAACATTGATACTCCTCAGTTCCGTTGCAGGTGATTTTGTTACAAGGATTAATAATTTATTCAAAATCGACCTCAAAGTCAACCAATAATTGCCCGTTTGCGGGCTTCACCGGTCCCTCACTCCTGTTCGGATAGCAAGAGCGCAATCTCACTTTGGAATTCCTTTCGCATTTTGATTCTCTCTGACGGCGGGAGCAACGTGGCGTCGACCGCCCCTAGTGCAAGCTTCCGGATGGTTTCCAGATCCCAGCCAAATGCGTTGTGGCAGGCAAGGTATTCGCCCGTCAGTGTTGTGTTGAACATCGGGGGATCGTCGCTATTGATGGTGATTCTGAGCCCGTATTCAAGCAGCTTTGGGAGGACGTGCTGGGACAGGGAGGGGAATACTCCGAGGCAGATATTGCTGGTCGGACAGACTTCAAGTGCGAGTTGTGTCCGCTTGAGATAGTCCATAAGCTGGCGGTCTTCGATTGCCCGAACCCCGTGCCCGATCCTTTTCGTATCGGCAACCTCAATTGCATTCCAAATGCTCGGAGGTCCCTCAGTCTCCCCCGCATGCAGGATGCAGGGAATCCCCTCTTTCCGGACACGCTCGAAAGCTCTTCGGAACTTCGAGGGTGGATTTCCCTGCTCGGGACCTCCCAATCCGATTGCGATCACGCCGTTCCCGAATCCCTCGACGACCCACTCGGCGACTCTGTTTCCGGCTTCTGTCGGATGTTCACGCGGGATGTCGATGATCATTCCCATGCGAACACCGAGTTCCTTCAATCCCCACTCACGGGCTCGATTGACAGCATTCAGCTGCTCCCTGAAGCTAAGTCCGCAGTTGAAGAACTGGTTGTACGGTGTGAAGGTTACTTCGCTGTAGGCGATGTTCTGCTCGGCCTGTCCGGCGAGGAACTCGCGGGCGATGAGCTCAATATCCTCGGCTGTCCGCAGGCAGGAGGATATTGTCATGTAGATTTCAATGAAGTGATCAAAATCGCGGAAAGTGTACCACTTCCGAAGTCCCTCCACATTCTCCGCGGAAAGCGGGATCCTGTGCCGTTTGGCCAGTTTCAACAGCGTCTCGGGCCGGACGGATCCTTCGAGATGAACGTGAAGTTCAACTTTCGGCATCTGCCGGATGAAATGAGTCAAGTCTTGCATTCGTGTCTCGTCATATCATGAAGAAGGATGGTTGGTGGATGTTCGCCCCATCATCTATCTCTGCTTGAGGATGACCAATTGACCGTGGCCCACGGCGACCGTTGAAGTGATATACCCTGATGTCTGGTGGACGGCAGCGAGAAAGTCCTTCATTTCGTGAGCGTGGGTGAGGGCATTGTCGCAAACCAACAGAGCTCCCGGTGTGATCACTCTCTGGAGGTCACGCCACCACACAGGATATTCGACGCGGTACGAATCAAGGAATACGAAATCAAATACCTCATCTGGTTGCTTCCCGAGAAAGTCCAGCGCATCCATGACTTCCAGATTGATCAAAGAATTAAATTGCGCTCTGGCGAAATTCCTGCGGGCTAAGTCGGCTTTGAGGGGGGAGATTTCGACAGTCGTGACAACTCCACCCAGCGGTCGCACGGCGTGTGCAAGCCAGAGGGTGGAATACCCATTGGAAGTGCCGATTTCCAGTACTCGTTTCGCGTTCAAGGCACGAATGAGCAAGACGAGGAAGGGGCCTGTGTCAGGTGTAATATTGAGCATTTTTTCCGCGCGGTTCTTGACCCGTGCATCATTCTCAACGCTGAATTGTTCAAGTTCCTTCAAGAGATCGATCAGCTTGTTTTCCATACGGTGGGTTCCTTGTGGTCAGTCAAAGAAGACTCAGGCAAACCATGGGTCACCCGGGATGGGAGTCGGTGAGGACTCTTCAGCAATCTGAGACCGTTGAGAATGACGAGCAACGCCGCGCCGTCATCGGCCAGGATGGCAAGCCAAAGACTGGAAAGGCCGCAGACACCCAGAACAAGAAATACTCCCTTGGTAAGGAGAGCGAGCACGACGTTTTGCTTGATGATTTCGAGGGTCTTCTTGCCGAGCGAAATAGTGTAAGGCACCCTGGAGATGTCGTCCGTCATCAGAGCGACATCCGCTGTTTCAAGTGCGGTGTCGGAACCAATTCCTCCCATCGCAATGCCCACGTCAGCGGCGGCAAGGGCAGGAGCGTCGTTGATGCCGTCTCCGACCATGGCAACAGACCCGCAGCGTGTCCTCAGTTCCCGGATGGATTCAAGCTTCTGCTCGGGAAGGAGCCCGGCCTTCATTTCGTCCAACTGGAGTTCGGCGGCAACCGCGGCCGCGGTTCCCTGGTTATCTCCCGTGAGGAGCACGACGCGCTGCACACCGAGATCGTGCAACAATCGAACAATCTGTTTGCTCTCACTCCGGATGCGGTCGGCCACTGCGATCGCCCCCAGAACCTGAACATCATCCGAGAGTATTACAACGGTTTTTCCCTGACTTTCGAGGTGGTCCAGCACTTTCTCGACTGCCGGCGAGCATATCTCCATCTCCTCCACAAGTTGATGATTGCCGACAACGTAGGTTTTGCCGTTGACTTTCGTCCGGATTCCTTTGCCGGTAATGGCGGAAAATTCCTCCGTCACGCAATCAGTAAGCTCGATAGATTCCGAAGCCGCTTTGCGGAGTAAGGCCTCGGCCAAATGATGCTCTGATTTCATCTCGGCTGCGGCGGTGATGCGGAGTATTTCTGATGCGGGGACCGTATTCAGCGGCACAATGTCCGTGACGGTCAGTTGTCCTTCCGTCAGCGTCCCCGTCTTGTCGAATGCAACGGCGCGAATCCTGGCCAGTGTTTCGAGGTGTTTCCCGCCTTTCACGAGAATGCCGTGGTGTGCGGCATTTGCGAGCGCACTCACGAGTGTGACAGGCGTGGAGATGACAAGTGCGCACGGGCAGGCAATGACCAACAACACGAGAGCCCGGTAGAGCCATTCCTCAAAGGACAATCCGAAGAAAAGAGGAGGTGCTCCTGCGATCACAATTGCTAAACTGAAGACGGCCGGCGTGTACACACGGGCGAACTTCTCGATGAGTGTCTGGCTTGGCGCCTTCCTGCTTTGCGCATCTTCGACGAGATGGATGATACGGGCAATGGTGGAATCATTCACCTTCTTGAGCACCCGGACCTCGAGCGCACCGCGTTGATTGAATGATCCTGCATACACCGGGTCGCCCTTTCGTTTCAACGCGGGGCGAGACTCGCCTGTGACCGGCGCCTCGTCGACACTCGACTGACCCCCGGAGACTTCTCCGTCGAGAGGTATTCGCTCACCGGGCCGGATGATAATAGTCTCTCCGACCGTAATCTCTTCGACGGGCAGGGTGATCTCGATTCTATTCCTGATCACCGTCGCAATGGGAGGGGAGACGTTCAAGAGTGTGTGGATTGCCCGCCGGGTTCGGTCGAGACTGAGCGATTCGATCAACAGCGAGACTGAGAAGAGGAGAACGACGGCTGCACCTTCCGCGTATTGTCCAATGGCAATTGCCCCTATGGAGGCGATTGCCATGAGGAAGTTCATGTCAAGAGAGACCAGTTTGACCGCTCTCCACGCTTTGGCAGCAATGTGCCAGCCTCCGATGAGCATGGAAGCCAGAAACAGAGCGGTGGTCACCGTGTGGGGGATTCCGAGCGGATTCGCAATCAGGCCGAGCGCAAGGAGGATCGCGGACAAGCCCGTCGAGATGAGCAGGCGGCGGTGAGGATTGTGGAGTGGCTGCAGCTGTGCGCGCTCATTGATGCCGGGGAGTCCGATTTCCCGAAGGGCTTTGAGGATAACAGACTCGTCGCAGGTGTGGTTCACCTTCAGACGATGTGAGACAACGTTGAATTCAAGATTCTGGATCCCCGGCTGCGGCTCCAGGATCTTCCGAATCTTCTGTTCTTCGGTGGCACAACAGAGATCGTGAATCGTAAACGTCGTCTCTCGTTTTTTCGAATCCGTCTTCATCGCTCCTGATTTTCCATCATTCCAGTATTGCACCACTCTACACCGTCCCTCACTCCTTGCTATGCGACGCTGCCACGCTTAAAAGATCCTCAATGTGCTCGTCATCGAGAGAGTAGAAGACCATCTTTCCTTCTTTCCGCTGATTCACGAGTCGGAGTGTTCTGAGCAGGCGAAGTTGGTGGGAAATAGCAGACTCGGTCATGCTCAGAAGTTCGGCGATGTCGAGGACGCAGAGTTCCTCCTTGCTCAGCGCGAGGACGATCTTTAGCCGCGTTGGATCTCCCAGGATTTTGAACGTCTCAGAAATGGTAGTGATTGCCGGTCCGTCTGCGAGTGCCTTCCGTGCAGAGCGAATGGCTGTTTGGTGGTTATGAGGCGTCATAGTCATCCCTTGAACGATTGAGCAAGTATTCAATCGTCAAGATACAGCCAAAAAGGGTATTGTGTCAAGGGAAAATTGGTAGCACAGGAAGAAGGGGGGCAGGGGGGTAAAACGTGATACGCTCTCTATTGGTTCGCTTTGGCTGAAGGCTGACCGCTGAATTCCTGATTCCGCACTCCACCTTTCTCAATTCGCAATCTACTTTCCCTCCAAATACCCCTTTCTCTCCTCCTCCGTCAACACTTCATTCATGCTGCCAGTGCGATAGCCCTGGAGGTCGAGTGTTACGTAGGCAAATCCAAGCGCTTTGAAGTGTGTCACGAGCGTTTCCCGGAATGCCGGATCAATCAAGCGATTGAATTCCTGAGCCCCCACTTCAAGCCTGGCTGTCCTGTCGTCGTGGTGCCGGACCCGGAAAAACCGGAAGCCGTTGTCGCGCATGAATGATTCTGCCGCATCCACTTTCATAAGGTTCTCCTTGGTGATGCCCTGCCCGTATGGAAATCTCGATGAGAGGCACGCAAAAGATGGCTTGTCCCAGGTCGGGATTCCAAGCTCCCGGGCGAGGGCGCGCACGTCTGCCTTTGTGAACCCGGCCTCCAGGAGCGGCGATCGAACGTCCTGCTCAGACTTTGCGCGCATTCCGGGCCGAAAATCGCCGAGGTCATCGACAATGGTGCCGTCGGCTACGCACCGGATACCTTCATCCTTTGCAATGCTATGGAGCTTGCTGAAGAGCTCCGTCTTGCAGAAGTAGCATCGGTTAGGCGGGTTCTCCCTGAATTTCAAATCGTCCGTTTCCTCGGTGTTGACGATACGGTAGCGTGATCCGAACGACTGTGCAAGCCGAATTGCCTCCTCGAACTCACGTGTCGGGTACGTTTCAGATCGGCCAATCACCGCAAGGGCGTCATCACCAAGGGTCTCCGTCGCAACGCGGATCAGCAGCGTGCTGTCAATTCCGCCGGAGAATCCCACCGCGACACTCCCGAGTTCGCTGAGGATAACTTTCAACCGATCGTATTTTTCTTGGACCTCAATCTCAATCATTGGCGTGGCAATGGCTCTTTACGTTGACGTTCCAGTTCGAGGACAATAATCGGCCGGAGTGTGTCGATCGGCATCACCTGACCGAGCCAGATCTCAAATGACCGTGCTCCCTGATGAAGGAACATTTCCAGACCGCTAATGGTTCTCGCCCCGCTCCGTGCCGCAAGACCGAGCAATCTCGTCTGGAGCGGTGTGTAGATCAAGTCCACGACTACTTGCGAGGTTCTGAAAACCGTGTCATCGCTGACGGGACAGCCCTCGACGGCAGGAGAGAGACCGAGGGAGGTGCAGTTCACGATCAGATCCGCACGCTCGATGTGTGCGCGAAGATTCTTTGGATCACCTGAATCTGCCTTGAGCTCCGACGTCCCGGCGTACGGAGCGAAATGCTCCACCAGATCCCGGCTGCGCTGTTCGTTCCTGTTCGCCACGATGATTTCCGCTGGCTTGAAGTGGCTGAGCAGAGCGTAGATCACAGCCCGGGCAGTGCCGCCGGCTCCGAGGAGGAGAACCGCGCGTCTCTCGATAGTTGCACGCACATTCTCGACGGAGGCCGTGAAACCATAGATGTCGGTGTTGTCGCCCGTAATCCGACCGCCCCGGAAGGAAATGGTATTGACAGCCCCGACGGCCCGCGCTTCGCCGGTGATTGTGTTCACCAGGCCGGCGACGGGTTCCTTGTGAGGAAGTGTGACATTCAGGCCCTCAAATCCTTTCTCGCGAAATTCGCTCAGCGCTTTGGGCAATGCCTCCGGCGCAATGTCGAATGCCTCGTAGCGGCAATCGAGACCCAGGTGGTCAAACGCGGCGTTGTGGAGAAGCGGCGAAAGAGAATGTGCGATGGGATGTCCGATGACGGCAAATTGCTTCATGGCTCAGAGTCCACAGATGGACATATCAGTTGTCCGTTGCGCATGCTGGTTCGTTTTGAAAATCAGAAAGAGCCTCTGCGAGCTTTGTTTACCCCGACACTCTTCGTCGGGGGCGACGTTGCCTGTCCCGCTTTACGGCCTGCCTGCCGTCAGGCAGGGATCCCGTACAACGGGACCCGCCTCTTGAAATTCTCTGGGGCAGGCGGGCGTGAAATGATCTTTGTCTCCCGATCGATTCTTGAGATGGGTCCTATTTCTTCAGGAGCGGCGCAAAATCGCGGTGAGATTTCAGGTCGGGATAATCTTTTCTGAATTGTTTCGTCAGCTGCGGATCCAACGCGAATGCCTTGCTCAGAGATTCCACTGCGGCTTTGTGTTCCCTCAGGAGGATATGGATTTTCGCAAGCGTATAATGAGCTGGAGCAAAATTTGGCGCCTCCTTCACACTCCGGTTCAGAGCTTCCGTCGCCTCTACAACCTCGCCAGTCTCATACAACGTGTCGCCATAATCGAACCATGCCTCAGCATTTGAGGGATCGAGCTTGACGACCGTTCTGTAACTTTCCAGACACTCCCCGATGCGGCCAAGGTTGTATTCTGCATCGGCCTTGGCATGCCACAGATCGCCCGATTCTGGATTCAGCGTTATCGCCTTCTTGTAGTCGAGGAGCGCCTTCTTGGGCTGATCAGACGCATCATAGCAGCTTCCGCGGCCGAAATACGATTCGCAATGATTCTCGTCGTATTTCAGGGCATTCGTGAACGCTGAGATCGCTTCTTTATACTGTCCTAGTTCCTCATAAGCGTTCCCCAGGTTATGCCAGGCGGGAACGTCCCCGGGCTCGAATTTCACCGTCATCTTGAAGCATTCGATCGCTTCGTAGAGCCTTCCCAGGTTCGCATAGGCGTTTCCCTTATTGTACCAGGCAGAAGGGAAGTCATCCTTGATTGCCAGGGCCATCTCGTAGCTGTCGATGGATTTTGTGTACTGTCCCTGCCGGTTCAGAACGATTCCCCGGTTATACCAGGCATTGTAATTGTAGGGATCCCGGTTCAGGTGCTCATCGTAACATCGAATCGACTCGTCCAATTTCTCCAGGAAATCGTAGCAATATCCTATTTCATACCACGCATCCACATGCTCAGGGTTTGTGTCAAGGATAAGCCTGAAAACCGAAACCGCTTCCTCAAATCTCTCCTGTTTCTCCAGCGTCACCCCCTTGTGGAAGAGAGCGTCCTCGTACAGTGGCTCCAGTTCGAGTGAAGAGTTGAACGATTGCAGGGCCTCGTCAATGAGGTTAAGGTTGTCAAGCGTGATTCCCCGATTGACGAATGCCTCCGGATCGGTGGGATTGAGCTGCAATGCCTTGTCGTAGCACGTGAGGGCTTCTTCGTAGCGATAGAGATTGTTCAGAATCATCCCCTTGCGCTGCCAGGCGTCACTGCTGAAGGGCTCGAACGAAAGGAGCCGGTCAACAAAGGACAACGCCTCCTCATACTGAGCGTGCTCGAAGTAGAACTGAATGATCTCTTCAAGCGCCTCGGTATTATTGATGTCCTTCTCCCCGTTCTTCAGCTGCTCGCGGAACCTGCGAAGGTCGTCGTCAGACCTGTCGTTGGGACGGGGGAGGTGCTCATCGTCATCGAAGTTATCGATTCGTGCCATTAGCGTAAGTGATGTGCCGAAATATAGAGTATCGCGTTGAGAGTATTGCCAGAACCAATAAAACAAAAATTGGAGTGGCTGTCAAGGTAAGCAAAACCTGCCGTTGGCAGTTCACGCGCGGGGTGACCGAAGAGCTTTTTCCGATTGATTTTCGTAAGTTCTTGGGGTATATTTCAATCCTTAAAAGTGGTAAAATGGTTGCGGAGAACGTAGAAACCATCAAGAAACGTATCGGAGCCGCGTGTTTCCGGTGCGGGCGGAGACCCGAAGACGTTCTCCTCGTCGGTGTCTCAAAGAATTTCGGCGTCGACAGCATCAAAAACGCTGTCGATTCCGGCCTCTGCGATATCGGCGAGAACTACGCTCAGGAACTCCTCGAGAAACGGAACCGGCTGCGAGACGATCGCATCCGCTGGCATTTCATCGGCCATCTCCAGAGCAACAAGGTCAAGTATGTCATCGAGTATGTCCATCTGATTCACACGGTGGATAGCGACAGGGTGGCGGAGGAGATCCAAAAACGTGCGGAAAAAGCCGGGCGAGTCGTCGATGTCCTGATCGAGGTCCATACGACGGACGAGGCCACGAAATACGGAGTACGGCCGTCGGAGACACTCGACCTTCTGAAACGGATCTCGAAGTTTGACCGCGTCAAAGTCCGGGGCCTGATGACGATGGGGCCGTTCTCGGACGATCCGAATGATTCCCGCCCTTCGTTCCAGCAGCTGAGGGTACTCAGGGAGGGAATGAGCCGTGAGGGAATCATACAGGATCCGATGCTGCATCTGTCAATGGGTATGAGTCACGATTTTGAGGTCGCCATTGAAGAAGGCGCGACCATCGTGCGTATCGGGACAGCGATTTTCGGGAGTCGAACGACACCATTTTGATGGTGGAAACCAGCTCTCACTGCGCGAAAGGTGGAGAGAATGAAGATCACACCGCTAGAGATCAAACGGCAGCAGTTCAAGAAAGTCATGCGGGGGTACGACCCTGTTGAGGTCGATACCTTCCTCGACGTCCTTTCTCACGAGCTCGAGGATGTCCTCGGTAGCAATAGGAACCACCTGGACAAAATCCTTGAGCTGGAGACCCAGCTCAAAGACTACAAGAACATGGAGAAGACTCTCCAGCAGACCCTGCTGCAGGCACAGGAAACGAGCGGGAAGGAAATCGCGAATTCGCGCAAGGAAGCTACGCTCATCGTCCAGGAATCCGAGTTGAAGGCATCACAGATCGTCGACAAAGCCCGCGGGGACTTCTCCCGAATGAAAGAGGAAATTGCGAATCTCAAGGCCCGGAAAGAGAGCATCCTCAGCAGACTGAAGGTCCTCCTGACCTCGGAAATTGACCTTATCAAGGCGCTCGAAATCGACGACGATGCGTCACAGGGTGATTCTTCCAAGGGGACGGGGAAAGACCACATTGAGATCGATGAGATCTTGAAGAAACTCTGATTATGGCGAGCGATCTCCGCAATCATATTGATGAGACGGTCCGGTTCATCCGGACGAAGACGGCGGCTGCCCCGTCTATTGGAATCATTCTGGGGACGGGACTTGGCGCGCTCGCGAAGGAAATTACGCACGACGTCGTGATCGATTATGCCGAGATTCCCCGTTTTCCTGTCTCGACGGTTGAATCGCATCATGGGAAACTGATCTTCGGCACGCTTGCCGGCAAACCGGTGGTCGCAATGCAGGGGCGGTTCCATTACTATGAAGGCTACCCGATGGAGCCGATCACCTTCCCTGTCAGGGTGATGAAGTTCCTCGGTGTCAAGACTCTGCTCATCTCCAACGCGGCCGGTGCATTGAATCCTGCGTTCAGCCGCGGAGACATCATGGTGATGTCCGACCATATCAACTTGCTCGGGGATAATCCTCTCATCGGTCCGAATGATGAGTCGCTCGGCCCGCGGTTTCCTGACATGTCCGAACCGTACAGTCAGGCGTTGATCAAGCTTGCCGAGCAGATCGCGCGTGAGCTTCAGATCAAGGTGCAGAAAGGGGTCTATGTTGCGATGCAGGGGCCGAATCTCGAGACGCGGTCGGAGTACCGATTCCTTCGCACGATTGGTGCCGATGCCGTCGGGATGTCGACCGTGCCTGAAGATATCGTTGCGATCCACATGGGGATGCGTGTTTTCGGCGTTTCGATCATTACGGATGAATGCTTCCCTGACACACTGAAGCCGATTACGCTTGAAGAAGTCATTGCGGTCGCCAATACAGCAGAACCAAAAATGACTGCGATTCTCAAAGAAATGGTGAATAAATTGTAAGTCTAAAGCTCCAAG
>Ga0315277_10011129_pt1 | contig 11348 bp, 5 predicted proteins | sample YL17G05_15_MG_FD_203695 | JGI IMG/M metagenome (GOLD analysis project Ga0315277, IMG submission 203695) | Sediment microbial communities from Yellowstone Lake, YNP, Wyoming, USA - YL17G05_15 | ecosystem: Environmental > Aquatic > Freshwater > Lake > Sediment | place: USA: Wyoming | collected...
GGTACTTCTCGCCGGCCTCGGCGTCGTCTCGGGCACTCACGCGGAACCTCCCGAACCCCCTCTGCCCGTCATACCAGGCTGGGTAGGCGAACTCCCCGCAGAACACCGGCTTGGCCACCTCCGCCTCCAGCCGTCGCAGCCGCTCGTTGGCATACCCCGGCGTGTAGAGATCGTAGCTCACCACGTCCGCGTGCCGCGCGGCCAAGCGCCAGTCCTCCTCGCGCTCCGCGCAGACGGGACACAGATAGCAGCCCAGGTACAGATGGTTCGGGTCGATGGCCTTCACTGAGCTGTAGATGAAGCCGTAGTACCTGTCCGCGTAATGGAGGCGCATCGCCTCCACGTCCGGAGCCGGAGGAGTCGGCGTCGCCGCATGCAGCTCATCCCGCGTCTTCGCCGACGTGCCCCAGGCCTTGTTCAGTGCGTCGAGCGCGCCGCGGTAGCGAGTCTCGAGCGCGTAGTCCATGAGCGCGCGTTTCGCCGGCACGGTAGGTGCCATCTGGAGGATCCTCGTGATCTCCTCTGGCTGGATCAGCTCATCCTTCTCGCTGCCCACCGCCCAGCCAAGGACGCGAGGATCATCGCGGCGCGGCGTGATCTGCTCGGCCAGCTTTGCCCGGAACGCTTCCTGCAATGCCGGATCGAAGACGTCGGGATGGTCTACTAGGTTCGGCACGCCCCCGCGACCCAGCACGGGTGTCTCGACCAACGCCTCGGGCGTGCCCCACTTGCCGCCTCCGCTGAAGCCCCAGGAACGCAGCCGGCGAACGCTCTGCTCCTCGGCGCGGCGTTGCCAGGGGTCGCCGTATTTCCGGATCAGGTTGCAGGCGTGCAGGGAGGCGAAGTCCGTGTTCTCGCCACTTCCCCAATCGTCATGGCCCCAGGTGTCGGCGTACCTGCCGCTCCGTTCTGGCAGCCACTCGAACAGGTACTCTCGACCAGTGACTGGTGTGGCCGTCCACACCGTTGAGGGCGCACTGCTCACGCCGAGGTAGAAGGTGGGGTTGCCCTCGGGGCTGACGAGCCACCAGAAGCCGTCGCGCTTCGTAACGCGGAAGAAGCCAGTGGCGTTCTCCCGCCAGCCGGCCTTGCGGTAGCCGCCATATGGGTCGAAGTCGGGGGAAGGAGGCATGGCGGCGAGACGCGCTGCTTCGTCCTCAATGTCGCGCCCGAGATCATCGTCTGAGCCCACTTTGCCGGGCCAGTCGGCATAGCGGCATTGCCCGTAGCGGTCGACAAGCGGCGCGAGCGAGTGCAGGTCATAGGTGAAGAAGGTAACGGTGAGATCGATGGTCACGGTGTCCCCGGCCCGCGGCGCGAACCGTGCGGAGTGTGGGTCGTCAGGCTGGAATAGCTGCAGCGCAGCTGTTCGCGGACGGGAGACGGGGAATTCCTGGCGCGCGATATCCTCGCCGCCTCGATTGAGCGTAACGATGATCGTTCCCAGCTCGGCCAGCCAGTCCCCTGCCTCCGGCATCCACTCGGGGCGTTCGTTCACCGTGAGCGCGCCTTCTGCTGGCTCCCACTTGCCCGGGCTGTCGGCTACCGATACCCCGTCGAGGAGAAGTCGCGCACCCTCCGGCGAGATCACCGCACGGACGCGATAGGGCCGGTTGGGCTGGAGACCGGGCCGGTGTTGGGGGAAGCGCCACTCCCTGCCGTCGCCCACCCCGAGGATGATCGGGAGGTCATGCAGCGCGCCTCCCTCCAGGTCGAGGTAGAACCCGGTCGCCTTGCCATAGTCGTGCTGCGCGACCAGGTAGAGTCGGGAGTCCGGCTGCTCTTCGGCGCAGACCGGGACTAGCAGCGACAAGGACGCGATCAGGATCAGCACGTGTTTCATACGCTACCCCTTCGCCGGCGTCGGCCCTTGGCTTGGCGAGACACAATGCGAACCATGCGCGCGTACCTTCGCCATCGGACAACGACCACCTATGGAGTCTCGTGTCTCAAGGTTATGCAGCAGCTCGCCACAGAATGCCTTGCGTGGCGTCTGTGCGCCATCTCTTGCATTACCGGCGTCACGGTAATGCAAGAGATGCTGTAGGGATGCGGACCGGGTGGGAGCGGTCGCCACTCACGCTTGCACTACCAGCAGCGCACGCTCATGAGCCAAGCCCACACAGATACTGCTCGGTCTCACGCGCCCCCTCCACCCCCGGCACTTCGATCACTGCGGGCAGGCTAAGTCCACAGTCGGAGAGTGCCGCCAGGAAGCCCTCCCAATCGATCGTGCCTCCGCCCGGAGCCAAATGCTGATCACCGCTCAGGTCATTGTCCGAAAGGTGCAAGTACCGGACGGATCGACCCAAATGCGCAACCCACTCACCAGGCGAAGCCCAAGCATCCTGTGCCCTGGCCTTTGCCCACAACGCACCAGCCAGGTGGGCATGTGCCGGATCGAAGCAGATGCCGGCCGACTCGAGGCCGATCGCGTCGAGGGCAGCTTCGGTGATCTCCGGATCGGGCTCGGCGCAGTTCTCCAGGAGCAGGACAGCCGTTCGCCCCGCCATCACCTCACGCCAGAAGGCCGCCTGGCGCTGCACCCACTGGGACAGGCTGTCTGGGTTCAGGATCTGCATGCTGACGTCGCTGTGGAAGACCGTGTAGGTCGCCCCCAGTTCCTCAGAGATGTCCAAGCATTCGGTCACCCGGTCACGCGAGGCCGCACGGACCCTCAGATCGACAGCGCTGGGAGCTAGATCCCGGAACGCGGCATGGAAGCCAATGAGGCCCTCGACCTCCCGCAGTCGGCTCCGGTACCAGGAGACCAGTTCAGCCCGGCGCGCTCCGTCATCGAGTGCCCCGGGGGCAGTGAAGTCCGCGATCTCGACACCGTGGCCCTGCGCGATGGCATACTCGAGCAACTGATGACGGCGGTCCCCCTGGACCTGGATGAGGAATTGGCTGATGCCGACTGGTAGGCTGCCCATGCATCTCTCCAGAACGCCGCGACGCGAGGATGCCCTGTCTCACGCGCAGGGGAAGTATGGCACGTGCAGCATACTCGGTCAAACCGCGGCACAGGCATCCCGTCCGGTACCGACACGGGGGCAAGGCCAAGGCCCGCGGGACCAACATAGCGCGTGGTACCATTCATGGGGGCACGTCACACGCACGTGCCGCCAGTCGTCAGTAGTTCGCCCAGATCTCGTAGCTATCGGGCCTTTGCAGACACTGCTTCGTCCGTCGCCTGACCTCCTCTGCAACCGCTGCGGCCTCGGGGTTGCCGGCCGCGCGATAGGCCGCCTGCTGGTAGAGCTTCCGCGCGAGGCTGTGCTCCCATCTGGACAGCTCCTCGGCTGCGCCGCCCATGCCGATCCATTCCTGCTTCAGGTCGTCCATCCGCTGGCGATTGTCCGGCCTCTTCTCGGCGGCGAGAGCAATGGTCTTCGCCTCCAGCTCGCGGGCATACCCCATGTGTCGCAGCGCATCTCGCGTGTTGTCATAGGTGGCGATCATCTGCTCGGCGATGCTGCGCATCTCGCGCAGGTACGGCGCCAGTTCCGGTTTCGCCTTTGCCTGCGCGTCCAGGTACGCCACCATGTCCTGGGCAAAGGGGTAGTACCGCCCGTTCCGCTCGAACAACACCTCGAGGTGGAAGCACATATCCTCCGCGCCGCCTCTGACAACGAGTTGCTTCTCCACCTCCTGCCCGGCGTCGAAGATCTCCTTGAGCACGTTGGTGACGTCGCACGTCTCCCCGCCGATCATCGCGTCAGGCCGCATGGGCCACCACGCCGGTCGTCCCTCGACGTTCAGGACGCCGGCCCGAACGTCGGCCGCGAGCGTGCGCTGCACGATGTCCATGGGGCTATGGACCTGTTCCGGCGTGTCGTCACTCCGTTCCAGGAAGTAGATGATGGCCTCGCCTTCGGGCACGATCTGCTTGCTCAGCGAGAGCATCGCTTTCTCGCCCGAAAACCAGGTGGGGAAGGTGTAGGAGCCTATGCCGCCTCGCCAGTGTTCGTCCTTGTCGGGCCGGAACTCGAAGGTCGTCTTCAGCTCGTCCTCATAGAGCTGAGTCAGCCACACTGCCGGGAACGGCGGCCTCCACTGGAGGGCGACATCCCGCTCCAGGAAGGAGGGGCCCAGCTTCTCCCGGTGCCAGATGCCGGGGGCGTCGAGCACGGCCAGAGAGATGCCCTTGCCGCCCACGAAGCTGACTGCCCCGATGCTCTTCTGCCCTGCGCCGCCGCTGCTCAGCTCCAGCCGAACCGATGGCATCTCCTCCTGCCAGGTCATGACCAGCATGCTGCCCTCGCCTTCCAGCAGGGCGAGCAGCAGGTGCTCGGAGGGCAGAGAGAGCGTCTGGACCGAAGGGTAGTCGCGGGGATCGTAGATGAGATCGTCGCCAACGAAGCTTGGCACCAGGGCCAGCTCGATGGGGGCCGAGACGCTGATCCCGCGCGTGGTTCCCTCGGGCCTGATGGCAGCGATGCAATCCCCCCTGAACGTGAAGGTGATGGGGATGCTGTCCGCCCCCGGCGCGCGGAAGTCGGCCTGGGCTATCACCACGTCGTTCTGTTCCGCGACTGCGGTCGACGCGATGACAGCTTGCGTCCCTGGGAGTTCGGCGAGACGAATGGCGGCTCCGGCCTGGGGCAGCTCTGCGCTGCCATACACCAGCACCTTCCCGAGCCGCGAGGCAAAGGCCGCCACCAACCCGTCTGTCTCGACCACCAGATCGCCCTGGAGGTGGCCTGACGCGGCAGGCGTGACGGCGCGCCAGGCCTTGCGTCGCGTCAGGTCAGCCTGCGCACGAAGCGGAGCCATCGTGTCCCACAGGCGCACCGCGCCCGACGCGGTGGGGCTCGCATCAGCCCGCGCCGCTGCGCTGAGTGGTGACAGCAGTAGGACGCAGGCGGCGAGCCAGTTCGGTACGGTGCCTACGGCAGTGGTCCTCATCAGCTCTGCACCTCCTGTAGGCGTCGGGGCCCTGACCGCTAGAACGAGCATTCTGCGATCCAGGGGTCGCCTCCTGTGGCCGGCCAAGCGGCCGATTCCTAGACTGTGATCCGGAGCTCGGTGAAGTGTCGAAGCCGCTCTGGAACTGCTCGCAGGCGAGGGTGAGCCTCGGGCGCGCGCCGTCGGCCCCGTGCTTCAATTCCGACTCCCTAGAGAAGATGCCTGTTCTCGAACCCCCCGACCTCGTCCACAGCTGTAGAGTGTCCGATCGTCAGTGCGGTCTCCTCCAGCGCCGTCATGAATGGTTGACAGAACATGCGGCGCTTTGCTCGCCGCCGAGGCGGTCTATGACGCGGACCTTGGCGCTGCACCTTCGTGAGTGTCGGATGCTCGAGCGAGAAGATACGGGAATGGGATCGCAATCAGGTCTCCGACTATGTATGTGGCGAATATGGCGGCAGTCAAGAGACCATAGTCTGGGAATCGGCCCCTGATGAGCAGGGGAAGAACGACCCCAACGAACCAGACTGACTTGTAGCAAAGCTGAAGAAGCAAGACCGGCACGAACTTCAGGGGATCGCGCAGGCCGAGCACAGATAGGACTCCAAACGCAACATAGACGCTGCCCGCTATGCCCAAGGCAAGGGGCTCGTCCCCCGGCCACCGAAGCGCTGCCTTCATCAGTTGAGGCATGATGACGATTCCCAGTCCGAACCCGCCCGCTCCCACGATGGTGTAGAGATACATGAACCTCATCCACCCTGTCCGAATCACAAACGGTTTCGGCATCTTCTCCACCTCCTTGCGCCCGCGGAGCCGACCGTCAGGCATCAGTCACCGCTGTCTTGTCGGGGAAACCTATCGGGTGCGATTGTACCATCCCTTGAACCTCTTGGGCACCCACCACGCTGACCCGGCATCGGAATCCGATACCTCGTCCACATCTTCGCAGTTTCGATGCCAGGTCGTTTCCCTCCACGAAGACACACTCCTGAAAACAAAACGGCGCCCGGAGGCGCCGCCCAAAGGTCTCATATGGTAGAATGCGCAGGACTCACAGGCAAGTCCACAGGGCTCTCAGGGGTGTCTCATCGCCGTTTGACAGGGGGACCTATGCGCTCTTCCTCGTACTGTCGGGGCAGGCGAACACGAAGCGGATCTCGGAGGAACCGTGGCATGAAGCTCCTAGTTGGTATTGGGCTGGCGGCGCTCTCGTGCGGTGTGCTGGCGACTGGGGCATCGGCCCAGATCTCCCCCAAGCCGGTCGCCAAGAGGGTCGAGGGCCCGGACCCGTGGGTCCCCTCAGGGCAGGAGGTCGCGATGTACACCAGAGGCAGTCCCCCGGTCACGCCAAGGCTGGAAGACCTGCCGCTCAAGCGGAGCGTCTCGCAGTACGGGATCACCTGGACGTTCGAGAAACCCGCCCGGGTCGGCCAGTTCGTCAACGGCGACTGGTACGTAGTCGGCCCGGTGACTGTCACGGCCACCGACCCCGAGCCGCTGTACGGTGAGGAGATCCCCGAGATCGAGCTGGACCACATGGACCTGGAGCGCAGCGTAGACCAGCGCGTCCGCAACGGGTTCATGCTCAACCCGCCGGCGGCGATGGAAGTTGCCTACGACAGCGGCGTGCGGAACTGGTTCGACCCCTCGCTCATCCAGAGACTCCCCGTGGCGATGAAGCCCGGTGATTCGCTCGTCTCCACCATCAGCATGCCCAAGGGCCTGGTGCTCCCGGCCCAGCTGAGGAACAAGATCGAGCGCGGCGAGGGCGACGGCAGCCCGATCCGCACGGCTACCGTGCTCACCTGCATGGCCGAGCCGCAGCCGCCCGACGCCTTCCGCCCGGCCTTCTGCGACCGCCAGAGCAAGGTCTATCTGGCCCGTAACCTCAAGCGCGACCTGCTGCCCACGGCCTCTACCACCGAGAGCGCGCCCGACATCGCACTGTATGAGCGGTTCACCCAGCGGCCCTGGGTGGGAACGGGTTTCTTCGGCTTCGAGGAACCGGTGGAGAACATGCCGCAGTACGGCCTGGAGTACGGCCGCGTCGCGGGTATCTCCGCCCTGCTGCTGTGTACGGACCTGGAGCCCGAGCTGAAGGAGCCGCTCCTGGTGAACTACGTCCAGGTGGGCATCGACCTGGGGGGCATTGTCCGAGCGGGCCACCCCGGCTGGACGGGCTGGGGCGGCCATGGCAGCGGGCGCAAGCTGCCCATCGTCTTCGCCGGGATGCTCCTGGGCGACGAGGAACTGGCCGACATCAACAAGTCCTTCCCCCAGGTGAGCTTCGGCGAGGATGAGCAGACCGCATATGGCGACTGCTGGACCGGCGCCAAGGTGGTCTTCGCCGGGCATTCAGGAATCGACGTGGTCACGGGTGAGGGCCGGAGTCGAGGCAGCGGCTGGGGCCCCTACGAGCATACGCCCCCGTCGCAGTGGAAGGAGGGCCAGAACACCAGCGAGTCTTACCGGCGCTGCTGCACCAGCGTCGGCTGGGTGGCCCAGGCCCTGGCTCTGCACCTGATGAAGGCCGAGAAGGCTTGGGCGCACGATGCCTTCCTCGACTACGTTGACCGCTGGATGTACGAGGACGACGCCGAGTTCGTGAAGACCGCCAAGCAGGCAACCGGCCGGGACTACTCGGCGGACTGGGCGCGGCAAGGGCAGGCCTGGGACGCATTCGTCAACGACATGTGGGCCAGGCACCGCACCGACCCCGGCATGCCGCGGACGGACGGCTGGAAGCAGAAGCACGACGACAGCTACTACCGTCAAGCCATCGAGAAGGTCGAGGCCCACGCCGAGGCCGGAGCCGGATAGCGGCGACGGCCGGCTGAACCGGCGGCTAGCGTCACGCCATGGAGCGCCAGCGTGCCCGTGGCCCGAGAACGGCGCGCCACGTTGACCTCAGGACCGCGCTCGGCAGCGGGACGGTGGAAGGGCTGTCGGCGGCCGTACGGGATCTCGTCGCCCTCGCCGCGCAAGATCCCGGCCTCGGGCTCGCGCAGCAGGGGCCTCAGCCGCCAAGGATGACGAGGCCGCGCGCCGAAATATGGCCCAGCAGAGGGAACCCATGCACCCAAGACTCATCGCTGCTGTGCTAGCCGCCCTGGTGCTCCTCGTTCTCGTGAGCTCCGCCCACGGCGCGCACGGCCTCGTCTACAATGGGGACTTCGAGATCGCTTCCGCGGAGAGCCCACCTCCCGGCTGGACGATGTGGGGCGATGATGTCTGGAAGATCCCCGCTAACTACACGCTCGACACAGCCAACCCTCACAGCGGTAAGGCCTGTCTCCGCATCCAGCACCCCGCTGGCACCGAAGGCTATATCGTCTCCTCGCCGGAGCACGCCATCCATCCGCGCCAGGGCATGATGTACGCTGTCACCTTCTGGGCGCGAGCGAACGGCCTCGGGACCTCGCACGTCGCGATCACCGCCTACTCCAGGATTCAGCCGTTCATCGACGCGCCCTCCCCCGGCGACTTCCCTATCGCGGTGGGCGAAGGCTGGAGGCAGTATCGCTTCACCATCCACGAAGGTTGGGACTTCTTCGCCGACCGGAGCCGCTATCTCTTGCTCACCTTCCACGCCACACGCGACAGGAGCGCCGAGCGCACGCTTTGGGTTGACGATATCGTCGTCACCGAAGGGCCGAGCACGCGGGAGGGCCGGCTCGTTGACGAGACCACGCTGGAGTACACGCCGCTCCGGCACCGCCTGCGTCCCGGTGACGCCCTCGCCATCACGGTCGACGCCCGCAAGCCCCTCCGCCGGGCCACCCAGGACGTCGGTGGGGTTTCATTCCATCGCGTCTGCGGATGGACCGGCCAGCCGTACAACGAGAAAGGGGACTACACGCTGGCGCCCGAGTTGGAGCAGGCGATCCGGGACCTCCATCTCCCCATGACTCGCTTCTACGCCGTCGGCGATGAGCCGTTCCCGGTCGAAGACTCCATCGACAAGGCGGCCGAATTCTGCCAGCGGGTGGGCGTGCCTCTGGACCACGTGGTGCTCGAGTTCGAGACCCAAGGCGCGACCAGCAAGCTGCCGCCCGAGGTATGGGCGCGCGGCGTCCGCCAGTCAGTGAGCAAGGGCTACGGGTTCCGGCACTGGGAGATCGCCAACGAGCCCTACCTGATGGAGGAAGGCACCGCCTTCGCGACCCCGCAGTCCTACATCGACCACTTCGTGAAGGTCAGCCGCGCCATCCGCGCCGAGCAGCCCTCCGCGCAGATCGGAATTGCGGTCAACCCGGAGAGCCAGGCCTGGGGCAATCGCGTGCTCAAGCAGTGCGCTGGTCACTACGATTTCGTCGTCGGCCACTACTACTCGTGGGTCAGCCGCCTGCACGAGCGCCCATTCGAGGTGCCCGTACTCGCCGCGAACTACCAGAAGCTGGATCTCATCCTGCAGACCAACGCCCTCATCCGCGCCTACAACCCGGGCCGAGACGTCTACCAGTACGACACGGAGTGGGGCATGATCAGTTCCGGCCCGCACGGCGAGATTGCCGACGCGGTCGACCGGAACGCCAACATCGTCGGCACAGTGCATCGCGCGGTGCGCCTGATCTACTACGCCCGCGAGGACCTCCTGCGAGGCGCGAGCGGGTGGCAGATGCTCTCCGGCATCGACGCGCAGGGCTTCGGCATTCTTAGCCAGCAGGCGCCGGATAAACGCTTCCTGCTCTACTGGCTCTACTACTACTTCAACCGCCACCTCGGCGAGTGGGCCCTCGACATGGATGGCGCGGCGCCATACTACACCCCCGCTGCGACCGACGGCCTCTCCGACAGGCCCAGCGACTATGCTGGGCCCGTGACTCCCGCGCTGGTGACTCTCAGCAGAGACCGGAAGTCCCTCTACCTCGTCGTCGCCAACGGCTCCTGGGATCGCGCAGTGCCGTGTTCCTTAGCCATGCGCAACTTCGGTCCCGCCCGCGTCAGCGGGATCGTCCTCACCAGCCCCGATATCGACGGCAAGCCGCTTCTCCAGCGCAAGGAAGACGCGATCGCCGACCTGCCGGTGACGCTAGCAGGTCGGCGAGTAACGTGCACTATCCCCCCGCACTCCGTTGTGTTCCTGACAGTGGAGAGCGAGTGACCCGTGGTGTCCAGAGACCCATGGCCCTTGTCAACCGCCCGTGAAGCCGGCCTGAGAGCACCCCCCGACTCCGGCTGCGCCCTCGGCTTGGAGTCACTGTCCGGGGCGGCGTCGCGGATGGGATGGTGTAGCGCAGTCCCTCGAGCTCCGCGGCCTTGCCCGAGCAGGTACTAGCCCCATGTAGGTGGAATGGCCCCGTTCCAGGGCGGATCAGAAACGGGGCACATCCCTGTTCCCGGTATCGGTGCGGCCTGCCGCGCGCGAGGCATGCGGCCGGTGCCCCGAAGCCTCCGAAGGGGCAGGAGGGATCTAGCCACCTGTGGGCTCTGTTCTCTGAGCGCGACTCTGCGTGGAGAGGCCACCAACAATGAGCTGGCACCCCCTTTGCTTCCCCATTCTCCTGGTAGGAGGGGCATTGCTGCTTTCCACTCCGCCCGCTCGCGCCGCCACCTACTACGTTTCCGACGCCGGCTCCGACACGAACACGGGCACCTCACCCCGGGTTGCCTGGCGTACCCTGACCCGCGTGAACGCTGGCCGGTTGGGCCCTGGTGACCGCATCCTCTTCCGCCGCGGCGACCAGTGGCGGGGGCAGTTGCGGCCGAGCAGCGGCGGGCCCGCGGGCTCCGTCCTCTACGGCGCCTATGGCAAGGGCCCCAAGCCCCTGCTGCTCGGCTCCGCGGACAAGAGCCGGCCCACCGACTGGCACAACGAAGGCGGGAACATCTGGCGCGCAGGAGAGCCGGCCGTGATCCAGGCGCCCGGCGCGCTGCCCGCGCCGACGATGACCGCCCTCCCGTGGCAGCTCTACACCGAGGGGGGCGCCGCGGCAACCGGCGCCGTGGGTGACGCCGGCCCGGCCAGCTTCCGGGTTGATTGCACGGGGTCCGGTAGCGGCGGCAACCACATCCAGCTCTACCTCATGCCGTTCCGCATCGAGGCTGGCAAGACCTACCGCTTGCTCTTCCGCGCCCGCGCCAGTCAACCGTTCCGCACACGCTTGCCCGAGCTGATGAAGGCGACCCCGCCTTGGGCGGAGTACGCCTCGTCGCCGGCTCGCAGGTTGGTCACGGTCAGGACGGAGTGGCAAGCCTTCTCCCAGCTCTATGAGGCCAGCGTCACCGCGGCTGACGCCCGACTCACCTTCTTCCTGGGCGGGCAGCTTCCCGCGGGGGCCTCCTTCTGGGTGGACAGCCTCAGCTTCTTCGAATCCGCTCCTGCCGAGACCACGGGCAGTCTGCCTATGGACGTCGGCAACCTCATCTTCGACGACGGCACGTCGTGTGGGGTGAAGGTGTGGAACGAGGGCGACCTGAAGCGCCAGGACGACTTC
>Ga0315277_10011130_pt1 | contig 11348 bp, 9 predicted proteins | sample YL17G05_15_MG_FD_203695 | JGI IMG/M metagenome (GOLD analysis project Ga0315277, IMG submission 203695) | Sediment microbial communities from Yellowstone Lake, YNP, Wyoming, USA - YL17G05_15 | ecosystem: Environmental > Aquatic > Freshwater > Lake > Sediment | place: USA: Wyoming | collected...
TATTTTCTCTCCATTTTTTGTATTAATTCTGCCATATTTTACGTTTAAATCATTCTGACTATACAAGCTGTTTAAAATAAATATGCAAATCATAAAACTTAAATAGTATTTAATTCTTTCCATCATATTGGGTATTAATTTTAGCTATCGCAAATGTGTTTGTTTCTGTGATAAGATGAGAATATAACTGTAACTATGAAATCCTAAATTCTATAATTAACGCACCTTAAGTTCACCCTTAATCAACCAAATTTACTAACTATTCAAACCAATGTCAATTTTATTTTGATAAATTGATTAATTTATGTACAAGATTATTAATCAAATATAAATATTCGCTAATCGTTTTGCTTACATTGGAGCTATGAGGACTGATGTATCTTAAAATTAATATTATAAGACCTATTTAATTGCTTAGGGGCAACTAAAGTAGTAAATATATATGACAAATAAGAAATCCGGGATTCATGAGATTCCCGGATTGTAATATATTGTTATCCTGATGTTTAATAAGATCTGGCAAACAGTACTCTTCTTTTCGAAGGTCTGCCTGAATAGATGCATTTGCCCTCTTCCTCAGGGCTGTTAAAAGGAATACACCTGATAGTAGCTTTGGTTTCTTCCTTTATCCGGGCCTCGGTCTCTGCAGTTCCATCCCAGTGGGCCATAATAAAACCCCCCTGGTCATCAAGAGTTTTGACAAAATCACTCCATTTGTCGATATAAAAGGTATTATCATCTCTGAACTTCCTGGCTTTTTTTAATATGTTATCCTGTATATCATTGAGAAGCCCTGGTATATAATCATTCAATGATTCCAAAGGAATAGTTTCTTTTGTCAGAGTGTCCCTTCTGGCCACCTCAACTGTATTATTCTCAACATCTCTCGGACCAATCGCAAGCCTTACAGGAACTCCTTTGAGCTCGTAGTCTGCAAATTTAAACCCTGGTTTAAGTGTATCCCTGTTATCATACTTTACCGAAATTCCCAGCGATTCAAGGGAGGTTTTTATCTTTACCGCCACTGCCGATAGGATCTCAAGCTGACTGTCGCTTTTATGTATCGGGATGATTACTACCTGAAGAGGAGCAAGCTTTGGAGGCAACACCAGTCCGTTATTGTCGGCATGTGCCATAATCAGGGCGCCTATCATCCTGGTTGATACACCCCAGGAGGTAGCCCATACATAATCGAGCTTACCGGTTTTATCGGTAAACTGGACATCAAATGCTTTGGCAAAATTCTGGCCGAGAAAATGGCTTGTACCTGCCTGGAGGGCTTTACCATCCTGCATCAAAGCTTCAATTGCATATGTGTCGAGAGCTCCTGCAAATCTTTCATTTTCACTTTTATATCCCTTTATTACAGGAATAGCCATGGAATTCTCGGCAAAACCGGCATAAAGATCAATTATCTTTTCTGTTTCTTCCATAGCTTCCTCACGTGTGGCATGAGCAGTATGACCCTCCTGCCATAGAAACTCAGCTGTTCTGAGAAACAATCTTGTCCGCATCTCCCATCTTACCACATTTGCCCATTGATTGATCAAAATAGGCAGATCACGATATGATTGTATCCAGTTTTTATAGGAATGCCAGATAATTGTCTCTGAAGTTGGTCTGATAATTAATTCTTCATCAAGCCTGGCATCCGGATCCACAACAATCCCTTTCCCGGTATCGTCATGTTTTAGCCTGTAGTGAGTCACTACAGCACATTCTTTGGCAAAGCCCTCAACATGTGCGGCCTCTTTACTGAAGAATGATTTCGGAATAAATAATGGAAAATAGGCATTTACATGACCCGTTGCTTTAAATAGTCTGTCCAGCTCAGCCTGTATTTTTTCCCAGATTGCGTATCCATAAGGTTTAATAACCATGCACCCTCTCACCACAGAGTTTTCAGCCATATCCGCCTTGATTACCAGGTCGTTATACCATTGTGCATAATTTTCTTCCCTGTTTGTTAGAAACTTCGCCATTTTTTTGGTATGGTATTTGTTTTATTCGTATAAAATAGATTGCGCAAAAATAGATAAAAACTTAACATAATTAAAAAAATCGGGAGGTTTGTCATGAAAGCAAAATTATACATCGGGATTCTAAGCGCAGTTCTTCTTCCGGGGTTTTTGACAGAGGCTCAGATAGCAGACTCAAGGTACTACGGAAATGATGATGCCGGATTAGTAGTCAATAATTATTACAATTACGATTACTACTACTCCTCCAGGATTAACAGGTTTCATAGAGCTTACTCAATTTTTGACTACTATTCACCTGTATTTACTGATGCTTATTGGTATAATTATCAGCCTTATACGTGGGGGATAAGCATATACGGTGGTGGCGGGTTTGGCTTCGGAGTAACTTACAATTACCCGTTATATTACGATTACGGATGGAGTTATCCAAATTTCGGGGATTCATACTACTGGGGTTATGATCCTTTCTATTACAGCTGGTATTCACCGGTTGTTATAAATATAAGAATTGGAAACTGGTGGCCACATAACTACTACAGCTGGCACCATCACGATCGATGGGATTATGACTACCGTCCGGTTCATAACAACTATTACTACAATTACAACAATTACTCATCCCATAATTATCCATCATATTCGAATACTTCGCGCAGGGGGAGGTATGAAAATACAACCTCAACTCCTGGCAATATTTCAAGAAGAGAAGGTGATAATAGTAATCGGGCAGGAACTGAAGTTAACAGAAATGATAAAAATAAGACAAACAACGGATTACATCTGGGAGAGACCAGGAGAAATAGTAATCCTTCCAATCCAGGTGGCACTTCAACAAATATAGGAAACAGTGGTAATAACAATAACATCAATCCCGGAAATTCCAATAACACCAACAGAAGGAATAATACAAATGTTAACCATGGTAACCAGGGAAACCAGGGGAATATTAACAACATAAATCCTAATAACTCCAATAATTTGAACAGAAGAAATAATAACCAAAACATTATTCCTGGCAGGAATAATCAGAATCAAACTAACTCAAATTACAATACCAACAGGACCAGACCTGTAACTAATCAGGAGAACAGAAACCAGGAAATGAATGTTACAAGATCAAATATCAACAGGACTCAGAATATTAATACTAACACGAACAGGGCTGTAAGCAGGTCGCAAAGTACATTTTCTCCGACAAGAAGATCTTCAGGAAGCCAGGGTCATAATTCAGGTTCAATAAGGTCGGGAAGTACCTCTTCACGAAGCTCATCATCCGCTGTCAGATCAGAATCAGGCTCATCAAGGAGCAGTGGAACGACCAAATCAGACTCGCGTTCAAGTTCAAAAAGCAATTCATCATCTTCAAAATCACGCAGGAAATAAATAAATCCCCCAAAGCGGGATTTTTTAAAAGCGGGTTCATTGAAAAAAAAATGTTAAATTTGTTAGATTGTAATAAGTTTATTGAGATTTTTGGTTATTTGGTATAATATTTGTTTATTTCAAAGAAAAACCAAGGGGAGGTTAAAAATGAAAGCACTGTTTTACATATTAGTTTCGGCAACACTTCTGGTAAGCTCATGTGCTACCAGCGGTCGTTATCTTGGAGGAGAGTATGATGATCTCTACTATTTACCTTCCGATAAACCTGTTGTCAGTGTGCAGGAAAATCTTGCAAATCAGAATATTGCAAAAAATATTGAGCCAAATCAGTATTATGATAATATTTATTCCAACGATACTCTTATTGCAGATCAATATAATAATGCAGTTGATTTTAATAATTCAATGTACTATAATAACGATAACAGTGCATTTGAATATATGGATGACTGGTCATACTCAAACAGGGTAAGAAGATTCTACGGCAACTATTTTGATCCTTACTGGAGAGATCCTTACTATTCCAGCTGGGGCTACCCGTCATTCGGATTCGGTTATAATTACAGATTTGGTTCTCCTTACTGGGGAGGCGGATTCTATAACAACCTCTATGATCCTTTCTGGTATGGTGATTACTACGGCGGCTATTATGGCGGCAATTATGGCGGATACTACGGAGGTTATTACGGATCATTTTTCAGCCCCTTCAGCTATGGAGGAATAGGATATTATCCAGGGTACTCATACCATAACAAAGAATATACGTCAGCTCCGATAGGAAGACGTGAAAGATACAGTACACTTTCAAACAATTACGGCAATCTGACGCCATCGAGAAAAGCCTCATATTCATCATCTTCAGGTATATCAGGTGTGTCCAGGAGATCCCAGACAAGTTCTCAGGGTGTTACCTCAGATTCGAGAAGAGCTGAATCAAACCTCAGCAGTTCAAGACAGAATATTTCAACTGATAGCAGGACAGGCCCGACTGTTCAGGCGAGGCGCGATGCTTCAAACATGAGCAACTCTGCCTCAGTCAGACCTGAATATAATTCTGTAAACAGAACATATACACCCAGTTATAACAATCCGCGGATGAGCACGCGTCCATCCTACTACAACAGCAGGATTTCAAGCGAGACAAATAACAATGCTGTTCAGAATAATACCAGGGTTAATAATTACAGATCAAATTCAGACAACTTTAATAGTACCGGAAGATCCAGTTCTTCCTTCTCATCAGGTCAGAACAGAACAGTTACAACTCCGGCAAGATCAGGAAGCTATTCAACCCCTACCAGAAGCAGTGTGAATAGTCGTTCAGGATATTCCGGTGGATCATATAACAGTTCTTCCTCAGGTGGGAGTAGATCATCATCATCCTCTTACAGTGGTGGATCTTCATCCTCACAAAGCTCTTCCGGCAGTTCATCAGGATCGTCCGGAGGCGGCAGAAGAAGGTAAGTTTTAAACAGTTGACAGATTGTAAAATAGAATCATTCCGGGTTGGAGTGACAGGGATAGTTTTACATAAAAAAAACAGAAATATGAAAAAGGCAGGTTTGATTATATTATCAGTATTCTCAGTTTTTCTGAGTGCTAATTCGCAGAATGTTGATGATGCTTTAAGGTATTCTCAGCTGTTTTACAGCGGAACAGCCCGGTTTAATTCAATGGGCGGCGCATTCACTGCACTTGGTGGAGATTTGTCTTCTCTTAGTCTTAATCCTGCAGGTGTTGGAATTTACAGATCATTTGAATTTACAGTGACCCCTCAGCTTTTGTATAATAACGTTAAAACTGTATTCAATAACTCCCCTTCATCTGATTTCAGGTATAACTTTAATCTCAACCAGGCTGGTTTTGTTGCCAATATTATTTCAACAGAAAATACAAAAGGTCTTATCAATCTGAATGTTGCTTATTCCTTTGTAAGGACAAACAACTTCAATGAAAATATTACTATAAACGGAATCAGCAATAACAGCTCGATGGCTGATTATTGGGTTTCTCTTGCAAATGGTAATAATAAAAGTAATTTGAATGATCTGGCATGGGCAGCATATGCGACTTACCTGATAGATACAATTCCCGGATCAAATACTTTATATGGTACTATATGGTCACATTATGGAGATAGTACAAATTCGACTTATGGACAGACAATGAGGAGAATTATAACAAATGACGGATACACGGGAGAGCACTCTTTTACAATCGGAGGCAACTTTGATAATAAGGTTTACTTCGGAGCAACCCTCGGGATAAGCAGGCTAAGTTATAACGGCCATTACCAGCACATTGAAGCTGATGATCAAAAGCTTATATATGATTTTGAAAATTTTACGTACACCGACGAGTTAGAGGCTTCGGGAACCGGGTATTCTCTGAAACTTGGGACAATAATCAGACCTGTTGAATTCCTGCGTCTGGGTTTCTCATTCCACAGTCCGGTCATATACAGGATACATGAGTATTTTCAGGATATCGTCAGTTCAAAATGGGAGTTTTATGATAGTGAGCATAATAATAACTACGTAGAGCCAAATACCCCTATGAGATACAGTTATACATTGACCACACCTTTCAGGGTTGATGCAGGCGTTGCTTTTCAGCTAAAGAAACTTGCAATTTTCAGCGCTGACTATGAGCTTGTTGACTACCGTATGGCAAGATTTAGCAAAGCCAGTGATAGTTATGATTACTATAATGAGAATCAGTCAATAAAAAATATTCTTAAAACAACATCAAATATAAGGCTGGGTGCAGAGTTCAGGGTTAATAACATGTATCTGAGGGGTGGATATGGCCATTATGGCAAAGCATTTAAACAAGGTGAAATAAACGAAAACCTTGATTATAATTCAATCTCTTTCGGTGTCGGTTTCAGACAGGCTAACTTCTTCTTCGACATGGCTTTTACTAACCTGTCGAATGCACAGAATTATTTGATGTACCTAGATCCTTCTTATTTACAGCCAGTTACAATAACCACCTCTAAAAATACATTTACAGCAACATTGGGATTTAAATTCTGATAATTTCATCTATTTCATTGCCTCATTTAAATAACTGACTGAATCCGGTCCGGCATTGAAAATAAGGTCAAGAATACTGAGTCCGGGGACAAAGCCAGATTTATTTTTAAAAACCTGATAATATTCAGTAAGATTGAAAATTGTACCACGGATTTTCTTTTTAGGTGTTATCTCATATCGGAAATCATATGCTGCTTTTCCGGCAGGCTCAAAAGCGGTCGTATAGCTGACATTGGTGGTCAGACCGGTTATCCTGAGCAGAGTTTCAAGAGCATCCGTATTAAGATCGATAAGGTATTTATGATTTCTGTTAATTACCTTTTCGATATGGTCGTAATAAAATAAGTAATAAGCAGAAGATTTGTATGAGGATGTAATTCCCCTGGTATGAATCTGCTGCCATCTCTTTGAATAATCTATCTTTATATCTTTCAGTGCTGTTTTATGGAAACTTCCGAGCAGCACCGGAACTGACAAAACCATTGGTCCGTTTGATGAAAGGATATAGCACCTGTTTCTGAAGGTCTGTTTTAGGTAGTTTTCTTCTTTTTCAATCAGGATTTCATCCGATCGGGCGATCAGAGCCATATAATGAACAGGAGGGAAGTAGGCTGTGGAGAGTAGATATTTCTCTGCCATTACATAACGGTCATTTCATTTTATTTATCATAGATGCGGAGAAACCTGCGCCAAAACCATTATCAATATTAACAACAGTAACACCCGATGAGCAGCTTGTCAGCATACCAAGAAGTGCAGAAATTCCGCCAAAATTGGCTCCGTAACCAACACTTGTGGGTACTGCTATTACCGGTTTATCAACGAGGCCTCCGACAACACTGGCGAGAGCTCCTTCCATTCCGGCTATAACAATCACAACCCGGCAATTCTTTATTTCGGGGAGCTTATCAACAAGCCTGTGTATCCCCGCAACTCCGGCATCATAGATCCTGACAACTTTGTTTCCCAGGAGCTCTGCAGTAACAGCTGCTTCTTCGGCTACCGGAATATCAGATGTGCCAGCCGTGATAACTGCAATACTGGTATCGGAAATTTCAATCTCCTTCTTTTTTATGCTTATGATCCTTGCTTCATTGTAATAGACAGACTCCGGAAAAATACTCCTTACAGCTTCAAACATATTTACGTCTGCCCTGGTACCGAAGACATTATTATCTTTTTCGGTCATCACCCTGAATATTTCCTTAACCTGATCCACCGTCTTTCCAGCACAGTATACTATTTCAGGATAACCTGTGCGTATTTCTCTGTGGTGGTCTATTCTTGCAAAACCAAGATCTGTATAAGGGAAGTATTTCAGAGCTTCAAGTGCCTCATACACACTTTTTTTGCCCGACTTAACTTCTTCAAGAATATTCTGAAGTTCCTTTATTGTCATTATTCTTTTTTATAGGATTTAAACTTCCGGTTCTGTAACCCTCAAGGTCCAAAGATATAAATCTGAATCCGATTCTTTTCAAATTGTCTATAATATGCTCTCTTTCAGGATCCTGAATAATTTTACTCAGATACCCGGGCATACATTCTATCCTGGCAGTATCTTCATGTATCCTTACCCTTGCTCCATAGAAGCCCTTTTCAAACAGGAATTGCTCAGCTTCTTCAACCATCCTGAGATCCTTTTCAGTAATTTTTGTATCATAAGGGATTCTTGTAAGCAGGCAAGCATAGGCAGGCTTGTCCCATGTAGGTAGTCCGGCCTTCCGCGATAATTCTCTTATTTCGTGCTTAACAAGTCCCGATTCCATAAGAGGACTTCTTATTCCCATCTCCGAAAGAGCTTTCAATCCAGGTCTGAAATCACCATTGTCGTCGGCATTTGTTCCATCGACGATATAAATGAAGTTGTTATCATCTGCGAATTTTTTTATTTGACTGAAAAGCATCTTCTTGCACAGATAGCACCTCTCAACAGGATTATGCCTTATCACTTCCGGGAAGGATATATCGAGGATTGTATGATTTATGCCATATTTTTTACAGAAATCAACAGCTTCATCTATTTCACGCTTAGGGATATATGATGTTCTGATAGTAATTGCTGCAAATCTGATCCTCCTTAATTGTGCTGCACTATACAATATGAAAGTACTGTCAACACCACCCGAAAAAGCAATTACAAAAGACTTCAGCTCCCTGAGGATAGAATCGAATTTCTCTATTTTATTATTTAACATTTCTTTAGTTTTTAACTCTTTTTTAGTTCAGCCATGATTACATTATATACTTCTTTTACAGGGAGTCCTTTTTCTGATGCGATTCTTCTGCACTCATCAAATTCAGGTTTACATGAAACCTCTGCACCCCTGTAAAAAGACCTTTTTACAGATACCGGTCCGTATATGGTATTTAACGTTTCAAATTTTCTTACAAGGGTATCTTTTCTGAATGGAAATGATCTGATACCTAGTGTGGTTGATTCAGTAAAAAGGATCCCTTTGACTGCATCAGCCAATTCTGTCTCACATATTACATTAAGAACTATTCCGGGTCTGCCTTTTTTCATTATTATATTTGTAAGGAATACGTCTGAGGCGCCTGTTTTAAAAAGCTTTTCGGAGATATGTTCGAAAAACTCCGGATTCATGTCATCTATATTACATTCAATAACCAGTGCTTCATAGCCAGGGTCTGAAGCTTCTGTTGTTTCTCCAAGAAATACTCTCAGAAGATTCGGGACATCGGGGTGATCCTTATGTCCGACACCATAACCTGTGTTAATTATTTTAATAGGTACTGAAGAATTAAATACTGTACCGAGAGTAGCAATTATGGCAGCTCCGGTTGGAGTAGTTGCCTCAAAATCAACACCTCCCTTTTTAACAGGAATATTTTTGATTATTTCTGCTGTTGCAGGAGCAGGAACAGGCAGCTTGCCATGATCGCATTTTACCATGCCTCCGCCAAGCTCGACCACAGAGACATGAACTGCATCAATTTTCAATGCATTGAAGCAGATAGCTGCTCCGACAATATCAATTATTGAATCCACCGCTCCGACCTCATGAAAATGAATGGTATCAATCTGGATACCATGTACAGAAGCTTCAGCTTCAGCAATTTTCATGAATATCTTTTTACTCAGCTCTTTCGTTTCTGTATCCAAAGTAGAATCATCAACTATTTTTTCAATATCTGTCAAATGCCTGTACGCATGTTCATTACGAGTCTGCTTCACCGTCACTTTGGTTCCCTTTATTCCATGCCTCTGGTCTTTTGTAGCTTCAAGTTTCCATCCTTCCAGGTTCAGCTTTTCAAGCTCATTTATTAAAAATGCCTCGTCAATTCCAAGGTCCAGCATAGCTCCCAGGTTCATATCACCGCTTATACCTGAAAAACAGTCGTAATAAAGAATTTTCATCTCAGGGGATTATTCAATTTTATTACAAAGAAACCTAATACATAACAATTAATAATCAATAATGTTAAAGTTTTTGCTTATTTGTATGATATCAAACTTACAATAGTATACGAATATACTCTTTACAATATTTAAAGAATAATAAAAAAAAGTGTATTTTTCGCCTTTAAAATTGACCAGACTGGGATTAAATTATTGATATTATGAAGCGTAGAGATTTTTTAAGGAACTCAATAGGTGCAGGCCTTGCAGCAGGAGCTGCATTAAAACTTGGCGGTTATGACAAGCTATGGGCAAAAACAGGTTTATCTGCAGGTTATGATATGGTTGCAATAATGGGAGGTAACCCGGAATCAATGTTTGACCTTGGTATTCAGGAGCTTGGCGGGATGGGAGCCTTTGTAAAGAAAGGCCAGAAGGTCGTTATAAAGCCAAATATAGGATGGGATCGTTCACCGGAATATGCTGCCAATACAAATCCATTACTGGTTAAAAGAATTATTGAGCATTGTTTTAAAGCTGGAGCAAAAGAGGTATATGTTTTTGATAACACAATTGACAATTGGGTAAACTGTTATAAAAACTCAGGAATAGAGAGAGCCTCAAAAGATGCAGGTGCAAAAGTAGTTCCCGCAAGCTCGGAGAGTTACTATCAGGAGATCACAATACCTGGTGCTCAGATACTTAAAAATGCCAAAGTGCATCAATTATTATTAGAGACTAATGTTTTTATCAATGTGCCGGTATTAAAAGACCATGAATCTACAAAAATGAGCTGCTGCCTTAAAGGGATGATGGGAGTTGTATGGGACAGGAAATTCTGGCACCGTAACAATTTGCACCAGTGTATTGCAGACTATTCTCTATACCCGAAGAAGCCAAATCTGAATGTAATTGATTGTTATAATGTTATGACAAAGCACGGACCCCAGGGTGTTTCAAAGGAAGATGTGGCACAGCTGCAGTCTCAGATCATAACAACTGACTGGGTAGCAGGAGATGCAGCTGCTGCAAAAATGCTTGGCATTAATCCCGCTGATATTGATTACATTACAATTGCACATGAATCGGGTGCAGGTAACATGAATCTGGAATCGCTTAATATCAAAAGGATTAAAATGTAATTTAGGATGAGATCCTCTGCTCTGAGTAAAATACGTATTGTTTTTTCAATTATTGTCCTTTTGCTGATAACCGGTGTTTTCATCGATTTCAGACACCTTATACCTGGAAAGTATATCAACCTGTTCATGTTTTTTCAGTTCATACCGTCTGCAAATAAATTCATCAGTGTCGGAGTGATTGCCTCAACAGGATTTTTTGCAGTTTTGATACTCACTTTTCTGACAGGGCGGACATATTGCTCTTTTCTTTGCCCTCTCGGCATTTTGCAGGATGTCTTCAGCAGGATTGGGGGACGGTTTAAAAAGAAATTCAGAAGATTCGGCTTTAAGAAACCTCATACATTCTTGAGATATTCTATCCTGGCTGCAACATTGGTCGTAACTTTAATATGGGGTATTTACCTGCTTACGATTCTTGATCCGTACAGTATTTTCGGGA
>Ga0315277_10011131_pt1 | contig 11347 bp, 11 predicted proteins | sample YL17G05_15_MG_FD_203695 | JGI IMG/M metagenome (GOLD analysis project Ga0315277, IMG submission 203695) | Sediment microbial communities from Yellowstone Lake, YNP, Wyoming, USA - YL17G05_15 | ecosystem: Environmental > Aquatic > Freshwater > Lake > Sediment | place: USA: Wyoming | collected...
CCAGTGCGATTGCGCTATTAATCGGGGGGGCTTATCTACTGATAAGAAAGACGATCAGTTTTCACATTCCGGCGGCGGTTCTGGTTTCGGCTTTGGCGTTTGGAGCAATCGCGTATTTGACCGATTCGATGGCGTACGTGCAGCCTTTCTACCATTTGACGAGCGGCGGATTGCTGCTGTGTGCGTTGTTTATCGCTACGGACCCGGTTACCGCGCCTTTGACTCGACGGGGGATGTGGATTTTCGGCGTCGGCGTCGGCGGATTGACGATGCTGATACGAATCGCCGGGGGTTATCCGGAGGGCGTGATGTTTTCCGTTCTTATTATGAACGCGGTGACGCCGCTAATCGACAGACTGTGCAAGCGCGTGCCGGCTGGAGGCAAACCGAGCGTGACGTAGCCACGAAGCATGAGGTTATCAGTGGATCAGGTTATCAGGTAGCAGGCTACCAGGGCATCAGGACGTCAGGCGGTTTGTGTCTTCGTGTCTTTGTGGCAAAAAAAGGTTTTGGATATGGACAAGCTGAAGCATTTTATTGAGCAGAGCTGGCTGTTGATAGTGTCGTCGCTTTGTTTTGGTCTTCTGGTGGCGGCGACTGACGCAGGGCTTTCGGGGAAGATAGAGAAGAACAAGGCGGACAAGCTGAACCGGCTGACGCTTTCTTTACTGCGGGAGGTCAAGGACTTTGTGCCCGTGGATGCGCAGTTCGAGGTGGGTCTGGGGCGCGGCAAGAGCGATAAGGTTACTGTGTATCGGGCCGTTGGACAGACGCAGGAGTGCGTCGGCTGGAGTTTCCTGGCCGTCGGAGACGGTTTTTCGGGGAGGATTGAGTTAGTGGTCGCCGTTGACGCGGACTTTGGGAAGCTGATGGGATTCGAGGTGCTGGCCAGCAGCGAGACCCCGGGCTTTGGCGACCGGATAAAAGATGATTACTATCGAAACCAGTTCAAGGGCGCGCCGGCCGGAGAACTGAAATTAGTTTCGGCGGGCGGCGCGGATAAGGTTGATTCGGAGATTGTGGCGATAACGGGGGCGACGATTAGCAGCGAGGCCGTGGTCGTGATATTGAACGATTCGCTTGGACAGATTAAGGAACAAATGCAGAAGAAGGGATTAATTCAAGCCACTAAGGCACAAAGCCACGAAGGAGAATAAAGGCAAGAGGAATATTAAGAATGGCAAATGAAGGTCAGGCGAAAACGGGTGTTTATAGAAATGCGCTGTTGGCGGGTCTATGGAAGGAGAATCCGACGTTTCGGGTGCTCATAGGGATGTGCCCGCCTCTGGCGGTGACCACGGCGGTGAAGCCCGCGCTAACGATGGGTCTGAGCGTGATATTCGTGCTGGTGTGCAGCAATATCGTGGTGAGCATGATGCGCAACCTGCTCAAGCCGCATCTTAGGATAATAATGTTCACGCTGACAATCGCTGCGTTTGTGACGATTTGCGATTTGTTTCTGCGGGCATATACTCCGGCGATGAGCGAGATACTGGGGGCGTACGTGCCTCTGATTATCGTCAACTGCATTATCATATTCCGAGCGGAGGCGTGCGCGAGCAAGAGCAGCGTGGTGGTGAGCATGCTGGACGCCATTGGGATGGGCGGGGGCTTTACGATAGCGCTGTGCATCCTGGCCGGGATACGCGAGGTGCTCGCGTCGGGGCGGCTTGCCGGGATTGAGGTGATGCCGTCCGGATATGTTCCGTGTCTGGCAATGCAGATGCCGGTGGGAGCCTTCGTGACTTTGGGCCTGCTGCTGGGCCTGGCGAATGTGTTGACTCGAAAGAAGGGGGCTTGATATGGACCGGGCAAATGTCCTCTTGATGGGTTTTTTGTCGATGGTGCTGGTGAACAATTTTGTGTTCACCAAATTTCTGGGCACGTGTCCGTACATTGGGGTATCGGGGAGATTAGACAGCGCCTTTGGAATGGGGCTGGCTGTAACGTTCGTCACGGCGCTGAGCGGGACGCTGACGTGGGTGGTGCACTTCTATATTCTGACGCCGATGGGTCTTGAGATAACGCGGTACATCTGCTACATCGTAATCATAGCCGGGGCGGTGCAGCTTGTGGAGATGTACGTGCGGAGATTCTTCCCGTCGCTGTATGACGTGTTCGGGATTTTTCTGCCGTTGATTTCGACAAACTGCGTGATTCTGGGTATATGTCTTTTTATAGACATCTGGGGGACGGACAATATCCTGGAGGTTGTGGTGCTGAGCACCGGAGTGGGCATAGGCTTCACGCTGGCAATCTGCATCATGGCGGGCATCCGGGAGAGTCTGCAGTTGGCGGATGTGCCGGAGTGCTTAAAAGGGGCGCCGATTACGCTGATAACCGCGGGTCTGCTCGCTATGGCGTTTATGGGTTTTGCGGGGATGATAAAGGCGTAGGTGGCAAGGAATTATGGTAATGGCTTGTTTGCACGTCGTATGTAGTATGTCGTATGTCGCTTTGCTGGCTGGGGCCGGCGCGCCGCAAGGAGGGGTCGGCAGGATATTGCTGGCGGGGGCTACGCTGCTTGGGCTTGGGGCCGGGTTCGCGGTGGTGCTGTTGATTGCGAGCGAGAAGCTGAAGGTGGAGGTTGACGCAAAACTCGAACAGGTAAACGCAGCCCTGCCGAACCTTAACTGCGGCGGGTGTGGTTTTGCCGGCTGCGGATCTTATGCCAAGGCGCTCATTGATAATCCCGAGTTGTTAGGCAGATGCGCACCAGGCGGCTCACAGACGGCAAATAAAGTCGCAGGGATACTGAATTTGCAGGTGAGTTATTCCGGTCCTGCGAAGCGGCCGATAGTGCACTGCCGAAGCCGCAGGGACCAGAGGGCATTTCATGCAGAGTATTACGGCATACCGAGCTGTACGGCGGCGAATGCCTTAGCGAATGCCCAGGCGTGCAAGTTCGGGTGTCTCGGCTTCGGGGACTGCACGAGGGCGTGCAAGTTTGGTGCCCTGCACGTGATTGACGGGCTTTCGACGGTCGATTACAGCAAATGCACGGGGTGTACGGCCTGTTCGAAGGCCTGCCCGCGCGGGCTGATCGAGATGGTTCCGTTCGGGCACGAGAATATGATGACGGTCGCGTGCAACAGCAGAGAGAACGGCAAGACGACGCGGGCGATGTGCGAGGTCGGGTGCATCGGCTGCGGCGTGTGCGCCAAGCAGACGGATATGTTCAGCGTGGAGGATAATCTGGCGCGATTGGACTACAGCAAATATGAGCCGGGCGAACAGGTGGAAGCGGCCATGGCGAAATGCCCGACGGGGGTGATAGTCTATCGCGGGCCGACGGCGCCGCAGCCTCGTCAGCCGAAGGAGAAGGCTGCTGTGGTGGCGTGAACGACAAAGAATTCAGAATTGAGAACGTCGAATTATTGTGGGCCGTGGATTTTGGACTTGCGGCCCTTTGTGTTGTTATGCGAGGGAGGCGATTTGGTGCCGCCCATCCCTCAGGGACGGGCATAACCAGAGGCGTAGATTGCTTGACAGGGTTCGGGGCGGGGCGTATCATTTTGGTCGTGGGTGGCTTATTATGGAGAAAATATGATGGGCAATATTGAAAAGAGCTGGGAAAAGCGGCTTTCGGGCGGGCCTGATGAGCTTGCGGTCGGGTTTGTTGAGTCGCTGTCGGTCGATACGCGGCTGTACAAATACGATATAGTCGGCTCGATAGCTCATGCGCAAATGCTGGCCGACCAGAAGCTGATAACGAAAGATGAATTGAAGCTGATTAAGGATGGTCTTATCGAGATCAGCGAGGAGATTGCGGCGGGTCGGTTCGAGTTTCGCAAGGAGTATGAAGATATTCATATGGCCGTCGAGGCCGCTCTGATAGCGAGGGTCGGCGAGGCGGGCAAGAAGCTGCATACGGGCAGGAGCAGGAACGACCAGGTTGCCACCGACATTCGGCTCTGGATGCGGGACGAGATTGAGATTATGCGGGCGAAGATAACGCTGCTTCAGAAGGCGTTTGTTAAGCTTGCGGGGAAGTACTCTGAGGACGTTATGCCGGGCTATACGCATTTGCAGCGTGCTCAGCCGATAGTTATTGCTTCTTATTTGCTGAGTTTTGTCGAGCAGTTGGAGCGTGATTTTGTTCGCTTGAAGAACTGCCGCGAATCTCTCGATATTTCGCCGCTGGGCTGCGGAGCGATTGCGGGGACGACTCTGCCGCTGGACCGCAAGAGCACGGCGAAACAGTTGGGATTTTCGGATATCAGCTATAACAGTATCGATGCGGTCAGCGACAGGGATTTTTGCGCTGAGTTTATCTTTGACTGCGCTCTTATAGCGGCGCATCTGTCGCGATTAGCTGAGGATTGGATGGTATTTTCGACGAACGAGTTCGGTTTTGTGCGGATTGACGATGCTTACTGCACGTCGTCGAGTATGATGCCTCAGAAACGCAATCCCGATATGCTGGAATTGATTCGGGGTAGGACGGGGCGGGTATATGGGTCTTTGACGGCGATGCTGACGATTCTAAAGGGCCAGCCCTCGGGGTATAATCGCGATTTGCAGGAGGACAAAGTTCACGTTTTCAGCGTTTCGGATACCGTCGAGGCTTGCCTGGATATGGCTGCGGCTATCGTCTCGCATGCGAAGTTCGATACTAAGAGGATAGCAGCCGGTCTCGATGAAGGGTTTTTGGATGCGACCGCCCTGGCGGAGTATTTGGTCGGCAAGGGCGTTGCGTTCCGTGAGGCGCACGGTATCGTTGGCTCGCTGGTTGCGTATTGCGAGAAGGAGAATAAGAAGTTGGCGGAGCTTAACGTTGACGAGTTCAAGCGGCACTGCGCCTCAATCGAGGCGGATGTGTATGAGAGTCTCGGGGCCGGCAATACAGTAAAGAAGTATGTCACCAAAGGTGCGGCAGGTCCGAAGCAGGCGAAAGAGCAAATCGAGTACTGGACGGTCGAGCTGGGATCTCGATGATAGATGCCCGATGCAGAATGAGTAGGTGATATCGAATATCCAGTATCAGGTATCGAGTATCGAATATGAGTGAGGACGAGATTACGGCGTGGTTTGCCCGGCAAAGCAAGTTGGCTGCGGCGGACTTCCCTATCGGGATCGGGGACGATATGGCTCAGATTCGGTGGGGCTGGGACTGCGTCTTTGTGACCACCGATATGCTGCTGGATGGGGTGCATTTCGATCTAAGGCAGGCGAGCTTAGAGCAGGCGGGGTATAAGGCGATGGCGGTGAGTCTGAGCGATTGCGCGGCGATGGCGACGCAGCCGGTGGCGGCGGTCGTCTCTACGGCGCTTCCTAATGGGTTCGGGGAGAAGGAGCTGAAGGAGCTTCACGCCGGCATCAGGCGGGCGGGAGATAAATACGGCTGCGCGTTGGTCGGGGGAGATATTACGAGCTGGGGCAGTGACAATCCGTTTGCGGTTAGCGTTGCGATGCTGAGTCGGCCTGCGGGCAATGAGCCTGTGCGCAGGAGCGGGGCGAAGGTTGGGGACTGCATCTGCGTAACCGGTTCGTTAGGCGGGTCGCTGCACGGCAGGCATTTGGAGTTTGAGCCGAGGGTGAGGGAGGCGATGCGGATAGCCGGGGCGGTGAAGGTGAATTCGATGATGGATATCAGCGACGGGTTGAGCAGCGACCTGAACCGGATTTGCACACAGAGCGGAGTTGGGGCAATTATAGAAGCTGGGTTAATACCGATATCCGAGGAGGCTAAAAGGAATGATGATCCGCTCGCCGCCGCGCTTAACGACGGCGAGGATTTTGAGCTGCTGTTTACTCTTTCGCCGCAAAACTGCGAGAATTTGTTAAAATGCTGGGATGGGCCGCCGCCAGTTACGAGAATAGGCACCATTACTGGTACACGAAGGATGCAGATAAAAATGGGAGACGGTGAAATCAGGGATTTGGAAGCGAAGGGATACGACCACTTGAAAGATTAATAGTACCGCGTTATGGAGGTATGAATTATGAGAATCGCAGTCTCCGCTGGGTTGGCGAGTTTGTTTGTGGGTATGGTTTTTATTCTGCCGGCCTGGGCGGAGGATAAGGCGGGGGGCGGATCGGTTGTGCCGGCTGTCAACGTCGAGGGATACATCAGCATACCGCTCGGCGGGGATTATGATTTCCAGAAGGTCGGCATCGGGGATTTGGACGGTGACGGGGCTTATGAATATGTTATTAAGCAGCCCGATTTCAACACGGATCCATACCAGCAGCCGGGGTATTGGAAGAAGAGCACGACGACGTATAAACTTGAGGCGTATCGGCTGGATGGGACGATGTTGTGGCGGCACGATATGGGCTGGTCGATTGAGGCGGGGATTTGGTATTCGCCGTGGATTGTTTATGACGTCGATGGGGACGGCAAGGCGGAGGTGTATTGCAAGGCCGGCGAGGGCGACCCGCGGGATGAGAAGGGGCTGGTACAGACGGGACCTGAGTACTTGGTGAAGCTCGACGGGCAGACGGGGCAGATAGTGAATAAGACTGCGTGGCTGAGCCGGGATGGATACCCGGATTACAATTACTATTGTCGCAATTTCCTTACTATGGCCTACCTCGACGGGAAGAAGCCGTCGCTGATAATGCAGCGGGGGACGTATAACCTGATCAAGACGCAGGCGCTGGACAAGGATTTCAAACAGATATGGTATTGGGAATCGCCGCAGGAGCAGAAAAAATACGCCGGGCAGGGGTCGCACGGGCTGATTTCGGCGGATGTCGATGGCGACGGGCGGGATGAGCTTGTGATTGGGGCGGCTGTTCTCGACGACAACGGCAAAGGGCTCTGGACGATGGAGATGGGGCATCCCGACGTTTGCTACTGCGCGGATATCGATCCTGATAATCCGGGCTTAGAGGTATTCTACGGCTTCGAGACGCGGCAGGAGACAGACGGGATATGCGTTGTCGATGCCAAGACGGGACGCAAGCTGTGGGCTCATAAGAAGCAGTCGCGTCATCTTCACGGGCAGGGGATGGCGGCTGATATTCTGGCGGAGCATCCGGGTATGGAGGTCTTTGTCGGGGAAAGGGACCTGAAGGAACGATGGCTTTACAGTTCCCAGGGCAAGCTGATTGAGTTCAGCGAGACGGGGTCGCTTAATCCGCGTCCGGTATGGTGGGATGGCGATCCGCAGAAGGAAGTCGTGGTTAATGGTGCGATTCGAGACTGGGGCGGCGAAGCGATCCAGGCTATTAAAGGCCAAGTTGTGCTGGTGGTTGATTGCTTGGGCGATTTTCGCGAGGAGGTTATTATGAGCCTCAAGGGAGAGCTGCGGATTTACACAACCAATATCCCGACTTCCGAGAGCCGAGCGCCCTTGATGCAGGACCGTCAGTATCGCCTGGGTATTGCAGCTCAGACGATGGGTTATTACTATCCGGCCCAGTTGGGTGCTGGCAATTGATTATTGATTATTTACTATTGATTATTTGGCGATGGGTGTGGATTTTGATACTGTTTCGAGTTCGCCGGAGGAGACGATTGAGGTGGGGCGAAGGATTGGCGGGGGGCTTCGAGGCGGGGAGGTTATCGGCCTTTGCGGGGCTTTGGGCAGCGGTAAGACTCATCTTGTCAAGGGTATCGCGGCGGGCGCGGGGGCTGTGGATTGCGGGCAGGTTACCAGTCCGACGTTTGTCATAGTCAATGAATATTCCGGTCGGCTGGAGATCTACCATATAGATGCCTATCGGTTGAGTTCTGCCGCGGAGTTCGAGATGATCGGGTTCGATGATTATTGCTATGCGGGGTCGGTCGTCCTTATCGAATGGGCCGATAAGGTCGAATCGGTTTTGCGTGGTATTGATCATGCTATTATAGAGCTTGAGCACGCGGGGGCAAAAACACGGGGGATACATATCAGGAATCTGCCGGATTATATCGGATGTTGAGGGGGTCGCCGTCCCCAGGGGACAAGTGTCGGCGAGCGCTAAACAGGTTTACGGGCCAAGATGGCCGTGCCACGGAGGTAGTTCACACGGATAGACAGGGGCGGGGGAGAATTATTTTTACAGCGATTTGGAGGGGGCGATTCTGTTTCCTATATTTTGGTTGGACACTTGATACGGGGCCTGCAAAGGAGGTTCCGTAGTGTTTTCGGACGCGGGACTTTGAAGTCCTAATGTCCGGGAGGTGTTCCCAAAAGAATCTTGAAGTATCATGTTTATTTGTTGTGTTGCGTTGTTGTCTTTTTTGGAGGATTCGGAGCTCACAGAAGGTAGTACGGGTAGTTAAGTTATGTGTCGATTACGTCGATACAGGCAGTCGTGAGGAGAACTAATACATCGGATGTTGTTCGTCCTTGAAACGTTAAGAAACAATTTCAGTGAGAAAAGGGGTATGAAAATGAAAAGCGGCTTTACATTGGTGGAAATCCTGATCGTTGTGGTCATCCTTGGTATTCTTGCGGCCATTGTGATTCCTCAGTTTACCGAGGCGAGCACCGAGGCCAAGACATCGAGTCTTTGTACAGACCTTCAGACGATGCGTTCTCAGATCGAGCTGTACAAGATTCAGCATAATGACGCCCTTCCCGGTTCGGGAACAGCTTCATTCATTCTTGCATTGACTGGTCAGACGGACATCGCCGGAGCGGTCGGGACGGATTACGGTCCATACCTCCAGAAGATTCCGACCAACCAGTTCACTGACGATGACACGGTGGGTTTCGATGGGACTCTTGGTGACGCCAGTGCGGGCTGGGAGTTCAATACGACTACAGGCGCTTTCCACGCAGATGACACTCCGGCACATGCGGCTCTCTAAGAATTTAATAGGACGTGCCGTGAATTATCACAAGTGATTGCTGTGCACGTCTGTGGAAATCGCAGGAACGCAATTCAAGGCTGGCCACGCTGGGTATGTACCGACAGGTGGCCAGCCTCTTTAATTGATAAGTGATTATTGATTATTTTGCTGTGATTATGAGCGTGGTATTAGAGAGAAGACGTAAAGGATTTTCGCTGGCCGAGGCGATGATGGCGACTGTTGTGCTTGGTATCGCCGCGGCCGGGGTTCTTCTTCCGTTTACAAGCGGGGCTGCGGCGCGCGCGGAGGGGGGACGCAGGACTCTCGCTTCAGGTTTGGCGGCGGAGCTTGTCGAGCAGATAATCCGGACGGATTTCGATCAGATAGTCGCGGCCTATGACGGATACGTCGAAGCTCAGGGGCACGTCAAGGACGCCGGCAGTGTGGAGTATAGCGATTCGAGGTATGCGAAGTTCAGCAGGTCGGCGAGATGTGAGTATGTTTATATGCCGGAGGAGAGCGGCGCGGCAAGTCCTCGGTTTATCCTGGTAACAGTCAGCGTGTATTACAGCGGCAAGGAGATTGTAACGGTGAAGAGGCTTGTGGGTAGATAGTGTAGAATGCGAAGCACGAAATACACAATACAGGATACGAAATTCAGCAAGGGTTTCACTCTTGTTGAGCTGCTGGTTGCTCTTTCTGTTTCGAGCATCGTTTTGGCGGCGGTGGCGACGCTGGCTTATGCCATGAGCTCGGCCAATGACTCGACGGATGATACGAGCGTTAAACAGGCTCAAATACGCTATACGACTCTGCGGATTGCGGAATTGATCCGGCACAGCAAGCTAATATGCTTTGCGGGTCCGGATGATTTTGCGGTGTGGCGGGGCGACGATAATGGAGATGGGAAAATCAATTCCAGTGAGCTGGTCCTTGTGGAGAAGGGCTCAGGGGGAGCGCACTTGCAGCTTTGCGATTTTCCCGTCGGGGCGAGCGGTCCGGCTGTCGCTCTTAGCTCCATCCGGGCATATTCGACGAGCTGGTGGCTTTCGTTGGGTCTGAGTATTCGTCGCACGACGTTGATTGGGCAGTGCAGCAATATGGAATTCAGCTTTGACGTATTACCGCCGGCGACGAGGTTTGTGAATGTCTCTTTCGAGCTTCTCGAGAACGGCTTTTCGAGGCAGTATGAGATAAGCGGCAATGTTCGGGGCTGGGCCGGGAACCTGCTCAACGCAACGGGCACCGCTCTTGTCAGCGACGACGATTAGGAAAGCTGCGGGACAGAAGACGAATATGGCGAGAATCATCAATATCGAAGATCCGCCGGTCCTTGGGCGGAATCAATTATCAGTTAGTCATCGAGAAGGGGTGGCGTTGCTCGTTGTCCTATTCGTCATAATGGTAATAGCCGTTACGTCGATTGGGTTTTTGTCCAAGAGCGACGTTGAGCTGGCGTGCGGCCGGAACATGGAGCTTTGGACGGAGATGGGATATACGGGTGAATCGGGTCTGGAGGAAGCCCGAGGACTGATAATGAGCCCTCAAGAGGTTGGCTCAGAGTATTGGACGGGCGGAGCCGGCAGACGAATAGGCGGAGGCAACGATTACTACGACGTCAGGATTGTGCGTGACGATTCCGACCCGACGGATCAGTGCAATTACACTATAGAGTGTGATTCCTATCGCCTGCAAGGCGGCGAGAGGGTGGGTCAAAACAATGTGACAGCCGAATTGCGGCTGGATCCGTGCATCGCATACTGGGCTGGGACTCACGAAAGGATGTCACGACGCATCACAATCAACGGCGATATGTATTGCGCAGGCATCTTGGGAACGGTTGCGACGATCAACGGCGATGTGTTCGCCACGAGCACTATAAGCGGTTCGGGTATTTTGGGGAAGTCTAATCAGTATGTCTCCGAGGCGCCCGTGGCATGGCCCGGTATTGTGATAGGCGACTACATTCCAAGCTACTATTTAGGCGTTGCGAGTTACTCATCGAAGAACATCGGCTCTTCCGTTCATCCGAGCGGGACTTTCAATCCTTCATCGGGGAACCCGGGCGGGATTCGTTATTATACGGGCAATGCCGAATTGCGGGGCGGCATAAGTATCAATGGGATGCTTGCCATTAACGGCAACTTGCGGGTAAGCGGGGCAAATGCGATCAGTGCGGTTAAGAACTTCCCTGCTCTTTTGGTGACCGGCAATTTGATAATAGAGTCGGGCGGCGTGCTGAACGTCAACGGGCTGGTAGTGGTGGAAGGCGAGGTTCAAATCAGCTCCAAAGGCGGCGATCTCGATATTGCCGGCGCCCTGTTCACACGGAGCGGCATCGCGGAGACAGTAGTGGATTCATCGGGGAACGGGCACGGCGGGGTGATGGGCAGTGACATTGCATGGGCGCCCGCGGGGGGACGCACGGGCGGCGCGCTCGACTGCGACGGGGTCAATGATGAAATCATAGACACCCTGGCGGGAGGCTACCTGAACGGCTTATCGGCAATTACGGTTTCCGTGTGGGTCAAGTCGGATGTTACGTTTCAGGACCGCGACATATTGTATTCCTGCCAGGCAACAGACGTGGATTTTAATATCGGAATTCGCTATGACCAG
>Ga0315277_10011132_pt1 | contig 11347 bp, 10 predicted proteins | sample YL17G05_15_MG_FD_203695 | JGI IMG/M metagenome (GOLD analysis project Ga0315277, IMG submission 203695) | Sediment microbial communities from Yellowstone Lake, YNP, Wyoming, USA - YL17G05_15 | ecosystem: Environmental > Aquatic > Freshwater > Lake > Sediment | place: USA: Wyoming | collected...
TTCAAGCCCTATTCTGCCGAGGAAGCAGCTGAAGTTATTGCGGATGCTATGAAGTTTGTGCCCAGATATGCACGGGTGATGAGGGTGCAGAGGGACATACCTTCGTATCTAATTGCGGATGGAGTTAAGAAGAGCAATCTGAGGCAGATAATTGAGCAGAAGCTCATAGAAGATGGGAGGAAATGCCAATGCATACGCTGCAGGGAGATAGGATATAGAATTTCGAAAGATGGGATAAAACCGAATTTGAAGAGCGTGAAACTGAACAGGGTTGACTATGATGCCTCTGGAGGGAAGGAGATTTTCCTGAGCTTTGACGAGATGAGGCACGATGCGCTCGTAGGTTTTCTTAGGCTGAGGATACCCTCTGGGGAAGCACATAGAAAGGAGCTGAAGGATGCGGGTGGCGTAAGGGAGCTCCATGTTTACGGGGAGATGCTGCCTGTCGGTGGGAAGAGGGTGAGAGAATTCCAGCACATGGGGTTCGGCAGCAGGCTTCTTGAGGAAGCCGAGAGGATAGCAGAGGAGGAATTCGACTGCAGGAAACTTGCGGTGATAAGCGGTATTGGCGCAAAGGAGTACTACCTCAAGCTGGGGTATAAGAGAGATGGTCCCTACGTATCAAAAGGATTAAATTGCAAGAAGTAGAGAGGTAGTGCATGGTGGTGTTATGTATTCCAAGGAAATTCAAAAGAAGTTGAAGGATCTGGGAGTTGAAATAGGGGATAGCGTGAGAGTCAAGAGAGGGGACCAGGTCTACGAAGGAATCCTCATGCCGAAGCAGGAGCTGGGCGATCCAGATGCAATCGTGATAAAACTTTCGAATGGTTACTCGTTGGGATTGAAATTCAAGGGGAGTTGGCTTGAGAAGCTTCAGGGCCACAAGGGCATAGGCTTCAAGAGCAGTGAAGAGAAAACGAAGCACATTGCTGGAAAGCCGCTCATTTCAATAATAAGCACCGGCGGGACTGTTGCCTCGAGAGTCGATTATGCGACTGGAGGAGTGGACGCGTCATACAAAACATCTGATATCGTTAAAACGGTTCCCGAGTTGGGAGAATTTAACATCGATTCAAAGTTTCTTTTTGAGATTATGAGCGAGAATATGACTCCTGAACACTGGAAGGAGATGGCCAGAGCGGTATACAAGGAGTTGAAGACAGATACAAAAGGCGTTATTGTGACCCACGGAACGGATACCATGCATTTCTCAAGTGCAGCGCTGAGCTTCATGCTCAGGGATTTGGACAAGCCCGTTGTTTTCACAGGATCCCAGAGGTCCAGCGACAGGGGCTCAAGCGACTCTTTCATAAACATGATCTGTTCAGCCAATTTCGCATCGAAGGGCGATGTTGCCGAGGTATCGCTTGTCATGCACGGCTCCTCGAACGATGATTTCTGCTATGCGCACAGGGGGACAAAGGTCAGAAAATTGCACACTTCAAAAAGAGATGCATTCAAGAGCGTGAATGATGAGCCTCTTGCCAAAATATTCCCTGATGGCAGGATTGAGATGACTAATGGCAATTACAGAAAGCGATGCGATGGCGAGGTCTCCCTTGATGACAAGCTTGAGGAGAAAGTGGCGTTGATTAAGACCTACCCTGGAATGGAGCCGGGGATATTTGACTTCTACATCGGTAAGAAGTTCAAGGGATTCGTGATTGAGGGAACAGGCCTGGGGCACGTCCCAACAATAGAGGGGCATTCCGTAATATCGAGGATAAGGGAAGCAACAAAAGCAGGGATACCTGTCTGCATAACTTCGCAGTGCCTATTCGGCAGGGTTCATGATTTCGTCTACGCGAACCTTAGGAAGGAGTTCGAGGCAGGTGCCGTGTTCTGCGGTGATATGCTCCCCGAAGTTGCCTATGTCAAGCTTATGCATGTGTTGGCTCACAGCAAGGATTTGGAGGAGATCAAGAAGATGATGCTGACGAATGTTGCTGGAGAGCTCAATGAGAGGACTCCGGTGTTCGAGTGAAATGCGGCATTGAAATTCATCAGAGGCTTGCAACAGAAAAAAAGCTTTTCTGCGGCTGTTCTGCACAGCCAACTGAGGAGAAGCCTATTGCAACTGCTGAGAGGATGCAGAGGGCAGTTGCAGGAGAGCTCGGCGATGTTGACTTGGCTGCGTTGCATGAGTATTCCCGCGGCAGGAAATACCGCTACCAGATATTCCCCCAAAGCACCTGCCTTGTCGAGTTGGATGAGGAACCCCCGCACAGCATGAATGGTGAGGCGCTTGAAATTGCAGTTGAGGTATGCCTGCTCCTCAATTCAAAAGTTGTTGATGAAGTTGAAGTGATGAGAAAGACCGTGATAGACGGCAGCAATACTTCCGGATTTCAGAGGACTTCCATAATCGGGCTGGGAGGTTTCATAGAGACAAGCAAAGGGAGGGTTGGCATACAGGCAGTATGCCTTGAGGAGGAAAGCTCGGGTATAGTCGGCGAGAAAGCCGGGGAGATAACTTACAGGCTTGACAGGCTGGGAATTCCTTTAGTTGAGATAGCAACTTCCCCCGATATCAAGGATGCAAAGCACGCAAGGGAGGTTGCAGAGAAGCTCGGCATGATTCTGAGGGCAACAGGAAAAGTGCAGAGGGGCATAGGGACAATAAGGCAGGACATAAACATCTCGGTTCCTGAAGGTGCCAGAGTTGAGGTGAAAGGCGCCCAGGAGCTTGGCCTGATAGAAACTATAGTCGACAAGGAAGTGAAGAGGCAGGAGAAACTCGTCAAAATAAAGGGTGAACTTGAAAAGATGTTTGGCAAGAAAAGGCTCGGGAAGCCTGCCATGGTGGAAGTTACCGAAATTTTCAAGAATTCTGCTTCAAAGCTGCTGAGAAAGGAATGCGTGCTTGCAATGAAGCTGGAGAAGTTTGCCGGGCTGCTCGGGGAGGAGCTCTACGAGAACAGGAGGCTGGGAACTGAATTCAGCGATTATGCAGTCGCCAAGGCGGGAGTTGGAGGTATAATCCACAGCGACGAGAAGCTTGAGAAATACCCCATAACCGGGGAGGAATTGAGCAGGCTGAGGGAGAAGATTGGTGCAGGTGCGCAGGATGCTTTCGTGCTTGTTGCGGGTGATGGAAAAACCTGCGAGAGGGCGCTTGAGGGAGTCTATGAGAGGACCCTGCAGGCTTTTGAAGGACCTCAGAATGAGGTGAGGAGGGTTTTGGCTGATGGAGGAACTGCGTACATGAGGCCTATGCCGGGCAGCGCAAGGCTTTACCCAGAAACTGACGTTCCGCCAATCGGCATAAGCGAGGAATTTATTGAGGAGATTAGGGGAAGGCTGTCCGAAATGCCAGAGGAGAGGAAGGAGAAGCTGCTCAAAGTCCTGAATGAGGAGCTTGCTGAGAAGATAATGCTTTCGGAGAATTATCCGCTCTTTGAAAAAGTTGTCAGAGAGCTGAAGGTTGAGCCGAAGTTTGTTGCAACTACTCTGGAGGAGACCCTTGTCAGCCTAAGGAGGGAGGGCGTTCCTGTTGAGAAGCTGAATGAGAACAAGCTCATGGAGCTTTTCATCGAGTACAAGTGCGGAAAGTTCGTAAAGGCTGCAATTCCTGAGATTTTGAGGTATATCTCAAAAAACACTGGCGAGAGCATCTCAAGCGCTGCGGGGAAGCTCAAGCTCGAGAAGATGAGTCCTGCGGAACTGAGAAAGATTGTTGACGAGAAAAGAAAAAGCGGGAAAGTTGGCAAAGCCCTTATCCAGGATATAATGAGGGAGCATAGGCTCAGAGTTGATGCAGAAGAGCTTTCAAAGATTGTGGAGGTCTATCCATGAAACTTCATTTCTTCAATGTCAAAAATGGCGCATACGAAGCAAAGGAAAACAAAAAGTTATGCATGGAGGAACTTTGCAAAAAATGTAAAGGTTCAGATGGTGATGCTAAAAAATTCATTAAAAGCTACTATACACAGCACGGTTACCATGTGATAGACAACCCGACATATGCAAGGATTAACAATATGGGTTATATACTTAGGTGCCAATTTCTAAGAAATTTTGGAGTCAGTAAGAAACAATTTATGGCGGATTTGGATAGCAAGGGCAGACCTGATTTTCTGGTATATAACGATAAAGAAAACTTTTTTGTTGTTGCAAGTTCGCTCCGTATGGTGAGTGCGTATACACTAAAATGGGTCTTTTCAAAATCGTATCCTTCGAAAATAGTTATACAGGATACGCAATCTGTGATAAAAGAGAAAATATTATTTCACCCAAGATTTCAGATAAATCGAATTCTAAGACCCCGTTGAGCAATGGGGGCATTCGAAAACTGGAAATATGAACTTAGGGTATAACGCCCCCACGGGGATTCGGACCCCGGACTCCGGCTCCGCAAGCCAGTGTTTTATCCAGGCTAGACTATGGGGGCATTAGGATTGGAGTATTTATATTTTGCCTTACAAAACAACTTAAAGGTGATGTCCACGTTGAAAATTTGCAGCTCATGCGGAAAGCAGGCCAGAGTATATGCTGAGTTTCCCTGTCCTCATTGCGGGGAAGGGGCCATAGTAAGGTGCCCGCACTGCAGGGAGACCACCAACACGTACAGGTGCGGCAAGTGCGGAAAAGTGGGACCGTAGGAGGTTTTTGAATGGGAAGCGTTGCAGTAACTGCGAAAGTATTTCCAGAAAGCCCTGAAGCACTTGAGAAGGTCAAGAACTCGATTCAGAAGGAGATAAAGCCCTACAAACTCGATGAGGAGGAAGTGGCTTTCGGCATGAAAGCATTGAAAGTGACTATTATCGTTAAGGACTCCAGCGGAGGAAGCGATATAGAGGAGAAGCTCAAGAGAATAGCAGGGGTCAGCGAGGTGCAGGTAGAGGAAGTCACCCTCATCTAGTCCTCAGCCATACTCTTTACTTTTTCAAGATTTTGCTTTATTCTCTCCCAGTGAGAGCCCTCCCAGAAGACTTTCTTGCACTTCTTGCACATCCAGAATTCTTCGTGCTTGGAGAGCACCTCTGGCAGAACCTTGCTTTTCACATCCTTCTTTCCAGCTTCCTTCAGCATGCCGTTGCACAGCGGGCACAGCACCTTTGAAGGGGCATCGGAAACATCCAATTTGAATCTTTTTATGAGAAGCACCAGTTGCTCCTCCGTGCTCTTTCTCGGCACGAGGAAGACGCTCAGGCCCTGCTTCCTTGCCCTCCTGCAGAGCTCAGAATCCATTGTGAGAAGAATCTTATCGTGCTTCTTTGTGAATTTTATTATCTCGTCATCGTCTATTGAATCGGGATAGAGGGTCTCAACACCAAGAAGCCTGAGCCACCTGGCAAGTTTCTTCAGCATCTCATCGGCAACGAACATAACGTATTTTAGTAGTGTATATAAAATAAATATGTGATAGAGAGCATCTCCTTACATAACTGGAAATCACATGAGGATACCCACTTCAAGTTCGGCAAGGGAACCAACATACTTGTTGGGCCGATGGGAAGCGGCAAGAGCACTGTGCTCGACGCATTATGCTTCGCTCTTTTCGGAAGCTTTCCTGCACTGCAGCACAAGCGCATCAAGCTTTCTGAGATAATAATGGACAGGCCCGTGAAGAAGGATGAGGCATGGGTGAAGGTTGAGCTCACCTGGGAGGGCAGCAGGTATGAGGTTGAGAGGAAGATAAGCAGCGAAGGCAGTTCCGAGGCAAGGGTGAGCAGGGAGGGAAAACTGGTTCAGGGGCCTCAGCCGCAGAGGGTGACTGAGGAGATTGAGAGGCTTCTCAAGATAGATTATGAGCTGTTTACAAGGGCAGTGTATTCCGAGCAGAACAGGATGGATTACTTCCTGATGCTTGGGAAGGGGGAGAGGAAGAAGGAGATTGACGAGCTGCTCGGGATAAGCAAATTCGAAGTGATGAGGAGCAACATAAGCACCGTGCTGAACAGGATAAAGGGGATGAGGGAGGACAAGGCGGCACTTCTCGGGAGCGCGGATATTGAGAAACTCAGGAAGGATGAGGAGCTTGTTGCAAGTGAGTTGAAAAAACTTGACGGGGAAGCATCGGCATTGCTCACCAAGGCAAAGGAAGCCGGCACAAAGAGAAAGGATGCGGAGCAGGTCCTTTCCAGAATGATTACGGTTGAGAAATTTTATATGGAGTTTAGCGAGAGAAAAGGTGCAATAGAACGCACCGTAGAGAACTTGGAGAAAGAGGTTGCAGGCAAGATTGGAGGGATACCGCCTGCGGACATAGAGAAAGCGAGCGAGGATGAACTTGCGAAACTTGAGAACAAACTGGCGGATGGAAAGGAACTCGTTGGCAATTATACGAAGGAAGTCGGCTCTGCGCATGAGAGGATCAGAGCAATTGACGAGGAGATTGCTGAGAGAAGCATGCTGGAGAAAAATGCTGCAGAGTTTGGGAAAAGTTCCAGTGAGCTGGAGAATGAAAGGAAGGGGCAGGAGAAGGAATTGAATGAGGCGAGAGGCGAGATTGGATGCTCAAAGCGCAGAGTCTCCGAGCTAGACGAGATTATTGAAGAGCTGGGCAAGGAGCTAACCAAATGCCCGGTATGCGAAACTCCTCTGGGGGAGGAGAAGAGAGGAGAACTGCTGGGAAGGAGAAAGGATGAGAAGAAGGCAGAGCTTGAGAAGATAGGGGGTCTTGAAAAGGGCGCTGTTGAGAAAGAGAAATTGCTGGATGAAATTGCCGGGAAGGTGAAGGTCCTCGACTCGATAAACGAGAGGCTAAAGAAGCTCAGGGGCACAGCCGAGCTGGAGAAATCCAATTCTTCACTGCGTGAAACTGAGGAGAAACTCAGGGAGATTGCGGAAAAGGTCAGGGGTTTCGAAACTGAAAGGGAAAAGCTGAAATCTTCCCTTGAAATCAAAAAATCGAGAATGCACATAGAGAAGCTCAAGGAGGAGGGTGCGGAGGTTGCAAAGAAATTGAAGGAGGTGAAGTTTGACCGAGCAGCCTTGGATGCCAAGAGGGTTGAGGTAAGGGAGCTGAGCGTTGAGGAGAGGGGACTGGTGGAGAGAGTGGATGGCATAAGGAATGAGATGAGAAGAGTTGAGGAGCTCATCAAGGAAAAAAAGAGCGAGAGGGAGAAGTACGAGAAAGTCGAGGAAGAGATCAAGAGGTATGGCGCTTTATACGAGAACTTGACGGTATTCCAGAATTCCGTGATGGAGACGCAGGCAGAACTGAGGGCAGAACTAATCGGTGCAATAAATTCCGCAATGAGGGAGATGTGGACTACGATATACCCGTACAGGGATTACCAGAATGTGAGGTTGAATGCAAGCGAGGATGATTATGAGCTCCAGCTCAAGACGGGTGGGAACTGGGTGAGCGTAGACGGAATTGCAAGCGGAGGGGAGAGATCCAGCGCCAGCATTGCCATGAGGATGGCGTTCGCAATGGTGCTCGTGCCAAATCTCAGCTGGTTGATACTGGATGAACCGACCCACAACTTGGATGACGAGGGGATGAGGGCACTTGGGAGAGTTTTGAATGAATACATCCCGAAAATAGTGGAACAAGTTTTTGTTATCACCCATGATGACAGCCTCAAGGATGCCGCAAGCGCAATGATATACCGCCTGTGGAGGGACAAGAAGGACAACGAGCCAACGCGGGTGGAAAGCGCAAATGTTTTAAATACTGCCCTTCCAATGAATAGTAGGTAAGTTTGGCGACAGTTGGTGACGTAAAATGGAGGAAAATATTGAAAATGCGCAAATCGAACTGCTGAAAAACTCGGGATTACTCTCTGAATTCGTGCGCAACGGTGGCGGTAACTGGAGCATAACAGAACTTGAGAGCCTGATGTCACGAATAAAGGAACAGAATATTACAATTCATCCCGAAAAGGTTGTTGCAATGCTGGAGGCTGAGAGAACTGCCCTCAGCCAAAAAGCTGTGGGAAGCAATGAGGGCGAGCAAGCAGTTAGCTTTGACGATCTTGGGTTGAGAGGGAAGAGGGAATTTTTGGAGAAGGAGCTCAAGAAGAGGATAAGGTGAGAATTTGATTATAACCGTTGCATCGGGAAAGGGCGGGGTCGGGAAGAGCAGCTTTGTTGCGAACCTAGGACTCTGCCTGAGCGACTTCGGGGTAGACACCCTCATAGTTGATGGCAACCTTAGCAACGGCGATCTTTCCTGCATCCTCGGTCCTCCGTTCCCAGAGCGCTCAATACAGGATGTGTTCTCTGATGGAGTCAGTTTTGACGATCTTGTTTTCACCCATCCCGCGGGAGTGAAGATGATAGCATCAAGCCTCTCTGCGGATGACATAGAGGCAATATCACCGAAGAATTTGTGGGGAGTGCGCACACAGCTAAGCAAGGCTGCGGACATAGTTTTAGTGGATGCGCCAGGCACCCTTGGAGCCAACACTCTCGAAACCCTCAAGATAGCAGACAGGGTGATACTCGTAACAACCCCAGAGGTGACTTCATTCTCCAACACGCTGAAGACTAAGATGATTGCCGACAAGAACGGAGTTGAGATTTTCGGAACTGTACTGAACAAGGTTAGGAAGAATGAGAAGAGAGTGAGGAGAATAGCAAAGGAGTGGCTGGGAACGCCCCTCCTCTGCAGCCTGCCCTATGACAACAACGTGATAAAGTCTTCTGAGTATGGAAGGGCAGTGCTGAGGCACAAGCCGAGAAGCGCATATAGCATCGGGATAAGAAAGTTCGGGGCGAAGCTCGCGAACGTCACTTACAAGGTTGGAAAGAGAAGGTCAAAGCGTAAGTGATTTTAATTCGCTGGCTGCTTTTTCAGGTGGCATGGTGTTGATTATTATACCGCTCCCCAGCTCAAAGCCCGCAAGCTTTGTGACTCTGGGGCATATCTCGATGTGGAAGTGGAAGTCCTCCCCGGACGGAGCTATGTGCAGGTAGTAGTTATATGGCGGATTTTTCAGAAGTTTGTCAAGCTTTCCGAGAATTGTTTTCAGCCCATCGGCAAGAGAATTCTTCTCGTCATTGGTGAGCTGGGTTATGCTTGCAACGTGCCTCTTCGGGAGCAGCCAGGACTCGAACGGGAATCTCGACGCAAACGGGGCGAAGCATGCGAAACCGTCGTTCTCGAAAATTTTCCTTTCGGATTCCATTTCCATTGTCATTATATCACAGAATATGCATCTCTCAGTCTTATTGAAATACTTTTTGTAGGCAGTCAGCTCTTCCTCCACGAGGGTTGGAATTCTTTGGAGGGCTATCAGCTGGCTGTGCTCGTGCGGGATGGATGTTCCGGCCTCCTCGCCATGATTTTTGAAGATGAGCACATACCCTACCCCGTCTATCTTGCTTATGTCATCTATCCTGCTGCAGTACATGTCTATGACTTCCCTTATGGCGCCTACTGGAAGGTCCTGAAGGTTTTTGTTGTGCTGGTTCATCTCAACTATGACCTCGTGCCTGCCAAAGGCCTGAGGAAACTCCAGCGAAGTCGCTGGATACATGTTCTCAAAGCCTCTCACGGTCCAGCCATGCGGCCCTTTTATGCTTAAAATCTCTTTTGGAGTGAGATGCTCATTCCCAGGGCAGAACGCGCATACCCCTTCCTTTGCCTCGCACTGCTTCTGTATGAAATCAACAGGCCTCTTCCCCCTGTTCTCAGCAATAATCACCCATCTGTCAAGCAGGCAATCTTTCCTAAGCTCGTTCATTCGAACACCTCATATGAATGCTTCAACATCAGCCTTCTTCTTTTCCCTCAGCTCCTCAAACTTCCTTGCAAGAACGTCTATCTCCTCCCCTTTTGTTGATTTCTTTGACTTCCTGCTCCTTATCTTCACGAAAACAGGGAAGTTCACGGCCTCCCCTATTAATAGGGCCTCCCCGACCCTCAAAGTGCTTATGCTTTTCAGCATCGATTCATCAAGGGCCTCGCACCCTTCTCCTATGTGCTTTATATCATAGGGGTTGGTCACCCTCATTATTATATGGGTATTCGCCTGCGACAGGGCAGTGGTGCTCAGCTGCACAGGCCTCTGGCTTATGAGCCCTATGGACGCGCCGAACTTCCTCCCCTCTCTGGCTATCTTCTCCACTATGCTCTTGGAGAGCATGTCCTGCTTGGATGCCTTCTCCTTTGCAAAGTTGTGTGACTCTTCTATGAGCAGTATGAACGGCGGTATCCTGCTCTTCTTCCTCGCGGTGAAGAGCTTCCTTGCAAAGTATGCGACCAGAAGCTGCTTCTTCCTCATGTTGTCTATATTGCTCAGGTCAACCACGGAAAGCCGGCCGGGCTGGGCGAGCTCATAAACGCTTGGGTTGTCGCTCTTTGAGAATATCCTGAGAGCTTTTAGTGATGAGAGTGTTGCAAGCAGAGGTGCCTTTGTTGTCTCCTTCATGCCGCTGCTCCCAACCTTTTCAATCAGATCGTCCAAATCGAAAAGCTCGTTCTTGCTCTTCTTCTCCTGCCTCAGCGCCAGCAGCACGCTGTCTATATCCCTCTTCTGCGCAGAGCTCAGCTCGGGAAGGAATTCTCCCAGTATCTGCGGGGATACCTTGCCCAAACCTATGCGTATTTTCCTGCCCTCAAAGATTGTTGTCTTGGAGCTGTATTCGGGTGAGCTCTTGAAGCCCGTGTATTCCCCGTGAACATCAACGACCACAACGGCAACCCTGCCCTGCTCGGGCTTCCTCTCAAGCAACTCCTCGATTAGAATGCTCGTCAGGTATGATTTTCCTGCGCCGCTCATGGCAAGAATTGCGAAATGCTTCTGCAAGAGCCTGTTGAGGCTCACCTTCACATCAAGCTTGTGGTTCTCCAGCTGACCGAGCAGCATTCCGTTTTCATCAAACCCGAGTATTCCCTTGAGAAGCTTCTCGTCCGCTATGCTCACTTTGGCTCCCGGCGCTGCCGGAAATGTGCTCCTCAGGAGATGCCCCTCGCTGTAAACCCCGAGAACCCGCACATTTGCCACTACGTACTCCCAGTCTGTTGTAGGAAAATTCTTTGAGAGGGACTCCCCTCCCCTCTCGTACTCCGCAATGCTCTCCGCCCTCTCGAAATACCTGTTGGCGCGGGTTATGTCAGTCACCGCGCCTATGAGCAGCCCCTCCTCTGTCTCGGATTGCACGAAATGCCCCTTCCTCACCTTGTTGTTGCTCACAACGAATGAGAAGTCCGTCGTTGAAGGACCTTCAAGGGTGGATATTACTGTGCCAAGTTCCATCGAATCACTTTGTCAATTTGAGTATTTAAATGCTTAGAGGGAGTAACTTTCCAACTATAGTTATTATGGTGTCTATGAAGATGATGGACAAAAGCATTACAGAGAGCGCTACCACAATAGAGAAGGAGATGAAGAACGAGACTACTGTTGTAAATTTGCCAAACTCGTTGATCTCTTTGAGTATTAGAATCGTG
>Ga0315277_10011133_pt1 | contig 11346 bp, 10 predicted proteins | sample YL17G05_15_MG_FD_203695 | JGI IMG/M metagenome (GOLD analysis project Ga0315277, IMG submission 203695) | Sediment microbial communities from Yellowstone Lake, YNP, Wyoming, USA - YL17G05_15 | ecosystem: Environmental > Aquatic > Freshwater > Lake > Sediment | place: USA: Wyoming | collected...
CTCAAATTTTTAATACAACTTGAAATTATGCTGTTGTAAGCAAGAGAAAGGAGGTGAGGATGAAAATGCCCGTAATAGCAGAAAATGAACCTTTCAAGGACCGTGAACAAGCGAAGACTGAGATTCGTAATTGTGACTTGTTCGGCAGCATTTGTCAGTTCGCTTGCTTTGCATTCGCCGCACTTGGAGTCATCGGTGATGCCTCGAACATCACTCTTGGTCTGGAGTCAATGTCTTGGTTTCTACTGGCAATTGTCGCTGGTCTAAACGCAATAATCGGTCATACGCACGTAGTGGTGGCTAAACATTTGCTTGGCATAGAAACTGAAAGAAAAAAATAGGAGTGACCTATTCGAGCGGTAAGACAATAAGACTAAACATAGAAGACACTTCTATCATCTTTTTTAAGCCAGTTTTTGGTTTTGCGGAAAAGTTATAGCTGAATCGAATCGACTAGGTAACGAGGAGTGACTTGTGTCTGAGTCTATAGTTGTGACTTGGACTTTGATTAAAGATCGATTGGAACAACATGAAGAAAGCATTAAGAAGAATATGGACTACTGGCGCAAGAACGCTAAGCGTTTCAAGTTAAAATCGATGAGATACTTTGCACAAGCCTTAGGAGGCTACTCATTCCACTATGGAAGGGTGCTGGTCTGCGAGTTTGAGACTCTTAATGACTGGGAGACATTCAGAACACACATCGAGGAGAACGAAAAGGCATTCGCGTTGAAAGAACAATGGCTAGACCGCATTGACGTGAAAACCCTCAGAATAATCGAATGGCAAGAGAGACAGAGAGAAGCTTGGCTGGAGTAATACGGACGCTATTCCGACTCGTTGGTGCCGATAATGATTGACATACAGACAATCTCAATAGGTATCGCCTCTGCAAGCGTTGTCGCCGGAGTCCTCTACTACGCATTTCAGTTCAGACATCAGACGAGAACAAGACAAACCGATCTTGTAATGAGACTGTATGCAACGTTCAGTAGCAATGAGTTTCAAGATGCGTGGGCAAAAGTAAGAACTAGAGCTAGTGAGTTTGAGAGCATAGATGATATTTACGATTTTGACAAGAAGGTTGGGCTTCGAGAAGTCAACCAGGTGTGCTTGTTCTTTGAGGGGGTAGGCATTCTCCTTCAAAGAAGACTTGTTGATACCACAATGATTGAAGACTTGTTTGGAGGAGCTATTGCAAGAACATGGGAAAAGGTTAAGACGGGAGTGGCAAAAGCCCGACAGCAACTCAATGACCCAACAATATACTACTACTTCGAGTATCTCTACAACGAAATGAAGAAAAGAGAACAAAAACTACAGTTGGGAAATTGACAAGCATCCATGTCCTTTAATCTGTTAATGTGACATCCATGTTGTTTTCCGCCGAAGAAACCCTAGATCAACGTCGGATTGGTATTTCTATTAATCAATGAAAACATAAGCTCGTTCGTTTGTTCGGTGCGCTCTCAAGATAGTCGCTCGATCAGACGCAAGTTTTATCCGTCTATGAGGCAATATCACCCAGCATGGAATATTCTAATGGAAAAGTGGCAGGGGCACTCGTTTTCGTTGCAGTTACTCAATTCGTCCTAGGTGTGATCGTTTCAGAAGCGTTGTATTCAGGCTACAGCATATCTGACAACTACGTAAGCGATCTTGGAGTCGGGTCTTCCTCGATGATCTTCAACTCGTCCGTGTTTCTTTTGGGGTTGCTGTTGATCGTTGGGGCCTATTTTCTGCATCGCGCCTTTAATTTCACAATGTTGACCGTTACGTTTGTCTTAACGGCTATTGGCGCAATGGGAGTTGGCATATTCACATTAGACGCTGGTATAATCCACAGTGTGGCAGCGTTGTTTTTCTTTCTGTTCAGCGGGCTATCAGCAATATTCGCCGTCGTATGCTCACACGTTCATGGGTTCAAGTTGATGAAGATGCCGTTTTCTGCTATAGCCGTAATACTGGGACTGATAGAGCTTGGAGGGTTTGTCCTTTTTGTAGGCAAAATCTACTTCGGACTAGGTGTGGGCGGGATGCAGCGCATGGTCCTTTATCCAGTGCTTTTGTGGCTAATTGGATTCGGCGGATACCTGATGGCGCACGCTGACAAACCGGCAACTCAGAAAACACAGTGACGCCTAACTATGCACCTGCCTTCTTGAACGCAAATCCAGCAAAAGCCTCAGTATCGATCGAATGGACAGATAATGTTTGTGGAAACAAAACAATAGAGCGATTCTTTATCAGTCCTTTTTAGCCAGTTTTTGGTGTTGCGGAAAAGTTATAGCCGAACCAAAAGTGACTGTGTGGATTGGTGAATTCAGTTGAAGAATAATGAGTGCACAATCTACATCACAACTAAACATGGCTATATACAAAGATACCATAAAGCGAAGAATGGTTGGACACAAACCAATCCAAACGGTAAAGTTCGGCTACTTAGTGCAGAGCAATTATTATCACACATCTTGCCATCTCTGGCTGGGATTGGACCTCTTAGCGTTAGGGTAGAACCAGATAAACAAACCTAACGATGTTGCGGAAAAGTTATAGCTGAACCAGTTCTATGAACTTGAGTAGGTGTTCATGATTGTTTTCAAGCAAGTGCTTAACAACGAATCTCTTATTCACTAATTCTCCATCTGCATCGTTCAAGCCATTGCAGTATGGAAGAATTTTCAACAAAAAAGAGCCAATGTCAATTCTTTTGATTTCAAAGGGAAAAAGCCTACAAAGTATGGGTCTAATCTCATAGATTGAACATTCGTAAGCGTTTCTTTTTGCGTCTGTTCTTAGGAAGATGCATGAGCCATCTTTTCTGTTTTTCATTGCACTTGTCATGAGAGAGTGGTTCCCATATTCTCTTTTTGAATCTTCAACGAATTCGCTTGTTTTGTGTCCGACAGATTCTATTTGTTCTATATCTTCTTTGGTCAAGCAGGGTCCCCCTAGCTTGCAACAGTAGATGGCACATCTTTTGCATCTAAATCGAAGACTTCTCTCAAATAGACGAACATCGAGGAACTGTCCAGTTGCGGGGTCTAGCTTGACTTTGGCAATATTTTCTTTCAATTTTGCCAACCATCGTGTGTTATCTGTCATGATACACCTATTCATATAAACCTAAACATAGACTCGCTACCAAAGTGGAGAGCACCTTTTTGCGTTCAAAAATAGAGAATGCAAGACTTTGAGGAGAAAAGTGGGGACTAGACGAACCTAGAAGTTCTCTCTATCACAGTTTTTAAGCCAGTTTGACTCGTCTATTCATTAGAAGAAGACGGTCATGTGAAGACTGACTTCGGGAGATACCTCCACTTCTAGCCGTATGAAAACCTATACTGCACATTTCCAAGTAATACTCTAAACCTCTTTGGTTTTCTGAACAATATGGTTCTGGCTTTCTCGGTGACATAACCGAAACCCGCTTCCGTGCGTTAATTGTTGATAAGCTCAATTTGGCCTCCTTTCATGTTGGCGGGCCGTTTTTTGTCCATTCTGGAACGTGGGCGCTTGGAAACGAGTCGGCTCTCGGGATATAGGGTTTGATGTCGACTATCGGCGAGCCCTGAAGAGCATCAAGCCCTTTCACTCTTAGCACATGTCCATCCGTTCCAACCAGTTCTGAAACACAGAGTCCGATGGGATTGGGACGCGAAGGGCTTCTGCAGGCAAACACGCCCTTCTCCACCTTCACCCCGTGCCTTCTAGGAAAGACCAACAGGGTCCCCCGATCGTCTTCGTTGTCGCACAGGTGCATCCAGTACAGAATAATCAGATGTGAAAACTCTCCGACACCTTTCAAGCCCGAATGGAACGCTGGGAAGATACGCAATTCACTCTCATATTCATCGACCCTTTCAACAACCCCTATGAAACGGAGTTCTGCTTTCGCGTTCGCTCTCAAACGTGACCCCATGTTCTAGTGACCTTCTTGCTACTCTTTAGCTTAGTGTACCCATCAAAATCCCATGATAATCGCGTCAATTGCTCCTCCTTCATGCCTGATTAGCTTTCGAGTTCTCTCTTTGAATCCTCGTTCCAGAAGCATGTCGTATTTTTCAGAGCAGCCCGATTCGACGTAGCACCTCACGGAAATGTTTTCCATTGTGGAAAATCGATCGATCTTTATCTAGTAAATGCTCAATTCCCAATGACAGTTCAACGGCATCTCTCTAACAAGAGAACAAAAAAGACGGAACAATGGCTTGAAAATATCAACAGTCGTGCGCGCGCTCTAGCTTAGGCTTACGCTTTTTTCTTGTTCCCTTCCAAGTAAGATATTACTTGCCCGTATTTTTCAGGAGTTATTCTTTGCAGATCTAAGTACAGTTTGAGCAGTTCTCTTAATTTGAACGCAGCATGACAAGCATAACCTCTGCTCTCAAGTTGCTTGGCTCCTCCTTGTTCGCGATCGACTAACACCGCTACATCCAGCACTTTTATCCCATTTTCCTCCAGAATAGAAATCGTTTCGAGTTTGCTTTCTGCCTGAGTGATCAGATCATCAACAAGAAGCGCGACTTGCCCCTGCTTGAACACACCATCGATTTGCCTTTTTATTCCGTGAGATTTTTCGTCTTTTCGCGGTGAAATCATGGGTATGCCAGTCTTATACGATAGGACGGCTACGAGAGGCGTTGCAGCAGTTGGGACATCGGCATAGACATCGAACTTGATTCCAGAAGTCAGCTCTTGATAGACCTTCGTTAATGTATCCATGAGTCTTGGAAAGGAGCGTAGTATGCGCAAGTCTATATATACTGGGGACAACGGGGCATCAGGCATAGTATCATGCAGTTTGAGCTTAAATGCCCCAAATTTTATTGCACCTATCTCAAGCAGATCCAGCGCCAGTTTTCGCTTCATTTCGGTTATCATAACTATTCCCTTCCTGTTGCCAGTGCAACACGCATTTCCTCCGCAATTCTCTTGGCAGCCTCGGCAGGAGTCCCTATTTGAGGAGGAGGCTTTGTGATAGGTCGACCGATCACTATATATGAAGCTCCTCTAGAAACTGCTTCTCCAGGAGTCAGTACTCTCTTTTGGTCCTGCAGTTCAGCCCATGCCGGTCGCACTCCTGGGGTAATGATCAACATGTTTGGCATCGCTTCGTGAATGGCTGTTATCTCCTTAGGTGAGGCAACTACACCGTCAAGTCCTGCCTTTTCTGCGAGCCTGGCTAAATGAACGACTTGCGATTCAACGATTCCTTCTACTCGGAGGTCCTCATTCATGGTTTTTTGGTCTATGCTTGTCAGTACAGTCACGCCTAGAACTAGAGGACGGTTTCTACCGAGAGAGTGGGATTCTTCCCGTGCTGCCTTAGCTGCCGCCTCCATCATTTTCAAACCGCCCATTGCATGTACATTGAACATCTTGACTCCCAGTCTGGTCACTCCTCTGGATGCACCTTCGACAGTGTTTGGAATGTCGTGGAATTTTCCATCTAAGAAGACATTGGCTCCCATCTTTGAAATCTTTCGCACTATGTCTATGCCAACAGAGCTTATGAGTTCCAAACCGACTTTAAAGAGTCCTACGTGTTCTTTCAGTTGCGAGACAAGATCTAGCGCTTCCTTTTCTGTTGGAACATCTAATGGAATAATGATTTTCTCTTTTTCTAAAGCCATCAATTTCCCTCTCAATAGTAATCTGTCATGTACCTCTACATTCCCGGACAAACACTTCTCCTTGACCACAGGAACCGCAATTACCCGTAAATGCTCTTTGATGCAACGGAAAGAGGCGATCATACACTGCTTTTGTGATACTGATTGTTCCTGAAGGACGACCTCCTGCCATCTCATATGCAATCTTGCCTGGTTTGAGTCCAGTGAACTCCTCTCCCAAAGAATCATCGTGCCAGGCAATACCTGTCTGCAGTAGACTGAGATGAGTCAGGCGTTCTTCTCTTTCTGAGACATAGTTCTGCGTTCCTGTTTGGAAGTCAAGACAAGCGAGATAGACGTCGTTTGGATCAGGGGCAGCGATCACAACATTGTCCGCGGGGAGCCCGCAAAGAGCTACTCCGTTATGTCTCTTAGCAGCCTCGTCTGCGGCAGCAACCACCCATTTCAAAACTGCATCGAATGCTTCGTCATAGGTTATCCCAAAAAGATTGGCAAGCTCGGTGAAATGCATCATGTTGTCTATGTCAACAACGGACACCGCGTAAGGCCCGGATATCTGAATCTGCTGTAGTCGAATATTCAGGCCTTCTTGACGTTGTCGGAGCTGTCTGTTGATTTCAAAGCTTGGTCGAGGATCTGGAATGAGTTTCTGCTTTTCGAACAGGCTTAGCACAAACTGATATATGCGTGCCAAGCAACTGTGAATACTCTCCGTCAAGACTCCCTTGTCGGCTAATTCAATGCAAGCCTCAAGATCAGCCTCTATGGCCTTTAGTTGAGGACACAGTTGAAGTAGCTCTTTCCAATAGAATTGCTCATCCCTAGTTGAACCATCTGTATTCAGCCGGTCAGCCACTTTTCGCTCATCAGCATCCAATCCACACTTGGTTAGTATCTGCCGAGTCATGGATGAAAATGCACGCATGACCCCACAAGCATATTCCAAGTTCCTAATTGGGTACTTCGAATTCGACGCAAATTGAGGAGAAGCATCTACTCTCTCGAGAAGAACTTCCGCAACTTCGAAACCCTCTTGGTCAACAAGGCTTTCTATTTGCCTCCTGAGACGCGGTATATTGCGATACATCTCAATCTTGTCGAACAGTATTCCTGCTGGAGCAGCGAATTCGTCTAGGTATTTCTTCATGTATGGCTCTGAGGCATGACTAGCCTGAAGGACGGCGCCTTCTAGGTAGGGGAAAAGTGCTTTTCCTTTGCGCTTCCAATCGTCAAACTCAAACCAGCAGCATGTGTACGCTGTTTTTTCATTGCGTGCGGTGGCAAGAACCACAAGTGAATCGCGAAGTGCTGATATGCCCGACGACCTTGGATCCGACACTCTTTCAGTTCTAAAGTCTTGCTGAATCTTGGCATAGACACGTATGAGTTGCCTCAAATATGCCCTTGTTTCGGCTGTCGTCCTCTTTTCGTAAAGTTTTCTCCAAGGAATCTTCGATTCTGCATTGGGTTTGAATCTACTCCACGTTTTTGACTCGTGCTGTTCCTCTGTTTTGGAAAGGATCTCTTTGTCGACTAGGAAGCGGTGATACAACAAATACTGTCCTGAATCAGAGACTTCTGGTATTATGGGAATTGGACCAAACTTGTAAGGTTTCCAACCCAGATACAAGAAATCGTATGCCGGCCTCCAATCGTGCTGAATGTTAGCGAAGATCTTGTTGAATTCAGTTGCAGTCATATCTTTCTTTCCCGTTTTTTTGAGATAATCTTCCACAACAATCGCCCCCAGCGTCAAAGCTCTCTGCAGCGCCTTATCGTCGTAAGATTGGTTATCCGCGTTAAGCTCGAACCAAATACCAAACTCGCCACGCATGAAACCACGCGAAACCCTAGTATAGGTAATGCCTCTAACGGATCTGGGAATCACCTGAACAATCGGTTTTACCGTCGCTTTCTCAAGCTCATTATCCAAAACCTTCCCTATGGTGGATTCCGCATACTCGGGAAGTTTCGTGAATATTTCGCTGTAGGATATCGTTGTCATATGTTTGGTAGCTGGATCAGTAGAGTCTTGTCTTTGCGGAACGACCTTCAGGAGGTCGACACGACAATTAAACACGTCGTAACTCCTTCCCTGAATCTCAGAATACTCTCGAATCCAAAGGGGAATACGGTTTTTGGGCATTTCTGAGGAAAGTCTTTCCTTGAATCTGGCACGTCCAAGAATCCCTCTTGCATTTTTTGCGATTTCATTACCGATTGTTGGCCCGAAAGCCGCTCTAAGGTGTCTGGCATCCACAGCGTCGGCTGAATTCTCTAGGCGTATTCCGATCTCTTCTGCTGCGCCGGAGGTTACGAAGGCATCAAACAACTTCATCGTGAAGTCCATGCACAGACGCCAGTAGGCAGCGCGAACCAAGGCTTCTCCCTCCGTCGAGCCCAGATCATAGGGCGAATCCACTAATGTGAGTTGAGTTTCTTTTTGCGATCTAGCGATTTCTTGCGCCCACGCATCTTCACTTGCCTCAATCTCTGGATAGGCTATGAATGAGCAGTAGCACGTTCCGTCTTCTGGTAGAATATAGAACCTAACCTTGCACGGCGCCGCCCACCCAACTGAGAAGCCTTTGGGGACGTTGATGCTGTCAATGTTCAGAAATTGTGGACGATCAAGCGTTACTGCAAGATATTCCTCCTTTTCCTTTGGATGCCAGACTATGAAAGCTTGTCCCCATTTTGGCAAACGATCAAGGATGTTTTCCACAGTAAGCCCAGAAGCAAGCTTCGCCTTCACTATAAGGTGGTCCACATCGAGCGGAGGCTCGAAAATGGAAACCAGATGTGAAATAAGGGTTACTCGTTCAGAGAAACTCCTTTCATCAACATCTTCGCATGAATAAGCTTCTGTCTCAATTTGTTTACCTCTGTCTAAGCTCGAGACATTCCTTACACAAACCAGACCTAGTACATTCGCGCCAACAGATTCGAACCTGTTCCGCAGATCCCCAATTGTTTTTCCTCGCTCTAAAAGATCATCGAAGAGCAACACTGTCTTCTGGTTAAACAGTCTACTCTGCTCTTTAGGAGGCATCAGATCAATAACTGTACTATGCCATAAATTGCCTCCCCATCTGTAACCTTCTATTCTCATTACGTCCCACAATTTCGCTCCGCGTCGATCGACAGCAACTACATGCGAAGGGCGCATTCGCTCAAGATAGTCGACGACGACTTCTTTCCACCGTATTATCTGTAGCCTTTCATCTTCTCGGAGTTCTCGTTGTTTGACTTCAAGCAAGCTTGATACTTGTCCACTTCCGCCTGAGAGCATCCCTTGCTCGAAGGATTCCTCAACTGAATCGTGGTCAAATCGCCATTGAGCTCCTGCTTTTTGGCCTTCCAATTTCCCACTTCTTATCCAGCGTCTCACAGTTGAAGTGGATACGTCTAAGAGGCGAGCAACTTCCTCAATAGTCAGTTTGCTTTTCGTCAGTAGTCCTCCTTAGTTCATACATCGCAACAAGTAGTATCATTCTTGCTTATTAAAGATCACTGTTGACTAACGTTGATCAACGCTTCACTCCTCTATGCAAGCAATACTCGGATAATTCAACGAGTGGGCATCAGCTAGAAGATATCTAGACTCCTTTGACTACTCTTGTGTACTGAAGCTCTCTTCTTCGCAGGTCGGATAACGCGCGCGTATGTCCTTCGTAAAGGTTTCTTTACGAAAACACTTAACTCACGCCTTGCGACAGGTATTTACTGAAGGACAATGGTTGACTTTGAAGAAGAAACCTATTCGACGGTTTTCACATCTTTGAGACACCCGATTCGTAGGAAGATACTGAGAATCCTTTCTGCAGGGCCACAGAATTTTTCAGACTTGCAGAGAACACTTGACATAGAAAGCTCTCATTTGACCTATCACTTAGAAGGTCTAGGAAGCCTCCTCCTCAAAACTGATGACGGAAAGTACGCGCTGTCATCACTTGGAAAGACCGCCGTTTCCACGATGAAACAAGTGGAAGAACCGTTGAACATTCCCTTGCACGTTTCATTTTCGCCCAAGAAATGGAAGCTGCTAGTGGCTGCACTGACAATCGGAATCGTCTTGTTGTCAGCCACTTTCTATTTCGAGTACTGGAACCTGAGCGTGCCCAGAAATCAGTATTCAAGCCTGATAGACAAGTACAGCGTGAGCGGTTCAATTAAAACCGCGCTCGCCAAGAACGAAACATCATCCGAGCTTAGCTGCACATCTCTTACAGCACCGTTGGGACACACAAAAGTGTATTCATTCGACAGTCTGGCAGACAACTCAACACTTGAAATCGAAATAGAACTGCTTGATTCCATCGAACAGGGAGCGCACGTATCCTTAGCCGTCTACGCAGAGATGATACATCCGAGCATAGCTTACGTTGGAACGCTTGACAAAAGCTCAGAGCCTTGGAGCCTCAGCCTCAATGAAAGTCAACGGGTTGTTATGTGGGCGACCTCTTACGAGAAAATATGGGATAGCACAGCAGTCAATCACAGCAAATATTCGGTGCCTCTTCCGTCGGATGGAAGGTACTATCTCGAAATCGAGGGACCAATTGAATGGGACGCAACAGACTATCACACATTAGAGTACACGTTGACTCTTCAAATCCAGTACCAAGAAGATTACGTCCCATTTTCCATTGGAAGCGAGCAAGAGAGTTCCTGTTCCTTTCCCCCATTATAACGCGCGCGATTTTGTGCATGAGCTATCGCCATACGCTTTTCCTTGCGAGTTAGCTCGCGCTTCTTGAATCGAACTAGCCTAGTTGCTCTATTGATATGCGCTTTCTGCAGTCAAGCATTTGCCCTGCTTGCAGTTCTGGTCGACTTTGAAATTCTGATCAACCACTGTTTAGCGCGCGCTACGATACTGATCCGAAGTCCTATAGAAAGAGGGAAATATGGCGGAGCAAAGAACCCGAAACAAGCGAATAGTACAGGGCAGGAGACATCGCGACTTCTGGTAGTATGAAAACCTACACTCAACCCGTTAAAGAGGTCTCCTAGACGACGAAAATCAGGAAAATGCCCACCACGACCATTGCCGAGCCTAGGACACTTTTTGATGTGACCTTTTCACGCAGTAGAACAATGGCGGCCAAGGTTGAGAAGAGAGGCGTGGTCGAAGATATTGGCACAGCCCGCGATTCCAAAGTCCCTATGAAACTGTAAGCAAGGAAAAACCATCCCAAACCCAACGCGACGATGCCCCCGACGATAAGCAGAACCAAAGTCTTCTTTTGCATCTTCAAGAAACCTAGATTTCTGTCAATCAGGGGAGACAGTGCTAAAAGCGTAACCGCAATTCCCATTATCCTGAAGGTGTTGATGGCTAAGGCATGATCCAGATCAGGGGTTTCCTTCACAGCTATGTTAATCATCGTTATACTCACGGACCACAAAACAGCCGCTGCCAAAGCAGCGATCACGCCTCTGGTCAAGACTTTCTTTTGTGTGTGAACGTTGGCCATTCTTCCACCCTGACTCAGCAGCCATATCCCAAAGAAAATCACAACTGCTCCAAGAACCACCGTCAAAGTAACCGGCTCACCCACTAGAAAAACCGCCCACAAGAGATTGAACAATGGATAAGTGCATGATATTGGCACAGCGGTCGCAACGCCAACACTCTTCAGACTCAACATATACAAAGTATCACCAAGACCCAAACCAATAACACCGCTGAGGCAAGCAAGAAGAA
>Ga0315277_10011134_pt1 | contig 11346 bp, 14 predicted proteins | sample YL17G05_15_MG_FD_203695 | JGI IMG/M metagenome (GOLD analysis project Ga0315277, IMG submission 203695) | Sediment microbial communities from Yellowstone Lake, YNP, Wyoming, USA - YL17G05_15 | ecosystem: Environmental > Aquatic > Freshwater > Lake > Sediment | place: USA: Wyoming | collected...
AAGACGTAAAGTACATGGAAAACTTGGCGGAAATAGTGTTTGAAGCTAGCCCGTCCGTTGCAGAGAAAGTTAGAAACCACGTCGAGAAATTCAATGGAAAATTCGTGAAGTGTTAGGAAGGCGGACAGTGTGCCGAAAGTTGTTGTCTTGAGATGGGGACACAGGCCTCAGAGAGACTCGAGACTAACAACGCATGTTGCGTTGGCTGCTCGAGCCTTGGGAGCAGACGGCCTCATACTTTCGGATATTGAGGATGCGGAGATCAAGAAAACTGTTGACAAGGTGATGAAGAGCTGGGGCGGCTCATTCTTTTTTGAAATGGGAACGCCTTGGAAAAAAGCCGTCAGAGACTGGAAAGCAGATAGTGGCGTTGTAGTCCATTTGACTGTCTACGGAGAGAACATCGAAACAAGTAACGTTCTTGAGAGAATCAAAGGTTCGAACAGAAACGTGCTGGTTCTTGTGGGAAGCCAGAAAGTTCCTAGGGAGTTCTATTCGGCAGGCGTTTCGGATTATAATGTGGCTGTAGGTAATCAGCCTCACTCCGAGTGTGCGAGCTTGGCTGTTTTCTTGGATCGCTTTTTAGAAGGAAAAGCACTGAGACAAAATTTTGGTGATGCCAGACTCAAGATCATTCCTCAGAAGAGGGGGAAGAAGATCATGGAAAACGGAAAGTTCTGATTCAGAGCGGAGAACGAAATTTAAATTAATGTTTAGAAATATATATTATGGAGAAACGTGGTACATAGTAGAAGCAAAAGGATCATCATGTTATCGAATGTTGATGGCGCGACACTGGTCAAGGTTGCACGAGCCTTAGGAGAAGACGATGCTGTTACGTTAGTCGACATTCTGAAAGATGCTGGAGAAATAACGGACGATGAAATCGCTAACAAGACAAGCATAAGGCTGAACTCTATTCGCAAGATTCTGTACAAGCTTTATGATCATTCTTTGGTGGGTTTGAGAAGGACGCGTGATCCGAAGACTGGGTGGTTCATATTCCATTGGAGGCTTCAGCCAGACCAGCTTGAAGGCTTCATACTCAGTCAGAAACGTCAGGTATTTGAGAAGCTTGACTTGCGGCTGGCGTACGAGAAGAACCATGATTTCTTCTATTGTTATACGCCTGGATGTAAGCGGGTTCCGTTTGAGGATGCGATAGAACTGGTTTTCAAATGTCCGACTTGCGGTAAACCGTTGATGCATTACGCTAATGAAAGAATGCTTAATGCACTGTCGAAGAGGGTCGAACAGTTAAGGAAGGAGCTTGGTGAGTGATAGGCTTCCGTCGAGAGAACAGGCGATACAGTTTCTCAAGCAAAGCGGCTGCGCAGGAAACGTCGTAAGACACTGCGAAGCAGTAGCGGATCTTGCAGTAGAGATTGCGGAAGCATGCCACGACAAGGGTTTAGACGTTGACGTAGAACTTGTGCACGTGGGAGCGCTCCTGCATGACATAGGCAGATCCAAAACCCACACCGTCCACCACGCCCTAATCGGCGCAAAAATAGCAGCATCACTTAACATTCCAGACCCAGTAATCGCAATCATCAAGCGACACGTTGGCGGCGGAATAACCAGCAGAGAAGCAAAAAAACTCGGATGGCCCAAAGACACATACATTCCACAAACACTTGAAGAAAAAATCGTCTCATATGCAGACAAGCTTATCGCGGGCTCAAGACGCATCCCAATAGAAAAAACTCTAGAGAATTTTTCTCAAGAACTGCCGCCTTCGGTGGTTGAGAGAGTGAGGAAACTTCACGAAGAAATGATTCCCCTGATAGGCGATTGCGAATGCCTACCATAACACTGCTCGCAAAAGCCTATAGTGGCTTTCAAAAAAAAGTAGTAGACGAAGTTCTGAAGGATACCCTTGGAGACTTGAACGCCAGCGTCAGATTTGTTGAGACGACTTCTCGCGGATGGGCGAGAGTCAATGTCTCTGGTGAAGACGAGAAGATTGCCATGAATCTTCTGGAAAAGGAAATTGGAATATGCCCTGTTGAACTGCATGCACTCAAAGAATTTTCAACAGTGAAGGGCTTAATATCAGCGTTGGACAAAAACAAAAACGTTGTTTCCGTGGACATTGGAGTCCACTCTCCTGAAATTGTTGACGCCACCATCCCCTTGCATGATTTACAGGCTCAGCTTGCCGATGGACGCAAGGTTCCACTTGGAAAAATCGCCAATATCTTCGGTCTCTGCAAGAATCTCCCATTGAACGTAAAGATCCTAAGGATAGACAGCGAAGAGAGCCAAGTGGAAACATCATTGGCCGAGAGACAGATCGAACAATACAGAGGTTGGACGCGTTCAATGTTTGACAGATTGATGGTTTTAGGCGCCTCATCTCAGAATGTGGAGTGGGCATTAAACGTGAATGAGTACGCACGCGATGTCGTGGCTGTCGAACCTCTCGGATTGTTTGAAAACGCAATAGTGTGCAAGCTTGGAACAGATGCCGCAGGACTCATACCAAGCATCGGCAAAAGCCTGTGCCGCGCAACCCTTACAGTGTTCAGCCCAAGAAGGATCATCGAGTTTTTGGGAAACGATACACCATTGCTCATTTTCTAGTGACGAAGTAGACGTCTATGGAGACAGTAGACCATCTGCGATTGCTAACAGGTTCAGTGTTTCTCAGACAAATGTGATGCGTGCACGAAGTGCACGTTGCCAGTAGCCAGATAATAGAAAAAGAGAGATTATCCTGTTTCTCCGAAGTTTAAAGCAACTACTACGATGTCAAAGATGTCAACCATGCCATTAATGTCGAGATCAGCTCGAAGGTCTTCTATTGGTGGTGGAGGCCTGCCAAATTGTGCTGCGGCAATGACTATGTCAAAAATGTCCACACAGTTGTCTGAGTTGATGTCTGTGATCCGCCAGGCTGAGGTTAGACTACGCTTGATGCAGGAGCGCTGTTTCCTGTTTTATCATATGCTGTAATTACACAGTATAATGTTTGATTCACAAATGAAGGCTCAAATGGTATCGTAACCGTCCACAATCCTGTGTTACTATCAAAGGCCATCGTTGCATTCCACCGATCCCATTCGGACACTTCAAGCGAGAAGTATGCTTTGTCAACCCCGCTCGCATTGGCGGGTTCAGCAATGCTTGCCTTTAGGATTCGGGAAGACGAGTTCGTTACAAGCGAGATTTGGGGTGGAATGTTATCAATGGCGACGTAAGTATGCGTTTGAAACAGACCAGTATCCCCAATCGTCCATAAGGTAGACTTTGTACCCGACGGAAACAGAATATGGATATTGCGGAATGCTAGTCGTGTACGTATTGCCACCGATTGAGATCATCGTATTGTTGGCCGCGCCTGAACCGTTGACTGAGCTGTAAGAATGTGAAAGAATAACTGCTTGAACATCTCCTTCCTCAAGACCCTCAACATACATAGTTACGGTAACGTAATCTCTGTGGCTTGGTGAATCAGGGACTCTGCTCACGTCAAGGGAGGGACCTACTATTATCACGCCGTCAGTTGCCGTATGCGAAATGGGTAATGTATCCGCTCCCGCCAGCTTGACTGGACCATCTCTGCCAGGATAATCGTTCAGAACTATGTGGGATTAAGCCCAAATTGAGAATTACGATGTACTGTACCTCTGGCTTGCCTTGCTTTCTGTATGATACCTACTGATTTCCTTCATTACCTCTTTCTATATAACCTCTCTTTCACTCTGTATCCTCGTATCCTAAGAGAATCTTCTAATTTCTAATTCTAAAATAGAATAGATTTTAGAATTTCTATTTTTTCTTCTGGTTTAGAATTTAGAAATTAGAAATTGAATCGTTACCTTGATAATTGATAGCATGAACAATGACTAATGATGTTGTTGTGTAGTGATTCGATAACAGAGAGGCTTGAGAGGACTAGGAGACTGGAGAGAGATAGACTATTGCGCTATTCTCGCGCGCTATTTCTTACCTTTATCGTATTTTTCAGGGAGTTCGACGTTCCGTTTCTCTTTCCTTTTCATTTCCTTGTCTCTCTGCGATTTCATGTGTTGTTTATGATCCAGAGCTTTCTCTTTCTTGCCTTTAGGCATTTCTTAACCCTGCAAAGTATTAGACTTCAATCCACTCTTAAAGACATCGCTATTTTGAGGTCGAACAGAACTAAGAGGCTTAAGAGAGTTAGGCTCGTCGTGTGCACTCGCAGTGCACGCTGACTTTTCTTTTCATTTCTTCTTATATATTCTCGTCATAAGAAATTCTTAATAGATAGTGGATTTGTGGAAACTAGATCGTGGCATAAAGCTTAGCGCGCGAGAGTGCGAAGACCTTGCCGAAAGTTTATACCGGTCATCGACTCCTGCTTTAGGCGAAATGACCATCCAGATTTCAGAATTGACCAATAAACACTTGCCGAATGCTGTCGGACTGTTAAATGAGGAATACAGAAACTCATATGGGTTCATTCCATTTGATGAGGAGAGAATCCTGTCCCAAATCCGGCAACGAGGTCTCAAGGTTCTTGTAGCAGAAGAAAACGGTGATGTGCTAGGTCTTATCGCAACTCACACGCATGCTGAGGAACACTTGGAAGAACATATCTCGTGGCTTGCCGCTTGCGAAGGACACAATCAAAGAGCCGTTGAGAATATCCTGGTCAACAAGATTGAGAAAGATGTCAAGGGCGGCACTGTTATGACAATGATTGATGAAGGAAGCCCGAGAATCAACGATTGGATTAGCCGAGGCTACGCATTGCAAGCTGGCTTTCAGCAAATGTCCGCAAAACTCGAGGGCTTGAAACTGATCCCAGAGGTTACTGAAGGCATCAAGCTTCGAAGCTTAGGGCCCGATGAAGAGGAAGAGCTTGTTGCAGTCATGAACACTGGATTTGGATGGAAAAGACTAAAACCTGGAGATCTTGAAACGTGGAAGTCTGAGGATCCGCCGTTCACTGAAGACTGGGTTCAAGTCGCTGAGACTGGCGAAAGAATAGCGTCTGCTGTCGTGGCGAGACCGGACACGGACTACGTAAAGTATCTGCATCTCAAGAGAGGTCATCTTGGTCCAGCAGCTACCCTTCCCGAATTCCGAAACAAACATCTCGCATCAGCACTCACGGCTCGAGCCATGAATTTCCTGTTCGAAAAGGGAATGGACTCGGTCAGATTGGGGACTTCGGAAGAAAACGTTTCTTCAATTGCTTTGTTACGAGGTTTAGGCTTTCAGGTCGACGTTGTTGGAAAAATCGCTAAAAAACTAAAGACCAACTGAGTCGGGTGATCGATCGATCCCTAGACGAGTCTGATAAACTGTTTTGTCCCTTCAAGCTCAGGCACCAAACTCATAACAAAGAAAATCCCATCGCATGCGCTCGGGTGCAATGCAAATGTCAAACAAGAGAAATTTTAGAATTTAGAAAATTAGAAATTGAATGGTTACCTTGAAAGATGAATGACCGTTAGTCAACAATGATAAACACAAAAAAACAAACGCACGCAATACGTCCACTAGATATTATAGCTACGATGGAGAAGCAAGTTTAGGGCATCAATGAAAAAGCGACAGGCATCATGTATTCTGATTATCACAGCAGTTCTGCTATCCACTATCACAATGCTTGTTTTACTGAGAAACAGACCTGCATTTCCCACCACACAGCGCTACACCTACAATGTCGTCAACGCCTACCCTCATGACAGTAATGCTTTCACTCAAGGACTGGTATTTGAGAACGGTGTTCTGTATGAAAGCACAGGGCTCTACGGCCAATCTACACTGCGTCGAGTGGAATTGGAAACAGGCAGAATCCTGCAATCTTATACTCTTCCAAATCAATTCTTCGGCGAAGGCATCACAATCTTCGGCGACAAGATTATCCAATTGACTTGGCAGTCAAACAAAGGTTTTGTGTATGACAAGTTCTCTTTTGATTTACTGCAAGAGTTTAGCTACAGTACAGAGGGATGGGGAATCACGCATGACGGCAGCCAGCTGATAATGAGTGACGGAACAGCAACCCTGTATTTCCTGAATCCGGAGACTTTCGAAATAGTTGGACAAGTTGACGTATATGACACGGGGCCCGTGACTAAGCTCAATGAGCTTGAGTACATTAAAGGGGAAGTCTATGCTAACATTTGGAAGGAAGAAAAGATCGCGATAATCAATCCTCAAACTGGCCAAGTCAGAGCGTGGATAGACCTGGGGGGCATTCAAGATCTGGAGAATCAAAACACAGGCAACGTGCTCAACGGGATTGCATATAACGCAAAAGAAGACAGGCTCTTCGTAACAGGAAAAAAGTGGCCGAAACTTTTTGAGATAAAACTGAACCCTCAAAAATAACACACGCTACATGACAGCAGCCTCAGTGTTGCTGTAACAGAGAACTTGAACTAAGAGGCTTGAGAGAGGTAGGCTCGTCGTGTGCACTAGGTGCACGTCACTCAAACGTCAACCATATGAATAGACAAATTAAACACATTACTCTACCTCTTGATGGGATGGTTACCTGCTATGAAAGTAAGCCGCAAATACTCCACGTTGTTGACAGCATTATTCATGACGTTGGCTATGGATTCTACAATGACCTTTACTATGAACACGATAATGACAGGCTGGACTCCAGGATTCCTCCAGAGGTTTTTGGGAGGCTGGGTGATAGGATTTGCAGTAGGTCTGCCAACAAGCCTGCTGGTCATACCATTTATGAGAAAGTTGATTAACAAGCTTACCTCTGAATGACCTAGCACGAGCCATGCAATCACCAGATTTTTAACACAGAACTTCCCATCGCATTCGCTCGGGTTTTCTAATTCTAAAATAGAAGAAATTTTTGAATTTCTATTTTTTCTTCTCACTTAGAATTTAGAAATCAGAAATCGATTTGTTACCTTGAAAGGCAAACATGTGATTAGTGATTGCGTTGCGTGTTGATGTGCAACAGAGAGACTGAGGGGAACTAGGAGGCTTGAGAGAAGTAGACAGTGATGTGCTCGAAGAGCACGTTAAGCGCGCGCACCAACCTCTTTTAATGTGAACGGCTCTAATCTTTGTCATGAACGCACAAGATCTAAATGCCTTTGCGAAATACTATGACCAGATCTACCTAAAGAGAAATGACTACAGAAACGAGTCGGAAGTCGTTCAGAACATAATAAGTCGGTTTGAGAGAAAACCCTCAGAGACGCTTCTTGATGTTGGTTGCGGGACAGGAGAGCATCTAAAACACTTTTCGCAGCATTTTCGTTGCACTGGTTTAGACGTCAGCAAAGAGATGATCAACGTGGCAAGGGCAAAAGCACCAAATGTGAGGTTTGAGGTTGCGGACATGAGAGATTTTAGACTGCGAGATAGGTTTGACGTGATAACGTGCCTGTTCAGCTCAATAGGTTACGTCCAGAACCTCAGAAACCTCGCAAGAACCCTTCGAAACTTTCATGTCCATCTTGCCAACGATGGTTTGGCACTTATTGAACCATGGGTTTTCAGGAAGGATTTTCGTAAAGGAAACGTTTCAATTGACACCTATGAAGATGAAAAGACAAAACTGGTGAGAATGGGCACAAGCGAGCTTACAGAATCACGCTGGCTAGTTCACTTTCACTATTTGACTGCAGCTAACGGAGAAATCAAGCACACGAAGGAAATCCACAAGATGATAGCGGCAGACTATGAAGACTATGTTAGAGGCTTCAATTCGGCAGGATACAGTGAAATCAAGTTCCTTGGAGAGAATGAGTGGACACGAACTAGAGGCCTGTTCGTTGCGACAAAATAGATAGACTCTGTAAGCACGCACTTTCCTAGCCCGCGCTAACGAGAACGCAAACAGATGGATTGTGACAGAAAAACATCAGTCATAATGTTAGTCAACAGAGAGGCTGAAGAGAGGCTAGTAGTAGTGCGCTCGAAGAGCGCAGTATTCGGAGGTTATTTTGCTGCTTTCGAGGTTCTGCGGAAAAGTTATAACCAAACCAAAAGCAACTACGTGTATGCTTGAATCAAGTTGCTTGAAGGCAAAAATGTGAATTTGAGGTAGTGAGTCAATCAAATGAAACATAGCTGGATAATCCTTGGAGCTCTGCTGCTCCTCATAGCAAGCGTAGGCATTCTAATCTATCTCTGGACTCAGGTGGCCATGAGTGTACCGTTGGCTTTTCTGCTTTGGGCTTTGGTCTTCGGAATCTTCGCTCTTGTTGGTGGTATTGCTTGGCTAGCTGGTTGGTTACCGCAAAAGAAGAAGAGTGGAAACTCCACAGCCTGATAGAGAAATAGTCAAAGAGAGCAACGACAATAGAAGTATTCTCTATCACACTTTCTAAGCAATTGTGACCACGTTTCTAGTGGCGATATCTATGTCAAACGGGAATACGGGAGATATCTCCACTTTTCTCATCGTGTACCGTTGACAAAGCACCAAACTTATTGCATTGAACCTCCCTTCGCATGCGCTCGGACGCGAATGCAAATGTCAAACAAGAGAAATGTCGTATTGCATTTGGACAAAGACTTAATCGAAAAAGTGTGTAGCCGTAGTTACGGCTTTCGAAAAATGGTGGTGTGTCTCGAAGGTTTTCTCAGAGTGCAGCACGTAACCGTTTTATCATGCCAGTTAGATCAAAGTGTTTCTGCAACCATTTCTTGTAGGCAGCAGCAATTAGAATAGTCAGAAATGCATGAACAACAGCAGGTACTAGTGTGCTATTCAGGCTAGGAGGCAAGAGTCGGCCCAAAAGGATGCCATACGGATTGAGGAGAACAATGAAAATTGCACTGAATAAGATCAGCAGTCCCGTTTGTCTCTTTTCAGTTCTCCATTCCTCATATGCCCGTTGGCTGTCTCGAGCAATCGCTGGATTTATGTAACCCTGCCTTATGTAGGCGTATTCCGCAAGTGGAAGCAGACTGATGATCCCCATCGCTATAAAAACCAAAGGAACGCCTATGGCAGTCGCAGTCAGAAAGTCTATTCTGTAAGTAAGATAAACAAACGTCAAAATAGAGTCCACTAAAGAGATGATTCCACCCAAAATCGAGTCTATACAGAGCAAAGCGAGAATCTTCATGCAAACAGATTTACTGACGTATCTCACTCTTCACTCACTGAAACTCTAAGAGCCAAATGCCTAAAAATAAAACTTTGCATTCGACGCACTCGTAAATTCCCAAGAATAGTGAAGTTTGCCCTTTCTCAAACCCAATTAAAGAAAGCTCCGACATATAAAATGATCAAACTTATAACATTGAACTTCCCATCGCACGCGCTTGGGTACGAATGTAAATGGGCGAAAAACACAATCTCGTGTTGTATATCGATAGAGAATTGGTTGAAAAGACGCGTAATCTTGGCTTCAATTTGAGTAAGACGTTCGAGAATCACTTAAAACACTTGTTAAACTGCTTTTCGAGCGTCAATCAAGTGGACAACTGTGAACAATCGTGCAATAAGCTCTCTTGGTGGGCCGAGCCGGACTTGAACCGGCGACCTTTGGCTCGTAAAGCCAATGTCCTAACCAAGCTAGACGACCGGCCCACTTCCTTTTGACTAACAGAGGCAGAATTATTAAGTTTTAGGTCAACGTTCTTTGGGTCTGTTGGGTCAATAAGACTTGAATTCTGACCAAAAAGTGCTTGCACATTACGTGTATCAACCACCTTGCTTCTTTTTCTTCTTTCTGTTTTATGAAATCGAATGTTTGTGACTTCGGAAATAGAAAAAAAGGTGGTTAGTGTTTTTGTTGGTTTAGATTTTTCTTTTGCTTAGGACAGACCTGAATGATTTCCCACAGCACTGATAGAGTCCGATAGTGAGTTCTGTTCTCTTGCCGCTCTTGTCCTTTCTTCCAGCCATCTTCCAAGTCTTCTTAGGTGTACTGACTTCTTTCTTACACTTAGGGCATTTAGCCATTGAATATCCCTTAAGAGCCATTAACGTTGTCTTCAGGATATAGCATTTTCTGCAAGATTTTAAATCAACCTCGGGAACAATAGCAATGGGAAATGCTGTGAAAGATGTCGAGTTGAAGCTTGTTTCTGAACTTATAAAGAATAGTAGAAGAAGTGACAGAGAACTGGCCAGGGTTTTGGGATTATCCCAGCCTACAGTTGGTAGAATGATAAAGAAGCTTGAGAAAGAAGGAGTCATACACGATTACACTATGGTTCCTGACCTGAGTAAACTGGGCATAGAGATGATCGCCATCACTCTTGCAGCCTTTAAACCTCCAGAAAATCCAGAAGAAGGAATGAAAAAATGTGTGGAATTTGTAGAGAAGCACTCAAATGTGTTGTTCCTCTCTTCTGGAAGAGGCACAGGAACTGAAAGAGTGTTCATTACAATTCACAAAGACTATTCAGATTATGCCAAATTTATCAAGGAAGTCAAAGCAGAGATTGCGGAATACAAAATAGCTGACACATTTCTCATAAGCTACAAGGGTGACACAATTCTTAGGCAATTGTCTTTCAAAACCCTAGCAAACTACCTAAGGAAAGATGTAAGCTAGAGCGATTGCTCTGGCTGTGTCAAAGCTGTCAATACTCTAACTCTCATCTTTCTGAGTAACCAGTTTAAGAAACTCGATAACTGCAATAGTAGAAAATGAAAAGAGTGTGGAGTTATCCTGCTATTTGATCACGTTGGGCTTTCTTTTTGCAAAATAGATTGTTGTGGCAAGAAAGACTACTGTGGTTGTTATGAGGGCATAGGGCTAGGTTTCTGTAGTTGGTTAGATCTGTTGAAAGGTTGCTTTGGTCTGTTTGTAGGTCATTGTAGGAAGAGGCAAGTTGTGTGTAGTTCCCTTGAAGCTGCACATAATTGAACGTGAGAGTGTTGTGAATAGATTGGAGAGCATTGCATGATTCATTTAGTCCACATAGCTTTCTTGAAGATGATTCTGTGTTGAAGACAAGTTTTGATAGCAAGTGAAGACATTAACACAAATACGAAGATAAGTGGGAACAAAATCCTGAGAATCGATTTCATAGGGTAATCACCACTACAGCAAATGCTCTAAGAATTAACTAATTTTTTCTTGTATTTTTGCCATTTTTTAATATTGGAATAGATGCAGTACCATTGGTTTACCTTGCTTACACCCTTATCTTGTCTCTTAGCTGTGACATGTTTTGTGGTCTCAAAAACAGAAGAACTAGAGCATTTGTTCAAGCTGCGCTAAGGCTTTAGCTACTCTGCCTCTTAGTTCTTTGAATGAGGGACTCCAGTAGCATTGGGTGAATATGCCGCGGTTTAATCTTCCACATAGCAGGTCTTGTTCCATTACTGAAAGACCATTAGATGTCATGTAAGTGCCAAAGTAGTCTCTGCACTCATTTATTCTGCATTTGAGATTGTGGCGA
>Ga0315277_10011135_pt1 | contig 11345 bp, 11 predicted proteins | sample YL17G05_15_MG_FD_203695 | JGI IMG/M metagenome (GOLD analysis project Ga0315277, IMG submission 203695) | Sediment microbial communities from Yellowstone Lake, YNP, Wyoming, USA - YL17G05_15 | ecosystem: Environmental > Aquatic > Freshwater > Lake > Sediment | place: USA: Wyoming | collected...
GTCGAACCCAGAATGATGAGACGCTTCTTCATCGTGCGGCGTTCAGCATCGGCTTTGAGCATTCAGCCCTCAGACCTGGAGGTTGGCAAGGACTAATTGGATATAGAAAAACTGAATGGGGAGGCCGAACAGGAGGGCGTCGAAGATGTCGAGAAATCCGCCATGTCCCGTGAAATCGGAGCCGGAGTCCTTGCGTCCGGCATCGCGCTTGAACGCCGATTCAGCTAAATCGCCCAGCGGGGCCATCAGCCCCAAAATCAGCCCCAGCAGCAGGCCGTGGCGAAAGCCGAAGAACTGTCGCAGGGAGGGAAAGAGAAGTGTGACGATCGCGGCAAGAATGACGGAGACCACAACGCTGGCCGCCGCGCCTTCGATTGTTTTTTTCGGACTGATCGTTGGGAAAAAGGGTCTCTTTCCATAATGGCGTCCGAAGAAATAGGCGGCGCTATCGCCGCCGAAAACCACGGCTGTTTGATAGATCAAAAGTGCGCTTCCAATCGGCGCGCCCGTCGGATCGGTCATTCGCGAAAGCGCTGCCGCCGCTCCCATGGGCAAACCGACATATACCGTCGCCAGGAGGGCCGAACCCAGTTCGGCGGCAAGGTTTCCATAGTCGCAGCGCAGAACCCGCCAGGTCAGCAAAATGATCACGGAACCGGCGAAGATGGCCAGTCCATGGCGCAAGCCGGCGAAGTATCCGTCGGCCCCAAGCGCAATCAGAAAAAGCAAACACAATGGGTAAGGGAAACGGAGGTTCTTGGCCGAGATCAGTTGCCCGATTTCGAGCAGGCACAGGACGCCGAAAACCACGATCATAACGGCCAAGAGCCACCGCAGCCTGTCGAATCCAAGCGAGAGGAAAAACAATCCGAGCAGGACGGCGGCGGAAAGAATTCGTTTCCGGGTCATGGGTTCGGCTTCCTTGCGCCAACGCCGCCGAAGCGCCGTTCGTGCGACTGATATTCGACAACCGCTTGCAGCAGATGAACCCTTCGGAAATCGGGCCACAGAACCGGCAGAACAACCAGTTCGGTGTAAGCGATCTGCCAAAGCAGAAAATTACTGATGCGCATCTCGCCGCTCGTGCGGATCAGCAGTTCGGGATCGGGCAGTTCGGGATGGAATAAGTAGCCCGCGAACCGTTCGGGTGTCAGTTGACCGGGAGTGGCTTTTCCCGCGAGAACGTCGGCGGCAAATCGGCGGGCCGCTTCGGTGATCTCCTGGCGCGCTCCATAGCTCAGCGCCAGATTGACCACCAGACCCGTGTTCTTTCCCGTCATTGCCCTGTTGTGCTCAATGGCACGGATCACGTGGTTGGGAACCCGTTCCAGTTGGCCCGAGACGATCAGCCGGACGTTGTTTTCCTGCATTTCCGGGATTTCATCGTACAAGAAACGCTTCAGCAAATGCATCAACGCCGTCACTTCGCGTCGCGGTCGCTGCCAGTTCTCCATCGAGAATGCATAGAGGGTCAGAACCTCGGCGCCCAGTTGCCCCGACGAGCGCACGGCGGCCCGAACCGCCTCCACCGCCGCCTCGTGCCCTTTGATCCGCTCCCGGAAACCGCGCTGATGGGCCCAGCGCCCGTTGCCGTCCATAATGATGGCAATGTGGCGGGGAATGCGCGCCGGATCAATGGCGGCCACCAGGCGTTCTTCTTCCGGACTTTCGGGTTTGATTTGCATTGTCGCCATTCGGCTTGCAGATTTCGGATTTCAAGTTTCAGGTTTCAAGTTAGGAATCGGGGCGCTCGCTCTTCTCCGGCCTCTAACCTCTCGCCTCTTCTTTGCTACACTTCCATGATCTCTTTTTCTTTGGCGGCGAGGTGTTTGTCTATCTCGGCGATAAACTCGTCGGTCTGTTTCTGGACGGTTTCCTGGGTCTTCTTACGGTCATCTTCGCTGATCTCGTGGCGCTTTTCGGTCGCTTTGATCTCCTCGTTGGTGTGACGGCGAATGTTGCGGACCGCCACGCGGCCTTCTTCAGCCATTTTGTGCGCCACCTTGACCAGCTCTTTTCGCCGCTCCTCGGTCAGGGGCGGAATGTTGAGCCGGATCACACGACCGTCGTTGTTGGGTGTCAGACCGATATTGGCGGCCAGAATCGCCTTCTCAATGGCGCCCAGCAGGTTGCGATCCCACGGCTGGATCTGGATCGTTCGCGCGTCGGGGATCGAGATCGTCGCCAATCCTTTCAGCGGCGTCGCGGTTCCGTAAGCCTCCGCCGTCACGTTCTCGACCAGAGCCGTCGAAGCGCGACCTGTGCGCAACGACTTCAAATCTCGGTCGGTGGCTTCCACGGCCTTCTTCATTTTTTCTTGCGATTGCCTGATAATCTCCTTGAGCATCAGCGCCCACCTCCGACAAAGGTGCCGACAGGCTTGCCCTCCAATGCCAGGACAATACTGCCCTTGTGTTTCAGATCGAAAACAACAATCGGGATGCCGGCATCGCGGCAGATCGCCACGGCCGCCGTATCCATGACCTTCAGGTTCTCGGAGACGACTTTCTGATAGTCCAGAACGGCATACTTGACGGCGTTGGGATTGCGGTGGGGATCGTCCGAATAGACGCCATCCACGTTGGTGGCCTTGAGAAGGACATCGGCGCCGATTTCGGCCGCCCGCAACGCGGCCGCCGTGTCGGTGGTGAAGAACGGATTGCCCGTGCCGGCGGCGAGAATGAGGGCATGGCCCTCACGAAGCAACCGGCGCGCATCGCGCACCGTGAAGCGGTCGGCGACCTTCGGGACCTCGATGGCCGACAGAACCGTCGCCGGTGCGCCCAACACGGCGATATACTCGCGCAACGCCAGCGCATTGATCAGCGTTGCGAGCATGCCCATGTCGTCGGCTGTGGTTTGGGGAATTTCGGGGAACTCGTTGCGGCCGCCGCGGAAAATGTTGCCGCCGCCGACCACAATGGCGATCTCGACGCCGCCGCGCTGGACCTCGACGATCTGGCGCGCAAGCGACTGAAACGTCCGCCGCTTGAGGCCGCGCGATTCCTCACCCGCCAGCATCTCGCCGCTGATTTTCAGGACGGGCCGGCGGTACACAAACTTCGCTTTAGCGCTGTGCGCTTCGTCACCCATTCTCTCAGGCCGCCCCCTCCGCTTCGAGCGATTCTCCCAACTGATAGCGGACAAACCGTCGGACCGTGATGTTCTCGCCCACTTTGGCGATTTTTTGCTCGAGCAGCGCGCCGACGGTCATTTTCTCCTCGCGGATGAATGGCTGATCCAGCAAACAGTATTCTTCGAAAAACTTCGTGAGTCTGCCTTCGGCGATCTTGTCAACAATCTTCTCGGGCTTGCCTTCCTTGAGCGCAAGAACGCGATAGATTTGTTTCTCCTTTTCGAGAACTTCGGCCGGCACCTGCTCGCGCGAAAGATAGCGGGGCGCGCGCGCGGCAATGTGCATCGAAAGATTGGTCGCCAGTTCCTGAAACTCCGGGTTGCGCGCCACAAAATCGGTCTCGCACGTCAGCTCGAGCAACACGCCGACCGTTCCGGTGTGGTGAATGTACGAATGGATGCGACCTTGCCGCGTGGCGCGCGACGATTTCTTCTGAGCGATGGCCTGCCCGCGCTCGCGCAGCCAATCCATCGCTTTGTTCATATCGCCGCTTGTTTCATCAAGGGCTTTCTTGCAGTCGAGCATTCCCGCGCCCGACTTCTCCCGCAATTGACGAACCTTTTCCGCCGTCACTTCACCCATGAGTTGTGACTCCTTATCTCGACGCAGACCGACAGCCTGCGCTCTGCATTGAATTCGCCACAGTCAAAACACGGTCCGTCTGTTTCACGCAACCGGCTTGGGTTCTTCCTTGGGTTCTTCCTTGGCTTCTTCTTTGGCCTCTTCTTGGGGCGCTTCCTTCTTTTTTTCGTCAAGCGCCTCGGCTTCGGTGCGCGAAATATACTCGACCTCTTCCTCGGCGGCTTCCTCGGGCGTCCGATAGCGACCGTATTTCTCTTCGACGTCCTCATAGACCGGTCCAACCGGAACCGCTTCGCCGGCTGCAAGGGCTGCACCCGCCTCGGCCAGAGCCATTATGCCTTCGTTGCAGGCCTCGGCCACTTTTTGTGCAATGAGTTTGACCGCGCGAATGGCGTCGTCGTTGCCCGGAATGACCCAGTTAATCGGGTCGGGATCGCAGTTGGTGTCCACAATCGCCACCACCGGGATGCGCAGACGGTTGGCCTCGCGAACGGCGATCTCTTCCTTGTGCGGATCCACGACAAACAGAATGTCGGGCAGGCGCTCCATGCCTTTGACGCCCGACAAATTCTTTTCGAGGCCGCCTTTCTCTTTGAGAATGCCCGCCCGTTCTTTCTTCGTATAAAGATCGAGGCTTCCATCGGTTTCCATTTTCTCGATGTCGAGCAACCGCTGGACGCTGCGGCGAACCGTGCGAAAGTTGGTCAACATGCCGCCCAGCCAGCGGTTGTTGACGAAAAACATTTTGCAGCCGGTGGCCGCCTCGGCGATCGAGTCGCGCGCCTGTTTCTTGGTGCCGACGAACAACACCTTTTTGCCTTCAGCGACGGCATCGCGAATGAACTTGTAGGCGTCGCGCAGCATCTTGATCGTCTTCTTCAGGTCAATGATGTAGATGCCGTTGCGCTCGGTGAAAATATACTTCTTCATTTTGGGGTTCCACCGCCGGCTTTGGTGGCCGAAGTGGACGCCCGCTTCGAGCAACTGCTTCATTGAGATGTTGATCATGGAACGAACCCCCTCGTTTGGTTTCACCGCCGCCACTCTCGCTTGGGACGGGAGTCAACCGCCTTGCGGCCGACACCGCCCACCCCATCGAATGGCGTGTGTTTTGTTGGAACAATTGACTTTACGACTCAAACAGCGCGGTCAAAAAACCCTGCGTCCGAATCGGAAAGCCATTAGCAGATAACAACCTGAACCGCCTGTCGCAAGCGAAAACTATCTCCCTCTCGCCCACGCCGAGTTCTTTGCGTCTTGGCGCCTTTGCGTGAGTTCCGCTTTTCAAGGATGGCAGCGACCTTCAGGATTCTGAATCAAAGGTCGTTGACTTGGCGGACATTCCTTTGCATGTTCTCGCGGGTTTGATCTGGCGTCTCATGTTTTTCTCTGACAGGTGCGTGCACGAGGCTTATGAGCGGCGAGTCCATCATTCAGGTTGCGAATCTGTCGTTCGCCTATGCGAAGACGCCCGTCCTCGACGATCTGAGTTTCACCGCTGGCCGGGGAGCGACGGGACTGCTCGGTCCCAACGGCGCCGGAAAATCCACGCTCATCAAAATCCTTCTGGGCTTTCTCAAGCCGGCTCGAGGCAGCGGCTCGATCCTCGGCCTTCCGATCGGCAAGAACGGCTCGCAGGTTCGTCAGCGCGTCGGCTACCTGCCCGAACACGACTTCTTAATCCCCGCGCTCCAAGCGATCCGGCTTGTCACCTATTGCGGCGAGCTCTGTGGCATGCCGTGGAAAGAAGCGATGCAGCGCGCTCATGAGGTTCTGTTCTTCGTGGGGCTTGGGGAGGCGCGCTATCGCGAGGTCGGCACGTTTTCGGTCGGCATGAAGCAGCGCATCAAGCTGGCGCAGGCGCTGGTCCACGCTCCCGAGGTCCTTTTTCTCGACGAGCCGACCAACGGACTCGATCCCACCGGTCGCCGCGAGATGCTGGGGCTGATCAAGGACGTTGTCGCGCAGGGCGAAACGAGCGTGGTCTTCTCCTCGCACATCCTTCACGACGTCGAAGTGGCGTGCAGCGACGTGATCATGATCAAGAAAGGACGTCTGGTTGTGTCGGGCAGAATCGAGGATCTCAAGCGCATGGATCGGACCGTCTATGAGGTGCGCGTGAAAGGCGACGGCGAACCGTTTGTGCAATCGCTTGCCCGCGAAGGGTGCCATTGCGAACCGGGCCGGCAGGATTTGCTCAAGGTGGTGTTGCCGCAAGGGAGAAATGTCGAAATGGTTTTCCGCGCCGCCCAACAGTCGGGCGTTCAGGTGCGCCATCTCATGCACCAGCGCAACTCGCTCGAGGATGTGTTCATCACGGCGGTGGAAGAAGCGGAGAGAAAAGAAAACGAGGAACGATGAATGATGAACGATGAACAAGAACGAACGAGGAACGAGGAACGATGAACAAAAAGCAGACGATTGAGGATCGGATTTGTTCTATTGATTTCCGTTCATCATTCAGCGTTCTTCCTTCATCATTAGGGTTTTTGTGACATGCCTGTCTATGTTCAACATTATCGCTTGTGGGCGGGACGGCCAACGCCGCGATGGCTGCGCTGGACGGTGATCACGCGTTACCACATCCGCCAACTGTTTGCCGGGAAGGGACGCCACCCGCTCACCGCTCTGCTGGCAGCGTCGGGACTCATCAATGTGGTTTTTCTCGCATTCATTTATATTTGGGCGAATCTCGATCTTCTTCTCCTGATCGGCATGCCCAAGCCACACCTGCCCAAGATCAATAGCGAGTTCTTCCTTTACCCCTTCATACCGCAAGGGTTCATTTGCGGATTGCTGACTCTCATGGTCGGCTCAGGCCTGATCGCCGACGACCGGCGCGACAATGCCATTGCGCTCTACCTCTCGAAGCCATTGACGTCCGCCGAATATCTGTTGGGCAAGTTGGGGGTGCTCGCGTTTTTCATTTTGGCGGTCACGGCCGTGCCGGTCAATTTGCTTTTCCTGTTCGAAGTGCTGATGCACGGCGGGTGGGCGTTTTTCAAAGCCCACTGGTGGCTGCCGCTGTCCATCACGGCCTATTCGCTGGTGATCGCCGCCGTCTGCGGATCGGTCATTTTGATGGCGTCGTCGCTGGTCAAAAAGGGCGCTCTGGCGGGTGTGCTGGTCATCGGCTTCTTTGTCGGCCACAACATCCTGGCGGGCATCCTGGGCGACATCTTCAGGAGCCGAAGAATGATGATGCTGTCGCTGCAATTTGATTTGCACCGTTTGGGTCTTTGGATTTTTGGAGTGACGGCCAACGAGTCGCGGACCGTCCGGCATATGCCCTTCAGCGGTCCCGATGCCGCATGGGTGGTTCTGGCCGTTGTGTTGGTCTGTTCCGCGATTGTATGGCGGCGAATCCGCCCGGTCGAGGTGGTGAAATGAACGCGCCCGTGGTGCTCGACGACGTGGCCAAATGGTACGGCGAAGTCATGGGCATCAATGGCATTTCGGTCCAATTGGAGCCGGGCGTGACGGGCCTGCTTGGCCCCAACGGCGCGGGCAAGTCCACGCTGCTGAAAGTGGCGACCGGCCTGCTCCATCCCAACCGCGGCCGCGTTGCGATCTTCGGTTGCGATCCTCGCCGCGACGTTGAAGTTTACCGCCGCGTGGGTTTTTGCCATGATGGCGATGGTTTCTACGACATCTTGTCCGGCCTCGATTTTCTGACGTACTCGTTGCGACTTCATGGTTTCGCCACATCGCGCGCCAGACAGATGGCGCGCGAAGCCTTGGAACTCGCCGGGCTTACCGACGAGGCGCGCAAACGTATCGGCGCTTACAGCAAGGGGATGAAGCAGCGCCTCAAGATGGCCCATGCCCTTGCTCACAATCCCGACGTCATTTTCCTCGACGAGCCGCTGGGCGGCATGGATCCCGTCGGCCGCCATCGCACGCTCGAATTGGTCCGCCAGTGGGGCGACGCGGGGCGTGTCGTCGTGATCTCCAGTCACATCCTTCACGAGATTGACGCCCTGACGACGAACATTATCATGCTGAGCCACGGCCGCCTGCTCGCCGAGGGCGACATTCACGAGGTCCGCGACCTGCTGAGCGAGCATCCGCACCAAATCTACATTGAGTGCCCCAATCCCAGGGGCCTGTCGAGCCGCCTGATCCAAATGGAACAAGTTCATAAGATACAGGTCGAGCGGGACCGACCGGCCGTTCTGATCGAGACGTTTCAGCCCGACTTTCTCTATCAACAACTGGCGCGTATCGTCGCCGAGGAGGGAATCGAAATCGAATTGATGACCTCGCCCGACGACAATGTGCAGGCCGTCTTCGACTACCTGACGCAGGGCCGAACGGAGGAAACAATGTGAACGCCGCCACCGTCCAGCCGATTGCGGTCGCACCAGACCTGCCGCGCCGCACCGTTGCGTTGCGGCTGGCCCAACTGCGGGCGGTCTTTGGCCTGAGCTCGCGGATTGCGTTGCGCGGCAAGCGATTGTGGATTCTCGCGCTCTTGGGCATTCTGCCCACGCTCCTGCCCATTTTACACATTGTGGCGTCCCGCCTCTCCTCCCGCGTCCCGCCGTTCCCGCCGGCAATGGAGTTCTTCAAAACTGTCGTCGTCAGCACGGTCTATCTTCGTGTGATCCTTTACATCCTGGCACTGGCCTATGGACTGGCGATCATCTCTGACGAGGTCGAAAGCAAGACGCTTGTCCACTTGCTGCTCCGCCCTCTGCCGCGATGGGTGATCGTCCTCGGCAGGTTTCTGTCAACCTGGTTAATCGCGGGTCTTCTGCTGGCCGGCTCGCTGGCGCTAAACTATGTGCTGATCTGGGCAGCCCAGCGAGAGGCCGGCGCGTGGAAGAACCTCTTTTCCTACGCGAATCTCCGGATTCTCCTGCTCGACGCGCTGGTCTTCTTCCTCGCGCTCGCCGCCTATCTGGCCCTGTTCAGTTGCATCGGCGCCTGGCTGCGGCACGGCGAACGTTGGGGTGTCGTGTTTTGTTTCGGCTGGGAATGGCTGATCCCCTACCTGCCGTCCAAACTCAAATGGTTCACCGTGATGTATCAGGTTCAAACCCTGTTTCCCCATGACGTGAGCGTCGCAAAGTTCTTCAGCCTTTGGGGCGAGCGATTCTCTAAAACGGCGTGTATCGCGATTCTGTTGATCGCCGCAGCGGCCTTTCTAGCCCTGACGGTCATAAATCTCAAACGTCGCGAAATCCGATAGAACACCGGCATCCTGCCGACATCCAAGGGAATCGCGCGCGCGCCTCTTGATACTGCCAGCTTATGTGTGGAATGCGTGTGCTTCGTTTTGTAGCCAAAAAAGTTGCAGTGTCAAAATCAGCCCGAACGGGGCACGTGGGTTTCGTTGATGTTGACAAAACGTGCCCGATGGCCTAACAGTAATTTCAGATTAGAAAACCCTTCGGGAGGGCGACTATGGCACAACGAAAACACACGATTGTTTGGGCACTCGCTGGCGTAGTGATCGTCGGCGCGGTTTTCGTCGCTGTCCGCGCCTATAGGAACTTTGCGACTGTCCCCGGTGTCTATCTCACCGAAGGCGGGATCGGCTGCATTGTCATCACATCCCGATTGCCGGGCTGGGAGGTCGAAAAGCAGTTTGTGGCGCAATCAATTGAATATCGGATTGTGCCGGCAGGATCGCAGTTGCGACTGGAAGGCAGAGCTTCCCCGGACTTTGCTAGGCGGATGGGCCGGGAATCGGAGTGGGACTACGTCTGGCTGCTCGCGCGTTCGCCTTCGCGTCGCGGTGATTGGGATCTGGTGGGTTGGTATGGCGATGGTTGGCGTTCATCGGCGACTCGAGCAACAACATCGTCTCGTCCCGTTTCGCCGACGCCCTATCTGCTGACACGGCGGTTGCCTTATCTCCATCGTTTGAGCGACCAGCGCGTTGTGGAGTATTTTGAGTTGCAATACTCAGACAAGAGTCCGGTTCCGGCATACGAAAAGGCGAGGGGGCTTTTGACATCCTATCCCGATGACCTTCACGTCCGCGCCCTTTACCTATGCGCGGCCACCTACAGCGACGACACCAGCGAAGTCGCCCGACGGTTGGATGAATGGAAAAGCGATTTCGAGCAAGCCGGCGATCCATATCTCTCGCGCACTACTTGGCGGACGAAAATGTGGCTTCGGGCGCAGCGCCTGACCGCCGCTGGTCGAAATGCCTATGACTTCTGCAAGAACGTCTTCGGTCGAGAAAGCGATTTGACAACTCGCTTGCGCTTATTTCCCCAGATATTCCAATATGAGGCGTTTGTTGTTCCTCTTCTTCCACAAAGGTATTTCACAGTCCCCAATTTGCTCGAATTGCAGGTGTCGGCGAAAGTCCACCGCGTCATTGCAACATTCCAAATGATCGAGGGGAAACGCGAGGAGAGCCTTCAGCTTCTCGCAGCGACTTGCCACCTGGGCCAAACTCTCATGGACGGATCGTCAGTCGTCCAGCGATTGATCGGTCTCGCGGTCAGAAGCATTGCTTGCGGAGGCCTGGAGATTTACGCGTTGAACTGCTGCGAGAGCGACACGGAATTCCGGCAACTGTGGGCGATGCTGGAGCGGTTGGAGGAGACACAGAAACCGTCGGATTTGAAGGAGCTATACGAGGGCGAGCAGCCTATCTATCGCTATCTACCGGAAGGCGCTTGGCCCAGTTCCCTTGAAGCGGAAATGCGCGGCAATTTCGGCGACAGCCGATTCGAACTTCTCCGCGCGGCGACGGCGGCGAAATATCGTCTTGTCTCGCAGGGCGAGTTTCCCAAAAGCAACGATCAGTTCGGTCCGCTCTTGCCCCAGGGACCTCCCAAGGATCCCTTCGCCGATGGTCCGATGCGGTTTCGTGCGACGACCGATGCGCTTTTCTGCTATAGCATCGGTCCCGACAAGCACGACGACCGAGCGACGATCGAATATGACCCAACCAACGGCACGATAAGCGCGGGTGACATCTGGACCAAGATTCCGCGCCAGCGACAGTATCCATTTCCGCGCGGCGGGGTGCGCGCGGCAAGTGAGGACGATTTGTGGCGCCAGTTTCCCAACGGCTTGCCGGTGGACCCGTTCGCCAGCACAAAGGGCAAGTCGCTGGGGTCAACCACATCGCTGACCGGAGATCTTTTTGTGTATAGCTATGGACCGGACGTGGATCAGTTCAAGGACTTCTATCCGGGTCCGGAAGAGGATGCATACCGCAATGAGTTCTACAAAACACCCTCCTCCCTACTGAAACGCTCTTTCCTTCCAGGTTATGGCCCCATTCGCAGCACTTACGGAGAGATACTTTTACAGCGACTGAGCTTCCATATACTGGAAGCACCTTACGATCCCACCAACGGCGTCGTGAGCGAAGGCGATTTGTTCATTCGCATTCCCCGCCGGTAGCACAAACTATGGAGTGCGGCGGCACGACGCCGCTTTGCTTTTCAAATGCGTCCTGCTTACAAACCAAACATCGTTTTGCGAAGAACAAAGCGGTGTCGTGCCACCGCACTCCAAAACACTGCGAAACACACGCATGAATTGCCCCGCGCCCGTTAGAAAATTCTGGACATGCCCTCATGCGCCTGCAATAAACAGCGGGTTGTAGCGGGGCACACTGGACTTGTTTCAACGACAGGAAGCGTGGTGAAAG
>Ga0315277_10011136_pt1 | contig 11345 bp, 7 predicted proteins | sample YL17G05_15_MG_FD_203695 | JGI IMG/M metagenome (GOLD analysis project Ga0315277, IMG submission 203695) | Sediment microbial communities from Yellowstone Lake, YNP, Wyoming, USA - YL17G05_15 | ecosystem: Environmental > Aquatic > Freshwater > Lake > Sediment | place: USA: Wyoming | collected...
TGCTTCAGGGTTGATCTGGACGGAAAGCACTTCAAGTTTCCCGTTCACGACAACCTTGACCATCCCGCCGCCCGCCTGCGCCTCGATGGTGCGCGCGGACACTTCTTCCTGGATCCGCTTCATGTCTGCCTGAGCCTTTTCAACCTGCTTGAGCATCTTCTGCATGTTAACCCCGGCACCGAACCCTCTCACAACGGTTCCCCCTATCTAACGCTCTGGTTTTTCGTCTGGTATTATCTCCCCCCCGAAGACCTCAAGCACGCTCTTTACCAGTGGGTCTTCAGCGGGGTCTGGAGGGGCCTGTTTCGCGCTAGAGGCCACCTCGAACCGGATCTTCACTGGCTGTCCCAGAGACGCCTCAAGCGCTCTCTCGAGCACGTCTCGGTTCTCCGGCTTATACATGATTTCTGTATGCGACTTATACTGAAATACTAGAGTGAGCGTCCCGTCCATCACCGGTCCCGGCTTCACCTGCTGGAGCAGCGCGCCGCAGGTCGCCCGCTCTTTCCTGGCGCATTCGACCACCGCCGCCCACGCTTTTCTTGCTGCGTCCGGCTCGATTGGAGTTCCACCCTTGGCCGGCCCAGCAGGCTCCGCGGTGCCTGCGACCACAGCAGGCTTTTCCCTGGGCGCGGCTGCCGTTGTCGTTGAGCCGCCCGTGGATGTCACGGCGGCGGGTGGCCTGGCCGCAGGGGCCGAGGCCCGGGCCTGCGCGGGGGCAGGCAGCGTGGGTCGTGCAGCCGTCCTGCCCTGCGTGGCTGCCGTGGGCGCCGTACTCTTGCTGGCCAGCGAAAGGAGGCACGTTTCAAGCACAAGCCTGGGATTCGCGTTCCAGCGCATCTCCGTCTCTGCCCCGGTCAACGACTTCAGCGCGTCTATGAGGAAAGCCGTCGAGAGCATTCCTGCTTCCCGGCTGAGCTCGGCGAGGTCGCTCTCGGAATAGCGCGCACTGGGCTGGGTCTGGGCGTCAGTGAGCAGCAGGTCGCGGATTCGCCCGGCAAGATCTTTCGTAAACTGCCTCAGGTCGCGGCCTGTCTTCTGTGCCCCATCGACAAGTTCGAATATCGCTGCGAGGTCCCTTTCTGCGATCGCCACGACAGCCCTGGACAGCGCAGTCTTGTCGGGGATGCCGAGGATCGATAGCACAACTTCCTCGCTCACCCGGCCTTCGCCCAGGGAGAGCGCCTGGTCAAGAACGCTGATGGCATCGCGTAGGGCTCCGTCCGCCGCGCGCGCGATCTGGATGAGAGCTTCTTGCTCGGCGGTGCCGCCGGCCGCCGTGGTGATCTCCTGCAGCCTCCCCACGATTTGCTCGGGTTCAAGGCGGTGGAAATCGAAGCGCTGGCATCTGGACAGTACGGTCAAAGGGATTTTGTGAGCTTCAGTCGTCGCGAGGATGAAAATCACGTGAGATGGGGGCTCTTCGAGCGTTTTGAGCAGGGCGTTGAACGCTTCGGTCGTGAGCATATGCACTTCATCGACGATGTAAACTTTGTACCTGCACTCGGCCGGGTAGAACCTGACTTTCTCCCTCAGGTCCCTGATTTCGTCGATGCCCCTGTTGCTGGCCGCATCAATCTCAATCACATCGAGGCAGTTCAGGGCCAGTATGGACTCGCAGCATGTGCATATGCCGCACGGTTCTGCCGATACACCCTGCTTGCAGTTCACAGCCCGTGCGAGTATCCGCGCAACTGTTGTCTTGCCCACGCCCCTTGGCCCGGCGAACAGGTACGCGTGCGCGAGCCTGCCTTGCGACAGCGCGTTTGCCAGTGTGGTCGTCACGTGCTCCTGGCCGACCACTTCGCCCAGAGTCTTCGGCCTGTACTGGCGGTAGAGAGCCTGATACATTAAAAACCCCCGCCTCCCTCTTGCCGCTCGGACTTCTCCAAGGTTCAGCGGGTTTCCTCTAGCGCGGGTGCCACGACATAACGCGAGAGGACCCGGGGCATGGCCCCTGGGTCCTCTGTCAAGAATTTGGCCGCGCACCCGCCTTCGACGGGTGGCTCCGGGCGGTATCCGCGCAGCCAGCTCCAGCCAGGAGTGCCGCGGCACACGAATGGGGCTGCTTACCGTTGCTTCCTTCCGGACCTGGCGGGGTTCACAGTTTTCCGTTGCGCGGGGCCAAGCTTTCGTCACCACTTACGCGGGCCAGGACCCCACAGTCACACGCCTCTGGAGGGAGTTCAACCCCGCTATAGCGGATTGCGGGTGCAGGGCACCGCTACCTCCCCGTCTAGCGCGACCAAGGCTTCTGGCAAACCAACCGGCGAATGCCGGGTTTCAAATCAATATGGCGGAAGGAGTGGGATTCGAACCCACGAGACAGGTTACCCCGTCTTCACGCTCTCCAGGCGTGCCCGTTAAGCCATCTCCGGCATCCTTCCATGGCGGAGAGGGTGGGATTCGAACCCACGAGGCGCTTTGTACGCCTACCCGCTTTCGAGGCGGGCTCGTTCAACCGCTCTGACACCTCTCCAGATAACAAAGCCTATTCAATTGTATGTTCCGGTCTGTTATTCGCCGGCTACTCTCCGGCCTGGCGCCGCCGCTGGAAGAAGCGTTTCAAGATCTCGCTGCACTCCTCTTCAAGTACGCCCCCGATCACGTCGGGATGGTGGTTCAACGCAGCCGTATCCAGGATGTTCATTATCGAGCCCGCCGCACCCGCTCTGGGATCTCTTGCTCCGAACACGACGAGCGGTATCCTCGACTCAACCATTGCCCCTGCGCACATGGGACACGGCTCAAGGGTCACATACAGCGCAAGACCTTCAAGGCGCCAGGCGCCGAGCACCGACGCCGCAGCTCTGATGGCCAGCATCTCCGCGTGGGCCGTCGGGTCAGCCGAGGTTTCCATCATGTTATGGGCCCTCGCAATAACCTCGGAATCCTTCACCACAACCGCGCCCACTGGGACTTCGCCCAGCGAAAAGGCTTTCGCAGCTTCTTGCAGCGCTTCCCTCATGAACGCCCTGTGGGCTCTGGCAAATTCGGCCGCCAAGCCGTCAATAACCTTCCTTGAGAGACGAATGGTGCGCCCGGGAGGACTCGAACCTCCGGCTGACGAGGATTAGGAATCCTCCGCTCTGTCCACCTGAGCTACGGGCGCATCGGCATTGATATTAAAATGGCGCGCCCGGCAGGATTCGAACCTGCGACCTCCGGATTCGTAGTCCGTGACTCTATCCAGCTGAGCTACGGGCGCTCGTTGCAGAAGTTATGATAACACAAAGCACTGCCCTGATTCAAGAAAACTAAAGGAGCCGTCTGGCTCCTGGGAAATCGTGGCGGAGAGGGAGGGATTCGAACCCTCGCTAGAGCTTTTAAGTGCCCTACTACAGGTTTAGCAAACCCGCCCCTTCAGCCGGCTTGGGTACCTCTCCGCAGTCTGGCTGGACCTGGCTTCCTGCATGATCCCCTGAGTGCCGGTGATGGTCCGATCGCCGGCTTCTCGCCTGATCGTGCAAGCCGCTGACTATCATATCACGTAACCACGATACGGGGCAACAAACCGCAGTAAGCGGCGATGCTGGTGTTTTTTGAGTGGCGGAGGGGACAGGACTCGAACCTGCAAGCCCCGAAGGGCGGTGGTTTTCAAGACCACTGCGCTACCATTACGCGACCCCTCCGCGGCCGTCCGGTATTATTGAGTATATCATCGCGGTGCCGGGCCTGCAAACGCGAGCACTGCAGTGATTACGGACAAAAAGGGGGTTTCGTAAGAAACCCCCGGCTTGAGAAAGCCAGACGCTGAAGAACTTTCGACCCTCAACGTCACTTATTGATTTAACGGGAACGTCGTCTGTTGCTGCGTTTCTGATGCGATGCTGCCGCGAATGTGCTTCGTCTAGTCATTATTGTTTCTGCGGATGTATTACGGACATTTGGCGTCTGTTGATGCGTACTCTGGTCCGATGTGCTGAGATTATGGTGCGATGGGTACATTGATGAGCGTCTAGCCTTTCCGCAGTCGAATATACCACCGTACGTTTTGGCTGTCAACATGCAATTTCATTCCAGCCGCGCAAATACGCTGGCTTTTCCAGGCCTGGGATAGTGCCCAGGCGAGGCCTAAGAAGGCACAATTCTCTGCGCGTTGTCCATATATGGTCTTAATACTTCCGGAATTGTCACCGTGCCGTCGGAGTTCTGGAAGTTCTCGGTGATCGCTGAAAACGTCCGGCCGATCGCAAGGCCCGATCCATTCAGCGTATGCACGTATTCGAGCTTTGCGCCAGGCGCCGGTCTGAACCGGATGTTCGCACGCCTTGCCTGGAAATCCTCGAAATTGCTGCACGACGATATTTCCTTATATCCGTTATAGCTCGGCAGCCAGACTTCCAGGTCATACGTTTTCGCCGACGCGAAACTCATGTCACCGGTGGAGAGACAGACGACCCGGTAAGCAAGGCCCAGCCCTTTCAGCACATCCTCGGCGTCGCGAGTCAGGCTCTCCAGCTCATCGTATGACGTCTCCGGCCTGCAGAACTTGACCAGTTCGACCTTGTTGAACTGGTGATTCCGGATCAGGCCGCGCGTGTCCTTACCTGCCGCGCCAGCCTCTGCCCTGAAGCACGCGCTGTACGCCGTGTAGTAGATGGGCAGCGCCGCAGCGTCCAGTACCTCGTCGCGGTGTATGTTCGTCACCGGCACCTCGGCGGTGGGTATCAGGAAATAGTCCGTGCCTTTTACCGCGAACATGTCCTCTTCGAACTTGGGCAACTGCCCTGTTCCCGACATAGCGGCCCGGTTCGCCAGGAACGGCGGGAAAAGCTCCTTGTACCCGTGTTTCGACGTGTGCAGGTCCAGCATGTAGTTCATCAGCGCCCGCTCGAGGCGGGCACCCTGGCCCTTCAGGAACACAAACCTCGACCCCGCCACCTTGCCTGCCCGCTCGAAATCGAGGATTCCAAGGGCTGGGCCAAGGTCCCAGTGCGCCTTGGCTTCAAAGTCGAACTGGGGCGGCTCGCCCCATCGCCTTATCTCTGCGTTGAACGTCGCGTCGGGACCGACAGGCACCGTGTCGTGCGGGATGTTGGGTATGACCCAGAGCCTTGCCTCTACCTGCTTCTCGACCCCGGCCAGCTGTTCATCAAGATCTTTGATGCGCTGCGACGTCGTCCTCATCCGGAGTATCAGGTCCGAAGCGTCTTTCTTCTGTTTCTTATGCTCCGCAATCTGTTCGGACGTCGTATTACGCTCGCTCTTCAGCCTGTCCGCCTCAACTATCAGCGAGCGCCTTTTCTCATCCAGCGCGAGGATTTCGTCTATATCGACCCCCGCGTTTTTCTTAGCAAGACCTGCTTTAACCCTTTCCGGGTTAGCTCTGATGACCTTGAGATCAAGCATCGCGCTTCCCTCCCTGTGCGAAGGTCTCCGCCTCAGCCGCCGGTCTCGGCCGATCGTGGGCTTCTCGAGCGATCGCACACAATGAGCTTTCAAATGGTGGATATATGATGCCCGCGTCGAGCACAAACGCCGTGACGTTCTGGTGCGGTGTCACGTCAAACGCCGGGTTCAGCACATCTACGTCTCTGGGCGCGACAGGTGTGCCCGCTACGATGCGGACTTCATCTGGGTCTCTCTCCTCGATAACAATTGCCTCGCCCGCCGGCGTCGCCACGTCGACCGTCGAGGCGGGCGCGGCGACGTAAAACGGAATACCGTGGTGCCTTGCCAGCACGGACAGGCCGTACGTGCCTATCTTGTTCGCGACATCCCCGTTCCTCGCAATGCGGTCCGCGCCGACGATCACTGCGTGAACCATCCCGGCCTTCATCACGTGCGCGGCCATGCTATCCGTTATGAGTGTGACTGGTATACCGTCTTGCCTGAGCTCCCATGCAGTCAGGCGAGCACCCTGCAAGAGCGGCCGCGTCTCGCAGGCGATCACCCTGATGCCCTTGCCGGTCTCAAACGCCGCCCTCACAACTCCGAGAGCGGTACCGTAACCCGCAGTCGCAAGTGCCCCTGCATTGCAGTGTGTCATCACACAGGCGCCCGTGGGGATGAGCGCGGCACCCGCTGCGCCGATGGCCCTGCACATGGTCAGGTCTTCTTCTGCGATAGCCCTGGCCTCGGCGACAAGCGCTCCGTAGTCCGCCCCGGTCTGCCGCGCCCGCGCATGCATCCGGCCTACTGCCCAAGACAGGTTGACCGCAGTCGGGCGGGCGCCCTTCAGCCCACGAGCGGCGGCTTCCAGATCCGCGGCATTAAGGTCTCTGCGCGCACTGTCAGGGCCGGCACCGGCCCACGCGGCGAGTGCCATGCCGAACGCGGCGGCGACGCCAATCGCCGGCGCGCCCCGCACAACCATCTGCCGGATGGCATCACGCACCTCTGGCCAGGTCGTGCACGTGACCCATTCGGTTTTCTGTGGGAGCGCGCGCTGGTCAAGCAGCACGAGCGCATTATCTTTGAACTGCACCGGAGATAACATTTACCCCATCCTCGAACGAACAACGGTCTCCTCGCACTCGCAGGTCCGCGCTTCCGGGAGCGCCTCTATAGTCGCATGGATCAGCGCCTTGAGCTTATCCACGTTTTCGTTGAACACCCTTATTACCTGCTCGTGTGTGACAGGCTTTATCTCGGGCCTACCTTCAAGTCCCGCATCGTAGTCGGTCACCAGAGCTACGGTCGCGTAGCACAGGCCCAGTTCCTTGGCCAGGACGGCCTCGGGGTATTGTGTCATGCTGACGACATGCCAACCCATGGCGGAGAACCAGCGGCTCTCCGCCTTAGTAGAGAATCGCGGCCCCTGGATCACCACTATGGTCCCATCAGGGTGATGGGGAATCCCGAGTTCCCGGGCTTTAGAAATCATCAGCGCCCGGAGGTCAGGGCAGTACGGTTCTGCCATCGGCATATGCGTCGTGATAGGCCCGTCGTAGTACGTGTCCTTCCGGCCCCTCGTCCTATCCACGAACTGGTCGCAGAACACGAACTCGCCCGGTTTGATGCTGGGCTGCAGACTCCCGCATGTGCACGGGCCTATGACCCGTTTCACACCGAGACTCCACATGGCCCAGACGTTGGCCCGGTAATTCACGGCGTGGGCCGGGAACTGGTGGTCTTTGCCGTGCCTGGGGAGGAAGGCGACCCGTTTCCCACCGAGGGTCCCTAGCGCTATCTTGTCGCTGGGGGCGCCGTACGGGGTGTCCACCTTCATCTCGGTCATATCCTCAAGGAACCTGTAGAAACCCGAGCCGCCGAAGACGCCTACCTCCGCCCTGTCCATCAACGAACCCTCCCGTTTCCTGGCGTCCGGGCCGCCCGTCTCGCAGCAGGTGCGCTCTCAGGGCACGCTCCCAGATCCACCATGAAAGTAATCAAAAACCCCGTCCCTAAGGGACGGGGTCTTTACCCGCGTTGCCACCCTAGTTGGCGCCGCCTCCGTCAAGGCGGCCGCCCACCTCATGTGCCCTGTACCGGGGGCGCCCGTCCGGCTTCGCCCGTGCTCGCCGGAGGCTCCAGGGTGGATTCGCCGCTCCCCGCCTGGCTCGCACCCTCCGCCAGGTCTCTTTTCGCGGGGCAACCGGTTACTTATCCCGTCATCGCCGCTTTTTGGTTGCCACTATTATATCCCACGCCATAGCAGGCATGCAATAACTCATCCTCCAGGTCAACCCTTTATTACTCCCACAGGCACGAGTTTCGCGACTTTCTTGCCGAGGCCGGCTTGCTCCGCGATATCCACGACGACACTGACGTCTTTGTAGGCATCGGGAGCTTCTTCGACCAGAGACCCCATACTCTGTGCTTTCACGAAAATGCCCCTGGCCTTGAGCTGCGATGCAATCTCCTGCCCGCGCAGGCTCTTCTTGGCGCTGGCCCGGCTCATGGCCCTGCCGGCGCCGTGGCAGCAGGAGCCGAAAGCCTCATGCATCGCGCGCTCCGTTCCTGCCAACACGAACGAGCACCTGCCCATGTCGCCCGGCACGAGCACTGGCTGCCCATGCTTCCTGTAGCGTTGCGGTATCTCGGGGTGCCCGGGGCCGAACGCCCTTGTTGCACCCTTGCGGTGGACACAGACGAGGGAGGCCGGCGCGCCCCGCTGTGCGGCGTGCTTTTCCATCTTTGCGATGTTGTGCGCCACGTCGTACAGAAGGTCCAGCCCCAGCTCAGTGTCCGGCCGGCCGAGCACTCTTGCCATGGCCTGCCTGGCCAGGTGGGTCATCACCTGGCGGTTTGCCCATGCGTAGTTAGCCGCAGCGGCCATGGCGGCGAAGTACCGCCTGCCCTCAGGCGACTTGACCGGTGCGCAGGCGAGCTGCCGGTCGGGCAGGTCGATGCCGTATCTCTTGACGGCGTCCACCATCACCGAGATGTAGTCCGTGCAGACCTGGTGTCCGAATCCCCGCGAGCCCGAGTGTATCTGAAGCGCGCAAAACCCCTTTTCGAGGCCATATGCTGCCGCAATATCCTGGTCGTATATCTCCTCGATCTCGGAAATCTCTATGAAGTGGTTACCGGACCCGAGCGTCCCGACCTGGCCGAGCCCACGCTTGAAGGCCTTGTCGCTGACGGCTTCTGGGTCTGCCTGCTTCATAGCGCCGTTTTCCTCGCAGAACTCTATGTCATGTTGCCTCCCGAAACCTCGCTCGACTGCCCACGATGCACCGCTGGCGCAGATCTTGACGAGGTCGGGGTGTGTCGTCTTGACCGCGCCTTCTGAGCCCACACCTGACGGGATCGCCGAGAAAAGCGCCCTCACCAGGTCTTCGATTCTCGCGCGAGCCTCGGCGGCGCTTATGCGTGACGTCAGGATGCGCACGCCGCAGTTGATGTCGTACCCGACGCCTCCAGGCGAGATCACACCGTCCCCGGCGCTCGTCGCTGCCACCCCGCCGATGGCGAAGCCGTAGCCCAGGTGGATATCCGGCATGGCGAGGCTGGCCCCGACGATGCCGGGAAGGAAAGCGACGTTCGCGACCTGCTCGGGCGCTTCATCCAGGCGGAGAGCATCTAGCACAGGGCCGCCGGCATAGATGATCCCCGGGACGCGCATGCCGGGCTTGTATTCCCTGGGTATCTCGTACTTGCAGGTGCCCACCTTCTTCAACGGGCCCTTCCATTCCGGCATGTCTGCGTCCCCTTTCCGGACCTAAACGTCAAACACAATCCTCGCGCGTATTCCGCCTTCGACGGCTGCCAGGTCAAGCCCGTGCAGCGTGGCTGCCTTAACCTCCCGCAGGGGCCCGTGCCGGTCCCGGCTGTACCTGTCACCTTTGCCGCCGGCCCGGACCGTAAAGCCGCTGGCACTCTGCGTTATGTCAACTGCACATTCCACCGGGAGAAGCAGTCCTGTCGTGTCTAGCGTGAACAGCACCTCATTCAAGAGCGCGACCAAAGTCTCATCCAGGGTCGGGCCGGTGGCGCATATCTCAACAGAGAGGCCAGGGCTGATGGTCTTCCCGTCGCCCAGGCCGAGAGTAGAATAAAGCGCCTCGATCGCTCCCCGGAACAGGTCTTCGACTGTTGCCCCAGTGATCTCGGCGCCCGCATCTGCAGTATGGTCTATCTCTCTAACCTGGAACTTCCTCAGACCTCTTCCTCCTTCGCGTGCACAACGCTGACGGCAGAAAGCATGTCGTTCTCCGGCAGCCGCATGAGAGTGACTCCCTGAGCGTACCGCCCGTGCGTCGGGAAATCGGCAATATTCACGCGTATCACGGTGCCGTCGGTCGACACAAGAACGGCCCCATCGGTCTTGTCGACGACGCGGATCGCGGCCACGAGCCCGTTCTTGGCGCTCGTCTTGATGGCGAGCACGCCCTTGCCTCCCCGAGCGTGAACAGGGAAACCATCGAGCGGAGTGAGCTTACCGTAGCCACGCGTCGTGACGACGAAAAGCTCCTTACCGCGCTCATACACCTCAAGGCCGATGACCGAGTCCGCCTTGTCGAGCCGGATCCCGCGGACCCCCCTTGCGCTCCTGCCCATCGACCGCACGTCGGTCTCCGGGAAATGCAGGCAGCGGCCCCGCTGGGTGGCGAGGAGCAGCTTCGACCCTCCCTTCGTGAGGCGGACGGAGATCAGCTCATCCCCCTCGGAGAGAGATAGCGCTATGAGCCCGCTCCTGCGGATATTCGAGAAGTCCGACAGCGGGGTCTTCTTGACAGTCCCCATCTTCGTGGCGAGGAAAAGGTAGGTCTCCGGGTCGACGTCTTTGAGCGGTATGATCGCCGTGACTTTTTCGTTTTCCCCGAGGTCAAGCAGGTTCACGAGCGCCGTGCCCTTGGCCTGGCGCCCCGCGTCCGGGATCTCGTACCCCTTGAGCTGGAACACCTTCCCGCGGTTTGTGAAGAAAAGCATATCATGGTGCGTGGTCGTCGCGTAGATGTTCTCAACCACGTCCTCTTCCCGTGTCACCATGCCGGTGACCCCGCGCCCGCCTCTTCTCTGGCTCCTGTACGTGGACAGCGGGAGCCTCTTGATATAGCCAAAGTTGGTCATCGTCACGACGATGTCAGCTTCGGTGATGAGGTCCCCGACTTCCACTTCGCCTTCTGCTTCTGTGATGCGGGTCCGCCGCGGGTCGGCGAACCTCTTCTTTATGTCCGTAAGCTCTTTCTTGATGATCCCAAACACCATGCGCTCGCTCGCGAGCACCGCACGCAGGTATTCGATGAGCTTGACGAGCTCCTGGTACTCCTGCTCGATCTTCTCCCGCTCGAGGCCTGTCAGGCGCTTGATCTGCATGTCCAGTATGGCCTGGGCCTGCTTGTCGGAGAGACCGAATTCCGCCATAAGCCTCGAGTGCGCCTCTTCGGTCGTTCGCGACTGGCGGATGAGCTGGATTATTCGGTCAAGGTTTGCGAGCGCGATGCGCAGTCCGTCAAGTATGTGGGCCCTGGCCTCTGCCCTTGCGAGCTCGAACCTGGTCCGCCGTACTATGACTTCTTTCTGGAACTCCAGGTAGTGGAAGATGACTTCGCGCAGCGCCAGCGTCTTGGGCTCCTGGTTCACGAGCGCTATCATGATGACGCCGAAGGTGGTCCTGAGCTGGGTGTACTTGTACAGCTGGTTCAGAACGACGCGGCCGTTCGCATCTCTCTTCAGGTCTATGACCACGCGGAGACCGGACTTGTCCGACTCGTCGCGAAGGTCGGAAATCCCCTCTATCCTGCGGTCCCGGACCAGATCGGCAATGGTCTCGATCAGTTTCGCCTTGTTCACCTGGAATGGTAGCTCGGTAATGATGATATGCGTGCGGCCCCCGGCGTCCGGCTCGATCCTCGCGACACCGCTCATGGTGATCAGCCCGCGGCCGGTGGTGTAAGCATCCGCAATACCCTTATGCCCCACTACGAGGCCGGCCGTCGGGAAGTCCGGCCCTT
>Ga0315277_10011140_pt1 | contig 11343 bp, 6 predicted proteins | sample YL17G05_15_MG_FD_203695 | JGI IMG/M metagenome (GOLD analysis project Ga0315277, IMG submission 203695) | Sediment microbial communities from Yellowstone Lake, YNP, Wyoming, USA - YL17G05_15 | ecosystem: Environmental > Aquatic > Freshwater > Lake > Sediment | place: USA: Wyoming | collected...
CCAGGGAATGGCTTACAATGCCGCCACCCCCATCGTGGATGGCCAGACAATCATTTATACCGGGCAGGGCCGCGGCACCAAGGCCGTGAAAATCGAGAAGCAGGGCGATGGCTTTGTCGCCAAAGAACTCTGGAACAATCCGGAGAACGCCGTCCAGTTCAACTCGCCGATACTTAAGAACGGCCTGCTATTCGGCCTTTCGCAGCGCGGAAACTTTTTCTGCATCAACGCCCAGACCGGACAGACGGCCTGGACCGACCCCACAGGCGGACGCGGTGGTTTCGGGTCCATAGTTGACGCCGGCTCAGTTGTACTGGCTCTGACCTCTAAATCCCCGCTGGTCGCGTTCGAGCCTAACGACAAGGAATACAAGGAGCTGGCCAGCTTCAAGGTCGCGGAGAATCAGACCTACGCCTACCCTGTCGTCGCAGGCAGCCGCATATTTGTAAAGGACCAGGACTCCATAACGCTCTGGACCGTCGAGTGAGCCGCTTCGAAGGACCGGCTGCAGTTCGATGCGGTGACCTTTGAAGAATCGGTTTGCGCGGAAGCGGCGGTGGTGAAAAGCGAAGCCCGACGGCTCAAGGCTCGCGAATTTCAGTGCAATTCACCGAGGAAGCTGTCCAACGATGTTCTACTTTAGAACCGGCGGATTGACGGGCTGATAGACGCGGACATAGTCGATGTAGAATCGCTGGGGAAATATGCTGTCGTCGATGCCCTGCTGTCCTCCCCAGGTTCCGCCGACGGCGGTATTCAGAATGAGGTAATGCGGTTTGTCGAACGGCCAGACGTCGTTGCCGGTATCTTCGTTGCGGAAGGTAAAGTATTTTTTCTCATCGACGAAAAAATCGAGCCGGTCGGGAAACCATTCGATGGCGTAGATGTGAAAATCCTCGTAGGGTTTCTCTATCCGGATTTTATCGCCTTTGTTGGTTTTTTTGACGTGGTTGTAGGCTTTGGTGTGGATGTTGGCGTGGATGATATTGGGGTCGAAGCCGACGTTTTCCATAATGTCGATTTCACCGCAGGCGGGCCAGCCGAGCTGATTACGGTTTGAGCCGAGCATCCAGATGGCCGGCCACATGCCGCGGCCGGTAGGCAGTTTGGCGCGGACCTCAATTCGACCGTAACACCATTCGGCCTTGCCCCATGTGTGCAGGCTGGCAGAGGTATATTCACCCTTGTCAAACTTTTCCCGGCGTGATTCGATAACCAGCGTGCCCGTTTCCACACGGGCGTTTTCCGAGCGGGCCTTGGTGTAATACTGCTGTTCACGGTTGCGTACCAAGCCTACTTCATAGTCCCATCGGGCGGGGTCGGGCAGTCCGGGGGTGTCGAATTCATCGGCCCAGACCAGCTTCCAGCCGGCCTCTTCGGGCAGGCGGAAGCCCTCAGTGGGACAGGTCAGCATTGATTGCAGAGGGAGATGGTTCACCGTGTCGCCGCCGTTTTGCAGGAAGAAGCGGCTGTCGGTGATGCCGGCGTCGATGTTCAGAGTGGGGGTGTTGTCGGCGGTGAAGCGAGCCTTTGTCAGTGCGACCCACTGACCGTCGAGGGTCTTCACCCAGCCGTTGCCATAGTGCGCCAGGCGGACGTTCTGTGCGCTCGTGCCGTTCCGCCAAAAGTCCTCCACGAAAGAGTAATAGCCTTTAAGCGGGTGGCCGCCGGTGATCGTCTGGAACGTGGCTAGATGCTTCCATTCTCTGCGGTCGTTCAGATAAAAATACGCGGCATAGGTGGTCCGGTCGCCCTCAACCTCTGCCTTGACCATGCCGCGGCAGGTTTCGCCGGTCTTCCAGGAGTAATCGAACATGCTCTTGCCGCCGGTGCCTTCGTTGCCGAAGCGGCTGATTTTCACGCCTTCGCCCTCAAAGAGGACCCTGACGCGGCGGTCTTCGGAGACCTCGCTTGGGTTGTTCTGGCTGCCAGGGTCCCAGACGGAGAACAGGACGACTTTTTTCCCCTCTGTCAGCTCCTGGATGCCGAAATAACCGTGGTTGAAACCGAGAAAGCAGAAATAGCTGCCGGGAAAGCTCTTTTCGACGGTGACTTCGTTATAGAACACCTCGCCATCCGGGGCGGGATACCAGAGGTGTACCGAGCGGGCGGCTTTGGGCGGCTGGGGCGAGGCGCCAAAGGAAACAGACAGAGCCAACACAATAATGGTCTGGAACATGGTGAAACTTGTCCTTTGATTTCCTTTCCCTGTCAAATTCGATTAGTATATCGCAAAAGCCTGTGCGGCTCAACGTCAAACGCTGTGGTTGGCCACCGCATAGCAATATCAGGGCAGACAATAATGGGCCGATATTTTCCAAATAACCAGTTAAAGAGACATTTTAACCTTTCAACGGCAGCATTTTTACCAGAAACTATTCGAAATGTCACGTCTTTTGATTCTTGTTACAGGCCAAACAAGTCTATATGAGGCTCTTGAAGCCGCAAATTTTGGGCACACAGGGAGTATTTCTAACCTGATGTCGCCAAACCTACAATAAAGTTTTAGTGGTTCCTTCTCAACATCGCCGCACCCAGGCCGAGCAGAAAAAGCGTGACGGGTTCTGGGATAAGGGCGATTTAAGATTATTCATTTTCAAACAATTTGTCATAAAACTTTTTCCTTTTCTCTTTCAGCATTTTTTGAGCCACATCTAAAGGAAATTGCTTGTCATAATATTCTTTTTCAGATAAAGACTTGATTTCAATTTTTTCGCCAAGCCATTGAACATTATCACCTTCTTCTCGATATTCAAAGGCAGTGTTTTGTTGAATTATAAAAAATTTCATTTTTGCAGTTAACTCTTTACGTAGGGACTTCCAATGCTTAGCGAAACTATGGTCACTTGGACTTGCTCCATATACTGTATTTGGTGTTGAGGGATGATTGTGTATGTGAAACACAAATGATGATTCACGCATCTTACTTAATAGTTTATATTGTTCTTCTTTTTCGGGATCATAGCAGACGTGGTCAGACCACGCAATATCTGATGAGATATGACCTGATATACCTCGGGCTTGTAACCAAACAGTACTTTTTGAGGGATCAGAAGGGATTAATACCCAAAAAGCTTCTTCAACTTCCAGAGAACCAATTTTATTACAAGCCTCGGATAAAATCTCCATGACTTTTTGCTTGTCAGCTTCTAACAATTCAGTATCCACTTGACAATTCTTAATTTGAGAGGATATTGTTTCAATCTCGTCTCTGTCGTTTGGATCCATTTGTGCGAATAATTCTTTGACATCCTTAGGAGCAGGATTAAGTTGTTGCATGAAGTATTTAGCAACATTTTTAATATCTGTATCACCTTCAATAAGTGCCCAATAAAGAAGCCTTTTTTGGTCATTGTTTGAAAGGCTACTGAATAAGGTTTTAGAACTTCCTGGGTCGCCATAACGGTATAATGATTCGGCTCCTTTTTTGAAATGACAGATTTTGTCTCGCAATTCGTCTGTGCTTAGCCTATTGCCCATTGGATTTTTTTACCCTCCAATCAAAAAGGTTTTAACGTTTTCTTCAGTATAAGAAGTTCCCGTTGCTTCTTCTATCAATATTAAATCATAACTCTGAAATATTAAACACAAAACCCCATCTTGCACAACCATTTCCAGAGCAATTTTCTTAGGCGTTTGGCTTTACCAAAGACCATAAAGGACTGGTCGTTGAGGACACTCACTGTGAGCTTGCTTACCGACCAGCGGGCCGAGGAGCACCAGCATAGCCGCAATTACTATCATCCAGATTGTTCTACTTCTGTTTGCTATTTTTCTCCTCCTAAAAAGTTTTGATATTTTTTGTATGTTCAACGTCTTAATTACACACTGACGATACAAACTCTGACAAAAGAAATGAATCTCCTCTGTTCTCTGTAATGCTTTAGCTTCCTCTAAAAGCTGGGTCATATTATACACTTTTTACCGCTGCGAATCAAGGAAAAACGGGGTAGATTTTGTCTCTTTTAGGGTAAAAAGAGAGGAAATTGAGAAATTCCATACCTGTCAAGCTCAACGTTTGGAGGCGTTTTTTCTGTGGAATCCGAACGGCCCCCGCAGCCCCTTATGGGGCAAGAGCGGGGGTTCGGACGGCGGCGGGCAGGCGAGTTATGAATTTTGGGGCAGAAGGCGGATCAATCCGTGGCTTTTTAACCACAAATTCTCACGAATCTTGCCTGTCGGCAGACAGGTTTTCACTAATTCTTTTTCGTGTTAATTCGTGGCTATTTTTCTCTGCGCTCTCTGTGGCCAGACGCCAGCTTGGAGGTGAAGCCGGCCTTGATGGCTTTGAGCTGGTTCACCTGGGCTTCCGCCAAGGCCCCGATTGGCCCCTCGTTGGGGTCGTAGTTAGGTCCCATGTCAAGGGTGACAACACCCTCCCTGGCGACCACGGCTTTGACCCACTTAACCCATTGCTCATCGGTGTATCGTGTGTTCCGGTATGCCCAATTGGAACCGATATACGTCAGGGCATGCCACTGTGAACCGTCCAGCCAACGCCCGGCGGGAACCACTTCCAGCGGTTCATTCAGCTCGCCCGCCGTGTAGTCCTCCGCCTCGGTATAATGGATGACCTTGATGCCGGGATTAAAGGTGACAATGGCGTTCGGATTGCCATGTTTGACGGCGGCCGCATACCTGGCGGCAATTGCCTGGTTAAACCCGACATGTTGATAGCCGCCATCAAACCACCATCCGGCCACCTTGTCACCGTAGCGATCCGACCATTCCTGTATCACCTCGCCCCATTTCACGGCAAACGCAAGGTCGATCGGCTGGTCTTTGTTGCCCTCGGCCAACCCAAACGCCTTCTGGGCGCGACGGTCTTCATTGGGTGTCTGACAGGGCAGATAGAGCATCAGCCGGATGCCTTTGGGTTTCAATGCCCGGTACAGGTCCAACGGCAAATCGCGGGTGGCGCAGCGCTGGCCGGGAGCGTAGCCGGTGTATTTCTCATAAACCGCATTAGGCGAGTTGAAGTAACCCGAGTTCTGCCCCAAGGTAAGCACGAAGTACTTCGCCCCCATCGTCTCCAGTTGCCCGGCCAGCGCCTCGACGTCGAACTTTTCCGTCAGCGTCAGACTCCTGGCGTCCCAGGGCAGGAAATGCATGAAGACGCCATATCGAGCGTTCTTGAACCAATCAGTCTCCTTGTTAGTCGGATTGGCCTGGCTGTGCCCGGAGAGCAACAAAAGGAAACACACCGCAAAGCCCAGTACCCTCGCGTTCGCTGATGATGCCATGTCAATGTCTCCAATTGGGGGACGATGGTGGTGTCGGAACGGTCAACAGCCACCTTATTTTCCCGAGCGCCCACCGTTCGCGGGGCGGCTGTGGCGGACTTCAAATCCCCACGCAGCACAAGCAGTTGTGCTGCTCTGCTCATAACGGAGCAGGAGGGATTCCGGCCTGTGGTCTTGAACCTAAATTTGACCAGTTGAAAGGTGAGCAGGAGACCGCAGTTTCGCATTATCGCCTGTTCCACTGCTCAAATGCTCAACTGCTCTGTTGGCCAAAGGCCAAGCGGAGCAGGAGGGATTCGAACCCCCGTCCCGATTACTCGAGAAACGGTTTTCAAGACCGTCGCCTTAAACCGCTCGGCCACTGCTCCGGATTATGAAATAAATCGGCTCTTTTATATACCTGGGCTGAAAGAAAATGGTTTATCAGGAATCCATACTACTTTACAGCCAAAACCCTGCTTTTGCAAGGCCTTTCGCCATAAGCCTTTCGCCCCCCGAATCCGCCAATTATTCCCTGGCGGATAGGGGGCAAGCTGGGCGGATTTACAAAAATTTAATGTGACAATCCAGCGGAGTCTGTGTATATATGTGCGTCCAATGGAAATACAGAACGGCAATAAAACTTTAGGAGGTCCCTATGAAACCTAAAACCCAGCAGACTCATTCTACGACAGATTGTCCCTTGTCAAGGCGTGAATTTATCGGCGGTTGTGCCGCCTGTGCAGCAGGCCTGATGGGCTTATCGGCCATTGCCGCAAAGCCGGCGGCGGCCCAGGCAGCCGCAGACGGTGAAAAGCCCAAAATCCGGCTTGTCTTCACCCACATCCCGCCGCAGACCCCCACCTGGCCGAACATCGGCTATGACTATGAGGGCCGCAAGAGGGAGCTCGCGGGAAAGCTAATGAAAGGCTGCCCCGGTATCGAGTTTATCCCGGCCACAGCCCAAAATGCAGACGACGCCAAGAAAATCCTCGAGGCCGACAAGGAAGTTGATGGATACCTTATCTATATGATAGGCATCTGGACGGGTGCTCCGCAGACCATAGCTGCCGCCGGCAAACCTACGCTGTTTGTCGATGACCTCTACGGCGGGTCGGGCGAATTTCTGGTCGCTTATTCTTCTGCCAAAAGGCAGGGCCTGAAGGTGGCCGGCGTTTCATCGTCGCGGATTGAAGACGTAATCCAGGCAGCTAAGTGCTTCGAGTGCATTAAGAAGCTGCAGTCATCGGTAATCCTGCGGATAGGAGGCGGTTTCGGCTGTTCTGCGGAAGGCGTGGAAAAAGTATTTGGCACTAAGACTATCGAAATGAATTATGACCCGCTGAACGAGCTTTATAAAAAGGCCGACCGTAATGAGGCCCGCAAGCAGGCCCAGCAATGGACCAAGCAGGCGGAAAAGATTGTGGAGCCATCGAATCAGGAAATTGAAAATTCTGCGGCGATGTACCTGGCTATGCGCGACCTGATGCAGCAAAACAAAGCCCGCGCCATCGCTATCAACTGCCTCGGCGGTTTTTACGGCGGCAAAATCACGGCCTACCCGTGCCTCGGGTTCTTCCAGTTCAATAATGATGGTTTCGTAGGCGCCTGCGAAGGCGACCTTACATCGACTATCACAATGCTGTTGATGGGTTATCTGGTCGGACGTCCGGGCTACATCTCCGACCCGGTTATCGATACCTCGAAGAACCAGATTATTTATGCACACTGTGTTGCGCCCAGCAAGGTCTTCGGCCCTGGTGGTTCTTCCAATCCGTATCACATCCGCAGCCACTCCGAGGACCGCAAAGGCGCCTGTGTGCGGTCGCTGATGCCGCTGGGCGAAATGACTACTACGCTCGAATTCAATTCTGACTCACGCAAGGTGATATTCCATCAGGGGAAATCCGTGGCCAATATTGATGAGGACAAGGCCTGCCGAACCAAGCTCGCTGCCGAGCCGAAAGGCAGCATCGATAAACTTCTCAAATACTGGGACCAATGGGGCTGGCACCGCGTTACTTTCTACGGCGACCTCAAATATCCTGTTGAGCATATAGCCGGGCTGCTCGGCTTCGAGATGGTAGAAGAAGCGTAGAGCACAAGACACATAACACAAGACCCAGGACCACAGACCGAGGTCCCGGGTCTTTTTTTTTGGAGTCGTGATGGTGTGCCGGTGTATGAATGTAAGTAAATATCCTGCAATACATCTTGACCGGCCTCGACGATATTTCCGGAGCAACTGTTCTCGCCTGCACAATCGGCAGGAGATATTTTTGTGAGGGGCTGTGTCTGGTGCTGCGTGCCGTAATTTCTTGTCAGAATTGACGTTGCGGCGATTTTCTTGCCGAAATCTAAACGCCCGTCCTATTGCCGTACTGTTTTTCAAAAAAATTTTGGAATTTTCAGCTTTTTACTTGACATTACATAGTATGCATAACATAATAGGCAATGTAAGACATATCAAGATTTTTGCTGGATTCCAGTTGAGTTGAATCAGAAGTAAAGTTAGTTCCCAAACATTGATAAGGAGTTTTGTATGAAGTTTGAAAGTCAATTGTTAAAAGGTATCGCGCCGGTTGTCGTTCTGGAGATTCTGTCCCGCGGCCCGATGTATGGCTATGAGTTAAGCGAGGCCATCGAACAGCGAAGCAGTGACGTCCTGACTCTCGGCAAAGGGACATTGTACCCGCTGCTTTATAACCTCGAAGCCAAGCAGCTTGTCAAAGGTAAGTGGGAGACCTCTGAGTCAAGCCGAAAGAGACGGTACTATTCCATCACCGGCAGGGGCAAGACTGAGCTTGTAAAGCAGAAGGCGCAGCTCCGTGAATTGACAGCCGGCCTGAACTTTGTCTTCAGCGGAGCGCTTGTGCCGGCCTGAAGTAAATGATTATCGATTATTGATAATTGATTATTTGAAAAGCGTATTTTTACCTGCTGTAAAAATGACGAAAATGCCGGAGACCGAATTATGAAGGAAGAACGAAAAGAAGAATTGCTCGATAATCTTCCTGGGTGTGCTATTGAGTTTATAAAGCTTGTTATAAAGAAGATGCGATACCGCAAAGGTGTTCGCCGGGATGTCCAGGCCGAACTGACAGCGCATTTCGAAGATGAACTGAAAGATTGTGCGACCGCTGAACTGCGCGAGCAAAAGGCCCGGCAGATAATCGATGGCTTCGGCGACGCTAAACTGCTTGCAGTTCTATTACGCCGGGCCAAGAAGCGATGCCGACCTCTCTGGCGAACCATAACGGCCAGAACTTTTCAGACAATTGGTGTGCTGATTTTGTTATTCGTTCTTTATACCGGATGGTTTCTCACGGGTAGGCCAACCATAAGTGTTGACTACCTTTCAGTGTGGAATCAGATGAGCAGGCCGCAGATTAAAGATGAAGATAACGCCTGGCCGCATTATGAAAAGGCAATAGCACTTTTTACAGAGCCAAATCAAGAGTTGAATGAGATGCATGAATTTACTGCACCAGGACGTATAAGCCTTGGCAGTCTTACCGATGACCAGCAGCAAAAAATCAAAAAATGGGTCGAACTCAATGAATCTGCCTGGCAGGAGTTTGTGAAGGCCGGTTCCAAATCATACTGCTACAGAGAATACCGGTATGACCCCAATACTAAGGATGAGGACAAGTGGCTGCTTAATATCCTTCTGCCTCATCTATCTGCCATAAGAAAGTTGGCAAGAGCCGGCATTTGGCAGGCACGGATACAAATGGATAAAAACCAGCCGAAGCAGGCCATAGAGGATTGTCTGGCGATTGCACGCTGTGGCAGCCACTGGCAGGGAAAGGGAACGCTTGTAGAGCAGTTAGTTGGGATTGCTATCAGCGGTTTGGCCTATGGGGAGATATTGAATATCGCGGAAACGAAAGATTTATCACCTGTTGACCTAAAACACCTCCAGGAGAAGTTGTTACAGATTTACCCGCAAGGTTATCCGCTTATGAATATGGAAGGCGAAAGAATAGCCTTTCTGGATGTGGTTCAGCATTTGTTCACCAAAGGTGGTCCAGGCGGAGGGCACTTAGTCCCCCATAAGTTGACTTATCTCGGAGATATTACAGGCTCTGCTGATGAGGTAAGAATAAATATGGTGCGTTTGCCTTTTTATACAGCAGCAGCTATGGTTCACGCGGGACGCGATGAGACGATAGCCAGGGGTAACGAGATTTATGGCCGGCAGGCTGAAATTGCGAAGATGAGTCCTTACCAAAGGCACATCAGCGACCCTAACGGCATCAATGAGATGTTTTCGAATCTATCGAAATACAGATATTTTTTAATACATATCATGATGCCTGCTATAGACCGGGCATCTGAGATGGCGTATCGGGGCAGGGCATCGCATCAGGCAACGGTAACTGTTTTGGCGCTTAAGCGGTGGCGATTAGAGAAAAACGAATATCCGAAAAACCTTGATGAATTAGTTGCAGGTGGATATTTAAAGGAGTTGCCGGCCGACCCATTCAGCGACAAACCTCTGGTTTACAAAAAAGCAGACGATGATTTCACGCTCTACAGCGTTGGGTCCAACTTCAAAGATGACGGCGGCGAATCGGGTAAGGATTCAAAAGGCCGACCCACCAAATGGAGAGACGATGGAGATACGGTTTTCTGGCCTGTGCCCGAATTTAAGCAAGAACATAGTGCAGATTCAGAATAATGAGCCCAAGAAATAGTAGTTGAAGGCCTACTGAGTGTCCGCCTCTGCGGGTAAGTGGGGGGAAATTCTTGAAATTTCATTTCGCACCGCATACCATATCTCACATTAAACGCAACAAAATGACAGGTTAAGTTGTCCCAGCAGGATGACCGGTGTATCAACCGATTTGGTCTGTTGTTTTAGAGGAGATTATAATGGGTCCAGGACGATGTCCTTTGCATTGTGGAACGCATCATAAGTGCACACGACGGGATTTTCTGTGGGGTTCGGCGGGGTTGTTGGCAGGTTCGGTTCTGCTCAATTCCTGTTCTTCAATAATGACCGCGGCGAAAGTTGCTGAAAACCCGATAAAGGCGTATGGCCCGGCCTCGCAGTACGTGCCGACTATCAAAGCGGCCTTTGTGCGCCGAAAGGGAGATTACGGAATGCGATGGCCCGGCGCAGTCTATGATGGTGAGGCGGCAAGATGCAAATACACCGCACAACTGACCGATGCAGCCAAGACCCTCGGCGTCAAATTAGACCTTCGCGCGGAGCCTATCTACAGTCCCGCCGAGGCCGATACCTGGCTGGCGGAAGCTAAGAACGCCAAAGTTGATGGGCTGGTTGTGCTCGTGCTGGACCGGCAGGAGCACGCCTGGCCAACAGCCGCCAAGGCGGTTGGCGCCGGCATCCCGACAATTGTCTTTTCGCCCGTCGGCACCTCCTTTACCACCAATACCGAGGGCCTGGCAGACAAACCCGGCGGCGTCATCTACTCCACGGACGACTTCAGCCAGGCCGTATATGGCCTGAAGATGCTCAAAGCCGGCGCTAAAATCCGCCGTGCCCGCTGTATCGTGATTAAGGGAAGCGAGCGGTCCGATTCGACAATGGCCGAGCTTGGAATCGCGCTGCGGCACATCCCCGCCGCCGCGTTTATCGAAGAATATAACCGCACCGCCGACAGTAAAGAAATATTGGCGATGGCCGACGGCTATATCCGCCGGGCCCGCCGGATTACCGGCGCCACCCGCCAGGATGTCATTAACGGCCTTAAAAGTTATTACGTGGCCGGCAAAATTCTCGAAAGTGAAGGCGGCGACGCAATTACTATGGATTGCCTGGGCGCCCTGGGAAAAATTAACGTAAGCCTTCCCTGCATCGCCTGGTCACGGATGAATGATGATGGCATACCCGCGGCCTGTGAGGCCGACTACGGCGCGGTGGCCTCGCACATTGTCGTCCAGTATCTTTTCGACCGCCCCGGCTTCCAGCAGGACCCGGTGGCCGACACCGCTCAAAATGCCATCATAGGCGCCCACTGCTCCTGCCCAACCCGATTAAATGGCTTCGACCAGCCGCCGGAATCATTCGAGATAAGGCATCACCACGGCAATAGAGATGCGGTGCCGCGTCCGCTGTGGCAAAAAGGCCGGCGGGTCACCAGTGTCGATG
>Ga0315277_10011141_pt1 | contig 11343 bp, 9 predicted proteins | sample YL17G05_15_MG_FD_203695 | JGI IMG/M metagenome (GOLD analysis project Ga0315277, IMG submission 203695) | Sediment microbial communities from Yellowstone Lake, YNP, Wyoming, USA - YL17G05_15 | ecosystem: Environmental > Aquatic > Freshwater > Lake > Sediment | place: USA: Wyoming | collected...
AGAAGATTTTATCCAAAAAACATATTCGATAAAAACGATGAATTAGATGCACTTAAACAAAAATGGTACGCCGGACATCTTTCTGCAATGAATGAAGACCCAATTTATGACACTGACTCTTCAGACTTGACAATATACAGATTCCTTTATTTAAGAACATTCAATAATCCCATAATGATAGAAGTTGCTGTTAAAAAGAATGAGAATAACCTAAAAGCAGTAATTCTATCAGGGGCAGGGGGTTATGAACCGGGCACCATCGAAAAAGAGATTAATAAAGCCTTAAATGAGAAAGAAATTCAGGAGATTGAAAAGTATATCGAGAAAATGGATTTCTGGAACTTGAAAACGAATGATGGTCAACTCGGATTGGATGGAAGTCAATGTATCTTTGAAGTACACGATAAAAGCAATAAATATCATATAATAGATAGATGGTCCCCGGAATATTATAGCGAGGACAACAAATATTACATCGAGTTAATTAATTATCTCTTAAATCTTGCCGATATCAACATACCTGAAGTTCAAGCCACTGGGGGCAAAGTAAAAAACATCGCAAAAAAATTAGATGAAAGGTTTTCAGGCGCGGCTGAAAGCACTTCGAAAAACTAGTCTCTTTTAAAAAGATTGTCCAGATCGTGCCCCTCAGCGTAACTATAATTCATCATCGCCGCAGCATTATGCGACTAGATTAAATGCCTTCTCATCATCGGGACTATGCTAACAACGCAAGAAAGGCTCTTAAAATTTGCGATGCAGCCCGAACCTTGTCTTTGATTGTGTTTCGCAAACGATCGTGGGAAGGTTTATGAACGCTCGATTCCAAGTAATGCTTGCCCCGATGACGAGCTAGTGGATAAGTCCGAGCCGTGGACGGCACTGACGACTTATAGTTACGCTGAGGGGCTTTTCTTGCCATCTGTTTTTTCACGGTCATCGAAGCTGCGGAAAAAAAGTGCCGGTTCCTTGGCATCGCGGAGATTTTCATTTTTGACACGTCATTTTACCCCGAAAGTTGCGACTAGGATCCACGGTATTTCTCTGTACCTCGTAAAAATCTGCACTCCCTCGCAAATTCCTTCTCGGATCCGAGCCGGATTCAAAAACCTTAAATATCGTGGGCGGGGTTGCCCACGCCAAAAAGGCACGTTTAAATACGAAGCCATATTGACACAGATTGCACTTTGCACGCCGCGTATCGTGCGACGAGCGAACACGGTCGTGTTCACCATCGGCACCTCAAAAGTCACGGCCTGCAAAGAGCTGCTTTCTTTTGCACGTTGAAAAGTCTTCAGCGCTTTATCTTTTCCAGAGCCCGAGAATGGTACCTCGCCCGGATCCGCGCATATTGGGAGAAGATCATGAAAATATTCTATCCTCGCGGCACGACACTCAAGAATTTATTTGATTACATAGACGATCCGTTCGTGCAACGCAAGGAAGGGAAACTCGATCAAAACATCGAGATGGACGACGCGAAAATCCTCCCGAACGAGGTTATGGACAAAATAATGGACGATGTGCGAAAACGCGATTACTCGATACTCGATCTACATTTTATGAAAGATACTGAAATACACCGGAATGCGTATCAGCGAAGCGGAAACCATCCGGATCGCAAGCGTGAATCTCACCGAGCGCGTGATAGTCACGGGACTCGTGAATGGGCATAGGAAGTCAGGTAAAGTGTACTTTTTCATCCCCCAACACCTAGCCGTTGATATTAAAAACTACTTGTATCTCGTGGCGATTCATGTATCTCGTGGCGATTCAAGCATATATCTCCTTTATATGCTTAGCACGACAATCTTTATGGAGGTCCGCATCGAATGTCAAAGAAAAAATGGATATACTTGATCGGTATTACTGTTGCATTTTTAACGCTGTTAGCATCAACCTTATCGCAAAATTCTTGCACGGCAGCAATCGGTACGGATTCGCGCGATGACGTGCAAGGTGGGACAATCGTCTCAGAGGAAAATGAAAGCTATAATGTTACTTGTGGAGCGTCATCAAGCGCGTCGTTCATCGATATAAAATCGATCACATGGGACAATGACAGCACGTACTTTTATGTGCAAGCCACGCTTTGGAATCCCACCGACTTCACCGAATACAATAGCGGGGACGCCGATATCGTTGTGAATTTCACCATTTTAGGTTCTGATGTAGTCCTTTATCATATTGAGTGTATTACCTTGATGGATTCGGGCTTTAACGGAACGATGTACTTATCCAATGAGACGCAATCAATAACGGGTTGTGGCTTATGCCTGGTTCTCACCAACTCGACGACATTGACATGGAAAACTCTCGCCACGTTCGTTTCAAGTAACATTCCTGAAGCCCTGGATACCAAGGACTCATGGAACATGAGTGCTTATTCTCTCTTCCAGACTACAAACACGATGGCGTGGGATGTCGTCAATTTTACCGGGTTTGAATCATACTACGGTATTCATTGCGTGCCTGGTAACTTCGTTACGGGATATGATCTCGTCCTTCTCCTCTGTGTGGCAGCTCTTTCCACGGCGTTTCTTGTCAAAAAACGAGCCAAATCAAGACGCAATTCATAAGTTCGCGTGAAGATAAAAACCGTTTTTTTTCCTTTTTTAGAATATTATCTCATGAACGAGAATGATTCAAGCTCTGTCCTTATATGATATCAAAGAATTTTCCTCGTGTTTACAGGGGAAAATAACATTTCGGGAGAAGAGAGGGATGCAGGGGCACTCATCTACACGAGGTCGACGATCGGGAGCGCGTTACTCGCGTTCGTCTTAGCTCGAGGAAATCCGGACGGCGCCTCGGCAACGCCTCGAATTTAAACGCCGTCGCTGCTTTGAGTCAAGTTTCACTGCATACGGCGAAAAAAAAATCAACGCTTTATCTTTTCCAGCAGTGCCGCGGCTTTCGACAAGGTTTCATCTTTCTTGCAGAAGCAAAACCGTGTTTGGCGGTCACCATCCCCGGGATTCGAGTAAAACGAACTACCCGGCACCGTGGCGATGCCCACGCCCTTGAGCAAGTCCATGGCGAGGTCCATGGCGTTCTTCAGTTTTTTCTCCTTCATGAAGCCATCGCAATCGCACATGATGTAATACGCGCCGGAAGGCTTCCACGGGCAGAGCTTGGTCTGCAGCAACGCCTTGTAGAGCGTGTCCCGTGCCTTCGTGTAAAAGTCCCGCAGCCAGTCGTAGTAGTCCACGCCAAGCGTGAGGGCGTACGCGGCGGCTTCCTGGAGCGGCGCGGCGGCGCCGACCGTGAGGAAGTCGTGGACTTTCTTGATCTCGGCGGTGATCCTAGGGCACGCGATTGCCCAGCCGACCCGCCAACCGGTCAATGAATAGGTCTTTGATATCGAGTTGATTGTGATGGACCGCTCCGCCATGCCTGGCAGCGCCGCGATGGAGACGTGCTCGTTGCCATCGTAGATGATGTGCTCGTATATTTCGTCCGTCACGGCGATAGTATCGTGCTGCTGGCATAGATCGGCGATGAAACCGAGCTCCTTCCGCGAAAAAACCTTGCCCGTGGGATTGTTCGGCGTGTTAATGATGATGGCTTTCGTCTTCTTGGTGAAGGCCTTGGCCAGCATGTCCTCGTCGTAATGCCAATCAGGTGGCTCGAGCCGTAAGAACCGCGGCGTCGCCCCGCTAAGCAGGCAATCGGGGCCGTAATTCTCATAAAAAGGCTCGAAGATGACGATCTCGTCGCCGGGGTTGATGATGGCCCGCAACGACGACATCATCGCTTCCGTGGAGCCACACGTGACGGTGATGCTTTTTTCGGGGTCCGCGTCGATCTTGTTAAACCGCTTCACCTTGGCCGCGATCGCATCCCGCAATGTCTTACTACCCCACGTTATCGAGTACTGGTTTATATCCTTGTTTATGGCGTCGCATGCTGCTTTCTTGATATCGTCGCGTGCTGGAAAATCTGGGAAGCCTTGAGCCAGGTTGATCGAGCCGGGGTGTTGCTTCGCTACTCTCGTCATCTCTCTAATAACAGACTCGCTGAATCGGCTCGTGACGCGTGATAAGTCCATACTTTTAAAAAGTAAAGGCATTTTAAAAAGTAAAGGCATTTACAAACAATAAAGTGGCGGGAACCAAATCTGTACAAGTACAAGGATTGCCAGGTTGACTCGGGAGACTCCCCCGTCATCCTGGATAAAGCTCCATCGGCCGGAACACTTAACGTTTGAATTACCACGCCCTATAGGACGTGGATTCTTCTTTCATCGACCCGTGCCATCGAGGGACCTGGTCTTGCCGGGTTTCCAGAAACGTTGATTCCCGCCGTTCCAGCGGTACTGCGGTGTGCTAAATTTCTGGAAATCACCTTGGCGCGACATGTCTTCCCATCGTATCCACGGCCTGAAGGCCGTGGTCTTTGTGGGATTTCGTGATAAAAAATCAAGAATGCCGGGAAGGCTCGAATTGGACATGAAGGAATAACTCACGCAAGTAAGCTGCGAAATCGGGAACGGTACCGGGCTCGTGGCCAATATACAACACCAAATCATTGCTTTTTTTCACGATAATCGTGACATGCACTCGGCCCTTGTAATACCAAGCCTCTACATTCGAGATCTGCTCGAATGTTATCGTTTCGTGCGATTCTTTCAAGTTGTGGCGCAGCGTGGTGATATTGACCTCGCGTTTCACCTTGTCGACTTCATACCGACGATAAAATATGCCGAAATAGCTCAGAATGATTATGGCAGGGCATCCGCCAGCCCCGATGATTATCATCATGAACGGAAAGAAGATGGAAACCGACATGGTAATGAGATATAAGGGAACAAGGACAACAGCGAATGCGATCGCTACCGGTACAGCGACTCGCGAGACGAATTCCTTGGAAGTTGACCAAGAATCATCTCTATACTCGGTTACAAGTCGATCTTGCGTGCATTCGATGATACGATTATCAGGAGCCTTTCGCTCCTTCACTTTTTTTTCGTGATTTGCCATCCTATGCATGTTAATGATAAAATGGCGATTTAAATCTGATGAGCGCTGCCGATGGTACTTGTTACACTACCGATCCACCATGAGTCTCGATAGGAAATCCTCCAGCGTGCGGATTGCCTGCAGCTCACCTTTCCGCTTACGCTTGCGTGTCGCTTCCTTAACGAAAAACTCCCTTGTCACCCGCTCCGGCGCCAGCGGGTGTTTCACGAGCCGGTATTCCACGATCGCCGTCATTGCCGACTGATGCCGTTAAATCTTCTCGGCGGCTCGCTTCCCGCTCATGTCGAATTTCACGAAGTACAAGAACAATCCGTGGCATATGGCTATGGCCGCGCAGAGAACTGGTATGAACCAATCGATCGTCCCTGTCGCAGCGAGCTGGAGCACGCCGAAAATGAGACCATAGATACCGATCGTTATGGCCATGGTGAACCCGACTAACAGTCGCGGAAACAGCATCTTTGCATCATTTTTAGCCGGATTGATAAACCGTGGGATCCACAAGGCATAAAGGTAGATGCACTGGCCGATATATACTAAAAATAAGAGTTCCATGATAGAAATAGCTTGGTCGGCATTCCCAGAACCACCATGCGCTCTGACGGATATTAGATATAGCAACAACAAGTATATCGCGGGAGTTGCGAGCAAGGCTATGAACACGAGTTTATTGGCCCGCGTGAGCACGATTTTCGATGAGGACACGTTCATCCCGCCAGGTTCATTCGATCAAGGTCGAGGCTGATTTTGAAGTGCTGGATTTTCCATGATCGTGCCCTTCCGGCATTTCGGGCATTGCTTGCCTACCAGATCCTTCGTTTTCAAGAGTTCCTTACACCTGCAAGCCTGGCAGACGACCGGATCTTTTTGCGCGTCCAAGACCAATTCGTAGAGGCATTTCTTGCAGACAAAGGATTCGTTCACGCCGGTCCGGCGTTTTAAATAGTCGCTGGATGCTTCTTTTCCCAGGATCTTGCGTGCGGTCACCATGGGATCCGGCGGCGGACAGAAGACCCGCTCGCCTTTGTCGTTGACCACGTAAGCGTAATAATAATAGTGGAGACCGAACCCGCACTTATTGCTGCACATGAAATCTGGATCTTTTGACATTAAGAATCGTCACTTGCTTCTTGAAGGCAAATTGGAAAAACGGAAAAAGATTCGGAAAAACGGAAAAACGGAGAAGGAAATTTCCGAAGTACATGGATCACATCGAATTTATCTATTAAAAACCTTCGTTATCCATGATCACTGGACAATCGAGGAAAAGAGGATTCACCTTCCGTCGCGGCCATGGATTTTGTGCACGCTTCCTCACTGGTAATCAGAGAATCGCCTCGTGAACATCAAGTACAGGCACCACGCGACGAACGCGGTCGAACCAATTATTAACGACACGTTGAAAGCGGGGAAAAAATAATCTGCTGGTTGCAAGATCGCGCCGATAATGAGACCGGCGATCGTGATCGCGGGAAGAAGAAACGTGGGTTTGAGGCAATTAAAGATAATCGTGAAGATGAACCAGGCAATCCCGATGCCACAGAGCGTTCCACCGAATATCCCGGCGAAGGCGCCACTCGCGGAACCGCCCATCGTGCTCAGGCCAACGAACAGTCCCACCAGCCCACCGAGTCCCATGAAGAATATGTAAAATACGAACGTGAAGGTGCTGTCCATTTCTCGCATCGTCAGTCCCCATTCCAGTGCCAGCACGAAGCCCATCTTGAACCCGAGGCCAGCGCCAGCTGCTATGCCAGAGGGACCCAGCCCTCCTGCAAGCGCACCGAGGCCCGTCATCACGCCCGTGATGAGAATCATGTGGCGCCAGATATATTTGCCCCATTCTTCACGCCATCGCAAGTCGAAGCTTATCAGCAAGAGAAGCACTGCCGTGATGAACGCGTTCCCGGCGACGAGAACCGGGGCATCGCCGGCAAGCAGCCCGGCCAAGGCACCGATACACCCGCCCGCGCAGAGCGCCGCGATCTTCTTGCGCCGGCTCAAGAATGAATCCTGTCCCCGTTTCAATGCCTCCTTGATCACGGGTGCAAGGTCGCCCGGCTCCTTGCCTTGCTCGACGATCACGAGTTCGGAGCCCTTCACCTTTACCTTCTCCTTATCAAAGGATTCGGGATAGCGAAGCGCTCGCTGGTGCTCGTTTTTTGGAACTCGATTCCCGATCCAAATATAGGTGACCGCCGGCGATGTTCGAGTGATGCGGGCAACCTTATCCGCCTTGAGTGCTTGGATTTTATACGAGAACTCGTGGTCTTTGTCTAAAACGTACAAGTCGAAGTCACGGGGTTTCCCGGTCTCGCGGCTATCCCCTTCAACGATCTTTTTTCCCATGATTGCATCATCGTTCTAGTCGTGTCTTCCTTGTTTGATGCTCTTAACGACCTTCGGTAAAAGGATTGCCATCCATCAATATTGTGGAAAAATCATAGCGTTTTTCCAAGGGGTCATTGGCATCCTGCTTGGTCATCATCCCTGCCAAGCTGATACCGGTCTTTTCCTTTCTTGCCTTTCAAGAAATTATCGTACGTTTCATCCGTGAAGAGCGACACATGGTCGTTCTTTTTCACGGGTTCCGTTGTCTTGATCGAGACGAGCACGTGATTTTTTGCCGAGGCAATCGGCGTCTCGGTCACGTCTTTCCCCTGGATCCGCATGCCACCTGATTCTATTTTCATGTGGAAGTAGGTCTTGCTGCCTTGCCCGATGAAGAAAATCTCGTCCCCGATTTTCAACATGCCATTGGTTAGGATGATCTTTGCTGCTTGGGATTTCGACAAGTAATCGTTGACGGTGCCGATCTCGATCTGCCGAAAATGCGAAACGCTTCCCCTGACGTGGTGCTCGATATCCTTCTCCGTCGGGCGGTTGAAGTAAAAACCCGTCGTGTAGCCTCGGTTGAATATCTTGTTCAAGTCAGCGAGCCAGGCCTTGATTTTTTCTGGTCCGTAAGTGCCATCGGCCACGGCCTGGATGGCTTCCTTGTAGCAACGAGTCGTGGTTTCGACGTAAAAGTTGTCCCGCAACCGCCCCTCGATCTTGAACGCCACGATCCCGGCATTGATCAGCCTTGGGATGTACTCGATCATGCACAAGTCCTTGGAGCTGAGGAACATGTCGCCCGTGTACAGCATCTCGTTGTTCTCCTCGTCGATGACCCGCCATTTGCGACGGCACGGCTGGGCGCACGTGCCCCGGTTTCCCGACGAGTCGATGCCCATGCAGTCGAGCGACATGTAGCAGCGTCCCGATATCGCGGTGCACATTGCCCCGTGAACGAAAACCTCGATGCCAGCGGTTGTCATGCCCTCCACGATGCGCTTGATGCGGTTGAGGGACAGTTCCCGGGCAAGGATGAGCCGCTTGGCTCCGAGCCGCTCGTAGAACTGCGAGGCTCGCGTGTTGGAGATGTTGGCTTGCGTGGACATGTGGAACGTGATACCGACATCACGGGCAGTTTCAACCGCGGCCAGATCGTGCACGATCACGGCATCGATTTCCGCCGCCTTGGCTGCTTCCATGATGCTTTTCAGCGTGTCGAGCTCGTTGTCATACACGATCGAGTTGACCGTGAGGTATGTTTTCAAGTTGCGATCGTGGCAGTACTTCGTGACCTCGGGCAGTTCCTTGATGTCGAAGTTATCGGCCATCTGCCGCAAGTTAAGCACGTGGGTGCCGAAATACATGGCATCTGCGTACTTTTCGGCGCCCTTGAGGGCTTTCCAGTTCCGGCAAGGGGCGAGCAGCTCGACCCGGTTTATCATGGTCATGGTCAAGGGAATAAAGCGCGGCGAAGTCGAAAAACTTTTTTATTATTGAAACGAAGCTTTAATTTAACGGCGCAAAAAAGAAGGAGATCGTCGCCATGCATGTCAACGATTATGTAACCACGTTTTTCGCAACATCAACCCCCGGGACTGACAAGGAACCGACCATTGCCATGGACTTGACCCTTGTCATCGTGAAACTGTATCTCCAGACCAATGGCAACATCGAAAAAAAAATGGGGGATCTCGCCAACATTGCCGTAGGGTATTGGCCCTTCTACCTCGTTCCCATCAACTCCAACAACGCGTATCTCCTGGAAGGAAGGGGCTTGTACACGGAAAAGATCCAGACACGTGTCATCCCGACCAAGATTCCGGCCATCAGCCAGTTCCTGGACGAGGGCTCCATCGACCGGTTCATCGGCTCCATCGATAAATTCGTCGCCAAGATGGAAGGTTTCAAGAACTTCGAGCGAGACGAGAAAAAAATCGATGGGCTCATTCCAGTGAGTGCATTCTTGAATTATTTTGTTAACTTTTTCAAGGACATCAAGAAACCATACATGGACTGCTCGTGGTCGGTCGATCCATCGATATCCGACACGGCCGTCAAGTATGCGCACGAGGAAATCCTCAAGATATTCGATGACGAGCCGATCGACCTCGTGAAAAACCAACAAGCGGAGCTTGACAAGCTCTGCGAAAAATGGGTCGGGAAGCTCGATACCATGATCAAGGAGCAAGAACAAGACCCTGTCCAGTCGTTGAAGAACAAGGGCGAATGGATGTTCCCGGAACTCGCCGGCCCGGCCGATTCGATGCTCGAGAACTTGCGCGGTTCGATCAAGGAAATCCGCGCGACAAGTAAAAACGAGGACGTGAAAGCATCCATCAACCTCGCCGACCAAGCAATCAACACGAACAGCGAGATCGCGAAAGCATTGGACGATTATCGCAATAACTTGAAAAATATCGATGATAAGATTGCCCAGGAGAAAAGCAGCATCGATTCGGAGCGAAAATACTGGCAAGATAGCATCGATGGTATACGGCGGATCCAGGAACGCATGCGCCAAGCCGCCAAGGGTTTCGAGGATCAAGAGAACATCTTGCGCAAAAAATTCCTCGAGGAACGCACGATCTCGTTCAAGACCAACAAGGTCGCGACTTGCGGGATGCCCGTGTACTTGTTAAACTTCCTGAAAAAAGGAAAGCAAGAGACCACGGTCATGGCGCCGATCATTCTTGAGGAAGTCCGCACGTTCCACAAGAACCCCTACAAGGAACCAAAAGGGTTCAGCGATTTCGAAAAATGGGTCACCGAGTCGTTCCTCAAGACGCAGAACGCGTTCGACGTGCAGCAAAACATCAAGAAACAAGATATCTTCACGCTGCCCGATCTGCAAATCAAGGTCTCGAACGGGATCGACGACATGCTTGACCTCGGGTACCTCGATAAGAAAAAGCACCGGGAAATCCGCGACGAGGAGCTCCACAACTTGTTCAAAAAAGGTTAATCGGATTTTTTGTTCCTTAAAATTAATGATTCTTCATCTTTTTTTAAAAAGAAAGAAAATGGTACCTTAATTAAAGTATTTAAGGAATTTCGCATTCGCTTTGAACATTTCGTCGACCATGGACCTGATCTCCTCCGGCGAGCAAACGCTGGCCGTGTTCGGGTCAAGCAAGACCGCGTGGTAGACCTTTTCCTTGTCCCTGGCGAGCGCGCCTTCGACCGCAGCCTTCTGCACCATGATATTGCTCGTGTTGAGGGCGGCGCAGACGGTCGGGAGCTCGATCCCGCCTTGAGGATGCAGGCCGTGGTAATCCACGAAGATGGGAACCTCGACGCAGCCATCTGCAGGAAGATTTTTGATAAAACTATGGTTCTTGTTGAGAATGTTGCCGTAAAACTTGAAAGGCACGTTGGATTCTATGGCGTTGATGATGTTGCTCGCGTACTCGGCCGATGGCGTTCCTTTGAACTGGAGATGCGGTGGTTCTTCTTGCACGATTTCTTCCCGCTTGATTGAGTCCCTCGTGAAATTTTCCATGTCGACCGCGTGGCGCAAGCTCGAGAAACCCTCGTCCGAACCCTTGTACTTGTCGAGCAAGTCCTGCCGCTTTCGATAATATGGCAAGTACTCGCTGAGATGGCCGCTGGACTCGGTCATGAAGTATCCCGTGGCCTTCATCATATCCCACCGGACTTTCTCAGATCCCATGATGCCGGGCTCCTCCTTGAAATGCTCCCAGATGATCGGGTACGCATCTTGCCACTTTGCATCCTTCTGCGTGTAATCCTTGAACCAGAGCTCGATGAACCAGGACATGTGGTTGATGCCCGCGCATAAAAACGAAAATTCCTCCGAGCTCGCCCCGACAAGCATGCGCAGATAGTCCGACGTGTGCTGGACGCCGTGGCACAAGCCCACCGTGCTGCCCTCCCAGAGATTGTTGCAGAACAGCGTGTTCATGGCCATCGGGTTCGTGTAATTGATGAATAAAGGCCGGGCACTACTCTTCACGCCTGCATTGTAGCCGACCTCGCGCATGTTCGTGATGATCTGCTCGTAGAC